>Ga0326728_10002889_pt1 | contig 55699 bp, 49 predicted proteins | sample MB3enrmetagenome_FD_207602 | JGI IMG/M metagenome (GOLD analysis project Ga0326728, IMG submission 207602) | Lab enriched peat soil microbial communities from McLean, Ithaca, NY, United States - MB31MN | ecosystem: Environmental > Terrestrial > Soil > Wetlands > Peat | place: USA: New York... | reverse complement strand
CCTCGAAACTGAACCAACCGTCCCAGGCGCCGATATCGAGCACGCGCTTGCCGGTGAGATCGGCGGGGATGGGGAAGCGGGACCAGCGTTCGCGCTGCCATTCCAGGCTCATGAAGCCGCGAATGGCAGTTCCGTCGGGCAACTCGAAGCTGTGGTACCAGCCGAGATCGCGAAGCTGGTCGGTGAAATCGTTCTGCTTCCGGCGCAGTGCCCGCAACTCGTCGGCATCCATAGTCATCTCGTCCAAAAGACCAGCGTACCCCAGCAGATGGGATGGCCGCATTTTCTGATGTAAAATACAGGAGGAGCAATAGACGAAGCTCTTGAAGGCCTTTTACACGTTCGCGGAAAGCAACCAGAAGCGTTGCCACGATTGAGACGGAGTCGGACGCGGTGAGGAAACGCGTCGGCAGCCTCGAGGAACGGGTGCTCGAATTGGAGCGCAAGGTCAACTTTCCGAACCATCCTCCGCAGTAATACCTTCTCACTCCACCCCCTTCCGTTCCGGCATGCAATGGGTTATGAATAGCAATCTGATCCCTATGCGATTCTCAACGAAGTACACCGCCATCCGGATTACGCTCGGCGCCGCGCTCGTTGCCAGTGCAGCGCAGGCGCAGACCGCTCCGGCGGCGCGCACGCACACCTGGTGGCACGATACCGGCGCCGGCGTCCGTCCTTACACCGCCAACGCCAAGAAGCTGCCGTTGATTTCGGTCAAGGGCAATAAGTTCGTCGACCCGCAGGGCGCGACCGTGCTCTTCCGCGGCCTTTCGATCTCCGATCCCGACAAGCTCGAAATGCAGGGCCATTGGAACCGCGAGCACTTCGTCAAAGTGGCTGAGATGGGAACCCATGTGGTGCGCATCCCCGTCCACCCGGTCGCGTGGCGGGAGCGAACGCCGGCCGAGTATCTCAAGCTGCTCGACCAGGCCGTCGAGTGGTCGACCGACCTGGGGATGTACGTCGACCTCGACTGGCATTCCATCGGCAATCTCACCACCGGCGTCTTTCAGGATCCGATGTACGATACGTCGCTCCAGGAGACGTACCAATTCTGGCGCATCATGGCCCGCCATTTCGCCGGCCACAACACGGTGGCTTTTTTTGAACTTTTCAATGAGCCGACCACTTTCCGCAACCAGCTCGGCCCGGTCTCCTGGGACGATTGGAAGAAGATCAACGAAAACCTGATCGCCATCATCCGCGCGAACCGCGCGCAGGCGATTCCGCTGGTGGCCGGTTTCGATTGGGCGTACGATCTGACTCCGGTAATCCTCGCTCCCGTCGCCGCCGAGGGCGTCGGCTACGTGGTTCATCCCTATGCCAACAAGCGGCCGCAGCCGTGGGAGCCCAAATGGGAAGAGGACTTCGGTTTCGCCGCCGCCACTTACCCGGTGGTCGCTACCGAATTCGGCGGATTCGAAAGGCCGGCGTCGTACGGGCCATCGATTATCAAGTACCTCGAAAGCAAGGGCATCAGTTGGATGGTCTGGTGCTTCGACCCGGAATGGGGTCCCACGCTGATCAGCGACTGGAACTACACGCTGAACCCGTCCGGCGAATTCGCCAAGCAGGCGATGCACCCAGCGGCGCCGTAGCGCCTGTCGGGGAACGATCGGTTCAATCGCCGAAAGCAAGAAAAGGCGAGACGACTCCCGGCTCAGCAGGCTCGACGGACCCGGATGGTGCACGGGCAAGCCGCGCCACGACCTCCGAAACCGAACCGTCATTTAAGCAAGGTAAGCTGTAAAAGGGAGCCCCAAAATGCCAACTGCCGCAGCCGATGCCAAGCCCGCGTTTGACCTGAGTGCTTACGGCGAAGCGCGATCCACGATCTCGGGAGCGCCGCTGAGCGCCGAGGATTTGCGCCGCACGCATGCCTACTGGAGAGCCTGCAATTACCTCAGCCTGGGCATGATCTACCTGGTCGAAAACCCGCTGCTGAAGGAGCCGCTGCGGCCCGAGCACATCAAGAACCGCCTGCTCGGGCACTGGGGATCGAGCCCAGGCCTCTCGTTCGCCTACGTTCACTTGAATCGACTGATCAAGGAATACGATCTGGACATGATCTTCATGGCCGGGCCGGGACATGGCGCGCCGGGCGTGCTGGGGCCGGTCTACCTGGAAGGCACGTACTCGGAAATCTATCCCGACAAGAGCGAGGACGAAGAGGGGATGCGCGAGTTCTTCAAGCAATTCTCCTTTCCCGGCGGGATCGGCAGCCACTGCACGCCGGAAACTCCCGGCTCGATCCATGAAGGCGGCGAGCTGGGCTACGTGCTCTCCCACGCTTGCGGCGCGGCTTTCGACAACCCCGAGCTGATTGTCGCCGCGGTGGTGGGCGATGGCGAATCCGAAACCGGCGCGCTGGCGACCTCCTGGCACATCAATAAGTTTCTTTCGCCCGTTCGCGACGGCGCGGTGCTGCCCATCCTCCATCTCAACGGCTACAAGATCAACAATCCCACGCTGCTGGCGCGCATCAGCCACGAAGAGCTGGAACAACTGATGCGCGGTTACGGGTGGTCGCCTTACTTCGTGGAGGGATCGGACCCTGACTCGATGCACCAGGCCATGGCCGCCACCGTCGAGCACGCCATCGCCGAAATCCGGCGCGTGCGCCGGGAAGCGCGCTCCACAGGAGTGCCCGAGCGCCCGCGCTGGCCGATGATCGTGATGCGAACGCCCAAGGGCTGGGGCGCACCGCTCGAAGTGGGCGGCCATAGATTGGAAGGCTTCTGGCGCGCGCACCAGGTTCCGCTGCCCGATGTCAAAAAGAACCCCGACCAACTGGCCGTGCTGGAAAACTGGATGCGCAGCCAGAAACCGGAAGAGTTGTTCGATGCCGCCGGCAAGCTGCGGCCCGAACTGAAAGAGCTGGCGCCCACCGGCGTGCGCCGCATGAGCGCCAACCCGCACGCGAACGGTGGCATTCTCAAGCGCGCTTTGCGCCTGCCGGATTTCCGCGGCTATCGGTTCGCGATCGAGCAGCCGGGAAAATCGGAAGCCGAAAACACGCGTCCGCTCGGCGTTTTCCTGCGCGACGTGATGAAGATGAACATGGAAAACTTCCGCGTCTTCGGCCCCGATGAGAACACCTCCAACAAGCTGGACGCCATTTACCAGGTTGCCAAGAAGTTTTGGATCGCCCAGTATTTTCCCGAGGATGCCGATGGCACCGAGCTCGCGCCCGACGGCCGCGTGATCGAAATGCTCAGCGAACACACGGTGGAAGGAATGCTCGAAGGCTACCTGCTGAGCGGGCGTCACGGCTTTCTCTCCAGCTACGAGGCGTTTGTGCACGTGATCGATTCGATGTTCAACCAGCACGCCAAGTGGCTCTCGATCTCGAATCACCTGTCGTGGCGGCAACACGTGGCTTCGCTGAACCTGTTGATCACGTCCACCGTCTGGCGGCAGGACCACAATGGTTTCACTCACCAGGATCCCGGATTCCTGGACGTGGTGGTCAACAAGAGCGCCACCGTCACCCGCATCTATCTTCCGCCCGACGTGAATTCCCTGCTCTCGGTCGCCGCCCATTGCCTGCGCAGCGAAAACTACGTCAACGTCATCGTGTCCGACAAGCAGATGCACTTGCAGTATATGGATATGGATGCCGCCATTCAGCACTGCACCAAGGGGATCGGCATCTGGGAGTGGGCCAGCACCGATTCGAGCGGCGAACCGGACCTGGTGATGGCTTCGGCCGGCGATATTCCGACGCAGGAGGCGCTAGCCGCCACGGTTCTGCTGCGCAAGGAATTCGCCGACGTCAAAATCCGCTTCATCAACGTGGTCGATCTCTTCAAGCTGCAACCCAGCACCGAGCATCCGCACGGATTGACCGACCGCGATTTCGATTCGCTGTTCACCGTCGACAAGCCGGTCATCTTCAATTTCCACGGCTACCCGTGGCTGATCCACCGGCTGGCGTACCGCCGCACCAATCACAACAACATGCATGTGCGCGGCTACAAGGAAAAGGGCAACATCAACACGCCGATGGAGCTGGCGATCAACAACGAGATCGACCGCTTCAGCCTGGCCATCGACGCGATCGATCGCACGCCCCGCCTGCAACGCATCGGCGCGCACGCCAAAGAGCGCTTCCGCAACATGCAGATCGACTGCCGCAACTACGCCTACGAGCACGGCGTCGACAGCCCGGAGATCAACGGGTGGAAGTGGCCGTTCTGAGCGGCCGTGGCGCGAGTCTGAAGGCTTGACAGCCGCCGGGACAGGCTGCGCCACCGGGCCCGGACCGATTACAATGAAAAGTCGCTGGCGATCGCTGGGACGCGCCGAAGCGTTGGGAACTTCAACACTGAACGGGCGCGAGGATGGCCGGCTGAACGGATGATGTCGACAAGAGGGCGAATTTGGGGCGGGTTTTGGGAAGCTTGCTCCACTGCGGATGCATCTCATAACCATGCCCGTCAAGCGAAGCGGGCGGCCAAACCATCCCACACATGCGCGATTACATTGAGCTGACCAAGCCGCGGATCACCTGGCTGATTCTGATGAGCACCGGAATCGGCTACTTTTTCGGATTGGCAGGCACAGGCGGCTGGAGCGAGTTTCTTCAGCACTTGGGGCTCCTGCGGTTGCTCCACACCATGCTGGGAACCGGGCTGATCGCCTCCGGCACGGCCGCGCTCAACCAGTGGCTGGAACGAGAGGCCGACCGAAAGATGCGGCGCACGGCGGACCGGCCGCTGCCCTCGGGACGGCTGGCCTCGGGGCCGGCGCTGGCTTTCGGTGTGGCGCTTTCGGTGGCCGGATTTGCCGATTTGTGGGCGGGAGTGAATCCGCTGGCCGCCTGGATCGGTGCATTCACCCTGGCCAGCTACCTGTTTTTCTATACGCCGCTCAAGCAGCGCACCTGGTGGTCCACCACCATCGGCGCCATTCCGGGCGCGATGCCACCGGTGATCGGCTATGCGGCCGCGGCGGGACGGCTGACGGCGGATTCCTGGGTGCTCTTCGCGATTCTCTTCCTCTGGCAGTTTCCGCACTTCTATTCGATCGCCTGGATGTATAAAGAAGATTACGCGCGCGCCGGCATACGGATGCTGCCGGTGGTGGAACCGGACGGCCGGTCCACAGCGCGGCAGATCGTGCTCTTCGGCCTGGCGCTGATCCCGGTCAGCCTGGTTCCGGGTATGCTGGGAATGTCGGGGCGCATCTACCTGGCGGGAGCGCTGCTGCTTGGGCTGTGGTTCCTGAGCGCGGGCGTGCGGGTGGCCCGCGAGCGGACACTGGCGCGGGCGCGCAGCGTTCTGCTCACTTCGGTGGTGTACCTGCCGTTTCTCTACGGGCTGATGCTCCTCGACAGGCCCGGCCTGTGATTCAAGTCGAGAACCTGACGCATCGATACGGCGAGCGCACGGCTCTGCTCAATGTCAATTTCGAAGTGGCGCAAGGTGAAATCTTCGGCCTGCTGGGGCCGAACGGCGGCGGCAAGTCCACGCTCTTCCGCATTCTTTCGACGATGATGGCGCCGAGCGAAGGGCGGGCTGTGATCGGCGGCTGCGACGTGGTGCGCGACCGGGCGGCGGTGCGGCGCCAGGTGGGCGTGGTGTTCCAGACGCAAAGCCTCGACAAAGCGCTCACGGTCGAAGAGAACCTGCGCGCGCAAGGCCATCTGCACGGGCTCTCGGGCGCGCTGTTGCGGGAGCGCATGGAACATGCCATGACCCAACTGGGCCTGGAGGACCGCCGCAAGGACTTGGTGGAGAAGCTCTCGGGCGGGCTGCGCCGGCGCGTCGAAATCGCCAAGGCGCTGCTCCACCGTCCGCCGGTGCTGCTGATGGACGAGGCATCGACCGGCCTCGATCCAGCGGCGCGGCGCGATTTGACGCGCCACATCGAGCGGCTGCGCGATCAAGAGGGCGTGACGATTCTGCTCACGACTCACGTTCTCGAAGAGGCCGACCGCTGCAACCGGCTGGTGCTGCTCTATCGCGGACAGGTGGTGACGGAGGGCAGCCCGCAAGCGCTGCGCGCGCGCATCGGCGGCGACGTGGTGGTGCTGGAGGCGGAAGACGCGAAGGGCCTGGCGGGCTCGATCGAGCGACGCTTCGGATTGCGTGCCAGCCAGGTGGACGGGCAAGTGCGGGTCGAAATCGAAAACGGGCACCGCTTCATCGCCGAGGTGGTGGAGGCGTTTCCCGGCGCCATCCAATCGGTGGGACTGCACAAGCCGACCCTCGAGGATGTCTTCGTACGCGAAACAGGAGCGCAGATTGAATAGCTTCATGCTGCCAGCTGCCACGCTGTGGCAGCGCGAGTTGGTCCGCTTCTGGCGCCAGAAAAGCCGCGTGCTGGGCGTGGTCGCGTCGCCGCTGGTCTTCTGGTTGCTGATCGGCTCCGGATCGAACGACCTGGCGCGTTATTACTCGGGCGCCCTGGTGCTGACCGTGATGTTCTCGGCCATCTTCTCGACCATCTCGATCATCGAAGACCGGCGCGAAGGGTTTTTGTTATCGATGATGGTTTCGCCGGCGCCGCGCACCAGCCTGGTGCTCGGCAAGATTCTGGGGTCGGCCACGCTGGCCTGGATTCAGGGCCTGATTTTTCTCTGCTTCGCGCCTTTGGCAGGCGTGCGGATAGGGGTGCTGGAACTGATTCCCGTAGCTTTGGCGATTCTGCTGATTTCGTTTACGCTCACCGGCCTCGGATTCGTGATTGCCTGGAGGATGGAATCCACGGCTGGATTTCATGCGATTATGAATTTGCTGCTGGTGCCGATGTGGATGGTCTCGGGGTCGCTGTTCCCGATGGCCACCGCGCACGGGTGGGTGCGCGCGCTGATGTGGGCCAACCCGCTGACGTATTCGATCGCGCTGCTGAATCACACGCTGGCGCTCGCGAATGCGCAGCCGGGAGCGATCACGAGCCTGCTGGTGACGCTGGCCTTCGGGTTGGCGCTGCTGGCAGCGTCGGGAATCATGGCCGCGCAGAAGAGCACGCACAGCACGGCGTGAGATTGTGGGGCAGGTTGATAACCTGCGCGCCGATTGTCAATCGGCGCAGCCGGGCAACGCCCGGCCTGTAGCGACTGGAGCACCGCAGACGGAGACCGTCGTGCCATGACTGCAATTCTCCCTTCGATCAACGCCTTCTTGAACGCCGCCGCAGCCGTCCTGCTGGTGTGGGGTTACCTGCTGATCCGGCGCAAGCGGAGGGAAACCCACGCCCGTGTGATGAAGGCGGCGTTCGTCGTCTCCTGTACGTTTCTGGTGTGCTACGTGGTCTATCACCTGCAAGTTGGGCACGTGCGGTTTCAACACACCGGGCCGTTGCGCGGCCTGTATCTGAGCATACTGGGCACGCACACGGCGCTGGCCGCCGCAGTTCCGGTGCTGGCCATCGTCACGCTGCGCCGCAGCCTCGCCGGCCGCTACGATGCCCACCGGCGGATCGCGCGCTGGACCCTGCCCATCTGGCTGTACGTGAGCGTGACCGGCGTGGTGGTCTACGTCATGCTGTACCACATGTAAAAGGTGGAGGCAGGTCCCCGACCTGCCGTGTGCCGGGCGCTATCGGAGCCGCGACCGTCAGGGAGCGGTTGGCACGTTCATTCCGTGAGAAGCGAAAAAAAGGCCGCGGACCATCGCGACCTTTTTTGTCGAAATCTACCATCGAGCCCGCGATAGGTCACCGCGCGCCGCCATTGTCAAAAAATGTAGTCGATGCCGACCATGGGAACCAGATTCTGCAGGACCTTGCCGTATGTGACCTGCTGACCCGGTGGCTCCACGGGCGGCGTGATCACGTTGGTGGGGAACGGGGAGATGAAATCGCGTATCTCGGTGCGGAGGTAGAGACGGTCACTCAACTTGTAGCTAATGCCGCCGCCGACACTGAGCATCGGTTTGAGCTGGTGGGTTTGGGTGAAGTATCCGAACTGCTGAAGAGGCTGGTAAGCCTCCTGCGCGCCGGTGCCGACGAAGACCTTCATGCCGCCGCCGACCGCCACAAAGAACTGCACGGGCGCCTTCCGGTTGGTATGGTAGATCAGGTCGTAGTGGATGGCGTGGTCGACGCCGCTGAACGAAGCCGAAGTGCCATCGCCGGAAAGCTTGAGGCCGCTGGCGAAGAACTCATAGCGGATCTCGCCGCTCCAGTGCGCGTTGAGATTCTGCCCGAAGAATGCACCGGCGACCGCGCCGGTGGCAAATCCCGCGGTGGCCGAACCGGCGGTGGTGGTGCTCACATGGACGGTGTCGAGGAATCCTACACCGCCGATGCCTCCCACTTCCCATTGCTGGGCGAAGGCACAACAGCCGAACGCGAGAAGCAGGAATAGATTTGCAATCGTTTTCATATCCTTCTCCGGGCCAAGACTAGTTGGCCACCACCCGCACGTTGAGCGTGGTGTTGGCGCCAAGGGCGCTGCCCTGGCTGATCACTAGAGGCTCGCTCAAGCCTTGCGTGACACCGCTGGGGACCACCACGTTGATCTGGTAGACGCCAACCTCGCCGGGCGCCAGGCCAGCGTACTGGATATCCAGTGGGGTGCCACCCAACGATACTTTGGGAACCTCCGACGCCAAGGCCAGGGGGCTGAGGGGCGCGGGCACGCCGGCCGTCACTGAAGGAGCGGTGAGACCCATGCCAGTCAGATAAATGACCAGCGTGTCCCCCGGACGAACTGGATCGGTGGGGGTCACGAGTTGGTTATTGGCGGCGCGAACGACGGTGGCCAGGCCCGTGACCGGCCCGGCGCTGCCGGACATGAACACGGCCGGCGCGGCCGACAGAACCGTAAAGTGGAAGCTGTTGCTGACACCGCCCGGTGTGTGAATGCTGACGGTGGAAGGACCCAGGACGTTGTTCGGCAACTGCGCATTGACCTGGGTAGGCGAAACGAACAACAGTGGCACCGGCGTTCCGTTGACACTCAGACAGGATTGCCCCAAAGCCGTCGGCAGCGGGACTTGCGAAGCGACCAGGCTGACCGGGCTCATGTTGGTGCCCCAGGCGGTGATCAGCCCGCCCGGCGCAACCGGCGCCGTGCCATTGGCGGCGTTCACTAAACTGGTGATCACCGGCGGCACGAAGGCGGCTGCATAGTTCTGGCTTAGGACGGTGAAGCCGGAAGTGGTCAGCACGATGATCTCGCCAGAGGCGGGCAGCGGAGCCACGGTGCGGATGAAGTTGTTCAACTGGGAATCTTCGTTGGCCCCCGAGCCGTTGTTGGAAACAGTGCCATCGGGGCTGGGATAGGGGGTGGTTGAAGCCGCGCCAGCGGTGCCGGCCGGACTGCTGCCACTGAATGGGAGGAGCGGCGCCTCCACCATCGGGATGGGGCTTTCACTAGCGGATGAGAGGGGCGAGAAGAACTGAATCGTGCCCGGGCTGTTTGCGCTAGGCGCCGTCGTGAAGTAGCCGCTGGCGGTATCGTTCTGATCGGTGAAGGCGAAGCCCGAGGGATCGCCGCCGGCGGTATTGAACGCGCCGATCGGCACCAGCGACGAGTTGAAGTAAGCGCTGCCAGCCACAAAGTTGTCGAAACTGGAGGCGCCGTACGAGCCGGACAAAGACGTATAGTCCTGCCGCGCGGCCACAAAACTGCCAGCCGCGGCGCTGTAGAGATAGACGTGACCATCGGGCCCAGCCATTAAAATATAGGCCCCGTTGGAAGAGGCGGTCAGCACGGACTTAGGAGAAACATCCCCGGAATCGTTCGACCAGAGTCCCAGGGTTGCCAATGAAGTGTTTACCTTGTTAACCAGGTCGAGCACGCTTACGTCGCCGTCATCCGTGTGACCGTCTCTCGACAACGCCAGAATGGCACTGTTGGAAACCGCGATGGACCGGCCAAAATCGCTGTAGTAGAAACCTGACAGTCTGATCGGCTGAACCGGCTGCAGCGCATCCAGGTCGAACTGGTTCACTAGTTGGGAATTGGCGTTGGCGACCAACAGGTACTTATTGTCTTGAGTGATAGCCATCCCGGTGGGAGTGGGCATGGTGCGCAGAGTCGCGATTAACTGGTTGGTGGCGCCGTTAAAGACCAGTACCTGGTTGCGGTCCTGCCGCGTAATGTAGAACCGGTTGCGGCTGTTGTCCGCGAGAATGTCGCTCAGAACGCCGGGAACGTTGACTATCGTACCCCGCTGGTTCTCGTCCGGGTTGTTCACCAGCACGCGCACCGGAATCGGCTGGTTGACCGCCGTTGCCGAACCGATCTTGATCGGCACCACGGTGGTGCCCAGCGCACCCCCGAAGGTGGCCGGATTCGCGGTGACCGTGATGGTGGCCGGCGTGACGCCCGAAGCAGGCGAAACCACAATGCCGGGGCCCGGAGTCAGCTCGAAATCGGTGTGATTTCCACCCGGATCGGCGAGCGTAAAGGTCTGGCTGGACTGGGACTGGTTGCAGAAGCTGGTCTGGATCAGGACATCCTCCTGGCCCGGCTCGACCCGGTTGTACTGGTTGAGCGATCCCACCGGAAGGATGGTCACGCCGCTATCGGAAACGGCGTACATCACGCTGACCGCTTTGTTCAAGATCGCCCGGCCGACCAGGTTCTCGCGGAGCGTGAGCCGCTCCCGGAAGGTCAGGTTGTCCGCATCCATGACGAGGAGAGCCGGCATCGGTGCGGTGATCGGCGACGGCTGATTGGAACTGGCGATAGGGGTTGCACTGGCCATGGCGGCATCGGGGATTTGCGCGTAGAGGATGTTGTTGATCGAATCCCAGGCGTGGCCGGTAACGTTGGGGACTAATACGTTGTTCGCATAGGAGGCGACCATGCTGAAATTCTGATCGAACTGGGCCCAGCCGACCATGGCGTGGGAACCGTCTCCGGACACGCTGACCCGTGGCTGTAGCGCCGGCTGGGTGGTCCAGGTGACAGCGTCGAAAGCGCCGTTAAACCCGTCAAACCAGAACATCGTCTCCACGCCGGTTCCGCCGCCGAAAACGCCCCATGCGGTCCAACCATCGGCCGACGTATTGACGGCGGCTTGGGTGAATTGACCCGCATAGGTCGGCGAGGACTGCGGAATCGTCCTCGTGACCGCGCCCAGCGAAGTCAGAATGTTCATCTCTCCGGTTTCCGGATCGAGCGTCATTATGTTCGCGCTGGTGCCGATAACCGCCAGACCTCCCTGGTCGCCGTTGAGTGTGTTGACGAAGCTTACCCCTAGCGGCGATTCGGCCAGTGCGTAAGTGGTCTGCGCCTGGCTGTTGTTCAGATCGATCACCGTGATCAGGTTGCCGCCAGCGGCCGGCACACTGGATGTGGTGGTACCGAAGTTGGCATAGTGGACCGATACCAGATATTGCCCGCTGGGCGACAGGGCGATCGCCGCCGGAAACGGGGCCACGTTGATCGAGGTGTGAATGGTGTTGTCGGCGAGCGACATCACGTCAATGCAAGCGCAGCCAAAATCCGCGATGTACAAGACGCCCCGCGGCTCATCAAGGGCGATATCGGCGGGCGTGCCGCCGATTGGCACCACGGTTCCAAAGGTCTGGGCGACCGACCGCCCGGCCCCGGCCGTCAAAAGCGTCATGGCAATCGAAAAGAATAGTCTTGTCCCACGCATACAATATAGTCCTCACGCGACTATTCGAATTACAGAACCAAATCGGGTGTGAATCAATGATCGAAATGGCTAGCAATTCCGCCATTACCAAAGTTAGTCGTGTATTTCTGCGGGTTTACGCGTATACTCACGACGGAATCGAGGCTCCTGGTGTCAGAAATGTTCGAGCGCCCCAGCGCAAAATCCGGCTTGATCAGAAACCTTGTGGCAAGGCTCGTCTTGGCAGCCGCTGTTTTCAGTTGTCTGGCGGTTGCGCCACACGCCCGCGCGCAGAGTGTGGTGGTGACTGTTTCGACGTCGCCCCCCGGACAACAATTCCTGGTGGACGGCCAGCTCTTTTGGCAGACGCAGACTTTCACCTGGGCGATCGGAACCGGCCATTCGCTGGATGTGGCCGCTACCCAGCAGCCATTCGGCACGGCTACCACGGTGTATACGTTTCAGAACTGGACGTACTCGACCACAACGCAGATTTCGACCGAGGTTTGGGTGGTCGCCGCCGCCAATACAACCCAATATACGGCGAACTTCACCACCTCCTTCGCACTCACCGTCGCCACCACCAATAATTGCGGAACAGTGTCCTGCGGCGGACTGCCTGGCCAGATCCTGTTGAACGGGTCCGTGATGGGCTCGCCTGGACCGACGCTGTATCCCGCCGGCACCCCGTTGGTCTTTACGGCCGTTCCCAGTATCGGGTACGCATTCGTCGGATGGACGCCCGGCGCCGACCAAACGATTGCGGGGGTTACCGATACCGTCTCATTGACTCAGCCCTTGACGGTGACTGCCAATTTCAGCAAGGCCGAGACGGTCACTTTCGCCTCGCAGCCGGAGGGGCTCAAACTGGTGATCGATACCGAGCCGACCACGGCGCCCCTGACCGAGTCTCTGGGTTGGGGAACCGTTCACAACGTGTCGGCGGTTTCGGCGCAACAGGATTTGACGGGAAATTACTGGGTGTTCTCTTCGTGGAGCGATGGCGGGGCCGTCAATCATCCCTACACGGTGCCTCTATCCTCCGACCCGGTCACCCTGACGGCGAACTTTACGCCCGGCTCCCTGAACACTTTCCTTACCTCACCCACCGGGCTCAGTCTGATTGTGGATGGGCGGAGCAACTGGAACGTGTGGGCCTTCGCCTGGGCGGTGGGCTCGACCCACACCTTTTCGGCGCCGGCCACCCAGACCGATGCGCAAGGCCACTTGTGGAGCTTCACCGGCTGGTCCAACGGCGGACCGGAAGCGCAGACGGTGACTGTGGCGTCTCCCAACGCGGCGGCGCAAGGCGCGACCTACACGGCGACGTACCAGCAGTTGGGGCAATTGACGGTGAACAGCACGCTTACCAGCGTGTCGGTGAGCATAAATGGGACGTCCTGCTCGACGCCTTGCACGGTGCAGCCGCCGCTGGGATCGCAAGTGACCATCGTCGCGCCGGCCAGCGTTCCGGCGGGAGTCGGCGCGCGGCAGCAACTGGTGGGATGGTCTACCGGCGCCGGACCCGGCAATCTGGTTATCGCAGCGCCGGCCAATGCCACCACGGTAACCGCCAATTATCAGTTGATGAACCAACTGGTGACGGCCACCAGCCCCGCCAACGCGGCTACCTGGAATCTGCAGCCCGCCTCGCCGGATGGATACTATAACGCCGGTACCGTGGTAAACGTCAGCCTGAGCCCGCTGCCGGGCTATCAATTCAGCAACTGGAGCGGCGACCTGAGCGGTATCGAGCCATTCGGCACGGTTGTGATGAGCCAGCCGCGCGCGGTGACGGCCATCTTTAAGACCGTTCCCTACCTGCCGACTGGCGCGGTGGCCAATGGCGCCGGACCCACTCCCTCCAGTGCCGTGGCTCCCGGTTCGGCCATTACGATTTACGGTGTGAACCTGGCCGACACTGTGCAAAACAACATGGCTAGCACCCTTCCGCAGACCTTGGCGGGGGTGACAGTTTCGATCGGCGGCCAACTGCTGCCGCTGTACTATGTGTCGCCGAGTCAAATCAACGCGCAATTGCCGGCAGCCACGCCGCTGGGCCCGTCGAGCCTGGTGGTGACCACGCCGGAGCAGGCCCAGGTCACGGCCAGTTTCACCGTCGCGCAGGATGCGCCTGGCTTGTTCGCCTTTACCTCGAATAACAAGGCGTACGGGCTCGCGTTTCACCAGGACGGCACGCTGGTGACCGAAGCCTCCCCGGCGAAGGCGGGCGAGCAGCTCACCCTGTATGGCACCGGCTTCGGCCCAACCACTCCGGCGCGGCCGGAGGGCCTGCCAATACCGGAATTGCCGGCGTTCGCGTTGACCGATCCGGCCAGCGTTCAAGTAGCCACGTCCAGTTTCCCGGCGCAGAGCGCCTATGCTTTACCGGGGGCCGTCGGCATCGACGCCGTGCAGTTCACGCTCGGGAGCGGCGCGCCCACGGGCGGCGACTTCGAGCTCACGGTGACCGTCAATAAAGTGGTGAGCAACACCGTCCTGCTGCCGATCCAGTAGGGGGCCCTTGCGGTAACGCCGGGCGCGGCTAGCCGCGGGTGCCCTGAGGCGGCGACAGCACACAAGAGTAAAGACACGGAGAGACCGCCGGCGTTACCGCGAAAGCCGCCGGCGCGGCTAGCCCACCACGGCGAAGCTTGCCTGTGCGCGCAGGTTCGCCACGCCGGACGTGTACCGGCTGTCGGTCACCAGAAACGCCACCGCGTCCTCCAGCCACTCGTGCCAAACCCCGTCGGGGTCGTGGGAAGCCACTGTCAGCGTGTATTCCTGCGGGCACAAGTCGCAACGGAATTGAAAGCTCACCGCCAGCGTGCCGCCCTGGCGCACCGGCCCCAGCCGCAATCGCTCGAGCTCCGTATTGGTGCCGTAAACGTTGAACCCGCTGCGCGTGCGGATCATCATCCCCACCACCGGATTGGCCACCAGCGCCTGGTACCGCACCCTGATCTTCACGGTCACCTGTTCGCCACTTCGCCATGCCATGGTGGGTTTGCCATCCTCGCCGTCCAGTTCCACACCGACGATCTCGGCGCGCCCGTCGCCGCGGAAAAAGCGCGGGTTGATGGGAGTGCTCATCGTCCCGCCCCAGGCGCGCACTCGCGCGGCGATGTGCTGGCGGTAAGCGCACAGGATCTCCTCCGGGTCGCCGCGGGCCGCCAGTTTGCCCCCGTGCAGCCACCAGACCTCGTCCGCCAGGCGCCGCAGAAGGTCCTCTTCGTGCGACACCAGCAGGACGGTCGAACCCGCCTGCCGCAAGCGGTTGATCGCCGCCGCCGCGCGCTCCCGCACCAGCAGGTCGTGCCGGGCAAACGTATGGTCGATCGCCAGCACCGGCGCCGGCGCGAGGTTCAGCGGGTCGTCCGGCCCCAGCAGCCGCGCCCCGCCGTGGTTATCCACCTCGCCCGACACGGGCTGTTCCACGCCACCCGCCAGGCGCGCCAGCACGCTTTTCCCGGCTCCGTTCTCTCCCACCACTCCGATTACCGCGCCATCCGGCGCCGCAGCGTCGAATTCCACCAGCGGTGCGATCGAGACATGTCGAAAGACCAAGGCCATAATCGTTAGAATAGCAACTGCAACAACGTTAGAATAGCAACTGCAACATGGATACAACCAACTTACTCGATTCCATGCGCGCCGACTGGAATCGGCGCGCCGCCGAGGACGCCAATTATTATGTGGCCTTCGGCCGCCGCCAGCAGTCCAACGAGGAGTTCTTCTCCACCGCCGACGGCACCGTGCAGCAGTTGCTGCCGGAGCTGGGGCGATTCGCCGGCCGCGACGCCGCGCTCGAAATCGGCTGCGGTCCCGGCCGCCTGATGCGCCCGCTCAGCCGGTATTTCAAGGAAATTCATGGCGTCGACGTCTCCGACGAGATGATCCGGCTGGCGCAGGAGCGCCTGGCCCGCACCGCCAACGCGTTCGCCCAACAATGCTCCGGCGCGGACCTTGCCATGTACCCCGACGGCAAATTCGATTTCGTTTACTCGTACGCGGTCTTCCAGCACATTCCCAGCCGCGAGGTCGTATTCGGCTACCTGCGCGACGCCTTCCGCGTCCTCAAGCTCGGCGGCATCCTGCGCTGCCAGTTGAACGGCCTGCCGCCACACGCTCGCCAATACGACACCTGGAACGGCGTGCGCATCACGGCGGCGGAAATCGCCGCGTTCGTCGAATCCACCGGCTTTCACCTCCTGGCGCTCGAGCAGGTCTGGACCCAGTACATGTGGATCACGCTCCGCAAGCCCGGCGCCGATGGCGTCGCGCCGGCTAACCATTCCGCGCGCCTGCGCAACATCTCCAACGCGCTCACCGGGGAAGCCGTCACTCCCGCGTCCGGCGCCATGGCCGCGCTGGCCTTGTGGATCGAACGGCTGCCCGCCTCCTGCCACCTGCTCAACACCACTGTCACCGCCGATGGCCGCCCCTGCCGCATCACTTACATCGGCCCGCCGGCGGCCGACGGGGTCTCCCAGATCAACGCCGTGCTCCCGGAGAACCTGCGCACCGGCCTGGTGAAGGTGGAAGCCGCCCACGACGGCGGCCCGCTCTGCTCCGCCGGCTGGGTGCGCATCGTGCCCGCCGGTCCGTCGGTTCCCCGCATCACCGGAATCAGCGATGGCGTCAACCTCCTGTCCGGCAACTACATCGTGAGCGGCACCGTGAAAGTGACCATGGAGGAGGTTGCCCATGACGCCGACTTCCGAGCCATGGTGGACTCGCTCGCCACGCCCACCGCGGATGCCTTTTGTACCGACCCGGTCGCTCAGCGATGGGAATTCAACTTCAACCTCCCCGAGAATCTCGCGCCCGGCCGGCACCACGTATCCATCGCCTTGGGCCGCCGCCTCTTTCCGCGCGTAACCATCGAGGTGGCCTGATTGCGCCGCCCGCTGGCGGCGGCCGGGGTTGCCATCGCCGTTGCCGCTCTTTTCCTGGCTCCGCCGCGGCGCCGTCCGGTCCGCCAATTGCCGGCAGGCGCGATCGAGATTCACTCCGAGATCGCCGTCGACGCCGATAGCGAGTTGCGCGGCGCGCCCACCGGCACAGTGCTCGATTTAGCCCCGGATTTCGCCGGCCGCGCCGCCATCGTCGTGCGTGGGGACAATGTCACCCTGCGCGATTTCACGATCGATGGCAACCGCGCCGCCCTGGAGACCCGCGCCGGCCTGCCGCCCTCCGACACTTCTTTCGCGAAATTCACCCGCGCCAACGGCGTCTTTGCCGAGCGCGTCGCCGGCCTCACCATCGAGCGCCTTCACTGCCGCCATATCGCCGGCTTCGCCGTGCTGGTCAGCCGCGCGCGCTCGGTCGACATCCGCCGCGTCACCGTAATCGATAGCGGCTCGCGCAACTCACTCGGCCGCAATAACTCTACCGGCGGCATCCTGATCGAGGAAGGAACCAGCGATTTCCGCGTCCTCGGCTGCGAGCTCGCGAACATCCGCGGCAACGGCATCTGGACGCATTCCCTGTACACGTCGCCGCGCAACGCCCGCGGCCTGATCGCTTTCAACCATTTCCGCCAGATCGGCCGCGACGCCATCCAGGCGGGCCACGCCACGGCCATCTCGGTCGCCGGGAACTCGGGCAGCCGTATCGGCTATCCCCTGGAGGAAGTGGATATTGAGAACCTCGCCACGCCGGTCGCCATCGATACCGCCGGCAACGTCGACACGTCTTCCTATGACGGCAACCGCTTCGAGGAAATCGACGGCAAGTGCATCGACCTCGACGGATTTCACGATGGCGAAGTGCGCGCCAACCAGTGCGTGAATCGGAGTCCGGCCGAGGCCTACCGCTTCGGCCACTACGGCATTACCCTGAACAACGCCAACCCGGACATGCGTTCCCAGAACATCCGGCTGGTCGATAACCTCATCGACGGCACGCTATACGGCGGCATCTTCGTGATCGGTTCCGGCCACACCGTCGCCCGCAACCGCCTGCTCGCGATCGACACCTCCCACTGCAACGAAACCGCCGCCCGCTTCGGCTGCTACTACGGCCCCGGCGATCCCGAGATTCTGGAAGCCGGCATCTATCTGGCCCGCGGCGGCGAACATCCCGCCCCGGCTCGCCACAATCTGATCCAAGATAACCGCATCACCGGTTTCAAAATGCAATCCCGCTGCATCCTCGCCGCCCCCGGCGTCGACCCGCGCTCCAATACCATTATCGGCAACACCTGCCGCGATCGATAGAGCACTGCCGCTCAGACGAAAGCGTTCTTCGCATTCTACCGGGCCTGGCATTCGCATTGGCCTTTTGCGGCGGGCCGGCAGCTCCCCGACCATTTGTCCCGGTTCTTCGTTCCATTCGTTCCGATTTGGGTCCACGTCGAACCGGGCGTGACCATGCGGCTCGACCCGTACGACTACGTGACCAAAGAGATTCTCCTGAGCCACACTTGGGAGCCATTGACGACGCAGGAACTGTTGCGGCACGTTCCTACCGGTGGGACCTTCGTCGACGTGGGAGCGCATGTCGGATGGTACACGCTGAAAGCCGCCAAATTGGTCGGTCCCAAGGGGCTCGTCATCGCCGTGGAACCGAATCATGAGACCTTGATCCAGCTTCGCGACAATATCCGCGCCAGCGGCGTGGGCGCGGTCGTCGTGGTCGCTCCGGTGGCTTGTTCGAATGCCGAAGCCAGGCTGACACTCTATGCCGCGTCCCGGGCGAACACGGGAGAGTTCGCTTTCCTCAGCCAACGCTTCGCACGCGGACGGCGTCGTCGCCGCTTCCTATCCGGTGCGCGCCCGGCGGCTGGACGATATCGTGAAAGAAGCCCACGCCGGCCGGGTTAACGCGATCAAAATAGACGTGGAAGGCGCCGAGTTGCTGGTGTTGAAGGGCGCGGCTGAAACCCTCGACCGCGACAGACCCATCCTCTCCGTCGAAGTGGTCGACGACCAACTGAAAGCGATGGGATCGAGCGCCGTGGAACTGACGGCTTTCGTGCGCGCGCACGGATATACGCCCACGGTCACGCACGAGCTCAATACGATATTCGTGCCCGCCGCCGCGCAGTAGACCGCCGACTCTCGTGCGGGCCAGGTTGATAACCTGCGCGCGGCCCGGAGGGTCTCCCGGCCAATCGGCGTAGCCGGGCGACGCCCGGCCTTTCTTGAAGTGTGCCGGCGCTTCTCAACCTCCGGCCGCGCTTTGCCGGACTCTGGCTTGTTCCTCCACAGCCGGAACCACCGCGAACGGTACCCGCGCCGGCTCGTGCCTGCCGGACGCCAGGGCCAAGCGGGCGCACCGCGACCGCAGGTCGACCAGCTTGCCGGCGGCTCGCGGAACCAGGTCCAGGCGGCGCAGGATTTCCCGCTTCGCCCGGCGCACCAGCTCCATATCCATCTCGTTCATCCGCAACAGCCGCTCGTACAGCTCCTTGCCCCAGAGGCCTTCCCAATACTCGCGAGACTCGGCCGGCGCGCCCGGCTCGGCCTGACTGACGTTCTGCGGAATATACTCCAGCCGGAGATTGGGAAACGCAGGGCGTAGAAAATATTCCGCCACCACCAGGCTCTCGTCGAACATCTCCACCAGACCTGGAACGGCCATTTCGCGGATCACCGCGGTAGCCCGTTCCAGATCCCGCTCATCGGCTGGACGCGTGAACGTTCCGGCATTGGCTAACTGCGTCACCTGCACGTCGCTCACCTGATGCGGAGCTTCGTCGATAAGGCGCATGGCGAACTGTCGCGGATTGTAAGATCGCGCCCAACGGGCACAGAGAGAATCCGCGCCGCCGCGCCGGAAATGGTTGTAAATCGAATACAACCGAGCTAAGGGATCCCGTAGAAAGCAGCAATCGAAGAACACCGTCTGGCGGCTCAGTGGCTTCGGATAACGCAAGTGGTGGCTGGATACCGCGGCAATGCCAGGGTTCTGCTGCAGAAACTCCACCAGATTCGGGGCATCCAGCGTGGCATCGGGATCGCTTCCATGAACCGTCGCAAACTGCCCAGGGAAGGCGCGCTCCAAAATGTACTCAATCGTACTCCCGCCGTTCTTGAATATGTGGTAATGAACGATTACGTATCGGGTGCGCACCACAGGCACTGTTACGATCACCAGACACCTCTTTGTAATAAACGCGACATGAGGAGAAAGGTTTCGGGACCAGCCAAGTTAGTAACATAGCCCTCTCGAGTCATCCAACCGGCCAACGCCAAAGCGGCCCGCGGAACCGATCTGCCGAAGTGCAGTCACGCCCCGGCGCACATTTCTTTCCCCCGTGTTACCAGGCACTTGTCGCAAGTTCGCGGCTCAAAACGCGAGCCAGGCCGCGTAAAGTTGAAGCGGATAGGGGCAGCGCGGCCCACAACACCTTTTGCTTCGCGCGGAGCGGGGAGTCGCCATGAAGACCGTTCAGCAAGTGTTCATCTGCGCCCTGTTGGCGGCACTCACCGCGCTCGCGGTTGCGGTAACGATTTTCGTGCGGGCCGCCACCGCCACGGTTGCGGCGGTTCCGGCCGAGATCCGCCTGACGCGCGCCGCGCTCGTTCACCAAGCCGACGCGGCGCGCCAGGATCTCACTCAGCAGCTTGCAGCCGCCCGCCTAGGAGCACTCGAACTTTCCGATCGCCAGGCCACCGCGTTCCGTACCGGCATTCTGGCGCAAACCGCCGGTTTCGGCGGTGCCGCGAGCCGCCAGATCGGCGGTACGCTGTCGCGAATCGACACCGCCCTCGCCACCACGACTTCGCTCGAACGCGAGCTGGGTCCCACCGTCCGCCATTCCGCCGCCATCGCCGCGCAGATCGACGATTCCCTCCCCCTGTTCCTCGATTGCGACCACAACCCCGACTGCGTTTTCAACCGATACGTCGGCGTCTCCCGCGGCATCGAAACCGCCGCCACCGACATCTCCGGCATGAGCCGGGATTTCCGCCGCGACTGGCCGGCGTATCTCAAAACCTGGCAGGATATCGGGGTCCAGACCGATGGCTTGGTCGCCAACGTGAATCGTCTCACCAAGCCGCACTGGTACGACCGGCTGATCGGCTACGGTCTCAATGGCGTCGTTATCTATCGCAGCTTGAATCCGGTGGGAGCCGCCGTCACCGGCGCCCAGATAATCTCCTCACGCCCGTAAATCGCCGCGCTCCTTGCTCACCGGTAGGCTTCACTGCGATGGCGAACTCCGAAGATCCGTATTGTGTCGTCATGAAGCTCAAACATGACGCGATAATCGCCGATCCGCAGCCGAAAGGAACCGGCCAAGCCGCCGTGAAGTGGCTTCGCGTCACCCGAGCCAGTGCGAGCGTATCGCAGCACGCCTTCGAAGACGCGCATCGCGGCGGCGCGGTCGAGTCGTCGGACCGATGCCTTGGCTTCCTCGTGCCACTCGATCTTCGGTGCGTTTGGGAGGGTCATCTTACGAATCGAACTAACTCGCTCTATCTGTGACCATAGCACCCGAGTATCTGGTAGGTCAACAAAAAACCAGCGTCGAGGCCTGTGTGACACAAGTGACTGCTGTGACGATCAGTCTCCTATTTCTGCCCACGTAGAACACACTTAATAGATAATTCCATGTCACAATGTCACAAGGTAGCGTTTTGAGGGAGCTAGGACCAAAAGTGGTGTCACTCGCCGCGTCACTTGTGACGCACAACAAGCGAAATCGTTAAGAGATATCTAGTAACTCGCGTCAAGTCACGTCACAACGTCACGTCAACGCAAGCTAGAAGCTCACCCGCGGTGAGGGTGAACCCCCACGGCCTCCTGCGGAAGGTCCGTCGTCGCGCAGCGTCAGCGGCCTTGACTTCCGGCGGACCACCAGAGGAGGGGTAGCTTAGGCGCATCTCGCAGCCGTTCCAAGAACCCAGCACAAGACCTCAGGCAAGTTTCGCGGTTTCGTACGGGGTTTTTCGACACGGCAGGATGATCGTTACTTGCTGAGCGGGAAATCTTCAGGCTTTACCCCGAAATCGGCGAGAACCTCTTCCATCGGAATGCCCTTGCCGCCATGTGCCGCGAACCATGCACGACCCTCGCGCACGCAGCGGCGATCCTCTTCGGTTATCGGTTCATCGTCGACCGGCTCTGAGGAGGAAGTATCGAGCATGGCTTCCAGCAGACCGGCGATAGCAGGGAGCTTCGCGGGCGGCAGGCGCTCGATCAGTTCGTGGACGTGCTCGCGTGTTTCACCCATGACGCGTTCCTTGGGAACACAGGCCTAACCCAATTGTGGCACAAATTAGGTGAATTTGTGCTCACAAATCCTCCCCCACGCCATAGGGGACAGGCATGCCTGGCCGCGCCGCTGAACCTGCGCCACCCCCCATCTTGCATCTCTCCCGTCCCCTGCTATGATGAATGCTGATGAAGGGCATAGTTCTGGCCGGAGGCACCGGGAGCCGGCTCTTTCCACTGACCAAGATCACCAACAAGCACCTGCTGCCGATCTACAACCGGCCCATGATTTACTACCCCATCCAGACCTTGGTGGATGCCGGGGTCGAGGACATCATGGTCGTCACCGGTGGGCGCAATTCGGGGGATTTCTTGCGGCTGCTGGCCAATGGGAAAGAGTTCGGGCTGAAGCACATCCATTACACATACCAGGAAGGTGAGGGCGGCATCGCCGATGCGCTGGCGCTGGCCGAGCACTTCGCCGACGGGCACAAAATCTGCGTCATCCTGGGCGACAACATCATCCAGGGCAACATTCGCGCCGCGGCCGATCGTTTCCGCGGCCAGGCGCGGGGCGCCCACATCCTGCTCAAAGAGGTCGTCGATGCCGAGCGCTTCGGCGTAGCGGAAGTGGCCGGAGACCGCATCGTGGGCATCGAAGAGAAGCCCGCCCACCCGAAATCGAACTACGCCGTAACCGGCATCTACATGTACGATTCGAGCGTGTTCGACAAGATCAAGACGCTGGTTCCTTCCGGGCGCGGCGAGCTCGAGATCACCGACGTCAATAACGCATACGTGCGCGAAGGCTCGCTCACCTTTTCGTTCCTCTCCGGCTGGTGGACCGATGCCGGCACCTTCGAGTCGCTGCTGCGCGCCGCCAACCTGGTGAAGGAATCGGCCGGGGGCGCGACCGGAGTCGAGGAACGCGAGGAAGGAGCCGTGCGAACCTGATGGCGCAAGAAACGTCGGCTGCGCCGCGGCCTCTGGCTTCGCTCGGCGGCTTGGAACTGGCGGTCCCACAATGCCCCAAGGGAATCGGCGCGCTGATCGGCGCTGTCGATTCGGCGGAACGCATCGCAGGCGTCGAAATTGCGCGCCTGGCGGTGCACCCGGACGACCGCGGCTATTTTCTCGAAGTGCAGCGCCTCGGCCAAGGACTGGCGCACGCATTTCCGACCGAGACCAGCCAGGTTTCCACGGCGCTCAGCTACGCGGGCACCATCAAGGCGTTTCACTACCATCTGAAGCAAACCGATTGCTGGACGCCCGCGAAAGGCCTGTTCCAGGTGGCGCTGGTCGATTTCCGCCTCGGCTCGCCCACTTTTGGCAAACGCAACACGATGTATGTCGGCCCGCTGCGCCCCTGGCAGATCCTCATTCCGCCGGGCGTGGGCCACGGATACAAAGTCATCGGGGAAGAAAGCGCGATGCTGATTTACATGACCGACCGCTTCTACGATCCGACTGACGAAGGCCGTGTCGCTTACGACGACCCCGGTATCCGCTACGATTGGGAAACCCAGCACAAGTGAGGCGCCGATGAAGATCCTGGTTACCGGCGGCGCGGGCTTCATCGGCTCGGCATTCGTGCGGCTGGTGGTGGCGGAGACCGGCTGGGAAGTCGTCAATCTGGACAAGCTGACCTACGCCGGGAACCTGGAGAACCTGGCCGAGGTGGAATCGAGCGGCCGCCACCGGTTCGTGCACGGCGATATCGCCGACGCGGCAGCGGTTGGCGCGCTGATCGCCGAAGCCAAACCCGACGCCATCGTGCATTTCGCCGCCGAATCGCACGTCGACCGCAGCATCCTTTCGCCCGAGCCGGTGATTCAAACCAATCTTCTGGGCACTTTCCGCCTGCTCGAAGCGGCGCGCCTGAACAAAGTCCCGCGCTTCGTTCACGTCTCGACCGATGAAGTGTATGGCAGCCTGCCGGCGCCGGAGGAAGCCACCGAAAAATTCCCGCTGCAGCCGAGCAGCCCGTATTCGGCCTCGAAGGCGGGTTCGGACATGCTGGCGCTCTCCTATTTCGTCACCTTCCGGCTGCCGGTGGTGGTGACGCGCGCCTCCAACAATTACGGGCCCTACCAGTTCCCCGAGAAGCTGATTCCGCTGATGATCTCGAACGCGCTCGAAGACCGGCCGCTGCCGGTGTACGGCGACGGCATGCAGATTCGCGACTGGCTGTATGTGGACGATCATTGCCGCGGTATTCTGGCGGTGCTCGAAAAGGGGCGCGCCGGCGAGGTCTACAACATCGGCGGCAACCGCTCGCTGCCCAATCTGGATGTGATCCGGAAGCTGCTGGCGCTGGCCGGGAAGCCGGAGAGCCTGATTGAATACGTGAAGGACCGGCCGGGACACGACCGGCGCTATGCGCTCTCGAGCGAAAAGATCCTGCGCGAAACCGGCTGGCGGCCGAAGGTGGATTTTGAAACCGGTCTCGCGCGCACCATCGAGTGGTATCGCGCCAACGCCCCATGGGTCGCGCGCGTGCGCAGCGGAGAGTATCGGACCTATTACGAGCGCAACTACGCGAACCGGGCGTAGGCGGGTGTCAAGGTAGGACAGACGATCGCTTTTTGTCGTCTGTCGATCTGTCAAGGTCTCGCGCCTTGACGCGCGATGACAGACCACCAGAGACGATGGTCTGTCCTACCAACTAACTCTGATGCGGGTGGCAATTGAAGCGGCGAGCTTGAGCCTTTCGAGCGGCGGTTTGGCACGTTACACCAGCCAGCTCAGCCTGGCGCTGGCGCGCTCGTACCCGGACGACGAATTCTATCTCATCTCGGACCAGCCTTTTTCGATGCCGGCGGGCGCTCCGGCCAACTTGAAGCGCGGCGCGGCTCCGCGCAACGCGGTCGAGCGGCGCTGGTGGCTGTGGGGCATGGCGCGCGAATTGAATCGCATCGGCGCCGACGTGGTGCACGGGCCGGACTTCGCGGTTCCCTACCTGGCGCGCCGGCCCAGCGTGATGACCCTCCACGACCTTTCGCCCTGGCTCGACCCCACCTGGCACGATGGCGCGGGCCGCGTGATGCGGCGAACGCCGCTGCTGTTGAAGATGGGCCTGGCCACCATGGTGATCACTCCCGGCGAGCACGTGCGCAAGGAGGTGATCGCACGGTTTCAGCTCAGCCCGGATCGCGTGGTGGCTGTTCCGGAAGCCGCCGCCGAGTGGTTCGCGCCGGTTGAAACGCGGCCGGAATCGTCTTATTTCCTATACGTGGGAACCATCGAACCGCGCAAGAACCTGCCGCTGCTCCTCGAAGCATGGCGCGAAGTGCGCAAGCGCGCGCCCCAAGCCGGCCTGGTGATTGCCGGCCGCCGGCGCGCGGATGCGCTAGCGATCCCAGAGGAACCGGGATTGCGCCTGTTGGGTGAGGTGGCGGACGAGCGGCTGCCCGGCCTGTACTGCGGCGCGACCGCTTTCGTCTACCCGTCGCTCTACGAAGGGTTCGGCTTGCCGGTGGTGGAGGCGATGCAGTGCGGGGCGTGCGTGATCGTCTCCCCGGCGCTGCGCGAGACGGCCGGCGACGCGGCGGTCTATGCCGAGACCGCGCGCGAACTGGCGCAGGCCATGATCGCGGCGCTGGAGCGCCCCGACTGGAGGGCCGAATGGGGAGCGCGCGCCCGCGCCCGCGCCGCCGAATTCTCCTGGCGAGGCACTGCACGGCAAACTTACGCAGTCTATCAGGAGGCCCGGAGACGCTTTGACAAGTGACGATCGAGCAGCGGCCCTGCTGTTGGCGCCGGAAGCGCCCTATCCGCTTTCGGGCGGTGGCTCGCTGCGCACGGCGTCTCTGGTCGAGTACCTGGGGCGGCACTATGCGCTCGATCTGATCGTTTTCCGGCAGCCCGGAGCGCCCGAGCCGGCTTCCCTGCTGCCCGCCGGCCTGGTGCGCCGGGTGACGGCCATCGATCTCCCCGCCACCGGCCGCGGCGGGGCAGCGCGCGCCGTTCGCAATGCCGTGCGGCTGGCCCGCGGCGTACCGCCATTGGTGGACCGGTTCGCCGGCTTCGAGCCACAAGTCGATCGGGCCGTGGCGGAGCGGAACTATGCAATCGGCATCATCGAACACTCCTGGTGCGCGCCGTACCTGGAACGGATCGCCGGCGCCTGCCGCCGCACGGTGCTCGACCTGCACAACGTGGAATCCGTGCTGCACGCGCGCTGCGCCCAGGTGGAAGGCGGTGCGACCGGGCTGGCGCATCGCATCTTCGGAGAGGCTTCGGCCAGCTTCGAGGCGGAATGGCTGCCGCGGTTCGGTGAAGTGCTGGCGCCCTCGGGCGAAGATGCCCGCTCCGTCGAAGCCCTGGCGCCGTGCGCGCGGGTGCGGGTCTATCCCAACGCGATTCCTTGGACGCCCGTGCCGCCCAAAACAGAAGAAACAGAAGAACAGGCGATTGTTTTTTCCGGCAACCTGGAGTATCACCCCAATCTCTCCGCCGTGCGTTTTTTCGCGCGCGAGATCTGGCCCGGGCTGCGCGACCGCTGGCCGCACCTGGTATGGCGGCTGGTGGGCAAGGCTCCGCAATCAGTCGAGAAACTTGTGGCGGGCGACCCACGTATTCAATTAAGTGGGCCGGTGGAAGATGCCGTCGCGGAGCTGGCGCGGGCGCAGGTTGCAGTTGTCCCCTTGCTCGCCGGCAGCGGCACGCGGTTCAAGATCCTGGAAGCCTGGGCGGCCGCGCTGCCGGTGGTTTCCACTTCTATCGGCGCCGAAGGCCTGCCGGCGCGGGACGGCGAGCACCTGCTGCTGGCCGACACCGCCCCGGCGTTCGCCGATGCGGTTTCACGGCTGTTGACGTGCAAGAATCTCCGTGTAAGCGTTGGAAATTCCGGCAGATTGTTGCTGGAAAAGGAATTTACCTGGGTATCAGCTTGGCCAAGTTTGGATTTCTGACACAGCCGGGTGACATAATGCTCCGTTATACTGGTACGGTTCATGCGGATTGCCGTTGATGCACATGCCATTGGCCGCCACCTCACCGGCAATGAGGTATACGTCCGAAGCCTTTTGAACGGATTCGCCGCCGCCAACGACCGCGAATGCGAGTTCCTGGCCTATGTGTCTTCGAATGAGGCGTGCAGTTCCTTGCCCGCCGGCATCCGGACCAGTTCCGTCTCCACCAACCCGTTTTTGCGCCTGGGATGCGAGTTGAGCATGAAGCTGCGGCGGGACCGGCCGGATCTGCTCCACGTGCAGTACACAGCTCCCGTGGTGTGCGCGGTGCCGGTGGTGGTGAGCGTCCATGACGTCAGCTTTCTGGAGCATCCCGAGTATTTCACCGGGGGCCGGGCGCGGCAGTTGCGCTGGACGGTGCGGCGGACCGTGGACCGGGCGGCGAAAGTGCTCACGGTGAGCGAGTTTTCGCGGCGGGCCATCCTGAGGGTTTACGGCCACCTGGACGAGGACAAAGTGATGGTGGCGCCCAACGCCGCGGGCGCGGAATTCCGGCCGGTGTCGCGCCAGTCGGCGCAGGCCGCGGTCAGCAAGCGCTTTTCTCTCTCCCGGCCGTTCCTTCTTTCGGTGGGCGACTTGCAGCCGCGCAAGAATCAGATCGGCCTGATCCGTGCGTTCGCGGAACTGGTCCGCGCCTGCCCGCAGCTTGGCCACGACCTGGTGCTGGCCGGGAAACCCACCTGGTTTGCGGATCAGGTGCAGGCCGCGGCGCGCGAATCGGGCGTCGCCGATCGCATCCGCATGCTGGGATTTGTATCGGATGCCGACCTGCTCCAGCTTTATAACGCCTGCGACCTGTTCGTTTTCCCCTCGTTCTACGAAGGGTTCGGACTGCCCGCGCTGGAAGCCATGGCATGCGGCCGCGCGGTAGCCTGTTCGAACGCCAGCGCCTTGCCGGAGGTGGTGGACAGCGCGGCGATTCTTTTCGATCCTTATCGCACCGACGAGATGGTGCGCGCGCTCAAGGACCTGTTGGTGGACGCGGAATTGCGCGCGCGCATGGAGCGTTTGGGGCAGCAGCGCGCCGCCCAATTCAGTTGGCAGAAAACGGCCGACGCCATTTTGGATGTGTTCCGCGAGGTGGCTCATCAAAGCCAGCCCGCCGCGCTCGCGGCCTCCCGCACCTTGGCGCACCGATGAACCGGGTTGTTGCAGATATCACCACAACCGCTCCCTCACGGTCGCGGCTCCGTACGATGCTGACTCGGAGCCGCGACCGTAAGGGAGCGGTTGCACATTCGACTATGAGGCTTCTTCCCTTCACATGCGCGGCGTTGTTCCCGCTCCTGGCGGCCTCCGCCCAAACCGGTTTCCCCTTCACCGACGAATCGCTTCGATACAACCTGAACTGGCAGGCTGGCACCAGCTTGGGCGAGGCCACGCTCACCGCTCACCGCTCCGCGGTGGGCTGGAACCTGGATGTGACGCTGAACGCGGCTGTGCCCGGCTTTTCAATGGCCGACCAACTGCATTCGGCGGTCGACCCGGGGCTGTGCTCGCAGGAATTCGAGCGCGACCTGACGCAGGGCGGCAAGCGGACCGACGAGAAGACCAGCTTCGATCAGAAGGCGGGCAGCGCGACACGCACGACGTTGTTTCCGGCCGGCGGCGGCAAGACCGATTTCAATATCGCCACTTGCGCTCGCGACGCACTGGCGTTCACTGATTACGCGCGCGTGGAGTTGGGCCAAGGCCGGGTGCCCGCGCCGCAGCAAGTGTACTTCGGGTCGGCCTATTCGGTGACTCTCTCCTACGCGGGCGCCGAGAACGTGACCTCGGGCGGCAAGTCCGTGGCGACGGACCGCGTGCACGCAACGGTGAAGGGACCGAAAGCGGATTTTCAGTGCGACATATTTTTCGCACGCGACGCGGCGCGCACACCGCTGAGCATTCGCATTCCGCTCCCGCTGGGGGTCTTCTCGCTGGACCTGGTGCGCTGACCATGCGGGTGGCGTTCTTCTCGCCGCTGCCGCCGGAGCGCAGCGGGATCGCCGATTATTCGGAAGCCCTGCTCGAACCGCTCCGGCGTCTGGCCCAGGTCGAGGTCTTCTCGCAAGCCTCGCAGCCGTTCGATGCGGCGCGCTTCGATATCGCGCTATATCAGATGGGCAACAACTGCTGCCACGGCTTCGTGTATGAGGCCGCGCTGCGCCACGCCGGCGTAGTCACCATGCACGAATCCAACCTGCACCATCTGATGACGGAGATCACCATCCGGCGCGGCGATTGGGATGCGTACGTGCGCGAGTGCGAATATGCAGGCGGGACGCCAGCGCGCGAGTTCGCCGAACGGGTGCGCAAGCTCGAGATCGGCCCGGATTACGACGGCCTGCCCATGACGCGGCGGCTGCTCGAACGCGCGCGCGGCGTCGTCGTGCACAGCCGGTTCATGGAATCGGAAATCCGCGCCGGCGGGTTTGCCGGGCCGCTGGCGGTGATTCCGCACGGCGCGTGGATCCCGCCAGGCGACCGCAACGGGTTTCGCCAACGGCTGGGCCTCGATGAAACGGTGCCGCTGGTGGGCGTCTTCGGTTTTCTCAAACCCTACAAACGGATTGCCGAATCGCTGCGCGCCTTCCGCCGCCTGCTGCGCCTGGCGCCGGAGGTGAAGATGATTCTGGTGGGCGAGCCGCATCCCGATCTTCCGCTGGAGGGGATGATTCGCTCGCTGGGGCTTTCCGCCAGCGTGCGCGTGCTGGGCTTTCGGCCGATCGACGATTTCACCGGCTACCTTTCCGCCTGCGACATCGTCCTCAACCTGCGCTACCCGACCGTGGGCGAGACCTCGGGCACGCTGCTGCGGGCGATGGGGCTGGGCAAGGCGGCGCTGGTTTCCGAGGTGGGAAGCTTCGCCGAGTTCCCCGACGATGTGTGCCTCAAAGTGCCGGTGGGCGCGGGCGAGGAAGATACCATCTTCGAATACCTCAACCTGCTGGTTTCGCGCCCGGACGTGGCGCTGGCGCTGGGCGGTCGCGCGCGGGATTACGTCGAACGGCAGTGCAATTGGCCGGCGGTGGCGAAGCAGTACGCGCAGTTTCTGGAAGCGGTGACGGAAGGGCGGGAGTGGAAAGCGGCGGAAGAGGCCGATCGCTCCAGCGGGCAGGTTAAGGAGCAACCGGCTTCGGGCGGACCGGTTGCAGAGCAAGTTGATCCGGCTAGGCAGGCCGGGGGCCTGCCCCACCAGGCGGACTCGGCTGGGCAGGCCTCGGGGCAGACTCCCGCCGAAGAGCTGACGCCTTACTTGCGCGGATGGGCGGTGAACGAGGAATCGGCGGGCTACCTGGAGGTTCACCAGACGCGCCTCGAAAAAACCTTGGGGCTGATTCCGCCGGGCGGCGCGGAAGATCGCATTCTCGAGATGGGCGCCTACATGCAAATGACGCCCGCGCTGCGCGACAAGCTGGGATACGGCGAGATTCGCGGCTGCTATTATGGCGAACCGGGCCGGGTGGACCATCGCTCGGTGACTTCGGCCTCCGGCGAAACGTTCACTTGCGAGATCGACCATTTCGATGCCGAGAAAGACCCCTTCCCTTACCCGGACGAGCATTTCTCGACGGTGCTGTGCTGCGAGCTGATCGAGCACCTGTTCGCGGACCCGATGCACCTGATGTGCGAGGTCAACCGCATCCTCAAACCGGGCGGCCACTTCGTGCTGACCACGCCGAACATCGCCGGACTGCGCGCCCTGGCGGCAATTCTACAGGGCTACCATCCCGGTTTTTTCCACGCCTATCTGCGGCCGGACCAGACCGGCGAGGGCGATGCGCGGCATAATCGCGAATACACGCCGAAGGAGATTCACCAGTTGCTGGCCAATTCCGGGTTCGAGGTGGACCGGCTTGAAACCGGCGAGTTTCGCGACTTGCCGCATCCCGAATTCCGCTGGGTGGTGCACCTGCTCGAACGCTACCGGCTGGACACGGCGCTGCGCGGCGATGGCATTTACGCGGTGGGCCGCAAGACCGGCGAAGTGCGCGAACGCTACCCGGGATGGCTGTACACATGAAGGCGGCGGCATACCTGAATCAGCGCGTGGAATTGGACGCGGCGACGGGCAAGCTACGGGCGGAGTTCGACATTCGCAACCAATCGGGCGAAACGTGGCGAGCCGCGGAGGGTTTCTTCGTTGGGGTGCATCTGTTCGACGCCGATACCGGAACGCTGATCGTGGATGGCGCGCGAGTGGCTCCCGAGCGCGATCTCAAGCCCGGAGAGAGCGCGCGGATCGGTATCGAGCTCGACCTGCCCACTGAAAACGGCCGCGTCCGGGCCCTGATTTCGCCGCTGCGCGAGCATGTCTGCTGGTTCTACGAGCAGGGCTGGCCGTTCCTGCTGGTGGAGGCCGTGGTGCGCGACGGCGTGACGCGCCTGACCCGCGTGGGTGTGGCCACGCGGGCGGCGCTCGGCCGCGAGCAAGCCGTGCGCGCCGTGGGCCGCGCCTTCGTTTATCCGTTCCTGACGCTGTGGCGCAATCGCGGATTGATCCGGGTGATGGTGCGGCGCGACGTGCTGGGGCGCTACCGCGGCTCGTTCGGCGGGTCCTTCTGGACCGTGATCAACCCGCTGCTGCTGATGCTCACCTACTATTTCGTGTTCGGCGTGGTGCTGCAGTCGCGCTTCCCCGGCGACCCAAGCCGCGCCGGATTCGTGCTTTACTTCCTGGCCGGAATGCTGCCGTGGCTGGCGCTGAGCGAGGCCGCGGGCCGCGCGCCGTCGATCCTGCTGGAGCACCGCAATTTCGTCAAGAAGCTGGTCTTCGCGGTGGAGACGCTGCCCGTCAACCTGGTGGCCGCGGGTCTGGTCAGCGAATTCTTCGCGGTGCTGCTGTACTGCGGGTTTCTGCTGGCGATCCGGCATAGCCTGCCGGTGACGGTGCTGTGGCTGCCCGCTTTGCTGATTCCGCAAATCCTGTTGACGCTCGGCCTGAGCTGGCTTCTGGCGGCGCTGGGCGCGTTCGTGCGCGACCTGGGGCAGGTCATCGGTTTCCTGCTCACCATCTGGTTTTTCTTGACGCCGATCTGTTACCCTGAGGGATCTCTGCCCAAGGGCGCGGCGGCATTGTTGACGAAGAACCCGCTCTACGTTCTGGTGCGAGGCTATCGCGCGATCTTTCTGGAAAACCGCGCGCCGCAATTCGGCCCGCTGTGGAAACTGACGGTGGTGGCGCTGATAGCGTTGGTGGTGGGCCACGCGTGCTTCTACAAATTGCGCCGCTCGTTCGCCGACATGCTGTAGACGCGTGGGGCAGGTCCCCGACCTGCCAATGGCCGAAGTGGGATCAAGGGTTATCCATTGCTGCACACTCTATCCGAAGCACTGGTCCGGTTCGGCCCGGCGGGGGTGTTCGTCCTGGCGGTGCTCGATTCATCGGGCGTGCCGATGCCCGCGGCGATGGACTTCCTGTTGATGTTCGTGGCCTACAAATCTCCCGATCGCGCCTATTTCACCGCCGCCATGGCCACGCTGGGTTCGCTCGGCGGAAATCTCACCCTGTTTTTGCTAGCGCGCCATGGCGTGCGCCGCTTCCTCAAGGCGCCCGTGCCGGGCAAGCCGCGCAAGTTCAGCGATTGGTTCGACCGTTACGGACTGGTAACGGTTTTCATTCCGGCGCTGCTGCCGATTCCGCTTCCGCTGAAGGTCTTCGTCATTTCGGCCGGTGTGCTGCGCACGCCGCTCGCGCAGTTTGTGGCGGTGATTCTGGTGGCGCGGGTGATCCGCTATTTCGGCGAAGCGTACCTGGGGATCCGTCTGGGCCTGGGCGCGCAGGACTATCTGAAGCACAACGCGTGGACGCTGGCGGGCGTGGCGCTGGGGCTGGCGCTGGCGATGGGGCTGTTGCTCCGGCTGGCCGAGCGGCGGCGCGCCGCGGCGCGCGCGCCGCTACAATAGGCGGGAAGACCCTCCATTTTCGATGCCGAAGCGAATTGCGATGGTGGAAGACGAGGCCGACTATCGCTTCCCTGATGTCCAGCTTATCAACTGAATTGTAATCGCCCATCTCCTTTTGTTCGAAACCACTATTAATCCACGGCCAACCTAGCCCTACGATAGAATCTTCCGTTCGCGCCGCGGTTACTCGGAGGGTCTTACAATTCTTCGAAATTAGTTATTGACATTGAATCGCTGACGGGGTAATAATAACTCCTCTAATAGGCACTAGCACTAACTTTAACCCGCTTTCCGATGTACGAACCCATCACGTTGCCTCATGAGGCGTCGCTGCTTTCGACTTACCTCGGAGGGCGCGCGGATAAAGAGGAGGATTGTGTCCATGGAGTGCCAGCGTATCCTGCCCCCATTTCTTGTGGCATCGTTTCTTATTCTCGCGCTGGTTTGCGCGGCGTCCGGACAATCGTATCAGCCACAGACGCAGACTGGCCCAGCGCCGGGGTTTATCGCTTACCAGGCGCTCTTCATCAAGGTGGTCTTGCTGGAAAACCGGGCTGCGCAGGAGGATGCGACGCGAGGCGCCGGCAACTCGATGAGCGCGGCACTGCGATCCCAGATTCCCAAGGAGGCCGGCTTGACAGATGCGGATTACGCCGCTCTAGTAGCAATCGCGCAGGACTACGCCAGCCAAAAGGCCGCCTACCAGAGCGCCAGGAATGCGATTCTGAAGCTGGTATACGCACGGCAAGCGGCGGGAGGAAACGCGACCTGGGACCAAACGGTGCAGCTCAGCAGTCTCTTCCAGCAGTACATAGCCATGGTCAACGACCACATCAACCAGCCCGCCAGCAAATTGAGCGCCGCTGGCGCTCAAGCCCTGGCCAACTACGTTAACACCACGGTTGCACAAAATACGTGGTGGGCCAAGTAGAGGGACCACGGAGGAAATACCGATGCACTTCTCCAAGATTTGCGCACTGCTGCTGGCGGGGGGTCTGCCTTTCCTTGGCCCTGACGCGGCTTTCTCGCAGTCAAGCGGTAACGAGTTTGAGTCGCCGATGTACTGCCAGTATGTGACCAGCTACGCCCAATACTGCTACTTCATGATTGGAGTGTCGTCCCTGACGATCGACTCTTCCGGGGACTTAGCGGTCTCCGCCCTGACCGAGCCGGAAACGGGTTTTCTGATCAACTTGACGCAGTGTGCGAGCGAGGGCGGCGGCGGGTGCCAGCCGCCATTCCAGCCCCAAGTAAGCTCGACAGTGTCAACCCAAATCCAGCCGTACTCGATGGGCGCCGTAGCCAGTTCTAGTGACGGCGAGGCTCAGTTGACTATTCCGCCCCCCGGGAACGCCCTTTACGCGACCGACACTGGGAATTGGCAGGAGCAGAGCCTCCATACGGCGACCTTCAACCCCGGGGGTGGGGCGCAAGGCAACACGCAAGCCCAGGTGTCCTACTGTCCGGCCGTCACCCTATCGTCGACGATGCAGCTCTTGCTGCAGCCAAACACAATCGGCTGCCCTGGCCCGAGCTGCCAGAATTTTCCAACATTCCTAATGGGCATCGGAACCGAGGACGTCATGTTGCTTGGTCCGCCGTCCAGCACTCTGACCTACAACATGGTTTCTGAATCGATGAGCCTCCTAGCCAACAGTTGCCCCTCGTCCGTCCAACAGCCCTGCAACGCCACAGGTGGGTTCATGACCGGCAACGACCAGAGCAGTTACACGACCTTTGGTTATCAAATTCCGGAACTTACTTACGGCAACCAGTTCTACGACCAGCACGTCCTTTACGGTTTCACCGATGTGCTGGGCGCTGCCAACATGAGCAGTTGCCAGATCATGTGCATGCACACGTACAGCAGCAACGGGTGCCCCTCCCTGACCGAATATTTGCTAATCAAGTGGCTGGACCACTCCACAGCGGGCGGGACGCCCGTAACGCCGGTGACGGTGGTTTCAATGTCACAATAGCCACTCGTTGAAGGAAAAAACTATGAGACCCTGCTTGGCTTTCTTTTCTCTCGCCGCCGCAACCGCCCTACTGGGCCAGAGCGACGAGGGTTTCCCTGACTTGATACCGGAGCAGCGGGGAGGCGTCACGTATCCGGGAACCATAGAAGGTGCCCTGCAGCTCCACGGCTACGCACTGACTAAGGAATCGCTCCTGCGTGGTCTCCGCGATGCGAATGCCCAAGTGAGATCCATGGCCGCGGACGAGCTCGCCAAGCAGGGCGAAAAGGACGCTGCTCCTGCGATTCAGCAGGCTCTCTCGTCGGAGAAGGCCATGGGCACTCGCGTTCTGATGGCGGACGCGCTCGCCAGGCTAGGCGTGGAGGCTGGGACCTTAGAGCTCCGGGCCATCTGCGAGCCGGCCGCCGCCTCCGACCATGTCCGGCTGGTCGCGGCGAAGGATCTCTTGGCCGCCGGCGATGCAACCTGCAGAGATCAGGTCATCGATATGGTTCGCGCCATGAGTAGCCGTGGAGACGAAGCACGCGAGGACTTGCTGATCTATGGCCTGACGTTGTTCCTCGGGCGGTTCGCTCCCCCGTTTCAGCAGAAGGAGGCAGAGGTCAGGGAAGTGGCCACCACGCTGCTGCGAGACAGCAGGCGTGGGGTGCGAATGGCGGCGAGTAACGCATTAGGCGAGCACGGAGACGCCACATCCCTTGCGGTGCTGCAAGAGGCCGCAGCGGCCGAGACGAGTGACATCGTCCGCGTCCGAATGCTCGCCAACATCAAAATCCTGCAAGACAAAGCGCGTTTGCCCGCTAAGGACAAGGAGCAATAACGGTCCCCCGCAATTGATTGCCCGAGCCTCCCGCGGGTGAGCACTTGGGTGTGCGGGCCTCGCCCAGCGGCAAGGGGCCAGCAGCGCCGCGCCGGCACCCGGCGTTGAGGGCTACCGAATGGTTTCAAGACCGCGAGGCGGTTCCATATTAAGACGTAGTCCGGAGGGCTCGGCAGCTGGCGCACTATCAACTGCGCACTTTCCACTCCCTGAATTGCAAAAGCCGCGGCGAAGAGGTGACGTGCGCCACCGCACGTGCGACGCTACAATAGGCGGGAAGACCCTCCATTTTCGATGCCGAAGCGAATTGCGATCGTGGAAGACGAAGCCGAGCTGGCCTCCCTGATCGATTACAACCTGACCCGGCACGGCTACCAGACCCAGATCCTGCGTGGCGATAAGGGAACGCTGGAGGAGCTGGAGCGCGCCAAGCCGGACCTGATCGTGCTGGACGTGATGCTGCCGGACGTCGACGGATTCCAGCTTTGCCGCGAGATTCGCCAGTCGCAGGCGATGGCCCGCACGCCGGTTATATTCCTCACCGCGCGCGGCGACGAGGTGGACCGCGTGCTGGGCCTGGAAATCGGCGGCGACGACTACATCACCAAGCCATTCAGCCCGCGCGAGCTGGTGGCGCGGGTGAAGGCGCATCTGCGCCGCGAGCAGATGGACGCCTCGCCGGCAGCGACGGGCATTGGTCCTTTCAAGCTGGATCGCACTGGGCGGCGGGTGTACGTGGGCGAACGGGAACTGACGCTGACGTCGACCGAATTCAACCTGCTGGAGTTTTTTCTCACCCACCCGGGCCGCGCCTACAGCCGCGATCAACTGCTGGACGCCGTTTGGGGCGAGCAGCACTACGTGACGCCGCGCACGGTGGACGTACACGTGCGGCGCCTGCGCGAGCAGATTGAGGGGCAGCCGGAGAGCCCGCGCTATCTGACCACGGTGCGCGGCTTCGGCTATCGTTTCGAGGGCGTCGATTGACCGGCCGGATTTTCCTGAAGCTGATTGCCTGCGTGCTGGGCCTGCTGCTGCTGGCGCTGCTGACGGTGGACTACTTCACCACGCGGGTGGCCAAGCAGGTCTACATCGACAGCCTGGTGCGGCAAGCCACGGACAAAGCGCGCACGCTGGCGCTACTGCTCGATGACATCGGCGCCGTCGGCCAGCCCGCGGCGCGCGCCATGGCCGCGGCTGCCGGCGGGCGTTTGACGCTGGTGCGGAGCGACGGCCGCGTGACGGTGGATTCCGAGGCCGACGCCGCCAAAATGGAGAACCACGCCTCGCGGCCGGAGATTCGCAAGGCGCTGGCAGGCGAGCCGGGCTGGAGCATCCGGCGCAGCGGGACGCTCGGAATTCCTTTTCTGTACGTGGCGGCGCCATGCCGCGGGGGCGCCGTGCGGCTGGCGGTTCCTTACGCCCAGGTGGAAACCCAGGTGGCGCAGATCCGCGCCAAAATCTTGACCAGCACCGCGCTGGCATTTTTGCCGGCCATCCTGGTGGCGGCGGTGCTGGCGCGCTGGATCTCGCGCCATTTCGCCACCATAATGGCGCACGCCGGCGAGCTGGCGGGCGGCAATTTCCGCGCGCGCCTGCCCGTCACCGGCGGCGCCGAGTTCGGCCAATTGGAGCGCACACTCAACGACACGGCCGCCAACCTGCAGCGGACGATGGAGCAGTTGCAACTCGAGCACAGCGAGCTGGAGCGGCTGGAACGCATCCGCAAGGACTTCGTCATCAACGTCTCGCATGAGCTGCGCACGCCGCTGGCTTCAATCCAGGGGTACACGGAAACGCTGCTCGACGGCGCGCTCGGGGATCCGCAATACAACATGCGCTTCCTCGCCATCATTCGGCACAACGCCGAGCGGCTGGCGCGGCTCACCGAGGATTTGCTCACGCTCTCCCGCGTCGAACAGAAGCGCCAGAAGCTGGAGTTCGAGCCGCATTCGATCGGCGGGCTGATCGAGGAGGCGATGGATCTGGTGCGGCCCATCGCCGCCAAGAGCTCGATTCGTCTGGCGACCGAACTGGACGCCGCCACGCCCGAGGTCTGGTGCGACGGCGAAGCGGTATCGCAAATTCTGAGCAACCTGCTCGATAACGCCATCAAGTACACGCCGGCCGGCGGCTCGATCGCGGCGGGCGCGCGGCCGGCGGGCAGCTTCGTCGAGGTTTTTGTGCGGGACAGCGGGGCAGGCATCCCGGCCGAGGATCTGCCGCGGCTGTTCGAACGGTTTTATCGCGTGGACAAGGCGCGTTCGCGGGAGCTGGGCGGCACCGGGCTGGGGCTGTCGATTGTGAAGCACCTGGTGGGCGCGCACAACGGCACGGTGCGCGTGGAGAGCCGCGTGCAGGAAGGCTCGACGTTCTTCTTCACGCTGCCCGCCGAAGAAGCCGCGCTGCCGAAGGAAACGGCGGTAGCGGGATAGGGCGACTTGCTGCTGACAACGCTACAATCGAGGAAGGGAGCGGCTCATGAAAGTATTCGTCCCTTATGGGCACATGGCCGACCAAGTGAACGCACTACGGCTTCAGGCCCTTGGCGCGGTCAATGGATTCACCGTGTACGTGCCACCGGCGCACACTCGTCAGCTGACGTATGTTGCGCCACCGGCGCGGCCCCAGCGCCTCGACCCGGAATCCGAGGAGATGCTCAGGTCATCCGACGTGGTCCTGGGAGTGATCGGCTTCGGATTTTCGGAGGCCTGTCGCCTCGAGTTAAACGCTGCGAAGGCCGCCGGGAAGCCCACAATTGTGATGGCCAATCCGGTACACGCCGCGGGGCTGCGGCAACTTGGCTGGAATGATGTGGTAGAAATCGATCCGCTGCATCCCGAGCAAGCGGAGTCGAAGATCGTGGAACTTCTCAAGGCTGTGCAGGCCGAGCAAATGAGAAAAGCCCTGGTTGCCTTTGGCACACTCGCCCTCGGCCTGTTGGCCGTCGCTGCAATTGCCCCACAGGAATAGCGCCGCTCCAGATGCGACGGCCAGTCTGCACGATAGACACATCCAGCGTCATCGCCCTCGATCATATCGGTTTGTTGCCCCAGCTCAGTTGGCTCTTTTCGCGGGTTCTGCTCCCTAAGGCGGTTCGAACGGAGCTGTTTAGACGCCGAAACATGAAAGACCGCGTTCGGGCGATCCTCCACGACTACACTTTTATCGAAGCCTGCGATGACTACGATAAGGGAGCCGTCGACGTACTTTTAATCGAGCGCGGAAAACTGAGCGTTCGAAATCGCGGCGAGGCGGAAGCCGTAGTTCAGGCTGCGCAAGTCGGCGCCATAGTCATTATCGACGACCGCGGGGGCCGGAGCCTGGCGGCACTCCACGGCCGCGATTTTCATGGGATCTTGTGGGTGCTCCGGCGGCTGCTGGAGTTGGGGCTCGCCTCGTCCACCATGACCCGAGATCGTTTCGTTGAGCTGTTTCGTCGAGGCATTCGCTTGCCCCTACGGGAAGTTAGCGCTTTCTTGGCCGAGATTGGCGAACCGCCGATCGCGAAGGCCGGCGACATTTAGCAAGGCATCGGCGGAGTGGCCGCCGTGCGAGTGCGCCAGCCGGGCAGATCCGCAACATGGTAGCTTGATCGGTAGTTGCCGCGTACGGCACGCTGTCTGTCCAGCCAAAATTCGGGAGCCAAGGAGCATCCATGGATCGAAGAAACTTTCTCATCGGTTCCGCCGCGGCGCTGAGCGCGAGCGCGAGCGTGTTCGGCGCCGCCAGCGACACCGTGCGAGTCGCCGTGGTCGGAATCGGCGGCCGCGCCAGGGACCATATCGCGGGCCTCATCAGGGAGCCGAACGTGGAGATCGTCGCGCTGTGCGACCCCGACGATTCGCATCTCGACAGGGGCCAGAAGCAGATCGCCGCCGCCGACCAGAAGGCGCCGCAGAACTACCGCGACGTCCGCAAGCTGCTCGAAGACAAATCCATCGACGCCATCACCATCGCGGCCCCGAACCACTGGCACGCGCTGATGGCGGTGTGGGCGTGCCAGGCGGGCAAGGACGTATACGTGGAGAAGCCGTGCTCGCACAATATGTTCGAGGCCGCGCAGATTGTGGCGGCGGCGCGCCGCTACAACCGCATCGTGCAGCACGGCAGCCAGATCCGCTCTTCGGCCGCGGTGCGGGAAGCCGTCCAGAAGATGAATGACGGGTTGATCGGCGACGTCTACCTGGCGCGCGGGCTGTGCTTCAAATGGCGCGACACGATTGGCCGCACACCCGTTTCGCCGGTGCCCGAAGGCGTGGATTACGACCTGTGGACCGGCCCCGCGCCCAAGCGCGAATTCACCCGCAATCGCTTTCACTACAACTGGCACTATTTCTGGGACACAGGCGACGGCGACCTGGGCAACCAGGGCATTCACGAGCTCGATATGGCGCGCTGGGGTTTGGGCGTGCGCTATCCGGTAAAGGTGACCGCGGTGGGCGGCAAATTCATGTTCGACGACGACCAGGAGACGCCCAACGTGCTGAACTGCGCTTACGAATTCGAGGTGAACGGCAAACGCCGGTTGATGGAATTCGAGGTGCGGCACTGGATGACGAACAGCGAGGCCGGCATCGAAGACCGCCAACACAACGGGATCGGCAATCTGTTCTATGGCTCCAAGGGCTACCTGGCGGTGGATAGCTACGTATCTTACAAGAGCTGGCTGGGACGCGAGCAGGCGCCCGGTCCGGCGCGCCGCGAAGGCGGCGACCATTACGCCAACTGGCTGGACGCGGTGCGCGCGCGCAAGCGGGAGACGCTGCACGCGGAAGTCGAAGAGGGCGCCATTTCGACCACGCTGGTGCACCTGGCCAACATTTCCTATCGCGTTGGCCGCACGCTGAACTTCGACGCCGCCACGTACTCGGTCACCGGCGACCCCGAAGCCAACCGGTTATTCACGCGCGACTACCGCAAGCCGTTCGTGGTGCCGGAGAAGGTGTAGGAGACGGGCCGCTATTTCGCGTCGCTCGATTCAGTAATCGTATTCTCGTGGATGCGTATGCGACCCGGCTCGACGATCCAGAGCCGCCCTACGATCGGCTCGACATCCAACATGTTCAACAGATCGCTAACGAACCGTTCCATTAGACTCAATGACACCCCGTTGGGCAGGCGCAATACCGCGATCCCCGGGGCTTTGTGCGGTGGAAAGCGGACGATGTCGGCAAAGTCGAGGTCAAGCGTCAATAAGCAGCGTTTTTCCCGAATGCAGGTGTCGAAGATGATCTCATCGATCGCGCCACTCAGGCCCTCCTGGAAAACCGTCTCGACATCATGGCCCGCGGCGGGAAACAGGCGCGACGACCGGGAGCCGATGTTCTCGTCGAGCTTGAATCTCATGCGGCGCTGCCCGGTAAATCGACGTACCGCTCACGGCTCATCTCGGCGCCATAGGCGATAGCCGCAAGAACGTCCTCACGCTTCAGTTGCGGGTAGTCTTCCAAAATCTCTTCGATGGTTGCGCCAGCAGCGAGGAAATCGAGAAGCAGCGAGACCCAGATCCGCGTGCCGCGAACGCATGGCTTGCCGAAGCAGATCCGGGGGTCCACTGCAATCCTGCTCAGAATCTCGTTCATCGCCCGATAACCTCTCGATCTTCAGGATACCAGCGCTGCAGATGGCCACGGTACTTCGGTGGCAACTTCTTCCACGGGCCGTATTGGCGTTAAGCTGGTCGGACATGCGAGATACGGCGGTTTTGCTCATCGATTGTCCCGACCGCAAGGGGCTGGTGGCGGGCGTGGCCAGCGCGCTTTACCGTCACGGCGCGAATATTACCCATGCCGACCAGCACCAGGACCACGAAGCGGGGCTGTTCTTCATGCGCGTGGAATGGGCGCTGGAAGGGTTCGCGCTGGATCCGTTCCGGGAAGAGTTCAGCCGCATCGCTGGTGAGTTGAAGCTGCGCTGGCGGCTCGAGCTGATGGCGGAGCGGCCGCGGGTGGCGATTTTCGTTTCCCAGTACCTGCATTGCCTGGTGGACCTGCTGCACCGCCAGCAGACCGGCGAGCTGAACTGCGTGATTCCGTTAATCGTCAGCAACCACACCGCGGCGGCGCCGCTGGCGCAGTTCTATGGCGCGCAGTTCCGCCACGTGCCGGTAAACGCCGGCGAGAAGGCCGCGGCGGAAGCGGAGCAGCTCCGGCTGTTGCGCGACGCCGGGATCGACCTGGTGGTGCTGGCGCGGTACATGCAGATCCTGCCGCCGGAATTCGTGGCGCAGTACCCGGAGCGCATCATCAATGTTCATCATTCGTTTCTGCCGGCCTTCATGGGCGCCAAGCCTTATCACGCGGCGTTTGCGCGCGGCGTGAAACTGATCGGCGCCACCAGCCATTACGTAACCGAGGTGTTGGACGACGGCCCCATCATCGAGCAGGATGTGGTGCGGATATCGCATCGCGACGAGGTGGCGGACCTGGTCGAAAAGGGCCGCGACCTGGAGAGAATTGTGCTGTCCCGCGCCGTGCGCTGGCACCTGGAGCACCGCGTGTTGAGCTACGGGAATAAGACGGTGGTGTTCGATTAGACTAGGAGCCCAGGCTGGTAAGCATATCCGTTTTTGTGGGGCAGCTTGCCAAGCTGCGTGCCGATTGAGAATCGGCACGCGCGGCGATAATCAATCGCCGCGCAGGATGGCATCCTGCCCCACAAGGCCACGGCGCTACTTCGTCCGGAACACGTAGTCGCCCGATTCGATTTCGAACAGCGCGGAATCGCCCTCGGTGCGCAAGAACTTCACGCCATGCGCATGCGCGATGGGGCGGCTGGATTCGGTGACGGCATCCTTGCGGTGCAGGTTGAGTGCGGCTTCGCCCATGGGCGCATCGGAAATGTTCACCGCGGGGTGATCGGGGCTGTGCAGGTCGACTGTGGCTTCGCCCATCGGCAAGTGCGTAGTATTCACCGCGTGATGATCGCGTAACGGCACCCATACCGTCGCGGTGGTGTTGGGCGGGATCGAAACCGACAGCGTGAACGCCCCGCCATCCTTCTTCCACGAGGCCGCGATCTTCCCGTAGAGCGATTGGTGGGACGCCTTGACGAACGACAAATCGCCGGCGGGATAGGGATGGATGAGAATGTGGCGGAAGCCGGGATTGGCCGGATCGGGGCGGATGCCGGCAAGATACTCGTACATCCAAACGGCCAGGTCGCCGATCTGCATCACGTGGTTGCCGGAGTTCATGGCCGGGTCGGCGGTGTCGCCGTTCCACAGCTCCCAGACCGTGGTGGCGCCCTTCGAAACCATGTAGCCCCAACCGGGATAGGTGGGCTGCGTGGCGATTTCATAGGCCAGGTCGGCGCGGCCGTTATCGGTGAGCGTGCGCATGAGGAATTGCGCGCCCACCAGACCGGTGCCAACATGGCCGTTGGTCACGCGCTCGATATTGTCGACCAGGCTGGCCAGCAAGGCGGCGCGATTTTCGGCCGGCGCCAGATTGAAAAACAGCGGCAGGACGCTCGATGTCTGCGTGGCGTTATCGTAGACGCCGGTGGCCGGCTTCAGGAAGCGCTTTTGGAACGCCGCGTTCACCCGTTCGGCGAGCGCTTCATAGCCGGTGGCATCGGCGGGTTGACCGAGCATGCGGGCATAGCGGGCGGCCAGGCGCAGCAGGTGGTAGTAATACGCCGTCGCGATCAGCGTACGATTGGTGACGCGGGCGGGATCCTTGGAATGGATCAGCCGGGGATCTTCCGGCGGCACGCACCAATCGGCATACATGTCCTTGGGCATGAGGCCGTCCTGCAAGTAGCCCCGCTCGTGGTCGATCCATTTCTTGATGGCCGGATAGGCGCGCTCCAGCACGCGCCGGTCGCCATACTGGTCGTACAACATGCCGGGCACGAAGAGGAATGTGCTGGGCCAGGTGATGTCGTCGTTATAAATCGGCCAAAAGTTGGGCGCCACATCGGGGATGCTGCCATTGCCGCGTTGCGAGTCGGCCAGGTCCTGCTCCCACTTGGAATAGAACGCGGCGATATCGAACATATAGGACTCACTGCGGCTCACCTGCGAGCGGTCGCCGAGCCAGCCCTGGCGCTCATCGCGCTGCGGGCAATCGGTGGGAATGCTGCGGTAATTGCCGCGGATGCCCCAGAACACGTTGTGGTGAATCTTGTTCAGCATGTCGCTCGAGCTGGAGAAATCGGCGATGGCCTGCATGTCGTCGTGTACCACGTGCCCTCGGAGCGTGATGGCTGAGGTACCGGCTGGGGCGGGCGATTCGGTCAGTTCCACGTAGCGGAAACCGTGATAGGTGAAGCGCGGTTCGTACTCCTCGGCGCCCTCGCCTTTGAGCGTGTAGATATCGGTGGCGCGCGCGGTGCGCAGGTTGGCCACGTAGAGCGAGCCATCGGGCGCCAAAGTTTCGGCATGACGCAATCGAATCTCGGTGCCTTTGGGACCGCTGACGAGCAAGTGGCACCAGCCGACCATGTTCTGGCCCATATCGTAAATCCAAACGCCGGGCCGCACCAGCTTGATATTTACCGGAACGAGATTTTCCAGCACGCGCAGCGGCTCGGCCATCTGCGCGGCCAGCGGCCCCGCGGGCGCGGCGACCAACTGCGCGGCCTCCCAGGTGGAATCGTCGAAGCCGGGGCGATCCCAACCGGCGAACTCGAGGCGGGCATCGTACTCTTCGCCATCGTATTCGTTGTTGGCGAGAATCGGGCCGTGGGTAGAGAGCTTCCACTCCGGACCGGAGACAACCGCGGCGCTGGAGCCGTCCTGGTATTCGATATCGAGCCGCAGAATCGCCTTGGGAAAACCGAAGTTGCGGGTCCGTTCCGCGCGCGGCGCGTAGTACCGGCCGTTGCCGAGGATCAAGCCGATGGCGTTTCTCCCGTGGACGAGTTGGCGCGTGACGTCGAAGGTGACGTAGAGCGCGCGCTTATCGTAATCGGTGAGGCCGGGCGAAAGCACGTGGTCGCCCACCTTGGCGCCGTTCAGATAAAGCTCGGAAGTGCCCAGGCCGCAATAGTAGACCATGGCGCGTCGGACGGCGCTCGCAACCGTAAACTCGGTGCGCAGATAGCGCGCGGGCAGACGGCGGTCGGGAGCCTCGGAGCCCGCGGGCTCATCGCGTCCGATCCACTTCGCCTGCCAATCCTCGGGCTGCAGGAGCCCCATGCTCCACTCGGCCGGCGCGCTCCATTCGCTGGCCTTCCCGCGCTGGTCCCATACTTGCACCTTCCAGAAAGCCGCGGCGCGGGAAACGAGCGGCTTGCCCGCGTAGACGATTTGCGCCGAGTCGCTGGAAACCACCTTGCCGGAGTCCCACAGGTCACCCGAATTGGCGCGGAGCGCGCGCTCGCTCGATGCCACCAGGATGCGGTAAGCGGTTTGGCGCAGGCCGCGGGCTTTTGGATCGTTGGAAGTGGCGAGCCAACTGAAGCGCGGCGCTGCGACATCGATGCCCAGCGGGTTCTCGCGATATTCCAGGCGCAACTGCCGCGGGTGAATGGCTGCGGCCATGGCTGGCAGGCCGGCCAGGAGAAGGATGCACACGGTGGCTCTCACGTCCACATAGTATAGGTCGATTACAGGCAGGACATGCGCAAGCCGATGCGTTTGCGAAGGAAGTGCGTGCGGCGTTCCACAGGCAGCGCGAGCAGCCGACGGATTTGGCCGCGCAGCGCCGCGTCACTTTCTTTTTTGAGAGCGGCGAGGCGGGCCTTGCGGGTGATGCGCGGTTTCGGCAAGCGTCTTCTGCGCGCCGGCAGGGCCGCCACATCGCTGGGCCGGCCGGCAGCCTCCTTGCTTTTGATACCAGCGAGGCCCTCGACCAGCAGGCGGGCATCGCCCAACTGGACCACGCGCGCGCGGCTGCGCAACGCCTCGAACGAGCGGATGCCATCGATCTCGGTCATGAAATCGAGTTGCAATCCATCGGCGTCACGGCTGATGCGGTAGAGGCCGCTCACCGGGTAATAAGGAGTGAGGATGACCGCCTCCAATTCCTTGGCGATGGCTTTCAGCTTGCGCAGGTTGACGGGCGTCTTTCGGAACAGGAAGTCGAAATCGATAGTGGTCACCGGCGCGCCGGCCAGCGCCGCCGCGGCGTTGCCCACCAGGATGGCTTCGAGAGAATGCCGCTCGAGCAGTTCGGCGATGCGCGCGAGCAGAGGCGAGGCGTCCATGATTTGTGCGATTCCAGTAACGATTATTCCACAGCGGCCCGGCCGCGCAATCGAACAAGCCAAGAATTCTCCGCCAACTGCTATGATCGAGTGAATTCCCCGCTATGCGACCTCGCAGAAGAGCCCGCAGGCGCGACGCCGAAGCGCCTCGGCCGGTCGCGGTTGCCCGCCCGTGGCTCGAAGAGATCGCGCAGTGGCTGGCAGCCCATCGGAAGCTGGTGATCATTCTGCTACTGGCGCTGTCGATCCTGATCCGCGCCGGTTACTATTTAGAAGCCAGAGACGGCCCTCTTCTTTACGGACACCTGTGGTCTGAAGCCGATATGGGGTTTTTTGACCACTGGGCCAAAGTGATTGTCCATGACGATCCGCTGGGCAGGCAGCCGTTACATCCGTTCTTCTCCTGGCAGGCTGCGCCGGCCGCGGCGCATTTCCGCGCGCATCCTGAACAGATTGCGCAATACGAAGCTGCCGGCGTGCCACATGGCGATACGGACGCGCTCGATCGCGCGCTATGGGACCGCTGGACTCACGGGAGAGAATTCTACCAGGAACCGCTCTACGTCTATCTGATCGCGTTTACGTACTGGCTGGCCGGCGCCTCGGTTGGCGCGGTCTTCGCCTGGCAGATGGTGCTGGGCGTCGCGACCAACCTGCTGGTCTACCTTCTTGCCCGGCGGTATTTCGGCGAGCTGGCGGCGGCTCTCTCCGGCGCTCTCATCCTGTTCTACTCGCCGCTCTTCATTTACGAGCTCACGCTCTTGCGAACCACTCTGACGGCGTTCCTGGCCGCGGCAGTGGTAGCGGCCCTCGAGTGGGCGCTGGCCGGCGATTCGTGGCGCCGCTGGTGGATCACCGGCGCCGCGGTCGGGATCGCGATGGCCTGCCAGAGCACGTTCAGCGTTTTCCTGGCCGGCTGCCTGGGGCTTCTCTGGCTGAGATTTCGCGCGTCCCCGCGTGCCGTGCTCCGCCCGGCGGCAGCCATAATCTGCGGCGCCGCGCTGGCGGTTTCTCCGATCGTCGCCCGCAACGTCGCCGTTGGCGCATCGCCATTAGGCTGGAACGGCGCCGGCGTCTGGACGTTCGTCCGTTTCAACACACCCTCCGAGGATCCGCGAATGGGACTGGTGTTGCCAGTCAACGCGGACCATCTTCGCGTTTTGGGCGCAAGCGACGCGAAGGCGATTCCGGCGTTGTTCGCCACACTGCGCGAGCATACACCGGTCAGCCTGGCGCGGCTGGTCCTGCTGAAATTCCAAAAGACCTGGAACTGGTACGAAGAAGGGGACAACGTCAGTTTCTATTTCTCGCGTTTCTACTCCTCGGTGCTTCGTTATGCGCCGGTCACCAATACCATCGTCTCGCCGCTGCTGCTGGTCGGGTTGGCGCTTTTCATCAAACAGTGGAAGCGCCTGGCGCCCTTGTACCTGCTGGCCGCGAACGGCATTCTCGTCATGCTGGTCACCTTCCCGACGGGCCGCTACCGCGCGGCTTATTTTGCGGTCCTCATCCCGCTGGGCGCGGCCGTTGTGGTGCGAGGGTTGGAATGGATTTCGTCGCGCCAATTCACCAAGGCGCTCATGCTTGCATCCGCGCTAGTGGTGGTATTTCTTTGGACCTCGCTCCCGTTGCCCCCGTCACGGGCGCTAATTCCAAGCTCTTATTACTGGGCCCCCTTGAATTACTATTGGAAGCCGCTGCACAATGCCGCGGTCGACAAGCAGGACTGGAGCGGGGCGGCGCGGATTATGGAACAATTCCTGCGATCCGAGCCGGAGGACTTTGGCGCGGCCGGCGATCCGCAACTGATCCGCACTTTCGCAATGTGTCACGCGACCCTGGGCAGCGAATTGCAGAAAGCCGGCGAACCGGTCCGGGCAGCGCAGGAGTTCGCTCGCGCCAAGCAACTCGGTGCTCTGATGCGGGAGTGAAGACTCAGTGCGACGTGGAGGCGGGAACTCTGCGCCTGGCTTTGTATCAGGGCACCGGCTTCAGCCGTGCCACAACACATCGATAGCCAAGGGCTTTAGCCGCTGGGGTTTTCCTGCGGGCGCAGGGGCTGAAGCCCAGGCCTTTCTGGCGATCCTTCGGCACGGATGAATCCGTGCCCTGATACGAAGCCTCCTGAGGGCGATGGAGGGCTTCGCCATTCCTGGGTCGCGCGCCCGTGAAATCCGGCGGCCGCCCACAGACTCGCCGGACGAGGCAAAATTGAAAGCATGGTGAAAAAACGGCTGGGAACAAGCGATCTGGAGATCACGCCGATGGGAGTGGGCGCGTGGGCGATGGGCGGCGGCGGATGGCAATTCTCCTGGGGGCCGCAGGACGATGACGAATCGATTGCCGCGATCCACACCGCGCTCGACGCCGGCGTGAACTGGATTGACACGGCGGCGATCTACGGGCTGGGGCATTCCGAAGAAGTGGTGGCGCGCGCGCTGGAGGGCGTGTCCAACAAGCCGTACGTGTTCACCAAATGCCAGCGCGTGTGGAACGAGCGAAGGGAGATCTCCGGGAGCCTGAAGGCGGATTCGGTGCGGCGCGAGTGCGAAGCCAGCCTGCGGCGGCTCAAAGTGGAGACGATCGATCTCTACCAGATCCACTGGCCCGATCCGGACGCGGATGTCGAGGAAGGATGGACTACGCTCGCGAAGCTGCGCGAAGAGGGCAAGGTGCGCTGGATCGGAGTCTCCAATTTCAACGCCGCGCAGATGGAGCGGTGTCGGCGAATCGCGCCGGTCACATCGCTGCAGCCGCCGTATTCGGCGATTTCGCCGGAAGTGGAACTCGAAATCCTGCCCTATTGCCAGCGCAACAACATCGGCGTGATTGTGTACTCGCCGATGAAATCGGGGCTGCTGACGGGGACGATGACGCGCGAGCGAGTGGCAAATTTCGCGCCCGACGATTTCCGGCGCAACGCGCTGGCGTTCCGCGAACCGCAGTTGGGGCGCAACCTGGAACTGGGCGACCTGATGAAGCGCATCGGCGCGCGGCACGGGCGTTCGGCCGGGGAAGTGGCGATTGCGTGGACGCTGCGCAACCCGGCGGTGACGGGAGCGATTGTCGGAATGCGGTCTGCGGCGCAGGCGCGCGGCGTGCTGGGCGCGCTCGAGTTCCGGTTAAGCGCCGAAGAGATAGCCGAAATCGACGCGTTTCGCGCGCAGCCGAGTTGAGGCTGTGGGTCAGGGGTCCGACGCGGGCGAGGGCGCCCGCCCCAAGCGCTTTACCCCGGCTGGAAGGCGGGCACGTCGACCCAGGCGCGGCGATCGGCGCTCGCCAGTTCGGCTTCCAGAATTTGCAGTTGCCGGAGGCCGTCGGCGAACTGCGGATACTGTGGCTCGGCGGACAGGTCGTCAATCGATTGGTAGAAGCGCCGGAAGACCTGCTTGAAGGTGTCGTCGTAGCCCTCGCTGTGGCCGCCGGGCAGATCGGCATACGGGCGGGCGGCTTCCTTGAGCAATGACGGATCCTTGATGATGATTTCATTGGGCGTGTTGCGGTGGCCGATCCACAGCTCATCGGGCCGCTCCTGATTCCACGCGACGCCGGCCTTGCTGCCGAAAATCTCGATGCTGAGCCCGTTCTTGCGGCCGGCCGATACCTGGCTCACGGTGAAAGCGCCGCGCGTGCGATCGCCCATGCGGAAGATGACGCCGCCGTAATCTTCGGTGTCGATGGGCACCTCCTGGTAGTCCTCGGGCGCCAGCGTTTTCCCGGCGAAGGTTTCCACCGGACCCTTGGGGCGCTTGCGCGTTTTGTGGAAGGTCTGAATGTCGGCGCACAGCGAGGTGATGCGCGAGCCGGTCACGTGCTCGGCCATATCGCAGAAGTGGGAGCCGATGTCGGCCAGGCATCGCGAGCGGCCGTTGGCCTTGGAATCCAGGCGCCAGTTCCAATCGGTATCGTAGAGCAACCAGTCCTGCGAATAAGTGCCCTGCACCACCAGGATCTCGCCCAGGTCGCCCGCCTCGCGCATGCGGCGCATCTGCTGCACTTGCGGATAGAAGCGGAGATTGTGGAAGGTGCAATTGCGGCGGCCGGTCTGGCGGGCGAGCGCGACCAGTTGCGCGGCTTCCTCAACCGAGGTCGCCAGCGGCTTCTCGCAAAGGACGTGCTTGCCGGCCTGCAGCGCGTCGCGGACCATGGGGAAATGCAGCACGTTGGGCGTGCACACGTGGACGGCATCCACGGCCGGATCTTCCAGGATCTTGCGATAGTCGGAGTCGGTCTTATCGACGTGAAACTCGTCGCCCAATTTTCGGGCCTTTTCGGCGTTGCTCTCGCCGATGGCGTAGACGTGGACGAAGCCCAGGCGGCGAATGCCTTCCAGGTGGACGCGGCCGACGAAGCCGGTGCCGAAAACTGCGGTTCTGAAACGGTGCATGATGGTCTCTAATCTAACGCAATTGCTGTTAGATTGGTAGTTGTAAGAGAGACGCCGCGCGGGAGGCGACTCGCGCGGCGAGCGTGCGCACGGCGCACGCGGGAACCATGCTGCTCAGGATCCGGTTCGGCAAGGGGTTGCGCGTAGGCAAGGCACGCCGCAGGAACAAGCGGATGGCGCTGGCGGTATCCGCGTTGTTGACGCCGGGAGCGTTTCTGGCGTCGGTGCTGGCGTTGTGGCGCATCGCAGCGGATCTGAATTGGACCGGCAAGTTCGCCATCGCCTCCGGCGTGTTCTCCCACTGGCAGGTGTGGATGGTGCTCGCGGTGCTGCTGCAGTTGTGCTCGCGCATGCTGGCTCGCTACGGCAAGCGCGATGACGGCAAGCGATCGATGACAGCTTGAACGGGGCGCGGTAACTCATCTGTTATTCTGGACACTGAGAGATCGCCATGGCTCGCTACGCCCGGTACTCGTCTGGCAACATTTTCATCCATGACTATTTCCCGCCCGGCGTGAAGTGGCTGTTGATTTCCAACACTGTCATTTGCGTGCTGACCTTTTTGTGCCCCTTCCAACTGCAGCGGAACATCATGCTGGTGCTGGCGCTTTCGGCGCAGGCCGCGGTCAAGAGCCTGTTCGTGTGGCAGCTTGTCACCTACATGTTTCTGCACTCGACTCTGACGCCCTGGCACCTGATATTCAACATGCTTACGCTATGGTTCTTCGGGTCGCAGCTCGAACGCGACTGGGGCACGCGCCGCTTCCTGAAGTACTACTTCTACTGCGGGATTGCGGCGGGCGTGTGCGTCCTGGTGGTCAACATTCTGCTGGGCTACTGGGGCACGATCACGCTGGGCGCCAGCGGGGCGATTTTCGGCGTTCTGGTGGCATTCGCCGTCATGTACCCCGACCAGATCGTGTTGTTTTTCATCTTCCCGATCAAGGCCAAATACCTGGTGATGATATTAGTGGCCGTCGAGCTGTGGTTCACCTTGGGTTCGAACACCGGCGTCAGCACCATCGCCCACTTGGGCGGCGCGGCTTTCGGTTTCGTGTATCTGAAACGAGGCGTGCGGTGGTTGCCGATGCCCGATGTCGGCGGCGCGTATCGTCAGTGGAAACTCCGGCGCGCGAAGAAGAAGTTCCAGACCTTCATGAAGAAGCGCGACGGCCGCGGGCCGTGGGTGAACTAGGCGTCATCCGCTCAGAAGCTGGCGCAAGCCGTGGGCGCGGCGTTTGCTGGCGACGAACTGCTGATCGTTGCTGAGCGTGATCAGCCAGCGCTGGCTGCTGAGCGCGCTCATCTTGCGGACGTGATCCACGTTGATAAGCGTGTTGCGGTGGACGCGCTGGAAGCTGGAGGGGCTTAGCCGCAGTTCGATGCCTTTCAGCGTCTGCGTAGCCAGGTACTTTTTTCGGGCGGTGACGATCCACACCAGGTCGCCTTCGGCTTGAAACGCGAAGATCTCGGAGGCGTCGAGGAGAAAATACTCGTCACCGACCTTGCCGACGATCTTCCGCGGACGCGGCCCCGCGGCGGGCGCCGCAACTTCCTGAAGCTGCGCCAGCCGTTCCACCGCCTGGCGGCCGCTGACACGGCTGGCCCGCTCGACGGCTTGCCGCAACCGCTCCTGCCCCACCGGCTTGAGCAGGTAGTCGATGGCGCCCGCCTCGAACGCCTCAATCGCGTAGCTGTCATAGGCGGTGACAATCACAATCACCGGCATGTGGGACCCGCGCCGGATACCGCTCACGACTTCGAACCCGCTCATGGCCGGCATTTGCAGGTCGAGCAAAACCAGATCGGGCTTGTGCCGTGTAATCTGGTCGAGCGCCTTGGCCCCGTTGTCGGCTTCGCCAATCACTTCCACGCCATCGATCAGTTCCAGTTCCTCGCGCAGCACCTGGCGGGCGATGGGCTCGTCATCGACGATTAACGTTCTCAGTGGCATGTGCGCTTCGGAGCGGCGACCAAAGGGAGCGGTCTGTTTCATGACAAACGCTTACCGAACAATTTTCACATGAGCGGCGGTGGGGATGGAAAGCTCGGCGGAGGTCATACCCGGATTGAAGGCGAGACGTATGCCGGCGGCGGGGCCGTAGCAGATCTCGAGCCTGCGCCGCAAATTGTCGAGACCCACCCCCGTGCCCGGACTGCCCGTGGCGTCGCCGGAAGAGCTGTTTTCCACCAGGATGCGCATCTGCCCGCCCTCGATCTCGCCATGGATGCGAACGTAGCCAGGCTCGGCGTTGAGCGCTACGCCGTGCCGGATCGCGTTCTCCACCAGCGGCTCGACCGATAACGCGGGGATGGGAACATCGAGAAGCGCCGCGTCCACGTCGATCTCCACTTTCAGCCGGCTGCCCAGACGCGACTGCTCCACCTCCAGATAAGCCCGCACAATTTGCATTTCCTGCGCCAGCGGCACGAAAGTCTTCTCCGATTGCAGGAAGTAGCGGAAGATCTCCGCCAGGTTGAGCACCATGCGGCGGGCGCGCGCGGCTTCGCGCGGTATGGTGCCATACACGGCGTTGAGCGCGTTAAACAGAAAATGCGGATTGATTTGCGATTGCAAGGCGCGCAGCTCGCCCTGCGAAACCAGCCGCTCCATTTCCCGGCGGTGCAGCGATTCCACCTTTTCGGAGATTTCGATCGCGGCGCGCGCCAACAGTCGCAAGTCTTCACTCAGGTAGCGCCGTCCGCCCTCGCGGCGGCCGAGCAGGATCAGCTTGGAACTGCCCGCGCCGAGCCGCACCGGGACCACCGTTTCCGCCCAGTCCCACCGGCGCAGCGATGATGGGTCAGCCATGGCGCTCGCCGGCGCCGGGGCGTGCAGGTTTTCCACGCTGGCGATCTCCGGCCCGCCCACGATCGCGTGTTGGGGCGTTCGCACGGCATCGGCCATGGCGGAGGCGGACCACTCGAGCAGCGGATCTTCCTCGGTGAACGGCGGGGAATCCTTGATGCGGGCGGCCAGCCCGGCCACGCGGCTCTGCCGGAAAACCACCCCCGTCAGCCACGCCTGCACCAGATTGCGCAGCCAGGCGAAAAACACCAAAATCAGGCAGACACTGATCAGTAGCGCGGCTTCGTGCAGCGGATCGGCAATCCGCTCCACCAGCAGCAGGCGGAAGGCGGCGGCGATCACCAACAGCGTCAGAATGCCGGCCAGCAGCGCGTTGGCCAGGAAACGGATGAATGCGTCGAGTAGCACGAAGCGATAATCTTGCAGCAGGACGAACAAGGCCAGCGGAATGCCGGCGTGATGCACCACCAGTTCGCTGGCCCAAGCCTGGCTGCCGTGGCCCACGCCAAAATGGACGAATGACATGGCAAACAAAGCCAGGCACATGGCGGCCAGGATTCGGATTCCGCCCGGCCGCCGGCTGTAGGCCGCGCTGGCGACCGCCAGGCCGGTGAGCAACAGGAAACCGATGGTGGTCACCAGCAGCGCGGCCTCATGCCAGAGAGCCGCGTTGCCTCGTATCTCGGCGAAATGCATGGCCGACGCGATCACCCCGAGCACATAGCCGGCGATCGCCAGGCCGCGGTTTCGGCCGCCCAGCGAGATATGCAGTAACACCGCCGGGAGCAGGGTGAGGGTGGAAAAGCTGCATGCCACCAGAACACCTTCGACCGCGGCGGGCAGGCCGGGCCAGGTCAGCACCACCAGCGATCCCAGGTTCCACAGCAGCGATAGCGCCGCCGCCAGACCCGGCAGGTAGCGCCCGCGCGAGCCGGACCAGCCGCGGCCACTGTAGAGCAGGACCAGAAAAATCGCGAAGATCAGCGCACCGGCCGCGTGACCCAAAATGTTGATGAGCAGGGGTTGGTCCAATCCTGGCATGGCGCGCAGTCTTGCACCTTCATCCTAGATCAATCGCGTTCACCTGGTGGTGCAGGCTGTCAAGCCTGAAGAGCCGGGAGTCGTCGCGGCTTTTCCTAGCCGCAGGCAGTCATAAGCTGCCGGCCGCGTGCGCCGGCGGTGCGGAACTCATGGCTGGCGATGCAGACGAAGATCCAACCGGGTGCGCGCCACGCGGGTTTGGCTTTAACGGTCCACTGCAACGCCGTGACTCCGCCCAGCGCAACCGGCCAGGCAATCGCGAGATCCAACTCGGCGACCCGGGATGGGAGTTCTTCTTGCGTGCGGAGCCGCAACGCGCGACTGCTGATTTCGATGGTCTCCCCAACGCCCGTTTGCACCAGGCGGTCGTTCGAAAACGCCCGGTATTGAAACGTGAGCTTGATGGGATACCATCTGCCTACGGAAATGTTCGGGGAGACCCGGGGGCGAACACTCTGGCTGGCGGTGGGCCATTCGCTTTTCTCGCTGAAACTCATGGTGGATAGTGAGCGCCGTGTGCGGATCGTTACAGGAGCCACGCCGTGGGCGATGGTTGGGGTTCGGCGTAGTTGTCTACTATACTGAACAGGATACAGGCGGAACAGGTTGGAATTTCACATTTTTGACGCGGCCTACGTGGACCGGCTTACGCAAGGCGATCCGGATACCGAACTGCATTTCAGCAGCTACTTCGGCCGTTTGCTCACTTCCAAGCTGAGGGTGCGCAGAATCGCGCCGCAAATGGCCGAGGATGTGCGCCAGGAGACCTTCCTGCGCGTGCTGCGGACCCTGCGCCAGGGACAAGGCGTGACGCAGCCGGAGGCTTTCGGCGCGTTCGTCAGCGCGGTATGCAACAACGTACTGCTGGAGACCATGGCCAAGGAGTCGAAGCACCCGCCGATTCCGGAGAACGCGCCAGAACCGGCAGATGAGCGGGTGGATCTGGACGCATCGCTGATCACCGAACAGCGTAAGCGCGCGGTGGCGCGGATTCTGGATTCGCTCCCGGCCAAGGACCGCGAGGTCTTGCGCATGGTGTTCCTCGAGGAGGCCGACCGCCAGGAAGTTTCCCGGCGCATGGGCGTAAGCGCCGAATATCTGCGGGTTTTGCTGCACCGCGCCAAGACCAGGTTCGAAGAAGAATTCACACGCACGCGCGGAGACTTCCTCCGCACGCTGGCTTTCTTTGCCTTCGCCGCGGCGTAGAGGTAGGACAGACCATCGCCTTTAGTGGTCTGTCTGACTTCGTAATCACGCGACGCAATTGACAGACGACAAAAACCGATCGTCTGTCCTACCCCTGGCTAGCAGCACCGGCTTACCAGACCCCCTGTGGTAATCTGGGAATTCCCGACGATGGCGCAGATCAGGACTCTCCCACGCATATGCATCGCGCTGGGCCTGCCGGACGTTGCGAGCTTGCTCGCCCACGCCCGTCACGAAGCCGAGTCGGGCGAGACGTTCCTGGAGTTTCGTCTCGACTTCCTCGACCAGCCCGCCGAGGGTGCCACCGCCATCCGCGGCTTTCTCGAAAAATTCCCCGATACCTTGATCCTGGCCACCTGCCGGCGCCACCAGAACCATGGGAAGTTCAACGGCAGCATCGAGGATCAGATGGCCGTGCTCGATGAGGCCGTCCGCTGCGGGGCGCAGGCGGTGGACGTCGAAATCGAAAGCGCCGAGGCCGCGCAGGAGCGCCTGCACCAGTTCCGCGGGCGCGCCCAGGTCATCGTGTCGTACCACAACTTCGAAGCCACGCCGGCTCTGGATACCGTGGTGGCGCGCATGATGCGGGTGACCGCCGACGGATACAAGATCGTCACCACGGCGCGCAAACCCTCCGACAACGTGCGTGTGCTGGCGGCGGCGCGCGCGCTTCCCAAACACAAAATGGTGGTGCTCGCCATGGGCGAGTTGGGCTTTCCCACGC
>Ga0326728_10002886_pt1 | contig 55729 bp, 38 predicted proteins | sample MB3enrmetagenome_FD_207602 | JGI IMG/M metagenome (GOLD analysis project Ga0326728, IMG submission 207602) | Lab enriched peat soil microbial communities from McLean, Ithaca, NY, United States - MB31MN | ecosystem: Environmental > Terrestrial > Soil > Wetlands > Peat | place: USA: New York... | reverse complement strand
TGGGGAAAACCCACCGTACGGAATTTTAGAGGGGGAGGAAGAGACACGAGTGCCCCGCGTGCACGTCCCCGTGATCGGTTGGACTGGCGTGATCAGCATGTGGTGCGCTTCCTCTCTACTCGACGTTTATTCTTTGCCGGGCCACAGAGAGCACGGAGAAGAAACATTCGCGAAAAAACAAAAACCCAGCAACCAGAGTTACCGAGTTCTCCGGCCGGCACTGAATCCAAATCCCGCACTATACGCAAGATGTTCGCGGTCGTGGCGCCGCGTTACGATTTCGTGAACCACTTCCTTTCTCTAGGTCGCGACATCGCCTGGCGGAAGGCCACGGCGAAGGCGTTGCGCCGTACCCTGGAGCGTCCGGATTCCAGGGTAGCGGACCTTTGTTGCGGCACGGGCGACCTGGCGTTCGAACTGGAACGGTATTCGGCGGGCAGAGTGTTCGGGACGGATTTCTGCCATCCCATGCTCGTGCTTGCCAAGCGGAAGGCCCTCCGGAACTCAACCCTCTTCCTCGAGGCCGACACTCTGGCTTTGCCATTCCCTGACGAATTCCTGGATGTTGCCACCCTTGCTTTCGGTTTTCGGAATCTGGCCAGCTACGTGAGTGGCCTGCGGGAGATACGGCGGGTTCTCAAGCCCCAGGGTATCCTTGCCATTCTCGAGTTCTCAGAGGTCCGTGGGCTGGTTTTTGGGCCTTTGTTTCGGTTCTATTTCCGCCATTTGCTGCCCCGCCTTGGGACCTTGATCTCAAGGGTCACGGGGCCATATCAGTACCTTCACGATTCTGTGTCAAAGTTCCCCAACCAGCAGGCGCTCGCACAGTTACTGAGCGTGGAGGGTTTTCAAAATATCCGTTACGTTAATTTTACGGGCGGGGTTGCGGCACTGCATCTGGCGGAAAAGGCTTGAATGCAGGATTCAGGATTCAGGAGTCAGGATTCAGGAGCCAGAAGTCAGGAGTCAGAAGACAGGTGTCAGAAGATGATACCGCGGGTGGCGCATACCTGCGGTTGTTTCGCATGTATGCGCCATTTCCTGAGGTCATCCCAGTCAATCGCAGTCGCTGCGATACAAACTACTCTCTGCCTCTAAGGATTTCGGCCATCACGCGGGGATTGCGGCGTCCGTGCATGACCGCGACAACCCACAGGGGTTTTTCATCCGGTGCATAGGCAATCAAATAATCGCGTACCAGGGTGAACTGCAAAGGTCGCGAAGTAAGGTCCGGGCGTCTGTGGCCGCGGTGGGGAAAAGGCACAAGCCCGCGAATGGTGCTGAGTATCTCCTCTCGAACACGGCGGGCCGCCAGCGGGTTATCTTGCGCGATGAATTGCCAGATATCGGTAATGTCCTGCGCGGCGAGGGGATGAAGGGCAAAGCCTTGCTCTGCGCTCATTGAGGCGAATGCTTCTTGAGCAATTCATCCTCGCGGTGGCGAAGGCTCTCAAAAAACTGCTCACCGTCGATGGGTTTCACCCTGCCGCTTTTCAGGTCGTCATACCGGCTGTCGAGCATTTCCCGCGTCTGTGCAAGCTCGTCGAAATATCCGGCAACAACATCCTCAACCAGTTCACCCGTCGAGCGTCTGGTTTCGGCTGCCAGCTTATCGAGCTTGGCTTGCAGATCAGGGTTAAAGTGTACTTCCATAGCCTTCAGAGTACGCAAAAGCTTCGCTTCAGGCAAGTTCGAAGTTGGACCTGTCGAAGTCGGACCCTTTGTGAAACACAGCCTACCGCCTGGTGGTCTCTGTCTCCGTTTCACTCCATTCATCCGGCGCGCCGCTCGCCTGGAATTCCTTCTGAAGGTTCTCGAGAGTTTTCTGGGCCTTCTCCGTGGCCGCTTGCCTCTCTGATACCTCGTCCTCCTTGGCCTTGATCTTCGCCGCAAGTTCAGTTTTCACGTTGGGATCGAGTTGCTGCGCATCCTGAATCTGGAGGAGGTTCAGTTCGTCTTCTGCGAGCTGTTGATGTTCCTTGGCTTCGGCCAAATGGGCGCGTGCAGATCTGAATCTGGCTTGCCAGTATTCCTTGGTCTGACGTTTGTCCTCCGGCTTCTCAGATTGATTGGCGGCTTGACTCCCCTCCGGCGCTTCACTGGTCTGCGCCGCCGCGCGGCCTTCATTCGGGTTGGACGCAGGCAGATTATTGTTGCGAAGCCACCCCGCGTCACCACCATCGCGTCGCAGTTGCTCCTGGAGGTCCACAATAGCTTCCTGATCGGCGGAAACCTCTGCTTTCTTCTTGGCTAGCTGATCTTGAAGCTTATAAACATCCGACATGGCGGTAGGCCCGCTCTCCTGTAGCAAGCCCTTATTGGGATCCGGGTAGTACATCATCTGGTTTTGGCCCAGCTTCTGCTCGAGCACGCTGAATTCGCGCTGGTCGATTTCCAACCGACCTTGTAGCTCGCGCATGCGATCCCGGTAATACTTTTCCCCGTGCGTCTCCTCACCCGTTTCAGCCGAGGTCGCTTTCGCGGATTTCTCCCCTGGCGTAGCCGCCTGAGTGGTTGCGGACGGTTTTGCAGGCGAGGCACCCGAGCGCTCTGGCGATGGGGGCAGGGTGGCGACGTCGTCGTTGGTGAAAACCTTCTTAGGCTTTTCCTGAGACTTTGCGCGTTGGGCTTTGAGCTGGCGCGCAAGATCACCAAGCGGCACGGAACTCGTCGGATTCTGTGCCGCGGCTATGCCTGCTCCCAGAGCCAAAATCAGGGCCAGCGTCGAAATTCTCGCGATTTGACACTTCATAAGCGCCTCCGCCCTTGCCGGCGCACGATCTCCCTCGCCCCCAAATTACCATTGTGCAAATACATAATCAATTTTCGCAAGAGTACTTTGGTCACCCATGCTGGATTCACAGTCATGAAAATGATGGGGAGCCTACGCTTCCCCCATCAACCGCTTCATCATCACGTGGTGGCGCCGGACCTCCTCGCAGCTATCGGTCTCTTTGAAGTCCTGCGTACTCCGCTGGCCTTCGTACTCGCTGTCGATGTACCCGCTGTAGCCGCCTTCGATGAACACCGGCATGACCTCCTCATAGGGAATGCTGTATTCCTGGAGGTCGTCCGTCATTTCATAGAACTTGCCGTGAACGTTGTAGCAATACGGCATGATGTCCAGAAGGTCCTTAGGGTTGTTCGTTATTGGGCCGTACCCACCCGTCATTGCAGCCGCGCGCAAATCGGCTTCCGCGCTGCTCATTTTCCGCACGGCCGCCACTCTTTCCTCGCTGCCCACGCCGTCCTGGAATGCGCGATCGAGGTATTGGATCACCTTCTCCTGGGCGCCGTCCCGCATGTGCCGTGCAAGGTCGACACGCGGCAGCCGCTTGCAGAAGATGCCCATGTCCGGGTTGAATCCCAGGTGCTTGGTCTTCGTCTTCGCAATGATCTCCAGGTAGGAGTCAATGTACCGGCCTTTCGTGGGAATCGGCGCGTGGATCTCGGGCGCGATTCGGACGTCGTACTTTTCCGCGATGGGCAGGGCTTTTTCGATCATCGCCGGGGCGGCGTCCCTTACCGGACCGGTCGTCGGCCGCATCACCTTGAATCCCATCCTGTTGGCGAGCTTCATCTGGGCTGCCAGCGTGTCGACGGATTCCTGCAAGGTCATATTACGGCGTCCGCCCCAGTACACGTCCACGAAGGTGTCCAGGCAGGAGGGCTTCGTATGGTACTTCTCCATCAGGCCGTGCCAGTGTTCCACCCAGGCTTCCGGCGGATCAGGATAGTTGGGAACCATCTCTTCCGCGATGATTTCGACGCCTTCGGCGCCCATCGACGCCACCTCAGCGATGCAGTCCTCGAGCGTCATCGCATGCGTGTAATACTCTTCTTGATAGCTGTAAAACGTGACGCCGCGTTTGAACTCGGGCTTCGCCGTCTGGGCTCGGGCGTTGCCCGTTTGCACCCATGTGGCCGCGGCGGCGGCCGTCAACGTCTGTAGGAACTCTTTCCGTGTCATGTCCAGACCCTCCTTGGAACTTCGCTTCGGCTTCCCTACGCCACCAACGTTATTTTTCGTTTCATTCTTCCGGTGAAGCCCGAGGGTGGCATGTACGACGGTTTCACCGTCTGGATCACTTCAACATCGTGAATCCCGGGCTTTAGCCCGCCGGGCTTGAGAATGGTCAAGGTCGCCGGAACGCCGAAGTCCCAATGCACCTTCTCAGCCTTCCCCACTTCGTCGAAGGTGTAGGTGTGGCTTCCTAAGGTAAAGCGCATTTGTTCCGGCTTGAAGTTCTCGCCATCCACGGTGACATCAAACCCGGCGAGAAGCGGCAGAAACACCCCGCGGTAATACGTGATGCGAACCTTCATCTGGAAACCGGTGATTTGTCCGTTCTGAATGACGTTCTGGAATCCTCTTGTCATCACCATGTACTTGTCAAACATGTAGCTTCCTTTCTGTTCGTGGTCCGTACCTGGGCCTCTTGGGCGGCACGCTGGATGAAACTGGACATGCGCCGCGCGACGACGGAACGAACGTCGCCATCTCGTGATACGGTCCAGGTACTCCCGTGCATTATACGCCTTAGTGTGTGTGTCAAGTCGATTTGGACCAGTTCTAGTGTTCGAATTCGAATGCAGGGCCGGCTCTCCTCCTGCCATGGCGTGACGGGACAGCTTAGGCCGGTCCCGCAAGGCGAGACAGGCCGCGGCAAGCCCCGGAGTTGTCCAAATTAGCAGCGCACATCGTTGCCCAGAGCGGCTCTGCCGCCCCGACTTGCGGAAAGCCTCTGGCTTTCCGGGCGGTGCGGAGCCTCCGTCCTTCACCGCGCAGGCTGGAAGGCTGAGCCTTCCAGCCTGCGCGGTGGAAGTTGATCACGATATACGTCCTCGGAAAGGCGCAGCCTTTCCGCAAGTCAGGTGGCGGAGCCGCTGGTCGTCGCCGACGAGATGGAGCCAAATCTGGAAAAGCGCGGGGCAAGCCCCCGCCCTACGTCCCATATTAGGGCACTACCATTGGCGTAGAAGTCCTACCCAGGCGTGCGGCATGAAAACGAGGATTTGGTCCGGCTGTTTCGTTACGGCGAAATCGGTTATCATAGCGGGTTCGCGAAACTGGCAACGCGATTGTGCTGCGCAGCGACCCGCGTTGTCGGGAGCGAAGCCGGGGACTGAACGAGAGTAGCGCGAGAATCGGTCTACGGCAGGAGGATGCGTCCGATGTCAGAGCCAAGCAAAGAAGACTTGATGGCCAAGATTGCCGAGCTCGAGAAGAAACTGGGCTCAAAACAAGGCGGCAAGCTGGAGTTCAAGGTCGGCGAAAAAGGGGGCGTGAGCGTCTACGGATTGGGGCGCTTCCCGGTGACCCTTTATTACGAGCAGTGGACCAAGCTACTCGATGCTTCAGAGGAGCTCCGGGCTTTCCTGGAAGCCAACAAGAGCCACTTGAAGCTCCGGCCGCAAGCTTAGGGACTGGGGACTAGGGGCTGGGGAGATTGCCGATTTTCGATTGTCGATTGACGATTGATTTGCCACGCTGCTTTTCAATCGGCAATCGACAATCGAAAATCGGCAATCTCCCCAGCCCCTAGTTCCTAGTCCCTGCATTCTTCACCCAACGGTCGTACCAGGTGAGCATTTCCCACAGCGTGTGCTCGACCGATTCCAGCCCTATATAGCCATGGGCCTCGTAGGGCAGCGTCACATACCGCACGGTCCCGCCATTGCCCTTAATGGCCTGATACATGCGCTCGCTCTGGATGGGGAAAGTGCCCGAGTTGTCGTCCGCTTCTCCGTGAATCAACAGAATCGGAGTTTTGATCTTGTTGGCATAAGCGAAGGGCGAAACCTTCATGTACATCTCGGGCGCCTCCCAGAAGGTCCGCCGTTCGCTTTGGAACCCGAAGGGGGTGAGGGTTCGATTGTAGGCGCCGCTGCGCGCCACGCCGGCTTTGAACAGATCGGAGTGCGCCAGCAGGTTGGCGGTCATGAATGCGCCATAGCTATGGCCGCCCACACCCACGCGGTTGGGATCGGTGACGCCCATCTCCGCCGCTTTATCGATGGCCGCCTTGGCGCTGGCCACTATCTGCTCGACGTAGGTGTTGTTCATTGTCTCCGGGTCGCCAATCACCGGCATGGTGGCGTTGTCGAGAACGGCGTAGCCTTGGGTCAAAAGGAACAGGTGTGAAATCCCGCCGATCATGGTGAAGCGGTAAGGCGAGCCGGAGACCTGTCCGGCGGTCGCCGCATCGTTGTACTCGAGCGGGTACGCCCAGACGATGGTGGGCAGGCGCTGTCCTTGCTTGTAGTCCGGGGGCAGGTAGAGCGTAAAGGAGAGCTGTACGCCATCGTTTCGCTTGTAGGTGACGAGTTGCTTGGTGATGCCGCGCAACTGCGGGGCCGGATCAGGGAAGTGCGTCAACGCCATCTTAGTGCTCGGCGTTGCCAACTCCCGGATGAACAGGTTAGGCGGTTCATCCGGCGTCTCGAAGCGCGTGATGAATCGCGAAGCGTCGTCGCTCAAAAGCGCTATGAATGACTCGTAGGTCTTATCGGCCGATTGGAAGAGGCGCGCCGACTTGTGGGTCGTCAGGTCAAAACGATCCAGGAAAGGGAAGTCGCCTTTGGGCGAGGCGCCGTCACCGTCCATGTAAATCGTGTTCTCTTGCTGCACGATCACCTGCTGGCCGTTGGGCAGGGTGCGCAGGACGGGAAAGCCGGGGTCGCCGTAGCGGTCTCGGATCGAGCGCTCCCAAACCAGCGTGGGTGGTTGTCCGGGACGGTCAACGGTAATTTGAAAGGTGCGGATCCAGCGGCGATCGCGGTCGTAGTCGTGAACGAGGGCCAGGCCGTCCTTCTCGCCGAAGAAGATACTGCTGGAGCGGAAGCCGGGTCCCACAAAGCGCTGCTCGAGCTTCACCCATTCAACCGGCTTGCCGGTGAATGGGGCAGGGAAGAGGAACAGGTGGTCGCGATAGGGGACCTTCTTCTTCGGATCGCCGTCGTCGAGCGCTTCCGCCCAGACCAGGGAAGACGGTTTCGTCGCCACCCACTGATAATCACGGGGGCCGGTGAGCACTCCCTCGATGGGCACCTGCTCGGCGGTGGGCAGACTGGCGAGTTTGTATTCGAGCTTGCCGTGGCGATCCCAGACTTCAACCTGCTTGGCAAAGCCCTCGGCGGGCAGCAAGTATGTGTACGGGCGCACGATGCGCGCCACCAGAATATGCTGTCCATCAGGTGAGGGGGCGACGCTGTCGAAAATGGCCGGCGCGCCGATTTCTCTCACCTTCCCGCTTTGCGCGTCGATCACCGCGAGCTGCGAGCTGACGTAGTAATCAAACAGGTCTTCGTCGTGCGCATTCTGGAGCAGGTCCTCAAAGGTGCGCACGGGCCCCGGCTTTCCCGCGCTCTCCTGGATGTTGGGCCCTGTCGGCACCCTGGATTCTGCGGGTGGCGCGCCACGGTGCAGTGGAACGAGTTGCACCAGCAAGTCGCTGCTGCCTGACATCCATTGCACGGGCTCTCCGTAGGTCGCGTTGATTCTCACGTTCGCGATGCGGCGTAGCGCGCCGCTGGCGGCGTCGCCGAGCCACAATTCGGTGGCGTTCGCGGTGGTGTTGGTGAGCGCGAAGCGCCGGCCGTCCGGCGACCAGAGAGGCACGCTCAGCCAGGCGTTCGGCGGGGTCGAGAGCCGGATTTCTTTGCCGTCGGCAATCCTGATAATCCTCAGGCCGATGTGGCGCGGCGGATGGTGACGCCCATTGGTCGCCGGGTTGATTCGCAGGCCGGCGATCCTCAGCATCGGCTGCGCAAGATCGGAGATTGGCGGATGACGTAGGCTGTCGATCACCAGCACGCGATCGCGAGAGGGACTCACCAGCGTCATCGGGGGCGCCGGCGATTCGAGGATGTCGGTTATGACCTTCGGTGGCTTTTGGTAGAGCGGTTTTGCACGCCCGCTGGGCTGGGGCGCCTCCGCCGCATGCCCTACCATGATGGCAAACAACAGCACGATTCCCGGCACGCAAGACGACCGCAAAGATTTCAGCATGGGCACTCCTCAGAGTCAGAATCGAATGAGAGAATAGCCGGGAGGCTCATGATTGTAAAGGCCGGCGTTTTTTGGCCGGCGATTTTGGGTCGTGGTGTTGTTTGGAATGACTGCGACTTGTAGCGCTCTTACCTGTCAAACGACACCAGTACCCGTTCTTGTCACGGCAAGCCACTCAGGCTTGAAATAGCGCGCGCTGGGGGGTAAGCTAACGCGCGGACATGTAAAACAAGCTGGAACCGGAAACCGCTGCTGCGCGGCAACGCGCCAGTGAGCCTGTAGGGGTAGGGCTTGCCCTACCCTCGTTGATGAGGGGCGGAACAGCCAGGGGACGGCAAGCCGCCCCCCTGCTATAAACGGGGGTTGCAATATGTCAAATTGGGCAAAGGTGATATTCTTCATGCTTAGCATGGTATTTGCAAACACACTCAGTTCGCCGATTCCCGCACAGGCGCAGGCAATGCACTACGACCTTCTCTTGAAAGGCGGCCATGTAATTGATCCCGCCAATGACCTCGATAAAGTCGCCGATGTGGCGATCTCAGCGGGGAAGATAGCGGCAGTGGGGGAGAGCATTCCCGCAAGCGCGGCGGAGAAAGTGGTCGATGTCTCCGGCCTGTACGTGACTCCCGGCCTTATCGATATTCACTTTCATGTGGGGCATGGGGGAGCTCCTCTCAACTGGTTTGCGCCGGAGGCGCGCTCTCGCATCGCCCCATTGGGCGTCCCCGCGGACCTTGCGCTTGCGGCAGGCGTGACCACGCTTGTGGACGCTGGAACCGCCGGGGCTGATACCTTCCTCCAGGAAAAGGAGGAAGTCATCGACCAGGCCAAGGTCCGGCTGCTGGCTTTTCTCAATATCGTTGCGAATGGTATGAACGGCGGCCTGGAGCAGACCGTCGACCAGATGGATCCGCAGCTCTGCGCCCAGACCATTAGGAAATTCCCGGACCTCATTGTCGGAGTTAAGACGGCGCACTATTGGACGGAGAAACCCTGGGACGCGGCGCATCCAGCCTGGGCCGCCGTGGATCAGGCGGAAGAATGCGGGAGATTAGCCGGCGTGCCGGTGATGTTCGACTTCTGGCCCCGCGCGCAGCGGACCTACGCCGAACTCATCCTGAGGAAGATGCGGCCGGGTGATATTCATACGCACGTGTTCGCGCAGCAGTTTCCCATCCTGCTCGCTGACGGCAAGCTCAATCCCATCATGGCCGAGGCAAGGCAGCGGGGAGTGTTCTTTGACGTAGGGCATGGAGCGGGCAGCTTCTGGTTCCGGAACGCCGTGCCCGCCGTAAAGCAGGGATTCATTCCGGATTCGATGTCAACGGATCTCCACCTGGGAGACTTCACCGTTCTCAGCATGACCGAAGTGATTTCGAAGTTCCTCGCCATGGGAGTGCCGCTGGAAGACCTTATTCGAAGGTCCACGCTCAACCCGGCGAAGGAAATCCGCCGCCCGGAACTGGGCACGTTGTCAGTCGGAAGGGAAGCGGATGTCGCCGTGCTCGAAGTGCTCCATGGCCATTTCGGATATATCGATGACGGCTATGCCAGGATGGATGGAAAGGTCAAGCTGGTTGCCCGCATGACCATCCGGGGCGGGCGAATCGTGTACGATCCCTCGGGTCTGAGCATGGTGGAGTGGGAGAAGGCCCCCAAACAGTACTTCACCACACCGGAATTGGGCAGCTCCCCTCCGGCGCGGGCCGACAACTACCCGAGAAACTAGACTCATCTGTCGTAGGGGCAACCCTCGTGGTTGCCCCCGGGCGGCCACAAGGGCCGCCCCTACAACCTGGATCTTTCCTAAAGGAGAATTGACACCCATGAACAAGCTGGTAATGAAGTTGGCAGTTTTGGCAATGGCCCACTTGGCGGCAGCCATGCTTATGGCCGCCGGCCAGCCTCCCAGCTCGGCGAAACGCGCCATTAATCCTCCAGGCACCGCAGAAGGACTGCCTTTTAGCAACGGCATCCTGGCGGGCAAGACGCTCTACATTGCGGGGCAAGAGGGATTAGACAATGGCAAGCTGCGCCCCGGAGGGATTGTGCCCGAAACCACGGCCGCACTGGAGAACATCAAGAAAATCGTGACGGCTGCCGGCCTCGAGATGGCGGATGTGGTGTCGGTAACTGTCTACCTCAAGGATCTCGCTGATTTCGGGGAAATGAACAAGGTCTACAAGACCTATTTCCCGGAGCCGCGGCCGGCGCGCGCTACCGTGCAGGTGGCGGCATTGGTGAGTAACGCTCGGATTGAGATCTCAGCGATCGCGGTAAAGAGATAAGTCGAGGAGTCAAGGAGCTGAGGAGTTGAACAGTTGGAGAGTTCTTGACTCCTCGACTTTCGACTCTCGACTTCTTGACTCCCAGGAGGAGAATCCGATGTCAACCGCCATTAGTCGTAGGAAGTTCTTTGGCAAGGCCGGCCAGACGCTGCTGGCGAGTGGGGCCGCCGCGTATGCTGGGGCCGGCGGCGAGGCTCGCGCCCAGGGACATCCCCCGGGAAAGGGAGTGGATTACTACAGCAAACTAGGCGTCACTCCGTTCATCAACGCGGCGGGAACCTTCACCATTCTCTCGGCATCGACTCTGCCCGCCGAAGTGCAGGCCGCGATGACGCGGGCGGCGCAGAAGCCGGTTAACATCGAGGAGCTTCTCCGCGCATCAGGAGAGTACCTGGCGCGTCGTCTGCACTGCGAAGCGGCTCTGGTGACTGCCGGCGCTGCCTCCGCCTTGACTCTGGGGACAGCCGCTTGCATCACGCTGGGGAACGGGCAGGCGATCCTGAATATGCCGGTCGACATGTCAGGCCTCAAGAACGAAGTCATCGTTCAGAAAACCCATCGCTACGGGTACGACCACGCCCTGCGCAACTGTGGGATTAAGTTCGTCGAGGTTGAGACGCTCGAAGAGTACGACGCGGCATTCAACGAACGGACCGTGATGGCCCACTTCTTCAACGCCGCCGAGGCCGGCCAAATCAGCCGCGAAGACTGGGTGCGGGTTGCCCACCAGCACGGAGTGCCTTGCTTCAACGATGCTGCGGCCGACGTACCGCCCATCTCGAATCTCTGGAATTACACCCAAATGGGGTTTGATCTCGTGACTTTTTCCGGAGGGAAGGGAATTCGGGGTCCGCAGTGCACCGGCCTTTTGCTGGGGAAAAAGGATCTGATCGAGTATGCGGTGAAGAACAACTCTCCCTACTCGAACACCATCGGCCGCGGCATGAAGGTTGGAAAGGAAGAGATCATCGGCTTGGTGGCCGCAGTGGATTGGTTCTTGAGCCAGGACGAGGCAGCCATGCAGGCGGGGTTCCAGAAACGCGCCGAAAGAATTGCTGAGCTGTTGAAGGGTATTCCCACCGTGGAGACCAGGGTTTTCGTACCTCCCGTTGCCAACCACGTTCCGCACCTGCTGATTACCTACGACCAGAATCGCATCCCCATCACTGGGCAGCAAATAATGGAGAAGTTGCGGCAGGGAAGTCCCCGCATTGAGTTGAATCCGGCGACAGGCGGGGGGCCTGCCATGGCGGGTTTGCCCTCCGGTCCCTATACGGTCGTGGTGGGCGTGTGGATGCTCGAACCCAATGAGCACCTGATTGTGGCGCGACGCCTGCGCGAGGTATTGCGAGGAGCATTGCGAGCCTGAGGACGTGGACCGGTTGCCAGCGGAGAAGGCAGCTCTCTCCCCCTTGGGGGAGAGGGCGCCCCGCCGTCCCGATGTACTTCATCGGGAGGCGGGACGGGTGAGGGGGGCATTCCGTTCTGCATGTCTTCGGCTATCCGCGGTCAGGGCGGGTCGGGTGGTGCAATCCTAACGGATCTCGGCGAGCAGTGTGAAGAGGGTTTGAGGCTATAAGCTAACCTGTTTGTTTTCATAGACATTCGCGTTGTATTCGAGTAAGTACCTTTGTTTTCAACAGGATTCCAGCTTTGCGCGGACCTCCGAAAAGCCGCCCCTTTATTTTCATACACATTCCCGCTTCGTTCCTTCATTTTTAGTGATTGTTTTTCTGTCGCTCTTGCCTTTCCGAACTTGTGGTCCCCGTGAAACCAGGAACTTTTTCGAGTTTCTTGCCCCGCTTGGTCCGTCCTCGCGAGTGGTTCAGGCCCTCGAGGCCGCGCTGTAACGAAGTCTCTCCCCCAGCCCACGACCGCTCGCAGGCCATCAACTCATTATCCTAGCCTATTTTGTTCCACGTGTCAAGAGACAGGCTGTCCGCTTCGGCCAGTTGCTGGATGCAGGGCCAAAGTCAGCGCCTTACCCGTGCAAGAGCCACAATCCGCTGGTCGTCGCCGACAGGAAGGACCGCAATTCGGGCAAGCCCGGGGCAAGCCGCGGCCCTACGAGTCCCATTTTCATCCACAGTGGCGAGCGGAAGGCTCATGATATCTGCCACGAATGTCGTTGTGCCGAAGGCACCTTGGAGTGCGGTAGCGCTAGCTACCGCCGTGCCGTTTGGAATCAAGGCGGCAGCTTCGCGGCCGCACTCCAAGGCGGTTCGCGCATTTTCATGGACAGTGGTGAGCCGAACGATTACGGAATCTGCGCTGTCATGAGAATGGCTACGAGGCAGACCGTAGGGCAGAGTCGCAGCGGCGTCGGCCTAGCCCGGGGCGAGGCCCGGCCCGAGGAGTGGCATTTTGTTGGCGTTTAAGTTAACATAACATGCCTTATCAGACGTAGAGCTTGTCCTTTGGTTTCCCGGAAAATCCCAGTTTCCTCTCTCTCCTGACCTTCGACTGCTCACTTCCCTGCTCACAAGTCTGGTAAACTCAGCCTCGGGTTCACACCAAGGAAACGGAGCGTCTAATGGAAACTGAAAAGTCGCGCTTCACCCAGGAGAAGGAGACGCTCTTCATAACGCTCTATTGCAAAGCGCGCGAAGGTCGTGTGGAGGTCCCGGGTGGCATTGAAAACAGTAAACCTTATACCCGGATGGAAACGGATGCATCGACTACCGCGCTATCGGTTCTAGATGGCTGCTTCAGATACTACTTGAGGTCGTTAGGGCTTTTAGAGCGTGGATTCGGCGTTGCCCCTCAGATTTTTGCAGGCACTAATTCAAGGTGAGCTTGAAGATCGCAGCGAAGAGATGCCCACGCCACAGCGGGCAGGATGCCCGCGCTCCATCCGGCGCACGCGAGTCTTCGGTAGTGGGTCAGTTTGGGTTTTAGCGTGCCTCAGACCATATGTGTGACGGGCGCTTGACACTCATAGCACGCCCCCCCTGCAGGCACGCAGATTGGATTTGACCCTGTTTCCATTGCTAAATCATCGCCAACGGTTTGGCTCATCGCGTTAATTGTCTTTGCTGCTGGGTTCTATTGGGAATTTCACAGGTTTATGGAATGAAGTTCAAACTGACCCACTGCCGGATCTTCCCTGCCGGAACTTCCCTGCCCTGGCCGCCTCAGCGCGGCGCATGTATACTGAATGGTTGTCCAAACGCTGCCTTGTGCCTGGGACCCTCACATGCCTCTTGACGTTCAACTTTACCGTTCACAGTTTCCCGTCACTGCGTCTTCGATTTACATGAACCATGCGGCGGTGGCGCCGATCTCGCGGCGAGTGCGCGACGCCATGGTCGGCTTGCTGGATGATGTCCAGCAATTCGGCGCCGAACACTGGCAAGGTTGGGTGGAAATGTACGGCGGCGTGCGGCGCTCCCTGGCGAACTTGATCAATGCGGAACCGGATGAAATTGCCTTCGCCAAGAACACTTCGGAGGGTATCTCGTTTTTCGCGAACGGCCTGGATTGGCAGCCGGGAGATGAAGTTGTTTCCATTGAAGGTGAGTTTCCGGCCAATTTTTATCCCTGGAAGACCTTGGAAAAGCGCGGAGTAGTTTTGCGGCTGGTGCCGGCAGAAGACGGCCGGGTGAGCCAGGAGTCGATCCTAAGGTTGCTGACCCCCCGCACGCGTGTGGTGACGGTAAGCTTCGTGCAATACCTTAGCGGGTTTCGGCTGGATTTGGAAAAGTTGGGTCAGGTGTGCGCGGCCCACGGGTGCCTGCTGTTTGTGGACGCCATCCAGGGACTGGGGGCGTTCCCGGTGGACGTCAAGGGCGCCAAGATTGCGGGCCTTGCGGCAGACAGCCACAAGTGGATGCTGGGGCCGGAGGGTTCGGCATTGCTCTATGTGAATCGCGAGGTAATAGAAAAGATTACCCCCTCGGAAGTCGGCTGGATGACAGTTCGCCATTCGGGGGATTTCTCCCGGCGAGAGCTTTCCTGGCGAGACGATGCCCGCCGATATGAATGCGGCACGCTCAATACGGTGGGGGTTTATGGACTGGGCGCCGCCGTGAATCTCCTTCTCGAGGTTGGAATCCCGAATATTGCCGAGCGTATCCTGGATTTGACTGATCGGTTGCGGAGCGGACTGCTGGCACAAGGCCACTCGGTGTTCGGTCCTCGCGCCCGCGAAGAGGCCTCGGGGATTGTCTCTTTTGCGCCACGTCAAGGCACGGCCGAGCGTCTCGTAGAGTGGTTTCTCGCCCACCGGGTGCAGGTGGCGGCCCGAGGCGGGATGGTTCGAATCGCCCCCCATTTTTATAACACCGAGGAGGAGATTGAGCGAGTGCTGGAACTGGCTTCGGGAGAACCCGTCAAGAAAAGCGTGGCGCATACATAAAAAGCAATGTATGCGCCACCCGTGCAGGGGTGGCGGCGACATTGCTTTCCTATGTCGCCGCCTTGTGGCGTATCCCGCTGCAAGCACCAAAGAGGTGGCGCATACATAAAAGGCAATGTATGCGCCACCCGCGAGAGTCCAGGTCATTCATAGCGCAGCACTTCCACAGGATCGACCCGTGTCGCGCGACGCGCGGGCAGCGCACAAGCAGCGAGCGCTATCATTCCCAGCAACACGGTTACGCCACCGATCACCAGCGGATCCAGCGGCCGAACCCCGTAGACCTGGCTGGCGACTGCCTTCTGAAGCGCGGCCGCGCCGGCGAATCCCGCCGCCAGCCCGATGGCTACGAGCACCAAGCCTTCCCTGAGCACCAGCCTCACCACCGCCGCTCGCGTGCTGCCTAGTGCCACGCGAATGGCAATCTCGCGCCGCCGCTGCGCCACCAGGTACGCCAGAACTCCGTAAATGCCGATCGCCGAAAGGAACAGTGCCAGGCCGCCAAACGCCAACGCCAGAATCAGCGACGTCCGACGCGATGACATCGAAAGCGCGGCGCGTTCGCTCATCGTCTTCACATCGAAGAGCGCAAGCTCCGGATCGACCTGGGCCACCGCCGTGCGGACCATGCGCGCTACGGCGCCCGCCTCACCGGCGGTTCTGACGGCGAACGTATAGCCTCGCGATGGGGCCTGCGCGTATGGGAAGTAGTAAGCGCCGAACGCGCTTCTGGTTCCGGCGAGATCTTCCAGCCTGACGGAGTGCACAACTCCAACCACGTGGTACCAGCGGGTGTTGGCGTCGGTCTTGGTTGGTTCCTTCGGATTCTGCATTTGGTACATGCGCTGTCCAATCGGATCGCGATTCGGCCAGAAGTGGCGGGCCAGCCGTTCATCGACGATGACTACAGGCACGGCGCTCTCGTTGTCGCGATCCTCGAAGTAGCGCCCGCGTATCAGGGCGATATTCATCGTCTCGAAGTAGCCCGGGGTGACGCCGAGGTAAGTCGGAGAGATCATGGATTCGCCCGGCTTCATGACGTGGCCCTCGGCCAGGATGACGCTGTCGCTATGGTTGTCGCCAAACGGGATCGCCGTGGTGGCCCCGGCGGCGACCACGCCCGGCAAGCGCCGGATCGAATCCAGCGCCCGGTTCATCAGAATCCGCAACTCCCCGTCGCCGCGGTACCGGGATTGCGGCGCGTCGGTGGACGCGGTTACCACACCCTTACTCGTGAAGCCCGGATCGACCGCCAGCAGGTGGCGAAAGCTGGCCAGCAGCAGGCCCGCTCCGGCCAGAAGCACGAAGGCCAGTCCAATCTCGGCGCCGACCAGGCACTGGCGCAACCTGTGGGTCCGGGCGCCGCTCGTGCCAGTGCGGCCGCCCGCGCGCAGCATGCCGCTCAGGTTGACCTGGAGAGCGCCGGCGAGCGGCACAAGTCCGATCAGCACACCCACCGCGACCGCCAGCGCGAGGCTGACAAGAACCACGGCGCCGTCGATCCGTACCTCCTGCGCCCGGGGAAAACGGTCGAGCCCGATTGCCGCCAACGCCCGCAGGAGCGCTGCACCGAGCAGGACGCCCGCGATGCCACCCGCCCCTGCCAAAAGCACGTTTTCCACCACCCACTGGCGCGCCAGCCGGGCTCGGCCCGCGCCCAGTGCCAGTCGCGTGGCGATCTCCTTGCCCCGGACACTCCAGCGCGCTAGCGCCAGGTTGGCGATGTTCAATCCTCCAATGAGCAGCACGAATACCGCCGCGCCCCACAGCAGGTACAGCGCGCCTTCTGCGTCCTTGACCAGCATGTGCTGGAGGGGTTCGACTTTGGTGTAGAAGCCCGCATTGGTGAGGATGTCCTTCCACTCGGGAAACCGTTCCAGGTTGGCGGCGTTGAGAGCGTCGATCTGCGCCTGGACCTGGGCTAAAGTAGCCCCCGGCTTGAGTCGCCCGATGTGGTTCCAGTTGTTGCTGTGATATTGAGTTTTCTGCTGGGGGGTGAACGCCAGGGGAAACCAGAAGCGCGCCTCCGGGTTCACGAAAACGAAGTCCCGCGGCATTACGCCCACGATGGTGAACGGGGTGCCGTCCAGACGCAGCTCGCGTCCGATCGCGGAGAGGTCGCCGCCGTAAAGCTGCTGCCACAGCGCGTGGCTGAGAATCACCTTGTGCTCGTTGCCAATCTCACCCTCCTCCGTGGTGAATCCCCGCCCGTGCGCCGTGGAAACCCCGACGAGCTTGAAGAAGGACGGCGTCACGGCCATGCCCGGAACCTGCTCCGGCGTGCCGTTGACCTCCAGCGCCTGGTCCACCTGCTGGAACATCGCTTGTTCTTCCAACGCAGTCACCACACGGAGACGATCGTAGTAATCGGGAACGCTGCTGACGCTCTGATCGGTGACGCCGGCCTTCGGATACTGGTTGGACATCAGCACGATTGCGTCGGCGTTTGGACCCGGGAGTGGGCGCAATAGAACCGAATGGACAATCGCGAACGTGGCGGTGTACGCCGCAATGCAAATGGCCAGAGTCAGCAGGACCGTCGCGGCAAACCCCTGGTCCCGGAGCAAAGACCTCACGCCGTGCTTGATGTCGCGAGTCAGGTTCTCCATCGCCCCTCCTTCTCCCTTGTTTTCTGATACGTCTGGCGCCGCATTTTGGTTCGCGGAAAATGCGGCCAAGCTGGGTTCGGGAACGCCGGCCTTTACACCCCGCCGGCCGGTAGCGGTGTCATTTGGAGTGGGATCTCCTTCCAAACACTGGTCATTCCCGTCCCGCCATGGCGGGAGGAATCCACTCCGTCAGCGGCGCATTTCCAATGGTTTGCGCAGTGGATTCCCGCCTTCGCGGGAATGACTGTGCCTGGGAGCGTCCGCGTCTCGCAAATGACACCACTACCCCCGTCAGCCCCTAATCCGTCGATAACCCGGGTAGGCAACGAGGGGGTAGGGGCGAGGCGGCGCCTCGCCCCTACAGGCAGCACCCTCTGGGTGAAACCGGATGGGGCGTAGGGGCCACGGCCGTGCGCCCTTACCAGTCTTGCCTGTGGTTATCAACGGATTAGGGTCAGCCCGGCGCAATTGACTCCTGGGCTGGGAGAGGTTAGATTATTGTCCACCGAGGAGTGCTGACCCGTGGCTGTGGCAACCATTCAGTTGGGGCAAGTCTGGCGTATGATCGCGACCGGCGACAACTGGCTGGTCACCAAGTTATACTCAGAGGTCTTCGCCTCTTACGCCGTCCTGAGGAAAGTGGGTGGATCAGACCAGGACGTTCGCCGCGTAAAAGTCGAGAAATCGCCCATGGGAGTTGCGCTTCCCGGCTTCGTTTTCACTCCGGAGTCGGAGGGCTTCTAGCGATCCGTCACTAATTCATGGTTACAACCTTCTTTGAGTTTCTAGCTGGTTTCATCATCGCTGTGATCTCGCGCTCGGGCTACCTGGGCATTGTGCTGCTGATGGGCATTGAATCGGCGTGCATCCCTCTACCTTCGGAAATCATCATGCCATTTTCGGGATACCTGGTCTCCGTCGGCCGGTTCAAACTGGGGTGGGTGGCGATTGCCGGGGCTTTTGGGTGCAACGCCGGCTCGCTAGTGGCATATTACGTGGGTTCGCTGGGAGGGCGGCCGCTGGTCGAGAAATATGGCCGCTATGTTCTGGTCACCCACCATGACTTGGAAATGGCGGACCGCTTCTTTGGGCGCTACGGTGATTGGGCGGTATTCCTGGCGCGTCTGCTGCCCGTGGTCCGGACCTTTATCGCTTTTCCTGCGGGAGTGTCCCGCATGAATTTTCTCCGCTTTAATCTTTACACCTTCCTTGGTTCCCTTCCCTGGTGCCTGGCGCTGGCCTATGCCGGCGTGAAGCTCGGCGAGCGTTGGGAAACCCTGCGGACTTACTTCCGCCGCTTCGACACCGTGCTGGCAGTTCTCATCGTTCTGGCAGTTGTGTGGTTCGTCCACGACCGATGGAAAAACCGGGTGCGTGCGACGTAAAGGTTTGTCGCCTTTGCCCCTCATGTACTTGCCGCCACTAATTCAAGGTAAGCTTGAAGATCGGAGCGAAGGGATGCCCACGCCACGGCGGGCAAGATGCCCGCGCTCCATCTAATCTCGCTCCCGCAGGGTGGAAGTCTTAATCTCGGGGGGAAAAAGACCGATGGAAACTGAAGGCGGAGTCGATGAGGGGGGCGCGCAAAGCCTGCCCTGAGGGGACCGAAGGGATGCCCATCCCACCGTTCCTGGCATGGCCGATCTGCCCCCATCCATCGGGGTCCTGGCCATGACTGCGCACGGGCGGGACGCCCGTGCCACAGCGGGCGAGACGCCCGCGCTACAGCGGGCAGGACGGCCAGGCCACAGCGGGTGGGACGCCCGCGCTACAGCGGGCAAGACGGCCAGGCCGCAGCGGGCAGGATGCCCGCGCTCCGAGTGTCGCCAAAAGGCTCTGCTAATGTTATAGTTTGTAGTATCGTACCCTGGAGGCTTCCCGTGCCCAAGGGAGGTTTTTCACGACGCAGCTTTCTTCGCGACGTTGCCGCAAGCTCCACCGGAGCAGCTCTAGTTTCCGGGCTGACGGCTGCCCAGGCTTTGGGAGGCGAGGAGGCCCCCGTGCCGCCGTGGCCGGTGACCATGATCGGGAGGAATCATGGCTACGAGAATCTTGGTAGCTGATGACGATTCAGTCATCCGTTGCTCGATCGAAGCCCTACTGAGCAAGTGGGGCTACGACCCGGTGATCGCCAGCAATGGTGATGAGGCATGGGAGATACTCCAGCGAGAGGACGCCCCTCGACTTGTGCTCCTGGATTGGATGATGCCAGGGATGAACGGCCCCTCAGTTTGCAGGTCTGTCAGGGCTCTGAATGCCGTCCCTTATACTTACCTCATTCTTCTGACCGGGAGAGATAGGAAGGAGGATATGGTTTCAGGATTGGAGGCGGGCGCTGACGATTACCTTACCAAGCCCTTCAATGCTTACGAGTTGAAGGCCCGATTGGGAACCGGCGAGCGCATTCTGAGGCTGCAACAGGAACTTATTGAAGCGCGGGATGCGCTCAAGGAGCAGGCGACCCACGATCCGCTGACCGGCCTATGGAATCATGGGGCGAGCATCGACATTCTAAGAACCGAACTAAGCCGCGCGGCGCGCCAAGGCGGCCCCCTGACGGTAACGATGGCGGATATTGACCATTTCAAGCGCGTCAATGACACCTCCGGCCACCTGGCCGGCGACGAAGTGCTCCGGGAAGTTGCCCGGCGATTAAGATCTGCGGTGAGAACCTACGACAGCGTCGGCCGATACGGGGGAGAAGAGTTCCTGGTTATATCCCCTGGTTGCGAACGTTCCGCCGGCATCAGTCAGGCTGAGCGCCTTCGCCAGGTTGTCTCTGCCAAGCCTGTGGGCATTCAAGGTACCATGATCTCGGTTACCATAAGCCTGGGAGTGGCGACGCTTGATATGGAAACCAAGGGCAGCGTCGAACAGATGCTTGGGGCAGCCGACAGGGCGCTCTACCGCGCCAAACTGGGTGGGCGCAACCGGGTCGAGGCGGCAAGCGACGTATGATCTACGAGTGTCCGAGGCCTGAGGCCATCAAGGAGTTGGGCAAAGTTGAGTCACCCAGCAGGGACTCCATATCGTGCCTGAGGCGATCCATCTCCGTCTCCAAGTTCGCGTACAATCCCTCCGCATCCCTCAGCCTTCCTTGGTGCCCTAATTCCTCGAGCCGGCGTGCCGTTTCGTAGGCCCTCCTGGCGGCAAGCGTCCCGACGCTTCCTTTTATGGTGTGGGCAGCGTGTTCCAGCTCGGAAGCGTTGTTGCGGTGGATAGCTTCTCGGACCTCAGACATCAGGCGGGAGCATTCCACCAGAAACATGTGGCCCGCTTCCGCCAGCAGACGTTCATCCCCACCGAGATTGGCCAAGGCCTTGGCTTTGTCGAGGATCTCCTCTCTTTCGCCAGCACTCGCTTTCTCGCGCTTGGCGTCATTGATCTGCTGTGCCACCTCATCGATGACGGCGTAGAGTTCCTGCACTTGAATGGGTTTCGAAACGTACCCATCCATGCCCGCAGCAACGCACCGATCCCGGTCCCCCTTCATGGCGTGAGCCGTCATGGCGATGATGGGTATGTGTCCACCCTGTTCCCTCTCCCTTTCCCGGATAATGCGGGTGGCCTCAAATCCATTCATCTCCGGCATCTGCACGTCCATAAGGATCAAGTCGAAACCTTCCTCCCGGTGCCTTTCCAGAGCCCCTAGAGCCTCCAGCCCGTTTCCCACTACCACCAACTGGTGATTGCGCTTTTCGAGCAAACGAGTTGCCAGCAACTGGTTTACAGGATTGTCTTCGGCCACCAGAATCCTCAAACCGGCGGGATAATCCGTTCTCTGCGGTCGCGCCGCTAGCGCCTCGGTAGCGGGCGCGACTCTGCTCTGGGGCCACCGCCCCATTGTCCCTTGTAACGTTTCCTGCGACTTTTGGAGGAGCGGATGGCCATGCGCCCCTGCCTTGGCCTGCCCCATTGCCTTTTGTAGTGTTTCCTGCAACTGCACCTGCTGAATGGGCTTGGTGAGGTAGGCCTCGACCTCAAGCTGGCGGCATCGCAGCGCGTCTCCAGGTTCTCCGGCCGAGGTCAGCATGACAATGCTGGTGTCGGCGAACCGCCGATCCCGCTTCATGCAATCCATGAGCGCGAACCCGTCCATCCCCGGCATGTGCGCATCGGTCAGGACCAGGGCAAATGGATGACCCTGCTCGTGGGCGAGTTGCAATTCCCTCAGGGCACTCGCCCCATCCTCAGCCAGGCAGGCCATCATGCCCCAACGGGTCAGTGTCTCTCCGAGAATATTCAGGTTGGTGGCGTTATCATCCACTACCAGCACGTGCATTCCCAGCATGTCCACAGTGGTTGCGGGCGCCAGCCGTCCTTGCCGCGTCCCCTTTTCAAGGCGGGTGGTGAAATGGAAGGTGGAGCCCTGGCCAGGCTGGCTCTCTACCCAGATCCTCCCTCCCATGATCTTTACCAGCCGCGAAGAAATCGTCAAGCCCAGGCCGGTGCCGCCGAATTTCCTGCTGGTGGAACCGTCCGCCTGAGTGAAAGCGTCAAAGATGAGCTGTTGTTTGTCGAGGGGAATACCGATCCCCGTGTCCCGGACCGCAAAGTGCAGATTCACGCGACGGCTTTCTTCGGCCTCTTTCCGAACCTTCAACTCGATCTCGCCTCGTTCAGTGAACTTGAGTGCGTTCCCCAGCAGGTTCACCACAACCTGTCTCAGCCGTCCCGGATCGCCGACTAGTTCTTCAGGAACCTCCTCCCCAATATCACACACCAATTCCAAGCCCTTCTGGGCAGCCCTCACTGCAAACATGCTCACGACATTGGTCAGGGCCCGGCGCAAATCGAACCCGATGAAGTCCATATCCAGCTTGCCGGCTTCGATCTTGGAGAAGTCCAGAACGTCGTTGATGACGGCCAGCAGAGAATCCGCCGAATCCTTGAGCAAGCCGAGGTATTTGCTCTGCTCCTCGCTCAGGTCCGTCCCCATGGTGAGTTCCGCCATTCCCAGGATGCCGTTCATGGGGGTGCGAATTTCATGGCTCATGTTCGCCAGGAACTCGCTCTTCGACCGATTGGCGGCTTCCGCAGCTTCCTTGGCGGATTGCAACTCCGTCGTGCGCTCTCGAACCAGCGAAACGAGTTGTTTCTCGCGCGCTTCCATCCGCCTTATGCGCAGACGGACCAAGCCAAACGCGGCGCCGACGCCCGCAACTGCACACAAGAAATAGAACCAATAGCTCTCGCAGAAGCGCGGCTCCAGGATAAGGTGGATAGTGTCGCCCGCCTCGCTCCAGACCTCGTCGTCATTGCTGGCCTTTACCCGAAACTGGTATTGTCCCGGGCGGATATTGGTGTAGTACGCGGCGCGGCGGGTTCCCGCCTCCACCCACTCCCGGTCAAACCCTTCCAGCTTGTATTTGAAATGGACCCGCTGGGGTGTCAGCAGGCTAATGCCGGTGTAATGAAACTCCAGTTTGCCATCTCCGTGCACGACTTTGATGCGTTGACTCGGAGCGAAGGATTGCCTGTCGATGACCACTTCCTCGACCCGCACCTGAGGAGGCAGGGCGGCAGCCTTGGAATTGGAGGTGTCGATGACCACCGCCCGTTTCATTGTGGGGAACCAGAGTCTGCCGTCCCTGCCTTTCCAACCGGCGGGCTGGAAAGCCCCGTTGCATTCCCGGCTCTTCATCCCGTCGGAGGTACCGTAAGACACCGACTGGACCGATTTGATCTTACCGTCCGCGAAATCCTTAAGTTGCTGTTCGCTGACGCGGAAAATGCCCCGGTTGGAACTCATCCAGAAGTTATGATTGTTGTCTTCGAGAATCTGCCATATCTTGTCGTCGTAGAGGCCGTCCTTCATCGTGACAGGGGTAAACCTGCCGTCGCGAAAGCGATTCAATCCGCCACCGTTGGTACCCACCCACAGGGTTCCCCCCTGGTCCTCACCAATGGCGGTGACGATGTCGTTGGATAATCCCTGTTTGCTCGTGAAGGCGGTGAACTTCCCGTCCTCATAGCGGTTGAGGCCGCCGCCTCCCGTGCCCACCCAGACTGTCCCAGCGCGGCTCTGGTAGATGAACGTCACGTAATTAACCGAAAGGCCGTCTTTGGCCGTGTAGGTGGTGAACCTCCCGTCCTTGAACCGTCCCAGACCGCTGCGGGTCCCAAGCCACAGGCTGCCGTCACGGTCCGGCCATAGGGAGAGGACGATGTCATTCGGCAAACCATCCTGGGTGGTGTAAACAGTGAATCTGTTGTCTTTCATCCGGTCCAAGCCATGGCGCGTCCCCACCCAGAGGGCGCCTTCCCGATCCTCACTGAGGGAGAGAATGAAGTCATTGGAAAGGCCTTGCTTGGTAGTGTAGGAGGTGAGTTGCCCGTCGCGGAGCCGATTCAGTCCTTTGGGAGTTCCAATCCAAACGCTGCCTTGGCGGTCTTCATAGACGGGCAGGGCGACGTCGTTCGACAAACCCTCGGCGGAGCTGTAAGCCCTGACTTGACCCTCTTTAATCTGGTTGAGGCCCCCGCCTACGGTCCCGATCCAAAGACTGCCTTCCCGGTCCTGAAAGAGAACGAGAGCGATATCGCTGCTCAGTCCCGTCGCTTTGTTGTAAGTCTCAAATCTTCCCTTGCTCCAACGACTCAGCCCGCCGCCGAAAGTGCCGACCCAGAGGGTCCCCTCGTGATCCTGGAAGATGGCAAACACGGCATTGCTTGCTAAGCCGTCCTTGGTCGTGAAGGTGTGGAATTCCCCGTTCCGAAACTGGCTGAGGCCACCGCCATTGGTCCCCACCCAAAGGGTGCCCTCCCGATCTTCGAACACGGCCCGCACGTTCTTATTGGGAAGGCCTTCGTGCACAGTGAAGTTCCTGAGCGAGCCATCCTTCAATTGCGAAAGCCCGCCTCCCGTCCCAAACCACAGGCTTCCATCCTGCGCCGCGAAGATGGAGTAAACAGCATCGTCCGCCAGCCCCGTCTTCGTGTTGAAGACGGTGAACTTCCCTTCTTTGAACCTGTTTACTCCACCACCCTCGGTGCCGATCCAGATTCCGTGCTCCCTGTCCTCGCCCAGCGCGAGCACGGAATCATTGGAAAGTCCGTCTTGGGTTGTGAAAATAACGAAGTTCCCGTTGTTCATTCGGAGAACTCCTCCCCCGCCCGTGCCGATCCAGAGATTCCCCATCTGGTCGACGAGGAGCGCAGAGATAAAGCTGCTCTTTAACTCGGGGGTGTTGCTTTTGTCGAAGACCTTGAATCGGATCCCGTCGAAGCGAGCGAGACCCTCTTCGGTTCCAAGCCAAAGATACCCATCGGGGGTCTGGGCAATGGAAACGACATTATCCTGCGGAAGACCGTCAGCCGTGCCCCAGCTTTCGTGGAGGTATTGCGTCATGGGCCTCGCCGGATCTAGACCCGAGGCGCTTTGCCAGGTGAGCAGGAGGCCGATGGCCAGGGCCGCGAGTGAGCGTATTGATCGCCAGCAAACCATTGTTTTCTCCAGAAAGTGATTTCCCTCGGTGCTCTTCGGAGTTTACTTTTCTCCGTAAGCCATGATAGATGTAGCCTGATCAGCAGCCGATTGCCCCCAGACCGACCCGGTGCCCCAGATTGAGCCGGTGCCCCAGAGTGACCCGGTGCCCCAAATCGACCCAGTGCCCCAGATTGACCCGGTGCCCCAAACTGACCCGGTACCCCAGATCGACGAGGTACCCCAAATCGTTCCCGTACTACTCACCACACTCGTTCCCCACACCGAGCCCGTACCCCAAACTGACCCGGTGCCCCAGACCGACCCGGAGGCAAAAACAAGATTTGCATTCCCGGTCGTACTATCGTACGTGGCGGTAGGGGAGAGAGCGTTAGCCGTCGCGAGGCTCGTGTTGGCGAGCGCCGCCTGAATGTCCAAGTACCCAGCGCCGACCGTAAACATGTCGTAGACGCTGGTGTAAACAGTTCCCGTGGTAGGTTCAATGGCTTGGCTGGATTGAGGGAAGGTCTTGTAAGCCGTGAGCATCAGGGTAGCCTTCACCTGATCAGGTGTCAGACCTGGGTTTGCCTGGAGCAGCAGGGCCACCGCACCGCTTACTACGCCTGTGGCCATACTGGTTCCGTTCAATATGTAGTAGGAGGTGGAAGCCGAACCGTCGCCCGCTGAGTTGTAGTAGGTATTCGCGATCAGGTCCGTGGGATATTCGGAGGGCAGCGTGTCAGCAGGGCTGGCCAACAAAGAGACCAATTGGTTGCCGGGAGCCACGATGTCCGGTTTGACGACGTTGTCGCCCGTGGTCGGCCCTTTCGAGCTGTAGGAGGCAATCAAGTCATCCGTCCGGGTGGGCGTCCCCTCAGTTTTCATGGCGCCCACGGTGATCACGTAGGGATCGTTGCCGGGCGCGTTGATGGTCCCGTAGCCGTTGTTGCCGACGGAGTCGTCACGGCCATCGTTGCCGGCGGCGACCACGACAACAATTCCTGCCTGCCAGGCCGCTTCGACCGCCTGGCACAACGGGTCCAAGGTATAACTCTCGTACACGCCCCGGCCCACCGAGAGATTAATGACCCTGATGTTGTAGGTACTCTGAAGCGCGATGGCCTGATCGATGGCGGCGATCAAGGTACCGTCTGTGGCCTCGCCATTCTCGTCGAGTACCCGGAGATTAACCAGGTTGGCATTGGGGGCCATACCCATCAGCGTGCGGGTGCAGGTGGGGCAACTCGAATCGGTGGCGTTCCCCGCCACAATGCCCGCCACATGCGTCCCGTGGCCATAGAAGTCGTCCGTGCCGGTGCCAACGAAATCCTGGCTGTAGACGATACGGCTATTTCCGCCGGAGGTGAGATCGTCGACCGGGGTGATGCCGCTGTCAATAATCGCCACTCCGATCCCCGAGCCGTCGTAGCCTGACTGCCAGGCGGCAGCGGCGTTCACCGCGGCGGCTGTCAGATCCAACTTACCCGTCACTTTGCGGTCTGGCGAGATGTAGGTTATTTGTGGATCATTGGCCAGTTGCGCCAGCGCACTGGCTGGCACCGAGTACATCCCGGCCTTGACAAGCCGAAACCGCCTCATGAGCTTCCCGCCACGGTTGATCACTTTCTGATGGTCCGCCGCAGTTGGGACATGATTGAACTGGACAATCACATTCACTTTCGAACTAGGACTGATGCCGGCGAGGTCCGGCGCGATCTTGGGACGTTGTGCGAAAGCGAGACTCGCCGTCAGCAGTAGGACTGCTGTTTTCAGTAGGTGCTTCATATTTGTCTTCATCTCCTTTTTCAACTTTCTCATCTACGTCATCGGCAATGGCTTTCGCGGCTCTACAGTACGGAAGTGACGTTTGACTAGGAAAGAGGTGCCATTGGCCGGGCGGACAGTAATCAAGTGACACACAGCTCGACTCAAGACCTGCGCTGTGCTGCCGGCTTCAGATTTGGAATCAATCTTGGGGAGGAAGCTGCCCGATGGGGATGGGGGCGCGATATTCCCAATCTGCCGTCAGACTGGACTTGTACCGGAACAATCTACAAAGCGGGCAGACCTGCGCCAGGATGTAGGGACTTTTCTGGTTCTGCCATTGGTGCGCGCAAGACCCGGCGAGGGGTTTCAGCGAGTTAGCCTCTGAATCCATGAATGCGTTTTGATTGGCGTAGGGGCGCCCACAAGGTGGCGCAGGGGCGCCCACAAGGGGTGCCCCTACTATCACTTCACCATGATCATGACAACGCCGTGCTTGGGCACCTGGGCCCTGTAGCTCAACTTGAACGTGCCCAGGTCGCGCCTTTCCCACAGGTCGCGAACCGAAGCCGTGTCCCCTACGCCCACATCCTGAAACCAGGCCGTCACCGGCATTGGGGATTCGCCGCGGTTAAAAAGGCCCACCGCCTTCGAGCCGTCGCCCAAGGGTTTTACCCAAACCTCGAGTTGGCCTTCCTGTGCCACCCGATAGCCCTGGATGCCGAGAGGGTCCTGGTCCACAGCGACGACTTCCGGGTTGGTCAACATGGCCAAAGTTTCCGAGGTCATCTTGGAGAGGTCGTTGCCCGCCAGCAGAGGGGCCGCGAGGAGGCACCAAAGGCTCATGTGGGTGAGATACTCATCCTTATTCATTTTGCCGTTTCCGACCTCCAGCATGTCCGGATCGTTCCAGTGCCCGGGACCGGCAAAGCGTTCCAGGCCGCTCTGGCCGAAGCCAATGTATGCCATGCGGTCGTAGTTGTCGGAAATATCATCGGTGGTCCGCCACAAGTTGCCTCCCACCGAAGGTCCCCAACTCCACACCCTGTCCATGCCGTATTGACACAGGCTGAAGACAATGGGTCGGCCGGTCTTTTCCAGCGCCTCGTGCATCTTCTGGTAGGCCGCCACCTGCGCCGAGTAGTCCCCCCGGAAGCTGCAATAGTCGTATTTCAAATAATCGATGCCCCAGCCGGCGTAGGTCTGCGCATCCTGCTCTTCGTGGCCAAGACTGCCCGCGTAACCCGCGCAGGTCTTGGGACCAGGCGAAGAGTAAATTCCCAGCTTTAAGCCCTTGGCGTGAACGTAATCAGATAGCCCTTTCATGTCAGGGAACTTCTCGTTGGGATGCATGACGCCCTGCTCGTCGCGCTTGCCTTGCCAGCAGTCATCGATGTTGACGTAAATATAGCCGGCGTCCTTCATGCCGGTCGAAACTAATGCGTCTGCCGCCGAGCGCACAGCAGCGTCCGTGACCTTACAGGCAAAATGGTTCCAGCTATTCCAGCCCATGGGCGGCGTGGGAGCTAGCTTGGTTCCCTGAGCAAATGCAAGCCCGCCAAGCCAACCAAGCGCCACCAGCAAAAGAGATGCTCGGACAATAATAGAAGCCCGTTTGTGAATCATGATTTGCACTCCCTCCAACAAAATGGCTCATTCGGAATCGAATCAATAACTCCGAGTCCGCCAGAGTGCGGCAATTTTACTACCGAGCCTCCAAGTTAGTCCACTCTGGAATGCACTCTGGAATGCGCTCTTTCCCCCTACCGAGGTTGCCGCGTACGCTGAGAATGGGAGTACAATTGCTGCAGAAAAGCCTTGGGCCAAGGATTCACACAGACGAACACGGATCGAAGAGCTGGAAGACACTTGGGAAAAGAAATGCAAAGACGACGTACCGGTGCACGTCTTGTACTCTGGCATTTTTCGATTTCTGATCCGTGTTGATCTGTGTTCATCCATGGCTACTGTGAGGGCGGCTGAAACATCAGGAGATTACAGAGAAGATCATCAAGGTTTTCTATGCGGTTTACAACGAACTTGGGCATGGCTTTCTCGAGTCTGTATATGAGCAATCAATGGCAATCGCGCTGAAGGAAGAGGGGATGCCGGTGAAGCAGCAGGCGCCCGTTGCGGTCTACTTTCGCGGGCAATTGGTGGGCGATTTTCGGGCAGACATTCTGGTTAGCGATGCGGTCATCGTTGAACTGAAGGCTGCGCGCGCAATCGAAGGCGCGCATGAGGCGCAGTTGATGAACTATCTCCGGGCCACGCAGATCGAAGTGGGACTGCTGATGAATTTCGGTCCCAGACCCGAGTTCAAGCGGTTCATCTATGACAACGAGCGGAAGGGCCAACGGGCCGCGGATCAACACGGATTCACACGGATCAAAAACCCTGAAAAAGGATGATAGGTCCCCGTTGCCAACTCCTGCGCAACAGCAAAGGCGTGTTGAGGACGGCTGAGATCACGGATCAAGGACCATGACAAGGAGCGAAGAACGCTTTGCTGGCAATTCCACTACACCCCTCGAACTCTGTGCAAGGCGGCTGACCTCGAGGCGCACCGGATGGAAGTGGGAAGCGCAAGGCGGCTGACCTCAAGGCGCACCGGATGGAGGTAGAAATCGCGAAGGCACCTCAACGTCCCCGGCCGCATACCTTTCTTCGTAATTCTTATCTTGTCATGTTCTTGTTCTGCTCTTTAGATCTGTGTTGATCCGTGTTCATCCGTGGCTAAACCGCCGCTTGGCTTTGGCGCGCGAGACGGCCTTAGCGGCCAAGCGCCGGGCCGAATCCAAATCCAAGGGCTTCTCCGACGAGGCTACCGCCACGCCGAGGCTCACCGTCACCGGGATCATGGCCTCCGAGGTGTCGACCTCGCGGCGGTCAACTCGGGCCCGGAACTTCTCGGCCAACTTGGCAGTGGAGCGTGCGTCGCATCCCGGCAAAACCATCACGAACCCGTCTGCGCCGGATCGGCCAATCGAATCGGGCGGGCGCAAGGCGCTGCGAATCCTTCTCGCCACTTCCCGCAGGACCGCATCCCCGGCGAGCGGGCCGAAGGTGGCATTGATGTCGCGAAAGTGGTCAATATTGGCCGCCACCAAACTCATGGGAGACCCGCTCTGGGATGAAAGAGTGAGTTGGCGCTCCAGGATATCCAGAATCACTTTGCGGCTCCACACGCCCGTCAGCGGGTCCACGGTCCTTTGAGCTTCGATGAGGCGATGGGCGGAGACAAGCTGCTCCTGAAGGTCCAGGATTCGCCTTCCCGCGCGCAAGCGCACGCGCAGTTCGTAAGGATCGTAAGGCTTGAGCAGGAAGTCGTCCGCGCCGCACTTCAAACCCTCCACGATTTCCCGCTTCCTGACCTTGGCGGTCAGCATCAGAATGTAAACGCAGCGTCTCCGAATAGATTTTCTAACCTCGCGGCAAATCTCGATGCCGTCCAGGCCCGGCATGATCCGCTCCAGGATGGCCAGGCGTGGTGATCCCGGGGCTTGCAGGACTTCCAAGGCCTTTTGACCGCTCCTGGCGCTCGTCACTTTGTACCCCCACTCGACCAGGCAAGCATTGAGTAGGTGGAGAGAAACAGGGTCATCTTCAGCAACAAGTACTCTCATGGTCTTTTCTCCTTTCCGCGTGTCGCCCCGCGCTTATCTCTGCCTATGGAGAAGCAAGGTGCGCCAGAGGTTTAGCCTGCGTGCTTAGAAGACGCCGCACCTCCTGGCGGAGCCTTGGGAGGTCGATAGGCTTGAGCAGGTAGCCGCCGAGATTAAGATGAGCCGCGCGGAACACGATGTCCGAACTGCCCAGCGCAGAACAAATCAGAACCGGCAGATGGGCCAGGGTAGGTATGTGGCGAATGTGTTCGAGTAGACCGAATCCATCCACCTCCGGCATCATCATGTCGGTGATCAAAAGGGAGACTGTCCCATCGGACTGAAGTATTCGGAGCGCTTCGCGCGCGTCCCGCGCTTCCACGGTATCGTAGCCGCCTTTTTCCAGCCCTTTGACAATCACCGTCCGGCAGATGGCATCATCGTCGACAACCAGTATCTTCATGGCATGGTAACTCCACGTAGGGCCACGAGCGCGTGGTCTAGCCGCTCCATTTCCCGCTGCAACGCGCTTATCGCCTCCCTGGCGCGTGAGAAATCCGCCTGCTCGGCCAAGATCTCCAGCCGCCCCGCAGTCTCGAGGGCTGTTCGGGCAAGGAAATTCCCGGCTGAGCCCTTGATGCTGTGAGCCACCCGCGCCAGCTCTCGTCCGTTTTTCTCTTGCAAGGCTCGCTGCGCCGCCGCGAGCAAGCAAGGGCTTTGACTCAAATGAATTCCGATCAGTTCGCTCAAGAGCTGCGAGTCGCCACCCAGGCGATCCAACAGGGCGCGCCTATCCACTTGTTCATTTTCCTCGCCCAAAGGCTGGCATTCCTCTTGCTCCTGGGGATGGCAGACCTCGCAGGCCTGGATGGCGACCGCCTCATATTCACGCAAGAGGTCGACCAACTCCTGCATCTGCACAGGCTTTGAGAGGTAGCCATCCATACCGGCAGCGAGGCAACGTTCCCGGTCGCCCTTCATCGCATAGGCGGTGACCGCAACGATGGGCACACGTCCGCCCGTCAACAATTCGCGCGCTCGGATGGCCGCCGTCGTCTCGAATCCATCCATGTCCGGCATTTGCACATCCATCAAGATCAGGTCAAAGCCACCTTGGGGGGCGCGCTCGACCGCCTCCACGGCTTCCCTGCCGTTGCACGCCACCACCACGTTGTGTCCCTGCTTCCCGAGCAGGCAGGTCACAAGAGTGCGGTTCACCTTGTTATCCTCCACGAGAAGTATCCGCAACTTCCGGTTGGCTTTGGGCTGCGATGGCCCGTCGGGTAGTGTCGCCTCCGCTGTTCGTTCTTGTGGGGCGCCGGAGGGGCGGTCGTCCACGACCAGGACTTGCAGGCCGCCAAGGTTCGGCGGCGGCGCTTCTTCCCGGCGTGGCGCGGCCGAGCGAAAGCAGGAGGTAAAGTGAAAGGTGCTCCCCTTGTCCGCTTCGCTCTCCAGCCAGATTTTCCCGCCCATCATCTCGACCAGTCTCACGCAGATGGTTAGCCCTAACCCCGTCCCGTTGAATCTCCGCCTGGTCGAGCCATCGGCTTGGGCAAAGGGCTCAAAGACCATCTGCTGCTTTTCCGGGGGAATCCCAATGCCAGTATCGCGGACGGCGAAATGCAAACAGGCATTTCCCGGGCCCTCGCTCTGGGTTTCCACCGTTAATACAACCTCCCCCTGTTCGGTAAACTTGATGGCATTACCTACAAGGTTGAGGATGACCTGTCGTAACCGCTCGGGATCACCCTGAAGAATTTCCGGCACGGCGGGAGAGATCTCCAGGCGGAGCTCCAACCCCTTCTGCTGGGCCTGAACCGCTAAAGGCTTCAGAGCCTCCCCCAGCGTTTGGGGCAAGCGAAACTCGACCGAATCCAGATCCAGCTTCTGGGCCTCGATCTTGGAAAAGTCCAGAATGTCATTGATCACCTTGAGCAAAGAAGCGGCGGACGACTTGATGGCATCCAGATACTCATGCTGTTCAGGACTCAGAGGGGTTTCGAGGGCGAGTTCCGTCATGCCCACGACGCCATTCAAGGGGGTGCGAATCTCGTGGCTCACATTGGCGAGGAATTCGCTTTTGGCGCGATTCGCTGCTTCGGCGGCCTCTTTGGCCTGCCGCCCTTCTTCTTCCGCGCGCTTCCTTTCAGTTATATCGATAACCGTGCCTTCAATGTCGGGAGTCGCGCCGTTGTCACGCTCGACCAGGCTGGAGTTTTCCAACACCCAGGCGCGACTGCCGTCTTTGCGGCGGAGGCAAAGCTCATAGGAAGCGACGGACTTGCGTTCCTTCAGCCGGGAGATGAGCGATTGACGCTCTCCGTCGTCCGCATAACACTCCTGCACGCCAAGGCGGAGCACTTCCGACGGGGAGGAGTAGCCCAGGAGCTGCGCAAAGGATTCGTTGCAGTCGATGAAGCGGCCATCCAGGGTGGCGCGGAAAACTCCCGCCATGTTCCGCTGAACCAACAAGCGGTAGCGTTGCTCACTCGCACGCAGGGCTTCCTGTGTTCTCTTCCTCTCACTTATGTCGCGGGCCGCTCCTTGTATTCCCACGACCTTGCCTTTTTCTCCGATCAAGCGAGTGTTGGCTTCGACGAGAATCCGGCGACCATCCTTGGCGGCCAATTCTATTTCATAGGTGGTACTCGCAGGGCCCTGCGGTTTCAGGCTTAGCATTTCAGTGGCCCGCTCGAGCGACCCGGGAGCAAGCAGGTCGGAGATCTTCCGGGTCAGGATTTCGTCGCGGGTGAAGCCGGTGAGGAGCTCGGTGGCGCGGTTGCAGGAGGTCATTCGGGTGTCCAGGTCGAGCGTGAAAATAGCGTCCGTGGAGTTCTCGAAGAGATCGAAGAACTGTTTCCTCAGGGCGGCCTCGCGCCGCGCGAATTCGCGCATGGTCTCAGTATGCTGTCGCACCCGCTTCCTCAGACACGCCCCCCAGACGAATCCCCCCAGCGCAAACGCGCTCACGACGACCAGCAGGCAGGATTGTGGGCAAAGCGGCATCAGTCTTCTTCCTCGCGATTAGGTAGCCTCTCCAACTGCGGCTTTAGGTGTATCTCGTAGCAGTCAGGGCAAACTCCATGGCTGAATTGGGCTTGCGAGTGGCTCGCCACGTAGGCGTCGACCTGTTCCCAGTAGTTCCGGTCATTGCGAATCTTCTTGCAGTAGGAGCAGATGGGGAGGAGTCCTTGAAGTTGCTTCACTCGCTTCAAAGCGTCTTCGAGCTCGTGAAAACGCTCCAGGAGGGCTTTCTGTAACTGCACGATGCGGACGCCCGCGTGCAAACGCGCGCGCAGTTCACGGGGATCAAACGGTTTTGTAATGTAGTCGTCGGCCCCCGCCTCCAGCCCCTGAAGAACGTTTTCAAGTCCCCCGCGAGCCGTGACCAGGATGATATAGGTCGCGGCGTTGGGCATCGCGGCGCGCACCCGGCGGCAGACGTCCAGGCCATCAACCCCCGGCATGATCCAATCCAGCATGGCGATTTCGGGCGGACTCGATCCTTCCAAGATGCGCAAAGCCTCGCCTCCGTCCACCGCCACCAAAACCTCAAAACCCCAACCCCCCAGGGTCGCTTGGATCAGGTGTCTCGAGGTAGCCTCGTCATCGGCAATCAGAACCCGCATGGCGCTCCTCCCGCGCCCTCCCCTCCCTCCCGGGTTCCGGGCCGGGGCAGGCCAGGATCTGGATCTTCAGCGCTGGCTCGCGCGCTCAACGATTCGGGCCGGCGCAATGCCGTGGAGAGTTCCTCGAGCGAGTAGGGCTTGCCAATGAAGCCCACGGCGCCTGCCAGACGCGCTTCACGTACAACCTCACCCGAGCTGTACCCCGAGGAGAGAATCACCTTCGCGTTGGGATTGATTTGCCTGAGCCGGCGGCAAGCCTCCAGACCTGTAGTGCCCGGCATCACCATATCGAGTAACACCATGTCGATCTGCTGGGAGTGGGAGGAATAAACCTCGCAGGCCTGCCGCCCATCCACCGCCGTAAGCACCTGGTAGCCGAGCTTCTTCAACCCCTCCTGGACAAACGCCAGAACCATGGGCTCGTCGTCCACCACAAGGACTGTCCCGCTCCCGGCTTCAAGCGCGGAACTTCCCACGGCCACCCTCCGCTCCACGGGTGGGGCCTTCAGCGGCAAATGAATTGAGAAGGAGGACCCGAGCCCCACCTCACTTTCCACCTGCACAAACCCGCCCGCGCTGCTCGCCATTCCATAGACCATGGAGAGCCCAAGCCCGGACCCTCGGCTTGCTTCCTTGGTGGTAAAGAAGGGATCAAAGATCCTGCCCAACAATTGCGGGGCAATGCCCACACCCGTGTCTCGAACTGTAATGCGCGCATAATTGCCGGGAAGGCAACGGCTGGGACGCGATGAATCGCCTTCAGTGAGGGTGACCCGTGAACTTTCGAGCGCCAGAACTCCCCCCTCGGGCATGGCATCGCGCGCGTTAATGCACAGGTTCAGGATGGCCTGCTCGAGTTGGCCCGGGCTCGCATCCACCCATAATGGTCCGGACTCGGTGCGAGTTTGAACCTGAATGCGCCGGTCAAATGTGCTGGTAATGATCTTCACCACGCGGCCGAGGATCTCGCCCACGCGAATGAGTGCTGATTCGCACTTTCCTTGCCGGGCCAGGCCAAGTAATCGCCGGGTGAGATCAGCGCCACGCTCGGCAGATTGTTCAATCATTTTCACAAACTCGACAAGTGGGTCGGAAGGGGCTAAGCGCAGCCGCACGATGGAGGCAAACCCCAGAATAACGCCCAGCAGGTTATTGAAATCATGCGCAATCCCACCCGCCAAGGTGCCCAGAGCTTCCGTCTTTTGCGCCTGGAAGAGCTTTTCTTGTAGCCTGCCGCGTTCCTCCTCCGTTTCCTTGCGCTGCTGAATGTCTTGAATAAGGACTAACACATGGAGGGGTCGGCCCGTAGTGTCATTGATAAGAGAGAGATTCTCCAGACACCACTTCGGCGCACCGGACCTTTGGACGTAAAGTCTTTCCGCGCTATGAACCAGCAATTCCCCGCCCTGAATTTCCCTGACTACCTGCCCAATGTCGGTACGATTTTGAGGGTGGGTCAGGGTCGCGTACCCCTTGCCCAGAAGCTCTCCAGGCTGGTAATCCAGCATGCGCGCGAAGGCGCGACTTATGGCAACGAGTTTCCCTTCCGCCGTACACAGGGCGGCGCCGATGGTCCCACAGGCAAAAAGGGAGCGGAGCACGTCACCTTTTTGCAGAAGCCCGCCATTCAATAAACTGAGGTCGAGGGCAAACTGAGGACACGGCTGTTGTGGCCCTTTGAAGCCGTCCATTGATTCGTTGACTCCGCACACCTCATCGCACGCTGAAACTGTGCAAGGGGAAGTTTCAACGCTTTCCTCTTCCATCGACACTCTGGCGCTTTGTTCCGACATTCCGGACCTCAAACTGTTTTTCGGCAGAAAGGAACACAATCTTAAATAGGCGGATATGAGCAAACCCTCCCGGGTTGGCAGAGGCCGGCAGTTTCCGGCCGCGGAGGATGTCGATTGTGCAGTGCGGAAGAGGATTGCCTGTTCAACCCTCGAAGATCGATTTTACGTGTCGGCGCACTTGCGCTAGTTGCGCGGGCAGCTCGCGCAGCAGGAGCACCGGACCGAGCCGGGCCAGCTTTGCTGATTGCGCGCTGAGGATACTCCACGCCTCCTCCTGAAGAGGGTCCCGAGGCGCCTTTTCACAATACCCGTACCCTAACCCGTTTCTCCGGCATAGGAGGTCACTGAGACTGACCAGCGCTACCAGGTCCGGGTATAGCTTGGACTGCTGAATGGTATGGTGGAATCGAATGACCTCGCTGAGATGGTAGGGCAGGCGCCACATCTCGGCCACCACGCTGCCACTGTCGCAATGCGTGAAGCCTATCGAGGCGAGTTCCCCCTCATAGAGAGGTATCTGCTCAGCCGCGGCGTAGGCCAGGCAGGTGCGCGCCTCGTCGGGAAAAGCGACCAAATTGATTAGCTCGCCCAAGTCATGCAAGAGTCCTGCCAAGTACGCCCGCTCGGGGTCAGGGTAATCGATCCGGTGAGCCAGCTCCCGGCTCAAAAGGGCGCACCCGAGGGAGTGTTCCCAGAGCGCCAAGGCGGCAGTCTGATTCTTTTCCTTGGGCAAGAGGTCGAGCAACGAGCAGGCCAGGAGAATCTCGCGCACCTGTCTCACTCCAAGCACAATGACCGCCCCATGGACGGTTTTCACAACCTGGGGGAGGAAGTAGAGGGCGGAATTCGCCATGCGCAGACACTGCGCGGCGATGGATTCGTCACAGGAAATCATGTCAACGATTCTCTTGACTTCCATTTGGTCAAGGGGTTTTTCCATGTAACGGAGAAGGGGACGGATGATGGCGGGGATCGTCGGTATGGAATTCAACTTCCCCAGGCGAGAGCGAATCACCTCTCTTGCGTTCGAGCTATCAGACGGCATGGCAAGGGCTTCGTTGCATTCATTGATTGAGTTTGGATTCTCCATCATCCATCCGCCCCCCTGCCTTGCTCCTCGAGTCAGAACCCCGACAACCGGCGGCTCATAAGCGAAGCCAAGGGAATGGCGCGATATCCTTTAATTCCGCCGCTCTGGAACTCCCTCCTGGAAGATTTTGGAGCCCGAGGGGTTGCTGGCCTCTCCGCTCATCGGTTTGGACGACACCTTGAACGGCGCCGCTACGATAACGATATCCACCCGGCGGTTGAGCGCCCTTCCCTCCTCGGTTTGGTTGGTCGCCGCAGGATGGAACTCCCCAAAGCCCGCCGCCGACAACCGTTCTGGGGGAAAATCGTACCTGGTAATGAACAGCTTGGCCATTTCGGTAGCGCGCGCCGTGGAAAGCTCCCAGTTGGAGGCAAAGCGGTCATTGTGAATCGGAACGTTGTCAGTGTGCCCTTCGATCCGGACATTGTAGGGATGAGCCTCCAGAACTTTGGCGATGCGAGCTACGGTGGGCTCAGACTTCAATTTGACCTCAGCGGACCCGCTATCGAAGAAACCCACTTCTCGCAGGCTGATCACCAATCCCTCCTGCCCCACCTTCAAGGCAACTTCGCCCCGGGTGATTTCGGCCGCCAAAGCCTGCAGGAGCTCTTTTTGAAGCTTAGCCAGGTTGCTTATGTTCTTGGTATCAAGCATATCGGCAATCGAGCTCAGATCATTCGCGGTCGCTCCCTCCGGGCTCACGGGAATCTTCGACGCAGGAGCAGGGAATATTCCAAGGTTCTGGAAAGCCAACTGAATCGCCACGGCCAGTTTACCAATCTTGCCCTTATCCACTTGCGAAGAAGCAAACATCACCACAAAGAAGGCAAATAACAGCGTGATGAAATCCGCGTAGGAAACCAGCCAACGCTCGTGATTGGCTTTGGAAGCGGGACGTCGTTTCAGGCTCACGAGGGCTTCAACTCCTCTTGTTTGGCCGCCTCGGCCAAGAAACCTCGCAGCTTGGTTTCGACCATGCGCGGGTTGAGACCTTCCAGAATGGAGACCACCCCCTCCAGCATCATCTCGCGTGCCATTTGCTCTTCTCGGACGCGGATCTTGAGCTTGCCGCCCACCGGAAGGAAAAAGAGATTTGCCACCCCTACTCCATAAATCGTCGCCACAAATGCCACGGCAATTCCCCGCCCCACTTCATCCATTTTGTCGAGATGCTGCATCACCTGAATGAGGCCGAGGACCGCACCCAGGATCCCGATGGTGGGTGAAAAGCCTCCCGCCGCCTCGAACACCATGGGGATTTTCTCCTCTTGCTCTTCCCGGTTTTGGAGCTCGAGTTCCATCATTTTTCGCAGCTCTTGAGGCTCAGTGCCGTCGATCGCCAGCATGAGCGATTTCTTAAGGAAAGGATCATGGATTTTTTCCAATTCCCTATCGAGGGAGACAATTCCTTCCTTGCGTGCCTTCTGGGCATAGTCAACAATCTCGCGGATGATGGCCTGACCGTCTCTTTTTCGCTCGAAAAAGACCCGCGCCAGACTCCGAAAAGCCGCCAGAACAGTAGAAAGCGGAAACTGCAACATGACGGCCCCAATGGTTCCTCCCAAGACGATCATCGCGGCTGTGGGCTGAAGGACTTGACCCAGATTTCCGCCTTCCAGAAGTAAACCCGCCAAGATCCCGCATACCGCAAGAGCGATTCCGCCGACACTGGATATGTCCACGCGCCAATCTCCTCATACTTTCAACTGCCACGCCCCTCAGTCCCTGCTTCGTCGGGACCCCGAAGCATTGTGCCTGCTGCGGTCACTACCTGGCGGCGAAAATTCACGATTGCTTCCAAAACCTCCGCAACGGTTTCCAGGACCACGATCTTCTCCCCGGTCACCAGAGTAATGACAGTGTCCGGGGTGTTCTCAATGAACTTGATCATGTCCGAATTGACGACGAGGGGTTGATTGTTGAGCCTCGTGAGTAGGATCATTCTCTCAACTCCGGGGACAGCTCCTCTCGGGTCCAGTTGCGCGTGGCCACGAGCGAATTCCTTCTTTGACCACCCAGAATTCCTGAGTGCCTATCACACGACTCGCACTCCTCCACATACTCTATCGGCAAACCGCGAATCTACTTTCATTCCCCGGCGCGGACACCATCCCTGGCCAAATCCTCGGTGGCTTGAAATTGGCTCAGATTCCAGCCACGTCCATTCAGCAAACATCACCCTCCTTGCTATCGGAACTTTGAGATCGTTTGTTGATTCTTATTTCGTCGCGGGTGGCCGGGGCGCCAACAACAAGGCACTGCCGGGATTCTTCGGCCCCCAAAGAACGGGGGCCTCAGAATGACACGGGGCACGCCCCATGCTGTCATCCTGTGCCCAAGCGCGTTGGGTCAAGTGTCTTGCCGGCCGCAGCACTCGCGGCCGGGCGGAGGGGCCGGAGCGGATGATAACTGCTATCTTCCACTCGTAGGAACTGCGCCGGGACCGCGAGATTGGCTTCCCGCGGAACTCCCAGCATATTGAAGGAAGCGATCCTCCCGTAGAGGTTCCGGGCGACCCCAAAGAAGTTTTGCGGGTTAAAGAGCGGCGGCGTGTGCCACCACAGGTTGTAGCCGGCGGCCCATAACCATTCGATTAATTCCTGCGAATTCTCCACGCGATCGTTCTCCACATAGAGCAAAGGCCTGGACCGTTGGATGAGTGCGCGGCTCCCCTTCAGCACGCGCACTTCGAAACCCTCGACGTCGATCTTGAGCAGCCCTACGTGTTCGTATTGCAGCATGTCATCCAACCTGACGCAGGGCACCTGGACGCATCCATTACCTGCGTCGGGGGCGGAGGTCGTCATGGAAATGCCCCCGAAGTTCCCGGTTTTCAGATAATCGGGGCGTGGAAAGGTGACGACGCCATGCTTCTCCCCACAGGCAAAAGGCCAAGCCGTTACATTCATCAGGCCATTGAGTGCGAGGTTGGCGCAGAGCTGCTGGAACACTATAGGTTGCGGTTCAAAGGCCACCAACTGCCGGCCCTTTTCCCGGAGGGCTCGGGCCAGGGGAACCGTGTGGATTCCCATATTGGCGCCGACCTCCACGACTAGGCCAGGATTCTGGACCAGAGCCAAGAGGACCGCCAACTCCATTTCACAGCACTCCCCATAGGTTGCCATCGCCGCTCCCATGTAAACGTCGTTCAAGTTTGCCAACATCCAGCCATGACGGCATTGCACCAGACAATAGGGTGGGGCCATATTCAGCTTGTTCATGTTTTCACCTCGTAAGAGAAGTGGCTAGTGCCTAGTGGCTAGTGCTTAGAGGCGAATAGTAAGTGTCCAGAAACTAGAGGAATAATAGTTTAGGACCGGCTGCGGACCCCTCAACCATCGGCTACTCTCCACTAGCCACTAACCACTAGCCACTTCTCGCCACCAACTGGGACAGTGCCTCCTCGACCTGGCTCACCACCTCCTGCCAATTCCCCAGCGTGGACTGGCGAAACAGGCGGGCCGTGGGATACCAGGGGCTATCCTCGCGCTCGAGCAGCCAGCGCCAATCAGCCGATTTTTGCGCCAAGATCCAAACGGGTTTGCCCATGGCCCCGGCGAGATGGACCACGGAGGTGTCAACGGAAATCACCAAGTCGAGATTGGCGACCACCGCTGCCGTGTCGGCAAAATCCTTCAGCTCGTCCTGGAGATCGATTAACTGCACTCGGGCTCCCAGTTGCTTCGCCTGCTGGGCCTGCTGACCAACCTGCAACGAGTAGAAGGTCGCCCCTTCGACGTTGGTCAACGGTGCGAGCTGTTCTAACGAGATAGAGCGCCAGAGATCATAGGGGTGCAACGGGCTGCCAGCCCAGGCCAGTCCGATACGCAGAGAATTCCCGTTGCAGCGGCGCTCTGCGCGCGCCGCACCCAGTCGCTCGCGCCGTTGCTCCACTTGGGCGGGGTCCGGATGAACATAGGGGATCTTCGCAGGAATCGTGTCCAACTCCGTGCCAAAGACCAGGGGCAAACTCAGCAGCGGGCACTGCCAGTCGAACTCCGGAAGCGCCTCATCACGGCGGATCACCTCTGCTGCCCCCGGGGTTGACGCCAGCAGGCGATGCAAGCTGGACTGGACTTCCAGGACGACTTTTCCTCCCCGCGCGGCGACCAGTGGGACATAACGGACGAACTGGAGGGTGTCACCGGCGCCTTGCTCGGCGTAAAGCAGAATTCGTGAACCTTCCAAGGGTTCGCCTTTCCAGAGGGGCTCAACAAACTTCCGGCGAAAGCGAACGCCGTAGGTGGTTCCCCACCGGTCCTCATACTCGCTCCAGCCGGCACGGAAATTGCCTTGCTGGAGATGAAGAAGGCCAAGGAAGGAGCGTGCTTCGGGGGACTCCGGCTCCAGTTTCTGAGCCTGTTCACAAAACTCAATGGCTTTCTCCAAATCGCCTCGTAAGAAACAGGTAATTCCCAAATGAATGTATGCATTCCCCAACCGGGGATTGAGCTTTAAGGCATTCCGATATGCGTCCGCCGCCGAAGCGAGATCTCCCTTACGCTCGAAAAAGTACCCCAGAGAGTAGACCGCCGGGGCAGAATCCGGCTTGAGGGTGAGGGCGCGCCGGTGAGCCTCCACCGCCGCGCCATAGCTTCCCAGGTCGGTGAGAGCACTTCCAAGCTGGGTAAAGAGTTCGTGGTTGTTGGGATCCAGGGCCAAGGCGCGCTGGCAGGACTCCACCGCTTCCCGGAAAGCCCCCTGCTTGCTTTGCAGCCTTGCCAGGCTACTGTAAAGGTCGGGCGAATCCGGCTGAAGGGCCAGGGCGCGCCCATAGAACGCCATGGCCGCTTCCCACTCCCCCAGCCGTTCCTGCGACTTGCCCAGCCGGTGATAGGCCTCCGCAGATTGCGGACAGAGTTCGGCCAAACGCTGGAGACAATGGCTCGCCTGTTGGATCTGGCCCTGGCCAAAGTACAAGTCCGCCAGGCAGTTCAGGGTGTCCCGGTCGTCGGGATTGAGGGCCAGCTCCTCCCCAAGCAAACGGATGGCTTCCTGAAAATGGCCCGCTTGCCGAGCTAACAAGCCCAACAAGTGAAGCGCCTGCGGGCACCGCGGGTCGGCCTTGAGACTCCGGCGGTAGCACGCTTCCGCCGGCCCTAGGCGCCCCGCTTGGTGATGCTTGATACCTTTGGTGAGATACTTCCGGACACGGGGCGAGAGGGACAGTGGCTTGGAGGCGGAATGACCTCCGGCTGGCGCGGATTTCTCAGCGCGCCGGAACGCTCCTGGGAGGCTGCCGCAAAGAAAGGCGAAACCTGTCCCGGCGCCTTCCCTCGGTGGCACAGGCACTCTTCCCTCTGTCGTGGCCTCGCCGCTTTGTAGGGACACGACATGGCGTGCCCCCACCTGTGTAGTTACCTTGCCGGTTCTCGTCACCAGCTCGCGCAGTTCTCCCTCCACGCGGGTCACCACCTCCTGCCAATTCCCCTCCGTCGATTGGCGAAACAGGCGCGCCGTGGGGTACCAGGGGCTATCCTCGCGCTCGAGCAGCCAGCGCCAATCCGGAGAATTGTTGATCAGGACCCAAACGGGTTTGCCCATGGCTCCGGCGAGATGGACCACGGAGGTATCAATGGAAATCACCAAGTCGAGATTGGCGACCACCGCTGCCGTGTCGGCAAAGTCCTTCAGTTCGTCCTGGAGATCGATTAAATGCACCCGGGGGCCCAACTCCTTCAACCGCTGGGCCGGCGGACCCACTTGCAACGAGTAAAAGGTTGTCCCTTCAAGGGTAGTCAACGGCGCGAGCCGTTCTAACGGCATGCAACGCTGAAAATTTCGAGGGTGGTTCGCGTAACCGCCCCAGGCCAGCCCAATGCGCAGCGTATTCCCGGGCATCCGTTGCGCCCACGCTTTCGCCATCGCCGCGTCCGCGTAAATGTAAGGGATTTTGGCCGGGATGGTGCTCAATTCCGTTCCGAAGGCCAGGGGCAGACTGAACAGGGGACACTGCCAACGAAAGTCCGAGACCGTCCCGCCGTCGCTGATGACTTGCCACGCTCCCTCGGTCCGGGCGAGCAGGCGATACAGCGGTTGCTGCACCGCCAACACCACTTGCCCCCCCCGCGCCGCCACCATGGGAACATACCGAACAGCCTGCAAGGTGTCGCCCAGCCCCTGCTCGGGGTGCAGCAGAATGCGGGCGCCTTCGAGCGGCTCGCCCTTCCATTGGGGCTGGGTGAACTTCTTCCGCAGGCGGCGAGCTTCCTCGCGCTGCTCGTATTCCTCCCAGCCCAGAGCGAAATTGCCATGCGTTAGGTGGAAGAGTCCCAGGTAGAAGATTAGTTCGGCGGAGTATGGGCATAAGGCTCGAGCGCGCTCATAACACTCCATGGCTCCCGTCCAGTCCCCCATCATGGAGAGGACAGACCCCAGTGAAACGTGCGCGAGGTGCATCTTGGCATCGAGCTTTATCGCCCGACGCAGCGACTCTGCCGCAGCCGCTAAGTCTCCGGACCTGAAGTAGAAGTAACCCAGGGCGAGAGCGGCGCGGGCATAATCGGGCTTCAGGGCCTGGGCGCGCTGAAAAGCCTCGGCCGCCGCCCCAAAATTCTTCATGTCGGTTAGTATCAGGCCCAGATCCGTATGGGTTTCGAAACGGGCTGGAGCGAGCCCCAGGGCGTACTCGCACAGCCTGAGCGCCTCGGGGAACTCGCACCGTCGGCGCAGAACCTCTGCCAGTTTGCAGTTCGCTGCCGGAGAATCAGGCTGGAGCTCGAGCGCGCGCCGGTAAGAGTCGGTCGCCGCCTCCAACTCACCGATCGACTCCTCGGCTTCGCCGAGCTTGGTATGCGCCTGGCCGGACTGCGGAGAGAGTTCCACCACGCGCCGGTAATAAGGAAGTGCCTTTACAGTCTCACCCTGGCTTTGGTAGGTGTCTGCCAGGCAGGTGAGCGTAGCGGAGTCATCCGGGTTCAGGGCCAGCGCCGCACTGATTAACTCTATGGCCTCCCGGTAATGGCTTGCTTCGAGGGCGATTATCCCCTGCCAGCGGAGCGCTTCCGCGCACCGTGAATCCACCCTCAGGGCGTTGCGGAAACACTCTTCCGCCAAACCCCTCCGCCCCCCCTGATGATAGTTGATGCCCCTGGCGAGGAGCTTTCGGGCCGTTCGGGACCTGGATCTCGACACGGAATGGCCTCCAGGCTTCCAACACAGAGGGCACAGAGAAAGGCTCACCGAGAACACGGAGGAGCCAGGTTTTCTCCGTGGCCTCCATGAGCTCTTCTCGGTGACCTCCGGGTTAAAAGCTTTTCGTCGTGCGGCCGCCCAACCTTGCAAGACGCGCCGATCTATCACTAGCGAATCGACACCAAGCACGTTTTGCGCCAGCGAGCCGTGAGGATTCTGCCTGCTGACCTGCCCACGCCTGCCGCAAATCCCTAGCTGGTTGATTTTGGAGGGGTTACTTTTGAGGCGAGCGGCTCAAGAGCGGTGCCCTGACGCGAGGATCGTAGCCTCCTCGCGCCGGCATCGCTCGAAAAGAGGCTGATGCGAGGTAGGGTGAGATTAGGACGAGATCATGAAATCAGGAATCCCTAATCCGGGATGCCCACCCTTAGCCGAGATTTCTCACCAGGGCCGGTAGCACAGCGCCGCGGAGGCGCAAGACAGCGCTGACCCCACATCGTGGGGTCAGCGCCGTGGAGTTCCTACGTTCGTGCTCCGGTCTGTCGGCCTCGTTCACAATCTCGTCCCGTGCCCTCTGAAGGTGTATAAAAATCTCCGGCCTGTCATCTTGAGCGCAGCGAAGGATCTCTGAAGTTGCTGTTCTTTCAGCCAGTTACGAAGAACTGCAGACATGCTTCGCTGCGCTCAGCATTGACAGAATCCGGTTTTTTCACACGTTCTCTCCCTTGGGGAGAGGGCTAGTTTCCCAATTCGCCCCGGTGTCCGGCCAAAAACGGCTGTTCCTTTGCGCTGACCAGCACGGCTCACGAATCGCCTCTACAGCTCACGGCTTTCGAAGCTGTGCAAGAATCTAAAGTCGTCATAATGCATTGACGATTATTAAATATGGTACGTGGCGCAAAACTGGAGTGTGCGCAATTCTCTCACTGCTTCTTTCGCCGCGTACCAGCCCGCTCTGCCGCAGCGCCCGCCCAGGCGGACTTCCAAGCCCCCGCCGGGAAGCGATTCGCCTGCCAAACTCGCAAAAAAAGCACGCCGCCCGTTAAGCTTTTGGGACGAGTGCCGATAGGGACATCGGACTGAGAATGGGTTCCGTCAGTCGGAAAGAAGAACCACCGGCCCCAGGAAAGACGCCCCTTCGTGCGCCGGGTTCTCGCCCCAAGACGGAAGCCAAAAACTGAGAGGAGATTAGTATGGGACTAAGCATCTTAAACAACATTCCAACCTTGGAAGCGCAGAACCAGTTGGCGATCACCAACGCCAAGTTGCAGAATACCCTGTTCCAACTGTCGTCAGGTTCCAAGATCAATTCCGGCTCGGACGATCCCGCCGGCCTGTCAATTGCCAACGGCTTGCAAGCCAACATCACGGCGCTCACGCAATCCGCCCAGAACGTCACGGACGGCGTTGGCTTGCTACAGACCGCCGACGGCGCCCTCAGCCAAGTGACCACGCTGCTCAATCGCGCGGTAACCCTGGCGACCGAGGCGGGCAACCAGGGGCTTACCCAAACATCGAATGGCCAGCAGGTGGCCCTAGAGACTGAATACACTTCGATCATAAACGAAATCAACCAAATCGGGACGAACACCACTTACAACACCAACCCGGTTTTCACAGGAAGCAGCATGTCGGTATTCCTGAGTGACGGTTCACAGGCCGACCAGCAAAGCACGAGCGGCCCCACGATTTCGGTTACAATGCCCTCCCTGACCGCCGGCCAGCTCGGCTTAGGCACTTATGCCACGGGAACCCTTGACCTGACCGGCGTACCGCAGGCTGGCAATACCGTCACCATCGGCAGCCAGACTTATACGTTCGAGAGTGCGGGCAACGCCACGGCGGCAAACGAAGTGGCGCTCGGGACCGGGGGGACGACGGCGATCCAGGTGCAGAATACTCTGCTTAACTTGCAAGCAGCCGTCAACGGCCTGGCCGGGGCCGGAACTGCTTACGGAAGCGGCACGAGCCCCAACGGGTCCGCACAGATCACTTCTGTCAACGGCGGCGCGGCCACCGTGCAAGCACTCGCTGCTGGCACGGGTGGAAACACTATTGCGCTTACCGCAGTGCTCACCGCCGGCGCCGGCGGCGTTACTTCGCCTTTGAGCGGGGGCACAGCTCCCTATGGAACCCTGCAACTGGGCAGCCAGCCGTCGGCCGGCATCAATGCCTATGGAACCCTGACCCTGTATGCCTCACCAGCGGCCGGCAAAACCGTGACTGTCGACGGTCAAACTTACACGTTTGAGGCCTACCAGGGCGCGACGGCTGCCAACGAGGTTTCGATCGACCAGAACGGCAACCTTACGAACACGTTGACCAACTTGATGGATGCTATCACCGGCGGGGGTACCGCGGGCACTGCCACTTACGGTACTGGTACGACCTCCGTCACAGGCGTAAGCGCGGCAGTCAACGGCGCCTCGATGACAGTGACCAGCACCACAGCCGGGACGGCTGGAAACGGCGTGACGGCCTTTACCACGACTATTGCGGCCGGCAACGGCGCTATCGTCAACGGAGGCGGCGGCGCTGATCTGGGCGGGGGCACGAACGCCGATACCGTGACCATCGGCAGTGACATTTACACGTTTGTCGCGGCCAACGGTGCGACCGCTCAGGGCCAAGTGGCGCTCGGCGGCAGCGTCCATCAAACTTTGCTCAACTTGATGAATGCTGTCGACACCGGCACGGGTGGAAGCACTGCCACTTACGGCTCCTGGGCCGGCGCCAACGGAGCCGCAACAATTTCGGTCGCCAACAACGTGGCAACGGTGACGGAAGTAGTTCCATCGACCGCGACGAGCACGCCCACCGTGACCTTTACCGCATCGGGCACCATCGCCAGCGATGTGTCCGGCAGCGGTACTCTGGCCAATGGCGCCGCCGCCAGTGCGGTAGTGTCCCTGAACAGCACCCCAGCCGTCGGCGATACCCTGACCCTCGCCGGCCAGACTTACACGTTTGTCGCCGCCGGCGGCGCGACGGCAGCCAACGAGGTGTCGCTCGGCACCGGCACCAACGCCGCCGCAGTCCTGACGAATACTATGGTCAATTTGGAAGAGGCGGTCGACGGCACCGGCACCGCAGGCACTGCCACTTGCGGGGTCAATACGGCCGCCAACACGAGTGTGGAGATCCCTGCAAGCGGCGCGGGCTCCCCGACCGTCTCTAACGGCGTGGGCACGTTTACCGTGGAAGCGCTCGCTGATAACACGGCCGGAAACAGCCTGTCGATTATCTCGAATCTCACCAGCGGCGTGGGCGGCGTGGTCGGCGCTGGCACACTCGTGGGTGGTGCGGCATCGGCGAGTCTGGGGAACTACACCGCCGCCCAAGCTGCTCTGGTCACTATCGAGAACGCGATTTCCACCGTGGCCGGGTACCGAGGCGCGATCGGTGCGGGCATCAATCAGATGAATGCTGCGCTGGATGTCATCAACAACACCTCGCAAAACCTGACCTCCTCCATGAGCAGCATCGAGGACGCCAATATTGGGACTGTGATATCGAACATGTCCAAGTACCAGGTCCTCGAACAGACGGGCATTGCCGCCCTGGCGCAATCCAACACCAGCGAGCAAGCCATCTTGAAGCTGCTGCCGTAATTGGAGCTGGGGTTCTTGCTGTAGCTTGCTGTAGCGGCGCTCTCTGAGCGCCGCTACTCCTTGCCAGTTCAACACCGCGGCGGTCAAAGACCGCCGCGACAAGGGCTGCGGAGGGGGCTCCCAGGTCCCCTCCGTTTTGGTTCCCCCTTCTTGGTAAGGAGGGGCCTGAGGGTGGTTGGCCAGTTCGGACCCCATACCTGCTACCCTCTCACCCTTCCTCAACCAAGGAGGGGTGCGAGGCAAATCTCTTCCGCGAGTGGCGCATTCTTCGCCCTATACGGATGTGCCACGCCTCACTTCTCCTCGAACGAGGACGGGCAGCGTCAAGAAAGTTCCGAATCTGCCGATAAACAGGTGGTGAGCGCTCGAGGGGCCTAGCCATGCGTGGCCGAGGCGCCAAGGAGAAGGGAAATGGGTTCCAGTTCGATCAATTCGCTGCTGTCCAGCTTAGCGCCGAGTTCCCAGTCAGTGGCTGAACTCCTGGGGGAGACCGGCGCTTCCACTTCTACAAATGCGACCCTAAACGCGGCCGTCGAAGACGCCGTGGACGCCATCCTCAACTCCGCCACCAACACTGCCGGCAGCGGCATCGATGTGACGGCGACCGTGGACGCCATACTGGAAGCCGACGCTACCCCTGAGACCAACCTGCAAACTGAAGTGACGAATTACAACACGCAGACCTCGGCCCTGCAAAGCATCGAAAGCGACCTGAGTTCTTTGCAGACCGCCGTCGAGTCGCTCAGCGATCCCGCCGGCGCCTTCAGCGCCGTGACGGTTTCCTCGAGCAATAACGATGTGGTGAGTGCGACGGCGGCGAACGCCAGCCCGGTGGGTTCGCACACCATCACGGTCAACAGTCTGGCCACCACTTCGGCGTATTATTCCGGCGACCAAGATTCGGCGACCTCCTCTCTCCCCACGGGATCGATCGAGATTTCGGTAGGTTCGAATAGCGCGGTCACCATTCCCGTGGATAGCAGCGACGGCACCGACACGCTGAGCGGCTTGGCCAATTACATCAACCAGGAAAACATGGGGGTTACGGCCTCCGTCATCACCGACGCCTCCGGAGCGCGCTTGTCGCTGGTGAGCCAAACTTCCGGCGCGGCGGGAATCCTGACTGTTACCGACAACACGGGCGCGAATGACGGCGGGTTGGATTTCACCCAGGTTAAGGACGCCAATGGGGACCCCCTCGGGACCAACGCCTCACTGACGGTGGACGGTATTCCGGTCTCGAGCGGCAGCAACACGGTGACGGGGGTGATCCCCGGCGTGACTCTGACGTTGTCAGGGACGTCCAGCCAGTCAGGGACGTCCACCCAGCCAGTGACGCTGGACGTCCAGCCTGACCTGACCCAAGTCTCCACGGTCATCAACAATTTCGTCAGCGCCTGGAACCAAGTGATGAACGACATCAATACCCAGGAGACCTACAGCACGAGCGGCACAGAGCCGCCGCTGATGGGAGACCCCTCTTTGGCCCTTGTGCAGTCGCAGTTGCTCAGCGCCATCTCCACCAGCGTCAGCGGGAGTAGTGGCTCGGTCAATCTTCAGTCGATTGGGATTCAGCTTCAGAATAATGGTACGCTGTCGGTGGCCAGCAGCCAATCGGCGGACAGCCTGGACCTGAACGACGCGCTGTCCAACGACTTTTCCGACGTGCAAAACCTGTTCCAATCCGGTTCAGGCGTGGGCCAGGCGCTCCAAACCGCTCTTACCTCCCTGACCGATCCGGTCAGCGGCCCCTTGAACTCGGACATGAGCGGAATCAGCTCGGAAGTCACCGACCTGAATAATCAGATTAGCGATTTTCAGACGCAGCTCCAAGACACGCAAACGCAACTTACGGCGGAATACTCCACCATCAACACGACGCTCGAGCAACTGCCCGAGACGCTCGCCTTGATTAACGACCAGATTGATGCTCTCAATCCTCAAAATGTACAGTAATGAGAAACCCTGCCCTCACCTATCGTCAATTTTCGGTCCAAGGCGCCACACCCTTGGGCTTGGTCGTGATGCTTTACGATGGCGCTATCGCCTTCCTGCACCGGGCGGCAGCTGCGATGGAGTCCCACGACATTGAGAAGAAATGCAGCCATCTGAACCGGGCGCTGGCAATCATCGTGCAGCTCGAGGGTTCCCTGAACTTTGAGTTGGGTGGCGAGGTGGCCCGCACCCTCAAGTCCTTTTACGTCTACGCTCGCAGGCAAGCGCTGAAAGCCAACCTCGAGAACTCCCCGGAGATGCTCCGCTCGCTGATCGAGAAGTTCTCGACCGTTCGCGAAGCCTGGTACCAGGCGGAGCACCGGCCACCCCCATCCCCCACAACGCCCGCTGGCGAAATATCCCCTCGCGCGCCTTCACCCACCCCGGAATCGGCCTCCTGGCGGCTGACTGGCTAGGGTTCTGTCTCACCTCATCCTTGACAATTGCCCCCACCAGTTTTGTAGGGCCGGGGCTTGCCACGGCCGCGTGAGGTCCACCGGTTTGTGCGGAATCCGATGAGCCAGGGGCAAGCCCCGGCCCTACACGCCACAAAAGCCTCATGAATTCACCTCCCCTGCCGATAATAGGAACATGCAAGTGTGACAGCCGTACGGCGTGAAGGAAGTCACCCAAGTGCCCCGACTCTGGCAGTCCGCATTTTACAAAGTGTTGAGGAAAAGAAGCCTGCCCGCACTTGGCGGGCCGGGCGCCAGGGCGGTTCAGCCACGAGCTTGGGAATGCCGGCGGGCTAGCGAGGCGCCGGCACAGGAGAGCAAGGAATGAGCGATATGGATGACATCGTCCGAGAATTTCTGGTCGAGAGCACGGAAAACCTGGACCAGCTTGACCGCGACCTGGTGGCCTTGGAAAAAGACCCCACGGCACAGAACATTCTGGCGAGCATTTTCAGGACTATCCACACCATCAAGGGTACGAGCGGCTTCCTCGGGTTCGCCAAGTTAGAGTCGGTAACCCATGTGGGCGAGAGCCTGCTGAGCAAGATGCGGGACGCAGAACTGCTTCTGAACGCGGAGATCACCTCAGGCTTGTTGCTCATGGTGGACGCGGTGCGGGAAATGCTGGCCACCATCGAGGCCACGGGCCAGGAAGGCGATCGCGACGACCAGGCACTGATCGAATCTCTGACCCGCTTGCAGAGCTCCCAGGCCGAAACCGCGCCGCCACAAGCGGGATCCGCAACCCCCACCTCTGCGCTTCCGCCTCAAGAGGGCGCAGCAGAGGATACAGCAGAAGCGGATAAGCGCTTGGGGGAAATCCTGGTGGATAAAGGCAAGACTTCCCCAGCGCAAGTCACAGCAGCGCTGGACAGACAAAACCAGGGAGACCCTCGGCGAGTGGGAGAAATCCTGGTCGAGAACGGGTCGGCCAAGCCGCCGGATGTGCTGGAAGCCATCCAGGAGCAGAAGGAGATTCGAGCCCTGGCAGCCACCGACAGCAACATTCGAGTGGACGTAGGGCTTTTGGATAAGCTGATGAACCTGGTGGGCGAGCTGGTTCTGGCCCGTAACCAGATTCTCCAGTTCTCGACCACGCAACAAGATCCCGTCTTCCTGAGCACCTCGCAACGCCTCAACTTGATAACCACCGAACTGCAAGAAGGGGTGATGAAGACGCGCATGCAGCCCATCGGCAATATTTGGGCGAGGTTTCCGCGCCTGGTGCGCGATCTGGCCATGAGTCGCGGCAAACAAGTGCGCATCGAGATGGAGGGCAAGGAGACCGAGCTGGACAAGACCCTGGTGGAAGCCATCAAGGATCCCCTGACCCACCTGGTGCGCAATGCCTTGGACCATGGCATCGAAAGCCCGGAGGCGCGCCTGGCCTGCGGCAAGCCCGCCGAGGGGTGTCTGTTTCTGCGCGCTTTCCACGAAGGCGGCCAGGTCAACATTGAAATCTCCGATGATGGCGCAGGCGTCAACCTGGAACAGGTGAAAGAGAAGGCTCTGGAGCGCGGAGTGATTACACCCGATCACGCCGCGGGCATGAGCGAGCGTGAGATTCTCAACCTGATTTTCCTCCCCGGTTTCTCCACCGCCCAAAGAGTAACCAATGTCTCAGGCCGCGGCGTGGGGATGGACGTGGTGAAGACCAACATCGAGAAGATTGGCGGCGTGGTGGACATCCAAAGCCAAAGCGGAAAAGGCACCGCGGTCAAAATCAAAATCCCTCTGACCTTAGCCATTATTCCGGCACTCACGGTGACCAGCGGCGGGGATCGCTACGCCATCCCTCAAGTCAGCCTGTTGGAATTGGTGCGGCTGGAAGGCAAGCAGGCTCGCAAGGGCATCGAGATGATCCACGGGGCGCCTGTCTATCGGCTGCGCGGAAAGTTGCTGCCCTTAGCCTACCTGAACCAGCAAATCGGCGTGGGAGATGGCGGAAACGGATCGAGCCCCACCGCGCGGCAGGGTCAAGCGGCGTTTTCAGGAGGGAGTTCCGACGTGAACATTGTGGTTTTGCAAGCGGATGATCGCCAGTTTGGTCTGGTCGTGGACGAAATCAATGACACGGAGGAAATCGTGGTCAAGCCGCTGGGCAAACAGCTCAAAGGCATCGCGACTTTCGCGGGAGCGACGATCATGGGAGATGGTCAGGTGGCACTGATCCTGGATGTCCTGGGACTGGCGCAGCGCGCCAACGTGGTTTCCGAGGTGCGTGACCGCACGGGGGTGGAAAAAACGGCGGAGAGCGAGGGCCCCCGGGACGAGGGTGAATCTCTCCTGTTGTTGCGCGGGCCGGATGATGGGCGGATGGCCATACCCCTCTCACTCGTGGCGCGTCTGGAAGAGTTCAACAGCAGCGCCATAGAGAAGGCTGCGGGGAGGCACGTCGTCCAGTATCGGGGTCAGATCCTGCCCTTAATCCACCTCTCCTCCGCTCTCCCGGAGCGCCGTCAACAACCCCGCAATTCGGCCCCGTCTGAGCCGGGAGCGGAAGGAGAGAAGATCCGGGTGGTGGTATATGCCGACCAGGGGCGAAGCGTCGGGCTGGTCGTCGACCGCATCCTCGACATCGCTCACGAAGGCGGCAAGATCCAGAAACACACGGGCCGCCAGGGAACTTTGGGCTCCATGGTCGTCCAGGGCCGAGTGACGGAACTGCTCGACGTGAAAGGCATCATTCAGGCGGCGGAGGCGGATTTCTTTCAGGAGGCGGCGTGAATGATTGCCGATTGATGATTGTCGATTGTCGATTGAAAGACAGGTGTGTCAATGGGCAACCTCCCATCGTGAGTCGGCAATTCCAGGGATGGCCCATAGCCGATTGAAAAGCGGTGCACGGAAGTATTCCGGGTCAATCGGCAATCACAAATCAGCAATCGCAAATCACCAATGGAGGGGGTTATGGCAGGCAGGAAACAGTTCTCGACCTTCGTAGTTGACCGGCTGCTGTTTGGAGTGGAAGTGGAAAAAGTCCAGGAGGTCATCCGCTACCAGGAAATGACCCGAGTGCCCTTGGCGCCTGCGGTGGTCAAAGGCCTCATCAACCTGCGCGGCCAGATCGTGACCGCGATTGATTTGCGACGCCGTTTGGACCTGCGCGAACGCGCTGCGACCGATCTCCCCATGAATGTCGTGGTGCGCCACGAGGACGGTGCGGTGAGCCTGCTCGTGGATGAAATTGGGGATGTCTTGGAAGTCGAGGAGGAAGCATTTGAGTTGCCCCCCGGGACTCTCTCGGGAGAAACACGCGAACTCATTCGCGGAGTTTACAAGCTGAAAGACGTGTTACTGATTGCTTTGGATATCGACAAGATATTGAATCTGGTGACGACTGCGGCGCGAGGCGCCTAGCCAGTAAAACACATCGCCTGGAGGATGAAATGAAGAATGAAGCAACCCTACGGAAGAAGAACGGAACCCATGATGAGTTGAGCGCCTTCGCCGCTGAAATGAAAGCCATGAGCGATGCGCACAACGCCGGGGATATCGATGCGGTAATGCCTGAGGAGAAGTTTGAGGGCCTGTACCGGACGATGGCCAAAGGTGTCAACGATATGGTCCAGGGGCACATTACGGTGAAGAAGAAGGCTATGGCCTGTGTTGCCGAGTTCAGCAAAGGGAACCTTGAGGCTGAACTGGAGAAATTCCCCGGGAAGAAGGCCTTCATTAACGAGAACATCGAACGGCTGCGCGCAGCAGTCAAAGCACTGTTCACGGAAGTCAATCTGCTGTCCAAGGCGTCGGTGGAAGGCAAGCTGGCGACCCGCGCCGACGCCAGCAAGTATCAGGGCGACTACCGCAAGTTCGTCGAGGGCGTGAACGAAATGCTGGATGCCATCCTGCTGCCCATCGGCGAAGGCAATCGCATTCTGGCCCAGATTTCCAGCGGCAAGATCGACGAGCTGATCGCGCAAACCTACAAGGGCGACCACGAAAAAATGAAGCAGGCCGTGAACAACGTGGCTGCCGTCCTGCAGGCTTTGCAGAAAGAAATGGCGCGTCTGACCGCCGCTTCGAAGGAAGGGCAGCTCTCCGAGCGCGGAAAGCCGGAGCAGTTCCAGGGCGCCTATGCCGAAGTTGTCCGGGGCGTGAACGCCATGCTCGACGCGATTCTGCTGCCCATCGGAGAAGGCAATCGCATTCTGGCCCAGATTTCCAGCGGCAAGATCGACGAACTGATCGCGCAAACCTACAAGGGCGACCACGAGAAGATGAAGCAGGCCGTGAACAACGTGGCTGCCGTCCTGCAGGCTTTGCAGAAAGAAATGGTGCGTCTGACCGCCGCTTCGAAGGAAGGGCAGCTCTCCGAGCGCGGAAAGCCGGAGCAGTTCCAGGGCGCCTATGCCGAAGTTGTCCGGGGCGTGAACGCCATGCTCGACGCGATCCTGCTGCCCATCGGAGAAGGCAACCGCATCCTGGGGCTGATCCGCGGCGGCAACCTGCGCGAGAAGGTCGAGATTGCCTGCAAGGGCGATCACGAGAAGATGAAGAATGCGGTCAACGGTGTGCATGGCTGGCTGAGCGGTCTGGTCGCATATGTAACGAAGATCGCCAACGGCGACATGAGCGCGTCGATCGACAAAGCTTCCGACCAGGACCAGATTTACGAGTGGCTCGTGCTGTTGAAGGAAAACATCAATGCGCTGGTGGCTGACGCCAACATGCTGGCGCAAGCGGCGGCTGATGGCGAGCTGGCCACGCGGGCCGACGCCTCCAAACATCAGGGTGACTTCCGCAAGGTTGTCGATGGAGTGAACAACACTCTCGACACGGTCATCGCTCCGCTGAAGGCGGCGGCAGAAACCTCCGCGGCGCTGGCGAGTTCCTCGGAAGAGCTCAGCGCCGTGAGTCACCAGATGAGTGCCAACGCGGAAGAGACGGCCACGCAGTCCAACGTGGTCTCGGCGGCGGCGGAACAAGTCACCAAGAACCTGCAAACCGTGGCGACGGCGACCGAAGAGATGACCTCCAGCATCAAGGAGATCGCCAAGAATGCCAACGAGGCCGCCAAGGTCGCCACCTCCGCAGTGAAGACCGCCGAAACCACCAACGCCACGGTAGCCAAGCTGGGTGAATCGAGCGCCGAGATCGGGCAGGTGATCAAGGTGATTACCTCCATCGCGCAGCAAACCAACTTGCTGGCTCTGAACGCCACGATCGAGGCGGCTCGAGCCGGGGAAGCGGGCAAGGGGTTTGCGGTGGTGGCGAACGAAGTCAAGGAACTGGCCAAGGAAACTGCCAAGGCGACCGAGGATATCAGCCGGAAAATCGAGGCGATTCAGGGGGACACCAAGGGAGCCGTGGAAGCCATCGGGCAGATCAGCGGAATCATCAATCAGATCAACGACATCTCGAACACGATTGCGAGTGCCGTGGAGGAGCAGACCGCTACCACCAATGAGATTGCTCGCAACGTGCAAGAAGGGGCAAAAGGCGGCGCACAAGTAGCCGAGAACATTGTGGCCGTAGCCCAGGTCGCCAAAAGCACCACGCAAGGCGCCAACGACACACAAACCGCCGCGGGCGAATTGTCGCGGATGGCTGCGGAGCTACAGAAGGTGGTCTCCCGTTTCAGGTTTGACGACAGCGCCCGAGGAGCTGGGGCTGCGGAATTGCGCTCGACCGCGAAACAGGTTGGCGATGCGCATTTGGCGAGCCGGGCGAAAACTCAACCTGGCGCCAGCGCTCGCGTTCACTAAGGAGATGGGCTGTGGCCGAGCGGGCCAAGAGGGGTTCGTGAGATTCGGGTTAATCTCGAACCCCTCTTGAGGAAAGATCCGCTACAGAGGGTGCAGAGAGCACAGAGGAAAACACATCCGGTGCCCTCTGCGAACTCTGTGGCCTCTGTTTGCAGCCCATAAGGCTGCCTGTCTTGCCGGTGCAAGTCCGGCCGCGGGAATTGGCTGATTTACCCGCGTAGTCATATTCGACGCCTTCGTGAGGCGACTCA
>Ga0326728_10002884_pt1 | contig 55739 bp, 45 predicted proteins | sample MB3enrmetagenome_FD_207602 | JGI IMG/M metagenome (GOLD analysis project Ga0326728, IMG submission 207602) | Lab enriched peat soil microbial communities from McLean, Ithaca, NY, United States - MB31MN | ecosystem: Environmental > Terrestrial > Soil > Wetlands > Peat | place: USA: New York... | reverse complement strand
ACGCGCAAGCCGCAGGAGTACAAACTGGATCTCAAGGGTCTGATCCAGTTCGGCGCCTCTCCGCGGGCCACGATCTTTCTTGCGCAGGCCTCCCGCGCTCACGCCTTTGTCAAGGGACGCGGCTACGTCACACCCGAGGACATCAAGGCCGTCGGAATGGATGTGCTCAGGCACAGGATCATCCTGACGTATGAGGCCGAGGCTGAGGAAGTGACGACTGAATCCGTAATCACCCGGATATTCGATGCCGTCCAAGTCCCATAAAAACTATGACGAATTCGCGGAAAATCCTTCAATTCGTAATTTCCCATTCGTCAACCGTCGTGCGCGAATATGCTGCCCAAAGAGGTCGTTAGCAAGATACGGAGGATCCAGATCACCACCAACCGGCTGGTGAATGAGTCGCTCGCGGGCGAATATCATTCTGTCTTCAAAGGCCGAGGGATGGAATTCGACGAGGTGCGGGAATACCAGCACGGCGATGACGTTCGAACCATCGATTGGAATGTGACTTCACGAACCGGGCGCCCTTTCGTGAAGCGCTACGTGGAAGAACGCGAATTGACCGTAATGATGTTGATCGATACGAGCGCCTCCGGGTCTTTTGGTTCCGTCGAAAAGACCAAATCGGAAATCGCCGCCGAAATCTCAGCTTTGATAGCCTTCTCGGCGATCAAGAACAACGACCGCGTCGGCGCCATGCTCTTCACGGACTGCGTGGAGCGCTTCATCCCTCCGCGACGGGGCAGCACACACGTGCTTCGCGTCGTGCGGGAAGTGCTTTATCATACTCCGGAGCATCGAGGCACCCGCATCGAAAGGGCATTGGAGCTTCTGAACCTTGTGGTCCACAAGCGCTCGGTCGTCTTCCTCATATCCGACCTGCTGGATCAGGGCTTTGAACAGGCCTTGAAAGTGGCCAACCGCAAACACGATATCGTCGTCATCCAAATCATGGATTCCCGGGAGCGAGAATTGCCCGACGCGGGCATTCTGGAGATCCGCGATGCCGAGACGGGAGAAATCGCCTGCATCGACACGTCCTTGCCTTGGGTCCGGAATATGTTCCGGGAAAACTGGGATCGGAATCAGGAAAGGCTTTCAAAGCTGTTGAACTCGCATCGAATTGACCACGTCACGATTGAAACGGGCAAGCCATACGCCATTCCTCTGGTCCGATTCTTCGAGGAACGGGCAAAAAGAGCCAGGTGATTGAGTGTTTCCCCGAAAAGCTGTAACCAGTCTTGCCGGCCGCCTTTTCATTCCCATGATCGAGCTTTTGATATTTTTGCCCCCGGCGCTCGCTTCTGATGCCGCACAGAGGCCGCCGTCCGGACTCGAGGTGCGCATTGAAGCGACGCCGGGATCTGCAACCGTGGGCGATCCGATCCGGATTGATTTGGATGTCACCCTGCCTGCGGGGTATCAAGCCGAAGTTTCTGGGATCGAGAAACAGGTCGGGGATTTTTCTATCCTGGAATTTTTCCCGGGTCCGTCTATTCCCGAACCCGACAAGACCCCGGCTCCCGTAACGACCCTCTTGCACCACAGGGCCCGAATTGTCGCCGCCGTGTACAAGACGGGAATCTTCACTTTCCCTCCGGTTCAAATCCGGCTGCGAACGGCCGAAGGAAAGCAGGCAGTCACGTCAAGCCCGCCGGTTAAGATCGAAATTCGAAGCGTGCTCTCCGAAAAAGACCGGAGCCTCAAAGATCTCAAAAAGCAGGCGGAAATGGCAGAGCCGGTGCGCTGGATTCTCTGGCTCACCGTGCTGCTGGCACTCGGGCTGGGCGCACTCGCGTGGGTTTTCTGGAGGCGGCGCCGCAAGCGGGCGTCCTCCATTCCGTCTCTGCCCCGGCGGGACCTGCTGGATGTCGCGGAAGAGGAATTGCGCCAATTGCTGGCTCGAGGATTTCCGGAAACGGGGATGGTGAAACACTTTTATGTGGTCCTTTCGGAACGGGTGAAGAAAATACTTGAGGCGGCTTATGGCATCCACACGGCCGAGAGGACAACCTCGGAAATTATCGACAGTTTGCGCTGCCGGCCAGGGGGGATGCCGGAAGACATCGAGCGGATCGAGTCCTTTCTGCTCCGCTGCGATATCGTTAAATTCGCGAAGTACATCCCGTCCCAAACCGAGCACAAGTCGGCGGCAGAGGACGCGCTGCGGCTGCTCGAGAAAGCCCGGGAGTATGCGGTCGGCCGCGGGCAGTCCGCCGTGGGCAGTCCGCCGTAATGCCCTGGAAGGTGGCTGGATTAGTTTGGACAGTTCGGCTTGACCATGGAGAGTGTCAATGCTGCATTTTGCCAATCCCGGATTCCTTTGCTTCCTGGGACTGATCCCGCTGCTTGTGTGGCGGTATCTGCGACGCACGCGGCGGGGGGAGGGGAGTCTTCTGTTTGCTTCGACCGTGGCGTTGGAGGGCGTTCGGCCTGCTTGGACAGTCCATGCCCGGCGCGTCCTGTTCGGCATGAGCATGCTTGCACTGGCGCTTGGGATCACCGCCATGGCGCGTCCCCAGAAAGGGACGCGGTCCGAGGAGGTTCTCACCGAGGGAGTCGACATCATCATCGCCCTCGACGCCTCCGGCAGTATGGCGGCGGAGGATTTCGAGCCCCATAATCGCTTTTTCGTTGCCAAGTCGGTCGCCCAGAAGTTCGTTGAAGGTCTGCGCCACGACCGGGTTGGCCTGGTGGTTTTTGCGGCCAAGGCATTTACGCGCTGCCCCCTGACTCTGGATTACGGCGTCCTAGAGAGCGTGCTCTCCAGCGCGGAACTCGGCACGATGGACGACGGAACGGCCATAGGGAACGCACTGGCGACCTGCCTGAATCGCCTGCGCAACAGCAAGGCTAAATCCAAGGTCGTCATTCTCGTAACCGACGGGGTGAATAATTGCGGTGAAGTTCAACCGCTCGACGCCGCCGCCATAGCCCGGGCGCTGCAAGTGAAAATCTATACGGTCGGGGTGGGGTCATCAGGCACCGCAAGAGTTCCGGTGAATGATCCGGTCTACGGCAAGATCTACGCCGACATGCAGGTCGAGATTGATGAGGCGTCCCTGAAACAGATCGCGGACACCACCGGGGGATTGTATTATCACGCGACCGACAGGCCTTCTCTGGAGAGAATTTTTGAGGCGATCGGCCGCCTGGAAAAAACCGAGCTCAAGGTCAAAACCTATACACACTACAACGAGCGTTTTCTTGATTTTCTCCTGCCTGCGCTGGCCCTTGTTTTTTTGGGAACCGTCGCGGGTTTTACGCGTTTTGGGAAAATACCATGAGCGGAGCCGGTATTTTGAAGCCGATGACAGGCCATTTCGGCAGGTTCAGGGCAGGATGTCGGGCAGGCAGGGCCTCCACTGCCGGCTCCCGGCTGCCCATGGATAACTAACATGCGATTTGCCAGGCCCGAATATTTGTACCTGCTTGGGATGATCCCCGCGCTTGGACTGTTTTTCTTCTGGTCATTTCGGACCCGACAGAGAAGGCTCGAGCGCATCGTCAGCCCGGCGCTCAGGCCCCGGCTGACGGAACAATTCAGCGGCAGCAAGGCAGTTTTGCGAGCTCTCTGCCTCGTGGGATTCTTCCTGTTCGGCATCCTGGCCGCCGCCCGCCCGCAATGGGGAGCGCGATTGGAAACGATACACCGGCATGGAGTCGACCTCATCGCGGCGCTCGACACCTCCTACAGCATGGGCACGGAGGATGTCGCTCCGAACCGTCTGGAGAAGGCGAAAGGGGAGCTTCGCAGGCTCGTTCAAAAATCAGAGGGAGACCGGATCGGGCTCGTGGCTTTTTCCGGCACGGCCGTCGTGCAATGCCCGCTGACTCTGGACCAGGGAGCGATCGACCTGTTCCTGGACGTCGCCGCCACCGGCATGATTCCGGAACCGGGAACGTCGCTCGCCTCGGCTATTGAAACCGCCACATCCGCCTTCATTGAGAGGGAGAGAAAGTACAAGGTCTTGGTGCTCTTCACGGACGGAGAAGACCTGGAAGGGCAGGTGGACAAAGCGGTCCGCAAAGCAAAGGAGGCCGGGGTAGTCATCTATGCCGTCGGAATCGGCACGCCTCAGGGGAAACCGATCCCAATTCGAGACTCGAAAGGGGATGTTGTAGAATATCGCAAGGATCCGGACGGTAAAGTCGTGGTCAGCAGTCTCGATGAGAGGGCATTGGCCGAAATCGCGGCTCAAACCGGTGGGCGCTATTTCAGAGCTACGACATCCGAGAATGAAATCGATGCGCTGGCCGGAGATATTGACGGATTGGAAAAGAAGGAAATGGAGTCCAGACTTTTTCAGAATCTAGAGGACCGGTTCCAGTATCCTCTGGCGCTGGCCCTTCTTTTCCTGATTGCCGAATCGTGGATCAGCGAGAGGCGCAAACCGGGGCCCCTGTGGCTAAAGACTTTGCCGTACCGGACCACGAGGTGATCTTATGACGCACGATCCAGGGTTTGATTCTCGTCAAAAAGGCGTCATCCTGCACCGTGTAACGGCGGTCCTGTTTTTCTTATCGTTGATTTTGGCCGCCCCACGGTTTTCCAGGTCCGAATCCGTCGCCTCCAAAAACAAAAGGGGGAACCTTCTTTTTGCCCAGGGCAAGTACGAGGATGCCGAAAAGGCTTATCTTTCCGCACAGGGAGGCAATCCCGGGAAGCCCGAAATTCTCTATAACCTCGGGAACTCGCTGGTCAAACAGCAGAAATACCGCGAGGGCGTTCAGGCGCTGGAACAATCCATCAACAAGGGAGACAAGGGGCTCAAGGAAAAGGGCTGGTATAATACCGGAACGGCACTATTCTTTGCGGGAAATTATAGGGATTCCGCCGATGCCTTCGTTCAGGCGCTGAAACTTGATCCGGCCGACCGGGATGCAAAACACAACCTGGAACTGGCGTTGATGAAGCTAAAGGAGCAAGAACAAAAAAAGGATCAGCGGCCGAACTCGAAAAACTCAAACAAGAACAATTCCAAGAGTGAGCAGGACGCCCGGCAGCAGCAACCGAATCGGGACAAAAACGGCTCGGGCAATCAACGGGAACAAAATCAGCCGCCGAACCAGCCGGAGACGAGATCCGCCCAGCAGGGCGAGTCGATGACTCGGGAGCGGGCCATGCAGCTGCTCGACGCCATGCAAAATCAGGAAACGGCTGAGCAACGCCGACTGCTGGAACGCCGCGCCAGGGAAAAGGTCGACGGCAGGGACTGGTGAAATCAAATCCTGATTCCTCGCGATCGTTTTTGACCAGGAATCAGGAATCAGGAATTCCGAATGAGATTCGCTATTGCACTCGCGTTCTTATGGTCAATTGCCCTGGCTGCACGGGCACAGGAAACTCAGGTCACCGCGTCTGCCGGCGATGATTCCGTCGGAGTACAAGACCAGTTTCAACTCTCCATCACTGTTTCGGGAAAAGACAGCGGGGATGCCGAACCTCCACGCCTGTCAAACCTGAAAGATTTCAGAGTAGTCTCCGGCCCCAATATCAGCACACAATTTCAATGGATCAATGGAAAAACCAGCAGCAGCAAGAGTTTCACCTATCTTCTGATTCCGGAAAAGGAAGGGCAGTTCACCATTGACCCGGTGGAGGTCCGGGTCGCCGGAAAAGTCTTCCGGACCCAGCCGTTGCAGATTCGGGTGACGTCGGCGGCACCTCGCGGTTCACCGGCTCAGCGGCAGCGCCCTGCCAGCCCACTCGACCCCTTTGAGCAGTTTGACGAAGAAGAATCCCCGGTCGGCAAACCGGCTGCCGATGCCGTCTTCGTAAGAGCGGAACTGGACCGGAGTTCGGCTTATCCCGGCCAGCAGGTGACTCTGGATTACAGGATCTATACACAACTCTCGATCAGTGGGGTCCAGCTTCGGGAGAGCCCCCCCCTTTCCGGTTTCTGGGTGGAGGACCTCGAGACTGAAAGAGCGCCGAAAGGGGTGCGCCAGGTCGTCAACGGCCGCGAATACCTGGTTTTCACGGTCAAGAAGCAGGCCCTGTTCGCAACCACGGCAGGAACCCTGAAAATCCCGTCGAGCCTCTTTGCCATCTCAGCAGAGACAGGGAGAAATTTCTTTGGGGTTTTGGGCCGAGCGGAGACCTTGTACCGCAGAACCCAGGAAATCTCGCTTGACGTGAAACCGCTGCCGCCTGCGGGGCGGCCGCCGACCTTCAATAATGCGGTCGGATCTTTCAACCTGGACGCCCGCATCGATAAAACAGAGGTCGCGACCGGCGAGGCGGTCTCGCTCAGGATAAAACTGGAGGGGCAAGGCAATCTGAAGATGATTCCCGATATTCCAACTCCGCTCCTGCCCGACTTCACGGTTTACTCCTCCAAACGCGCGGATACCATCCGGCCTTCCGCCGGGGACCAGATCGGAGGGACCAAGACATGGGAATACGTCATCGTGCCCAAAGCGCCCGGGCGGCAGACCATCCCTTCGATTGCTTTTTCGTTCTTCAATGCGGCAAACGAGAAGTATGAGACCGTCGCGTCTCCGGCCCTAAGTCTCAACGTAGTTCGAGGAGCAGACAGCTCCGGGATTTCAGGCTTGTCGGGTGGCGACAAACAAGACATCGTCCGCCGGGGGACTGACATCAATTTTATCAAGCTGTCTGCAGACAACCTCGAGCCGGCGGGCACGCCCTTCTATAACAGCATTTGGATTTTTCTGCTCGCCGCCATCCCTCTGGCTCTCAATGGCGGCGTCATCGCCTACCAGCGGCAGCGCTCGAAAAATTCCGAAAATGCAGGCGCGGTTCGAAGCCGTAGAGCGAGGAGGCTTGCGTTTCATAGGCTGAAGATCGCTGAAAAGGAAGGCAGATCGGATCCCAGGCGGTTTTACGATGAAGCTGCGGCCGCGCTCTCCGGTTATCTCTCCGATAAGTTCAACCTCACGGGAATCGAGCTGACGGGCGACAACCTGGAACGCGCTCTCGGGCAGAGTTCGGTGGAGCGCGGGACCGTGGAGGAAACCAGGGCCTGCCTGCAGGAGTGCGACTTCGGCAGATTCGTCAGCGCTTCCGCATCTGCGGAGAAGATGCGAGGATTAACGGCGCGGATCCGAAACAGTATTGAAGCCCTGGAGAAAACGAGTGGCCTTTAACAGACTTTGCTTGCAGGTTTTCCCGATCATGGCGACTCTCCTGGGGAAAGGACGCCTTTGCCTTTTTATCTGGCCCCTGCTCTTTTTGGCTGGAGTTTCCAGCCGCGCCGCTTCCGGCCCCGGGATGCTGGCGCAATTTTACGCGCAGGGCAACTCGGAGTATCAAAAGGGGAATTATGCCCTAGCTGAGCAGTCTTACCGGCAGATCGTCGATTCCGGCGTCAATAGCGGAGCGGTTTATTACAATCTGGGGAATGCTTGCTTCAAACAGAAGAAACTTGGAGAGGCCATTTATTACTGGGAAAAAGCCCAGCAGAGCGCGCCGGCAGACCGGGATATACGCGAAAATCTGGAACTGGCAAACCTGATGATTGTGGACCGGATGGAAACTCGTCCCGATCCGCTGCCGATGAGGCTTCTCTCCGCGATACCGGGGCTTCTGACCATTAAACAGGGAAGCTGGCTCGTTTTCGCTCTGTTTGTTGTGGCCAATCTGCTTTTTTCCGGATACCTGCTTGCGAAAAACTCCCGTCATTCCTTCCGTGCTCTCATGGCCTCGATTCTAGCGGCCTTCCTTTTTGTCGTGTTCGCGTGCTCACTATCCTGGAAAATTTACGAAAGAGACTACAGGAAAAATGGGATCGTGATCGAACCAAAGGCGGATGTCCGAAGCGGGCCGGGATCGGAAAACGTTTCCGTGTTTACCATCCACGAAGGGATGAATGTGCGGGTCCTCGGTTCTGCGGGCGGCTGGTATCAAATCAGTCTTCCAAACGGCTGGAACGGTTGGCTGCCGCAGAGCAGTATCCGGGTTTTGTGAGTGGTTCGCGGCCGGATGCCTCTTGGGCTCATCACTCGTTGCCAATCACCGGAATCACGCTTAGCTCCAGAATATCCGCATTCCCCTTCTCCAGCTCCTGCAGCATTTCGAAGGGGGGCTCCCGCTCCAGGTGGATTTGCGCGATCGCGGCCTCCGCGCCTTCGAAAATCACGTTCTCCATTTCCTGAACATTGATCCTGGCCCTGCTGATGGCGCCCAGGACGCTTGCCAGCACGCCCGGACGGTCATAATGGCGGACGGAGAGAACGCAGGTGGCGGGAGTGCGTCGGGCCAAGTTCACTGAATTGGGGACTTCCCCGATCTCCTTGAACGTCTTGACGATCCGGACAACTTCGGCTGCAATAGCCTCCTGAGCTTGTTCTGTCGAGGCGCCGATGTGATGCGTGCCGTACAACCCGGCCTCTCTGGCGATTGCCCCCTCGAATTCCCCCGTACCGGATGACGGTTCGCCGGCAAACACATCCAGTCCGGCACGAATCCCTTTTTCCCGAATCGCCAGCTCGAGCGCGGGCTGATCGACCACCTCTCCGCGGGACGTATTGATGAAGTAGGCGCCTGCGTGCATTGCGGCAAAGAAATCGGCGCTTATCAACCCACGGGTCTCATCCGTGAGCGCAATATGCACGCTGACGATATCCGAACAGGCAGCCAGCTTCAAAGGGGAGGACACATAGCTGATGCCCAGTTCCCTGGCCTTTTGCACGTTCAGACTTCGGCTCCAGGCTGCCACCGGCATGCCGAACGCTTTTGCCCGGATCATGACCTCCTGTGCAATCCGTCCAGTGCCCACGAGACCCAGTCTCCGGCCATGCAGCCCGCGCGCTTTGGAAAACTCCGATTTGTTCCATTTGCCGGCTCTGAGCGTAACCACGTTTTCGACAATCCGCCGGTCCAGTCCGAGGATCAAAGCGAACGCGAGTTCAGCCACCGCGATTGAGTTCTTCCCGGGACAATTCGAAACATAAATGCCCCGCTTTGAGGCGGCGGAAATGTCAATCGTGTTGTAGCCGGCTCCGGCGCGGACCACGAGCTTCAGCGGTTGGACGCAAAGCATCGCTTCATTCACTCTGGTCGAGCGGACCACCAGGACATCCGGTCGCTGTTCTTTCATTTCCTCCAATAGCTGGCCACTCCTCAGTTTTGGCCGATATAGGACCTCACAGCCCAATCGCGCCATGCCTTCCCGGCCTGATTCTTCAAACTGATCTGCAATCAGAACACGCATGCCCGACCTCCGGACTCTGTCCCTTCGACCTGGCTCGATACCCGCCGCCGTGGTGTTGCTGGCGCCTTCGGTGACGCTATGCCCCGTGACGCATGGTCGAGTTCCGGTGGCGCGCCAGCTAAACCGGCAGGCCCCCCCAATCGCAAAAGGACGGCGGCTCATTTCAGCAGCCTGCCCATTTTACCCCCGGTTTCATCTCAGGCTCGCGTCTTTTCGGATGGAAATTCCGGACGGAGGTTTCTGGGTATTTATGCCTAGGGAAATCTGGCGAACCTTACCTACGGTGTTTTGAGTGTTACAGCGCATTGAACGGGAGGCGGGATGGCAGTTTAATGAAAGTGTTTTTGGGTAGTGCTGCCTGACCTCAAGTTGGGTAGGTTGGAAGCAAGCATCGGAGGGCGGGAACCCGGCCCGTGAGTTGCCTCCTTCCGATGAAGTCGATCGTTGTTGAGGCACATAACCCGAGAGCGAATTGCGGGGGAATTTGGGGATCCGTTAAGTGTCCAGGGGAAACGGGTTCCCGGAATTCCTCCGCGAGAATCTCGGAGGCGCGTGCCTATCCGCTTCAAGGCCACTTGCAGGCTGCTGTTTCAGGGGCGCCGGTTTTTATTATCTACCGGCGCCCTTTCTCTTTTGATGATACAATGAATGATGGCCGTTGGAGAGAATTCATGCCCCTTTTTGAATATCGCTGTCCCGGGTGCGGTGCTGAATTTGAGACGCTCGTGCTCAAGGCTTCGGAAAAGACTGGAGTCAAATGCCCTGTCTGCGATAGCCGGGAGTTGGAGGAAAAACTGTCGAGCTTTGCTTCAGGTCCCTCCGCGTCCGCCGATTGCGCCCCGAGCGGTGGCTGAGGTTTGCCGCGCTGATGTGGCCGTGCGTCGCGTCATCGGTTGCCGGGCTGCCAAGGTTGGCCAGAGATGGAAATGACCGTTGATTTTCCGGGAGGGGCTCGCGTGAACGCCCATTTCGGACCCTTTACCGTGGAAACAGACCAGCCCCGTTCGAGTGGCGCGGAGGGAACGGCGCCTACTCCATTCGAAGTGTTCCTGGCATCGCTGGCGACCTGTGCCGGAATTTATGTTCTTGGCTTCTGCCAAAGGAGAGGAATTCCCTACGAAGGGATCAGGCTGGTCCAGAAGGTGGAACGGGACGCTCTGACCAAGCTGCCCGCCAAGATCAGGCTGGAGATCCAGCTCCCTCAGAGCTTTCCCAGGCAATATGTTTCAGCCGTCATTCGTGCAGCCGAGTCGTGCCTGGTGAAGAAGACCCTGGAAAACCCTCCGTCGTTTGAAGTCGTCACCACCGGGCAATTCCCGGCTGCATCCTAAATCAGGTCCTTAGCCACCAAAGCGTGCCGTAGGGGGTATCTTCGAGCGCGATATTTCGATTCCGAAGCTCCTCTCGAATCCTGTCCGCCTCTTCATAATGCTTGCGCTCACGAGCCTCTTCTCTTCGGTTGACCAGAGCCTCAATTTCCGGATTTTCAGGTTCCGGGCCGGCGGGGTTAAAGTCAAAAAGCGCCAGGACCGAATGAATCCTGGTAAAAGCCTTGATGATCGCAGAGGCGTCGTCCCCGGCGAGGTCTCCCTGGGAAAGTTGTTGGTTGACTCTTCTGATCAGTATAAAAACCGAGCCTAAGGCCATGGGCACATTCAGATCCGCTTCCATTGCCGTTTCGAAAGAAGCCAGCATTTCCTCCACGATTCCGCGCACTTTGTCGGTCCCTCGCCCGTCAGGACAACGGCGGAGTTTCCCGACGAAGGCATCGATCCTTCCGAGGGCTGCCCGGGCTGCCTTCAACTTCTCCTCCGAATAGGAGAGAGGCTGCCGGTACTGCGTCGAGAGAAGAAGGTACCGGACTTCCCGGCCGCTGTAACCCAGATGGGTGAGGTCCTTAAGCGTTACGGCATTCCCGGCCGAGCGCGACATCTTTCTCCCCCCTGCCAGGACCAGTTCGGAATGCACCCAATACCTCGCCGGGCCCTTTCCATACAGGCACTCGCACTGGGCGATTTCGTTGTCGTTGTGGGGGAACAGGATATCGCTGCCGCTGGTGTGAATGTCGAATTCCTCCCCGAGGTAGCGTGTGGACATCGCAGCGCATTGAACGTGCCAGCTGGGCCTCACATTGCCCCAATCCGTTTCGTAGAAAATATCTCTGGACATCTCCGCCAGTGTGGCGCGCTTGAAAAGCGTAAAATCCCTCGGATCATCTTTGTCATATTCATCCAGATCGACCGTGGCACCCACCTTGATTTTCGACAGATTCAAACCGCTCAGGGCACCGTACTTGGGAAACTTGCCGATATCGAAATAGACGCTGCGCAGCCTTTCATAGGCGTAGCCTTTATTGATAAGCTGCCGCGTGAACGCCACCATGTCGTCGATGTGCTCCGAGGTCCGAGGGTATTTCCATGCGGGCTTGACGGCAAGCTGGGCGAGACACTCCATAAACTCGCCTGCATAGCCGTCGGTCAGTTCCTTGAGCGTGATCCCGCGTTTCATGGATTCCTGAATGGTGTTGTCGTCGATGTCCGTGACGTTCATCACGTGTTTGACTTCGAGTCCGCAATATTCCAGCCAGCGCCGGAGGAGATCTCCCACCACGACGCGCCGCAGCAAGCCCAGAGTGGGCTCGGCATTGACGGTGGGACCGCAGGAGTACATTGAAACTTTCCCGGGGACAAGGGGCTGAAAAGGCCTTTGGACCCGGGTGAGGGTGTCATACAGCTCCAGTTTCGGCTCGCGCCCGGTCACAGGCACGGACGTCCGGAATAAGGTCGTGCTGAGATACCGTTCCCCCCCATCCGGCAGGACGACCACGATGACGCCGCGCGGGATTTCCTTTGCTGCCTGGAGGGCAACGTAGGCCGCAGCCCCGGAACTCATCCCCACGAACAAGCCCTCTTCTCGCGCCAGCAGGCGCGCGCTTTCATAGGCGTCTTCGTCCTTGATGTTCACTTTTTCAGTCAAAAGCTTCCTGTCGAAGATCCCCGGCCGGTAAGCCTCTTTCATGTTCTTGAGACCTTGGATCTTGTGTCCGAGGTAAGGCTCCACGCCGATAATCCGGACTTCCGGATTCAATTCCCTAAGCCGGCGACTCATGCCCATGAGCGTCCCGGAGGTTCCCATGGTGGCGACGAGGTGAGTGACCCGCCCCCCGGTTTGCTCCCAGATTTCAAGCGCCGTGCCGTTGTAATGAGCCAGCGGATTCGCCGGGTTGTTGTACTGGTCCGGAATGAAATACTTCCCCGGCTCCTTGCGCTGCAGACGATACACGGCTTCAATGGCGCCATCGGTCCCGAGCCGCGCAGGAGTGCGGACGAAATCGGCGCCGAGCGCCGAAAGTATCTGGCAGCGCTCATGGCTCACGGCCTCGCTCATCGCCAGGAGAACCCTGTAACCCTTGACGGTCCCGACCAACGCAAGCCCTATCCCTGTATTCCCGCTTGTGGCTTCGAGGATCACCTTGTCTCGGGTGAGGTCACCCGCGGCTTCCGCAGCCTCGATCATCGATTTGGCAATGCGGTCCTTCACCGACCCGCCTGGATTTGCGGATTCGAGTTTTGCCCAGATCTCCACTTCCGGATTCGGGCAGATCCGCCGGAATCGGACAAGCGGCGTGTTCCCGATCAAGCCCAGTGCGCCGTCGGAAAATACAGGAGCTTTCATAATTGCGAAGGCTATCACGGACGCCGCCTCCCGTCTATTTGAGTCTTTCCCGCGGTCGCCTTCGGCATCACAGGCGCGAAGAGATTGCAGAGGGCAAGTCAATAGGCTAGGATCATGCGCGGGAGAAGCAATCAATGGGAGTGCCCCTGTCGCAGATGCTGACCGTAGCCGGATATGTGCTCAGGCAGAAGCTGGCGCGCAAGAAACGATACCCGCTCGTGCTGATGCTCGAGCCGCTGTTTCGCTGCAACCTGGCCTGCGCGGGATGCGGCAAGATACAGCACCCCGCGCCCATGCTGAGGCAACAGCTTTCCCCGGACGAGTGCGTCAAGGCCGCCGAGGAATGCGGAGCTCCGATGGTCAGCATTCCCGGAGGCGAGCCGCTTTTGCACCCCCAGATCGCTGAAATCGTGAATGGGCTCGTCAATCGCGGGAAGTATGTCTATTTGTGCACGAATGGATTGATTCTCAAGGAAAAGCTTCCGCTTTTCGAGCCGAGCAAATATTTCACGATCAATGTTCATCTCGATGGTCAGAAGAGATTTCACGACCGCTCGGTTGGTCGTGAAGGTGCCTACGACATCGCGGTCGAGGCGATCCGGGAAGCCTTGGAGCGCGGCTTCCGAGTGACAACCAACACAACCCTGTTCAACGACTCCGATCCGAAGAGCGTGCGTGCTTTTTTTGACGAAATGATGGAGCTTGGGGTTGAAGGCATGACGCTCTCTCCCGGCTACTCCTACGAAAAGGCTCCGGACCAGCAGCACTTTCTTGTCGCCGATGATACGAAACGGCTTTTCACCGCCGTTTTGAGCAATCGCAGCAGAAAATGGAAATTCAACCAGAGCCCTCTTTTTCTCGAATACCTGATGGGTCTGAGAACCTATCCGTGCACTCCATGGGGCATGCCCAGCTACAGCCTCTTGGGCTGGCAGAAACCGTGTTATCTGCTGCAGGATGGGTATTTTGAATCCTACGCCGAGCTTCTCGAGAAGACCGACTGGGGCCGGTACGGCGCGGAATCCGGCAATCGCCGCTGCGCCAACTGCATGGTCCACAGCGGGTACGAAGCCAGCGCCGTCAATGATACTTTCAGCTCGCTCCGGGGTTTCTTCGACACGATCCGCGCCATTTTAAAATAGTTTGATAGTCGAGCAGGATGAACCATGCCACAGTTCCGGAAGCCCTCAGAAATCCAGCAGTTCCTCAACGGCCTCAAATACCGCGAAGATGCCGGTGCACGCTCCCCTGTCGTCGTCGAGCGGACGCGCACGGCCAACTGCTTCGACGGCGCGGTGTATGCGGCGGCAGCGCTCGAGACGATGGGATACCCGCCGCTCATTGTGGACTTGGAGGCCAAAAATGACGATGACCACGTGATTGCGGTCTATCGTTCGGCCGGCTGGGGCGCAGTGGCAAAGTCGAATACGACCCTGCTCCGGTCGCGCGAGGCAGTGTACCGGAGTCTGCGGGAACTCGTGATGTCCTACTTCGACGGCTACTTCAACATCGAGGGTTCCATGAGCCTGCGGCGCTACTCCGCGCCGGTGAATCTGCGGCGGTTCGACTCACTGCGCTGGCGTTGCACGGAAGAATGGCTGGACCCGATACAAGATCACCTTAACCATGTCCGGCACTATTCGGTCATCACCAGGCCGATGGAGCGGGCCCTGGCCCGGGCCGAACCTATCATCATGCGCGCGTGTTTCCTTAACTCCAACAGAAGGGGGCTGTACCGGCCGAAACGGAAGTAACCGGCATTGTCCCTGGTCCGGCTCGGTTCCCACTTACTTGCGCAGGCGGCCTTCGACCGTCCAGGTCACGAGCGCGCCGGCGACAAATGCCGCCCCCGCCCAGCATACCCCGCGCCAACCGAAGGCGTCATAGACCAGCGCGCCCGCCAGTGAACCTCCGGACCCGCCCAGGAAGTACGTCGTCATGTAAGCGGTCGTGAGCCGCGACCGGGCGCCCGGGGACAGCCGGTAGATTTCACTCTGGTTCGTAATCTGGGTACCGTGTGCACCGAGGTCCAGCAGGAGGATCCCGAGCACAAGCGGCGCCAGATGATGCGCGCCCAGGCCAAGCGGCAGCCAAGCGAGAAAGGTGCACAAAAGGAACGCGGCGGTCTGCGGGCGAGCCAGCCCACGGTCGGAAAGACGGCCTGCCGCGGATGCGGCAACGACACCCGCAACGCCGAGCAGCCCGAATAGGCCGATGAGCCTGTCGGAGTAATGGTACGGCGGACCCGACAAGAGGAACGCCGCTGTTGTCCAGAAGACCGAAAAGGACGCGAAGACGCAGGCGCCGTACACTGAGCGGTACCGCAGCACCCGCTCATCCCTGACAAGTTGCCACACCGACTTCAGGAGCTGCCCGTACGAAGCCACCTGTCGCTCGTGGTGCTCGGGCAGCTCGCGCCGAAGCACGATGGCCAGACCGGCGGTCAGGGCGGCGGCAAGCAGATAAATCGCGCGCCACCCGAGCACATCGCCCACAAACCCGGAAACGGTGCGGGCCAAGAGGATTCCGATGAGCAGGCCGCTCATGACTATGCCGACGACCCGGCCGCGCTCCCGCTCGGCCGCCAGCGATGCCGCAAAGGGCACGACAATCTGGGCAACGACCGACATCATGCCGATGAACAAGCTGGCCCCGGCCAGTACGGCGATCGTGGGCGAGAGGGCCGCAGCCATCAAGGCAAACACCGAAAGTCCGAGCAGGGCGGTCACCAGGCGGCGCCTCTCGACCAGGTCGCCGAGAGGCACAACCGCAGCCAGTCCGATCGCATAGCCGATCTGGCTAACGGTAACAAGGAGACCGGCGGAGGCGTTACTGACGTGCATGTGGCGGGCGATGGTTGCGAGCAGCGGCTGCACGTAATAGTTGTTAGCGACGGCCAAGCCGGCGGCGACCGCCATCACCAATACCAAACGCCTTGGGACGCTCGGCGCCTTCTCGACCGGATCCGGACTTCCAAGAGCAACCCTGCCGTCAGGCAAAGACATGGGATCAGACACCTTTCCTGGGAGCACCGCCGGGGAAAAGCGGCCTCATCACTCCATAACCCGGCGATGGAGCCGGTCCGAAAATATAGCCTGCGGCAGATCAGTCTCAAAGGCCTAAATGTCAAACCGATGCCGATGCCGATCGCGAAGATACCGCGGTCTTGTGAATCCGCCCGGATCCGTGCTTAAATATCTCCATTATGAAAACTAGCGAGAGTTCAAGCGAAAGCCGTGCCTACAGGTCTTTGAAGGAAATGTTTCAGGGGGGGCGGCCCCTTGTTTTTGTCCAAACACCGGAGGAAGGGCGAGTCCGCATGCTTCTCGAGGAAATTGCGGAAAAACTGTTTCCGGGCCCAATGCCTGTGTGGAGCTGGTCTCTGACCCTCGGGCTGGTCTCTCGGGACGGCAAAGCGGTTGAAAAACTCGGCCCGCTGGCAGTCCTCGATTTCATCGCCTCGCACTCCGAACCGGGCATATTCCAGCTCAAGGATTTCCACCAGTTCATGTTCGACGATCCGCAGGTCCGCCGGAAACTGCGCGATTTATACGAGCTTTGTCTCGACTCGGGCAAGTTTCTGGTCATCACCTCTCCCGTGCGCGCCCTGCCGGAGGAACTGAACCGGCAGATCGCCCTAGTCGAATTGCATGCTCCCGATCTCGAGGAACTGCTCCGGTTTGTCCGCCACGAGGCCGAGATCATTCGCAAAAAGGGATCGCGCGTGGATACGAGCGAACCGGCGCTCTTTGCCATGGCCCGTGCCTTGCAGGGGCTAACCCTCGATGAGTCTCGACACGCCATGCGCCGCGCGCTTGCCGTGACCGGGGCGCTCGACGGGGAGTGCCTGTCGTCGCTCCTTGACGAAAAAAAGCTGGTCGTGAACAGGACGGGGCTTATCCAATACATTTCCGATTCTGCCCGGATCGAGCACGTGGGGGGGCTGGAGTACCTGAAGGCATGGCTCCTCGAACGCCGCAAGCTTTTTGTGGAGCGAGACAGTCTGGACACCGAAATCGTTCCCAAGGGCGTGCTGGTCATGGGAGTCTCGGGGTGCGGGAAAAGCCTTTCCGTGAAAGCGATCGCCTCATGCTTCGGGCTGCCGCTCTACCGGATCGAAATGAGCGAGGTCTTTTCAGGGCGTCACGGCAATCCGGATGCCGCTTTTGTCGAAGCCTGCCGCACCGTAGAATCGGTTGCGCCAGCCGTCGTCTGGCTTGACGAAATCGAGATGGGGCTGACCGGAGAAACGGGGGAGAGCAGCACGAATCTGGGCCGAATCTTTGCTTTTTTCCTCACGTGGATGCAGGAAAAGACGCGCGGCCTGTTCGTTGCCGCGACGGCGAATCGCATCGATCTGCTGCCGGCCGAAATGATCCGCAAAGGACGCTTTGACGAAGTGTTCTTCATCGATTTGCCGACAGAGGATGAGCGGCTTGAAGTGTTACGAATCCACCTGCAAAGGCGTGGCGTCGACCCGAATGATCTCCAGCTCCACCGCCTCAAAAAAATCACGCAGGGGTGGACCGGCGCCGAAATCGAGCAGTGCGTCGTTTCGGCACTGACCCAGGTTCGCCTCAAGAACAAAACGATTGCCTTCGAAGACCTTCACCAGGCGGCGATCAGCGTGATTCCTCTGTCGAAGACGATGCGCGAACAAGTAGATCACATCCGTTCGTGGGCTTATGACCGGGCGGTCCGCGCCTCGCCACGCGAGACCAGCCATTGACAGGTTACGAATGACGAGTGAACGCACCGGCCCCCTCACGGAAGCGCGCCCCATCTCCTTTTGATTCCCAATCCCCAGTCAGGAATCTGCCGCTAAACGAATCACATTCGCGCCATGTTTCAGCGCCAGGTCGAAGAGGTCCTCGCGGCAGGTAAACAGAATCACCTGCCGACGCAGAGCTTCCTCGGCCAGGACATCGAATGCTTTGAGAAGCCTTGCCCGGTCATAGGCGGCAAACGGCTCATCCAGGAACCCGGGGCACGGCTCCTCTGCATTCGAAACCAAATCCATAATTCCGAAACGAATCGAGAAATAGAGCTGGTCCTGTGTCCCGCGGCTCAAATGCTCCGCCAACCGAAGCTCACCGCTGTCCATCTCGCGAACCCAGACCTGGAAATCAGGATCGATCTTGACCTCCTCATACCGGCCCGTGCATAAGCGGAGAAAACGCTGCTCCACAGCCGCGTTCAGCTGCGGCGCCAGGACCTCCTGCTGCTGCCGCGAGAGTTTCTCAACCGTTTCCAGTGCGATTTCCAAGGCGCGCCGATTTTTCCCCAGCTCACCCAGGTTTCGCTCGGCGATGGCAAGATCCTCTTCGATATCGCAGGGGGAGCGGAAATTCTCGAAAGCCTGCTTCACCCGCTCCAGCGCCCGCGCGTGTTCTTCGCGAGCCCCCGCCAGCCGCGAGCCGATCCGCTTTTCCTGCTCCTCCGCTTCCGCAATGGTCGGGAGATAAGGCAGGAAGGGTTCCAACTCCCCGCTCCTGGAATCGGCCATGGGCTGTTGTTCGGCGCACTGGGGAGCCTTCTGCTCCATGAGGCGCTGAAGCCGATCCTGCCATTCGGCTAGAGTCAGGTTCTCGGCGAGCCTCGAGAACTCGCGCGCACGGGAGGATTGCTTTTCGACGAGGTCGAGCAGTTTCTGGCGCTTGGCACACTCCTCCCGAAACTGCTCGGGATTTTCCACCCGCGCTCCGTCCAGCAGCGCTTCTATCCGGGAGCACGTCAGGCCGTGCTCGTGGGCCAATTCGGCGTGCGCGGATTCCAACGAATCGGCATTTTGCACGCATGCAGCGTAACTTGCATCCAACTCCCGGAACCGGCGCAGGTTGGCCCGCAACAGGTCGATCTGGAATTTCAGACTGCCCGGCGAGCAGGAGAGGCCTGCCTTGCTGAGCCCGCCCTTCAGCAATTGATAAAGTTCATCCGATTGCACCTGCAGCCGCTCCCGCTGGTTGTCAATTTCCGCCGAGCGCGCCTCGAGATCGGCAAGTTTGTGCCGGTCCTGTTCGGCTCGTTTTGCGGCCGCCAGGAAATCATCGACTTTTTGAAACCCGGAATTGCGCATCGCCTCACTGAATGACTTTCTTTTTTTCCCCCCTTCTTCCTGAACACGGTCCAATTCAAGCTCGAAAGTGCGCAGAATCTCCGCGGCGTTCCGCATGGTCCCCCCGGATTTTGAGGCGGCGACAAACAGAAGCACGGCGGAAACCATCAATACGGCCGCGAGCCCGATATCGACCCAGGGCGCATACCGGTTGAACCCTGTGGCATAGCGCAGGGCGGGAACGAGGACAGAAAGACCGACCAGAATTCTGGCCAGGACTTTTCGATTCCGTGTCGTCCGTTTTGCATCGGCCTGCGTGGATTTCTCGACCAAAATTTTCCCCATCAAGGCGGTGCCATTCTGGGTTGCGAGCTGCTCATCCTCGGCGGCTTCTCGAGCCACACGCTCCCAGTCGTTCTGAGGATCCATGAAGGCTGGGCTGAGCTCGCTCAAGCGCTTCTCAACAAAGCCGGCTTCCTCCCCCAAACGATTGCGGGTCTTCTGCAAACCGTCCTTCTGGAGGGAGAGGCTGAGGTAGCTGACAAACCACTCCGTGATCTTTTCTGCATCCGTACCTGTGGCAAACGGAGCATACGCGGCAAGCTCCTTGCGTTGGGATTCGGCCAGCGACCGCTGCGCTATCGCGGCTTCCTTTTCCGCCCCGATTTCACCGAGGTGCTTCGCCATGCTGTCGCGCGCCCCCACCAGCCGGTTGACCTCGTCGAGGCGATCGGCCGGGAAATCGGCGCGAGCTCCCAAAGACTCGATCTCCGCTCCGAGGCTGCAAAGATCGGCCTGGATCTCCTCAAGCGAATGGATCCGCGCGGCCATTTCCTGTCTGCGCGCGCGGAGGAGCGCGGCCTGGATCCTGGCAAGCTCCTGCTCCAGTCCCAAAGTCTCCGCGGCGATCCGGTTCCGATCCTCAACCCAGTGTTGGAATTGGGTCCGCCGCTCCTCGACTGCTTTTTTTTCGTTCTGCAAATTCTCGACAAGTTCGAGCGCCTGCTTGTAGGGTTTGGTAGGGGCCCGCTCCGAACCGACAGAATCCAATTTTTCCTGAATCCTGGCCAGGCTCTGACGAATCGAAAGCTCCTCGTCGCCGGCTTGGGCCAGATTCGCGATCCGATCCCGAATGGTCTCGTACCCATGAATCTCCGCGACTCTGTTTTCCCGAATGACGCCCACCGATTCGAAGATTTCCTTCGCCATGCCGAAGTGAGACCGGGCGAAGAGCACTTCGCCATTGCGCTGTTGTTCGTACTGCCTGGTGATATCCTCCCCCGAAGACGTGCGGATTTCGATTCGTGTTTCCTCTTTGCCGAAAGTGCGGTGAATTTCCACCTCGCGGCCGTCAGCCAGGCGGCACCAGAGAATCCCTCCATACTCGGCAGCATGCCAGGGCTTGTACTGCTCGACCCACGGATCCAGACGTCTTTGAACTTTCAAGTCCGAACGGAGCTGACCATAGAGCGCGGCGATGAGAAAACGCTGCAGCGTGGATTTCCCTCCCTCATTCGAGGCAAAAACAAGATTCAGCCCTTTCTGATAATCCAGGAGGCGGTCCCTCAGTTTCCCAAATCCCAGGATGTGACTGCGCAGAATGATCACCGCAACCTCACTTCCCGCCCGCTCAGGGCCTCCACTCCGTAGAGGCGCGCGCGCTCGAGAACGATCCGGTCGACCTCCGGGGCGGCAGCGATCCGTTCGTTCATGATGCGGACGAACCTTCCCCGTGTCGTCTTTTCCTGTGAGATCGATTCGAAATCCAAAGCCGGATGCGTTTGATCATCCCACTGGACATACAACACCTCGTCGGCGAGCCTTTCCTCCAGTTCCGGCAGCGACAGGTCGAGTTTCGGGTCGAGCGCGCCCACCAGTTGAACCCGGAGGATCGTCTTCGGATCGAACAGGCCGCCGCGTTGACTCAAAATCGCGTCCAAGATCTGTTCACGCGTGGAGAACGCATCGCAATCCACGGTCAGAGTATTCAGTCTGTATTGATTGCAGTCCTTGCTCTCGACCTGAATCCCTCCATTTTCAATTTCTCCCAGAAGGTACCCGCAAGGCCCCTGCTCGTCCCAACCTCTTCCCTCTGGAATTCCGCAGTACCAGGCCTGCGTCCCGTCGATAGGGTTGGGGATCTGGTGCCGCTGATGATAGTGTCCCAGAGCGCAGTAGTGGATGTTCTTTCCGGCGAGTTCCTGGATCTCGAAGGGGCCGTGCTTGGCTTTGCCGGCGGGTACACAACTTACGTCGGACCCGTGAGACAGCACGATATTCAATAAGTCGTTCGGCAGTACCGGCAGCCGCCCGAAATGGTGCTCTTCCAAATAAGGATGCGCAAAACCAAAACCGGTAATTCGAACCCCCGCCTGCCGAAGTTCGATCGATTGAAATTCTTCGGTGGCGAAGATGTGGACGTTGCCGGGCCAGGACTCTTCCCGGTAGGGCGACCCCGGGACACAGGGGTCATGATTCCCGGGGGAAATGAACACTCGCACGCCGCTTAAAGTCGCCAGCTGCTGCTTGATGAACTCAAACGTGTCGGGAGTGATCCGCTGCAGCTCAAAAAGATCCCCGGCTATAAGCACGAAATCAACTTCATAATTCCTGGCATCCTCAATGATACGGCGGAAGGTGCCGCGAATCGCCTCGCGCTTCCGGTCGCCCAACCATGAAGGAAAGCCCGAACCCGAGAAGCTCGTGTCCAAATGGACATCGGATGTGTGGATAAATCGAACAGGTTTCATAAGATTGGAGACTCGAAATGAAACACTACAGTTTGTATGTTTCGAGACGCTCCGGAATATGGGTTTTCCACCCGAGCGAGCGGTGGATGGCATCGGCCAGTGCCCGGCTGGATTCCGGCTCGCCGTGGACGACAAACGTCAGTTTTGGAGCTTCCTTGAACGTCCCGAGCCAGCGGAGAATCTCGATCGAATCCGCATGCCCGGAGAAGGCTTCCATGGATTGGATTCTCGCGCGTACCGGCACCATCTCTCCGTGCATCTTGAGTTCCCGCGCCCCGTCCTTGAGAAGCTGGCCGCGTGTTCCGACAGACTGATAGCCCACAAAGAGAATGGTGTTCCGAGGATCCGGCAACCGGTATTTCAAATGGTGAAGTATTCTGCCCCCGGTGGCCATCCCGCTCGCGGAAACGATAATGCCGGGGAACCGCATACTGTTTATCTTTTGGGATTCTTCGGGGGTATGGACAAATTCCAGGTTCGGGCACAGAACCGGACATTTGCCGGTTTTGCGGAATACCGTTTTTGCCTCTTCGTCGAAATCGTCAATGTGCCGGCAAAAGACTTCGGTGACATGCTGGGCCATCGGGCTGTCGACAAATATCGGAAGGTCCGGGATCATGCCGCGCGCTTTCAGGTCCCGGAACAGGTACAGCAAAGTCTGGGTGCGGCCGACGGCAAAGGACGGGATAACCAGCATGCCGCCCCGCTTGGCCGTTTCGTTAATCACGCCCGACAATTCTGCGAGCGGGTTTTCCGCCGGATGCACACGATCCCCGTACGTCGATTCAATCAAAAGATAGTCCGCCTGATCGACAGGGGTCGGATCGCGCAGGATCAGGGCGTCATACCTGCCCAGATCGCCGGAAAAAAGTATGCGGACAGGCCGGCGGTGATTCGTATTCACCTCAATGGTCGCCGACCCGAGGATGTGCCCTGCATCTCTGAACCGGACCTCGGTCCCATCGGATAATTCCGTCGGCTGATCGTAATCGAGGGTCCGAAGCTGCGGGAGGACGCGCTCGGCATCTTCTCTCGTGAACAGAGGCAGCGCCGGCTTGTGTTTGCTGAAGGCCTTCTTGTTGGCGAACCGCGCATCTTCTTCCTGCAGATGAGCCGCATCGAGGAGGCTGATTCCGCATAACTCTGTCGTCACCGGCGTGGACCAGATCTTTCCCTTGAATCCCTCGCGCACGAGCACGGGCAGCATGCCCGAGTGATCGATGTGCGCATGCGTCAGCAAAACGTGATCGATGGTTGAAGGCTCGACCTGCGGCGGATTCCAGTTCAGAAGGCGGAGGTTCTTGGGTCCCTGAAACATCCCGCAGTCCACCAGGAAACGAGTCTCCCCCGTGTCGATCAGATACTTCGAACCGCTAACAGTTCCGGCCGCTCCCAGGAATTTGATTTGTGTCATGTCATTGAATATGCAAGATGCGGGATACCACATGCAACACAAAGATTGCATGAATCAGGGGGGCGGTCGCCTTATTCCCCCACTGGCTTCAATGCTCTGAGCAGGCAGCCGGGTTAGGAGGTGACTGTCCCCTCCTAACCCGGACAAGCAGGAACCCAAAAGGTTTAGGCTTGCTCTGAATCCCTACGCATAATAAAATCCGCCAGAACCCGCAAAGCGGGAAGGTCGTCAGACCAGGTTAATCAGCGTCAGGGAGAATCTACACTTCATACTGACCGGAGGCCAGAGAGGCATTGTCCTCACATCCCTTTTTCTGTCTCATTGGCGCACCCAGTGCATGAGCTGCCCCTTTCCTTGCTATTGGGGGGAAAGGGGTTTTTGATCTGCGTTCTCCATTTTGACGTCTTTTGGCGCACCATTTCACTCTATGGGTATTAATCCATGGGTTCAAACAACCAGCAAGAAGATTCAGCAGCGGCTCTAAAATCTTCTGCCCAACAGTTGAAGGGGGACGGCCTCGGCCGGAAACGATGTACTCAAACAGCTCGGATGACCGGAAACTTGATCTTTCCTCTGCGCTGCGCATTCTGGAGAACGCGGGCCGGCCGGACCCCCGGCTGGCAAGCGATGATCCCGACGTGCAGCTGCAAAAGATCATCGATACTTTATGCGATCTTTCGATCCACGATGGTTTGACGGGGCTCGTCAATGCCACCTTTTTTCACGCGGTTTTGACCAGGGAGATCGAACGCAGCCTTCGGACAAGGAGGACTTGCGGCCTGATCGTCGTTGACATCGACCATTTCAAAAACGTCAATGACACCTACGGTCACATCGCCGGGGACAAAGCCATCCAGGCATTCGCATCGGAACTGAAATCCAGCCTCAGAAGCATGGATACAGCCGCGCGCATCGGGGGTGAGGAATTCGCCGCGATTCTGCCGGAGTGCGAGCCGGAAGATGCCATCAACGCGGCCACTCGGATTCATTCAGTTCTCAATCCCGTCACGGTGTCGGTGGAGGGGGAAAGCTTGAAGCTGACCACAAGCGCCGGCCTCGTCTGGACAAATCCTAACTTTTCAGTCACTTCGACCGCGTTGCTGTCGGAAGCCGACCAGGAGATGTACCGATCAAAACGAACCGGCAGGGGGCGTCTGTGCTACAGATACGGGGATGCCACTCAGATTTCCGACGACGAGCGGTCCGCACTGCTCGATCGCAGCCTCGAGGAAGACAGCGATGACCACTGAAAAGCACAAAGCGCTTCGTATCGCCCTGATCAGCGGCAAAGGGGGCGTCGGCAAATCCGTCATCACTCTGAACCTTGCGGCTGCATTATCGTCGCTCGGACGGAAAACACTGGCCGTCGATGCCGACCTGGGCCTTGCCAGCCTCGACGTCATCCTGGACATCTCGCCTCAATCCACAATATTTGATGCTCTTCATCGCGGAAGTCCTCTAGACGAAGCATTGATCCACACGACCAAGGGTTTTGATCTTCTTCCCGCAGGTTCCGGCCTGCCGGAGGGGACGATGGTCACCCAGGCGTTGGCCGAGAGCGTGGAAGCCGGGTTTTCCTCGCTCGAGGACCGGTACGACATTTTCCTGCTTGACGCGGGCGCGGGGATCGGGGACGTCGTTTTGTTTTTCGCCAATCTCGCCCATGAAATCCTGCTCGTTGTCACTCCGGAACCAACATCCGTGATGGATGCCTACGCCACCATCAAAATTCTGCACCAGAATTATGGGAGAAGCGAGTTCCTCCTTGTTGTCAACCAGGCCGATCCCGATCGTTCCGACCAGGTGGGAGCATCCATCGCCGGCCATCTTCGAAACGTGATCTCCAGGTATCTTGAGTCGGATCCCCCCGTCCGACTCGAGTTGATCGGCTCCATCCCAAGGGACCCCGCGATTCCCCGCGCGGTCAGGCATAGACAGCTGCTCGTTGAGACCGACCCCAAGGCGCCGGCAATCGGTGGCATCGCTCGCATGGCCGATTTCCTCGAAAAGCGCATCTCTAAATCATTTGGCATATAAAAACTAAAATGGACGGCGGGGCACCTGGTGTAATATGAAGTCCGTTGCATGACGCAATCAATGGCTGCATTTCTCACCGTTTGTTTTTGGGGACGACCTTGGAACAAAAACTCCATGCTGTTGGCGAATGGGGATTGAGCGACGAAACCATCCGTGGGCTGATCAGGCGAATCGAAGCCGGAGACTCGTCCGCATTGTTGACTCTTTATGACGGGACAAGCCGGCTTGTTTTCGGCCTGCTCTTGAGGATTCTGGGCGACAGGACATCTGCCGAGGAGGCCTTGCTGGAGGTCTACACCCAAGTCTGGAAACAACCAACGCGCTGCGATCCCGAAAGGATGCCTTTGGCGTGGCTGGTGAAAATAAGCCATGACGGCGCTGTCTCCAGAATGAACTGGAGCAAGCGAGACGGCGCGAAGCTCGAGATCGCGCGAGTCAATGCCGATTCACCGACAACCGTTGCTCCCAGGCTGCAAAACCTCACCCGCGCTTCCCTTCAGTCCATGGCCTATTGGCAGCGAGTGCTGCTCGAGAGCGCCTACTACGGCTGCTTAAGCTGCAGCGAGCTGGCCGCACGGATCGGAAAGCCAATCGGCGCTGTCAAAGAGCATATCCGGCTGGGATTGAGCAGACTCGGCGAGTCCTTTGGCCCGGCTGACGGACGCGAAGTGGAGCTTGAGATCGCAACAGGGGGTGACCTTGAGGCACGAAAGAGCGACTGAGGAGTTAAGGGAACTGGCGGCCCTCTACGCGCTGGGGTCCTTGACGCAGCAGGAAGCGCGCAGTTTTGAACTTCATAGGAAACAAGGGTGCTCCGTGTGCGAAACGGAGTTCCGAAAGTTCGAACATGCCGTTGCCGGGATCGGGCTTGCCGCCGATGAGGCCGCAAGTCCGGAATACATCCGCGACCTGCTCGCCGCGCGCATGGAACGCGAACCGCAGACGGCTGGGCACACGATCCGGTCGAACCCGGTTCGTGAACCAAAGCCCGCACCCGAATATGTTCGTCCGACTGCTCCTTCTCCCTTTCTTTCGCTCTCAACTCAACCCAGGAGCTACAGTACGAGAATTTTGCCATGGATCCTCGTTGCTGCGCTGACGGTCCTGGCTCTTTTGGGGCTCTTGGCCTACAGGGCGGCCCGGGAAGACAACACTCGGCTGCAGGCTGAAGTATCCGCCGCGAGGGCGGATACGGACGATCTGAGAGGCAAGCTCGACAACAGCAAGGAAGGGCTCGCAAACCTGGAACAGATCGTCAGTCTCGCCGGCAAGCCGGGCGCGAGAATGGCTCGTCTTGTGGGCGGGGCCACGGCTCTGGCCTCTTCCGCAACGCTCATTTGGGATACCGAGCTGAACCAATGCCTGCTTTTGGGACATTTCGCTCCGGCTCCGGAGGGCAAAAACTACCAGCTCTGGTTTTTCACGCAGGCGACGAAAGTATCCGCCGGATCATTCAAAGTCAATGCAGACGGCCGGACTCTCGCGACCATTCCTGTCCCCCGGGACGCGGCGAGCGCCGGCGCCGTCGTCATCACCCTGGAGCCGGATAACGGCTCCCAGATCCCGACGTCCCCTTACTACGCCGTCGGCCGTATCGACTAATCCCGGCCCGGGGACCGCTGCGTTGTCCCCGGGCACGGGCGCCGCTCAATCCCCCCTTCTCATCCCCCTTTAAATGTAACCCAAAGGCCGCTATTCTCTTTGGTTCACGGAGGATGATTGCGAATGCCCGGTTACAGCCCCCACGCGATTGAAGCCAAGTGGCAGGAATTCTGGGAACAGAACAAGACCTTTTGCGCTCCCGACTCCAGCCCGAAACCCAAGCGTTACGTCCTCGATATGTTTCCTTACCCTTCAGGCGAAGGGCTGCACGTCGGTCACCCCGAAGGATACAGCGCAACCGACATGTATTGCCGTTTCCTCCGGATGAAGGGCTACAACGTTTTGCATCCTATGGGTTACGATGCTTTCGGACTGCCCGCCGAGCAGTATGCGATCGAAACCGGGACCCACCCCCGGATCACGACGGAACGGAACATCGCCAATATCCGGCGTCAGATCAAACAACTCGGGTTCAGCTACGACTGGGAACGGGAATTTGCCTCGACGGACCCCGAATACATGCGGTGGACACAATGGATTTTCCTGCTCCTCTTTGATACCTGGTTTGACCGCGAGTACGAATGGCTGGACACGGGAGGCAAAAAACGAACGGGCAAAGGACGCCCTATCCCGGAGTTGCCCATCCCCGAATCCGTCCAAGCGCGCGGGGAAGAAGCGGTGCGCCGCTACCAGGATTCTTTCCGCCTCGCGTATCAGGCGGAGTCGCCCGTGAACTGGTGCGCGGCGCTCGGAACTGTCCTCGCGGATGAAGAAGTGATCAACGGGCGGTCGGAACGGGGCAATCATCCCGTCCAGCGTGTTCTCCTGCGCCAGTGGATGCTTCGGATCACGGTTTACGCTGACCGCCTCCTCGACGACCTCGATATCCTCCAATGGCCCGATCCCATCAAAGAGATGCAGAAAAACTGGGTGGGAAGAAGTGAAGGCGCGGAAGTGGATTTCTTTATTGGAAAGGCCGAAGCCTTCGATGAGTGGACTTCAAATCGAAAGAAATCAGGGTTCGATCAAGATGCCGGGCCGGACGCTATCCGGATTTATACCACCAGACCCGATACCCTCTTCGGCGCAACCTACATGGTGCTGGCACCCGAGCATCCCCTGGTTGATCTCCTGACAACCCGCGAACACCGATCCAAGGTCGAGACCTACCGCCAGAGGGTTGCCGAAACGAGCGAAGAGGACCGGATCGCAGGACGCGGCGACAAGAGCGGGGTTTTCACCGGAGGATACGCCACGAATCCTGTTAGCGGGGAACGGATTCCAATCTGGATCGCGGATTACGTGTTGATCAGTTACGGCACGGGCGCGATCATGGCGGTACCCGGCCACGATCAGCGGGATCTCGAATTTGCCCGGAAATTCTCGCTCCCGGTCCGAGCGGTCGTGACTCCGGCCGAGGAGTGGCTTCGTCGAATGCAAACGACGCTCGAAGAGTATCCCGACAGAATTGGCGATCTGCCGGAAGCGTTCGTGGACGACGGAGTTGGGATGCAATCCGCGAATGCCGAAATCTCGCTCAACGGCCTGCCCACTCCGCGGGCAAAATCAACGATCACGGGATGGCTTGTCGCCGGAGGGATCGGCCGCGCAGCCGTCAAATACAAATTGCGCGACTGGCTCTTCAGCCGGCAGCGTTACTGGGGCGAGCCGATTCCAATACTGCATGAACTGGATCCTCGGGGGAATCTGACCGGCTTGACGAGAGCTGTGAGCCCGGACGAGCTGCCTGTCCTTCTGCCTGAGATGGAAGATTTCAAGCCCACCGGCCGCCCCGGCGGCCCGCTGGAAAAAGCGGTCGAATGGATTCGGGTGCGGCGGGAGGGCCGCGAATATGCGAGAGAGACCAACACGATGCCGCAATGGGCCGGATCGTGCTGGTATTACCTCCGTTTTTGCGACCCCCGGAACGGACGGAAGGCGTGGGACCCGGCAAGGGAACGCTGCTGGATGCCCGTCGATTTGTATGTCGGCGGAGCGGAGCACGCCGTTCTGCATCTTCTTTATTCGCGCTTCTGGCACAAAGTGCTCTTTGACCGCGGGTATGTCTCGACGATGGAGCCGTTTCAGAGACTGGTCAATCAGGGAATGATCCTGTCGATCACCTATCGCACGCGCGAAGGCAGGATCGTGCCCTACCGGCAGATCAGGTTCGAAGAAGGCAAAGCTTTTCACACGGAAACCGACGAGGAACTCGCGGGGGAAACCGAGAAGATGTCCAAGTCGCGCGGCAATGTCATCCCGGTGGACGTGCCGATTCAACGGTACGGCGCGGACACAACTCGTCTTTATGAGATGTTCATGGGGCCGCTCGAAACCACGAAGCCCTGGAGCATGCAGGGCGTGGAAGGGATCAGCCGATTCCTCAACCGGGCCTGGCGAATGATGGTCGACGAGTCCGCGGACGAAGTGCGGCTCAGCCCCAAAGTGACTCCACGAGATGCCACTCCCACCGAAGAACAGAACCGGGTGCTGCACAAGGCCATTCGGTCCGTAACCCAGGACATGGAAAGCCTGAGCTTCAATACGGCCATCAGTCGCCTGATGGAATTCGTCAACTACTTCACGGGCCAGGAGCAGCGACCGACCGTCTGCATGGAGACTTTTGCACTCCTGCTCTCACCGATGGCGCCCCATCTCTCCGAAGAGCTATGGCAAGCGCTGGGCCACGCTGATTCCCTGGCGTACGAACCCTGGCCGGCATTCGATCCCAAGTACGTCGAGGAGAGCGTGATTGAAATGCCGATCCAGATCAATGGCAGGGTCCGCGGACACGTGAGTGTCCCGATCAATGCCACAAACAAAGAGATGGAACAGGCTGCCTTGACAGACCCCAGAGTCAAGAGGTATCTGGACGGTAGCTCGATCCGGAAGGTGATCGTCGTACCTAAGAAATTGATCAATATTGTGATAGGCTAAAATTGGAGTTGACTGGAAAATGAGACTACGTCACTTTGAATTTCTTCTCCTATTTTTTGTGATTGCGGTCGCCAGCTGCTCGCAGAAATCGCAGAACGGTCCAACGGCCACATCAGGGGGGCTAAAACCCGAAACCGCCCACGGTGCAGAGCCGGGCCTCCAATTTACTCCGCCTCGAGGCTGGATTCCCGAGACTCCCTCCTCTGCCAGCCGGAAAGCGCAATACAAGGTTCCGCGCGCCCAAGGGGATTCGGAGGATGCGACCCTGGTCGTCTATTACTTCGCCGGAGGGGGCGGGACTCCGCAGGCGAATGTGGAGCGGTGGATCGGGGAATTCGCCGGCCCCGACGGCAAGCCTGTTTCCAACGCCGCAAAAATCACGCACAAGACTGTCGACCATATCCCCCTGACCATCGTCGACGTGAGCGGCTCTTATTCGAGTTCGATGGGGTCGATGTTGTCAGGCGGAGCCTCGAAGCCCGGCTATCGCATGCTCGGCGCGATCGCCGAAACGGCGAACGGTCCGTGGTTTGTCAAACTCACGGGACCGCAACGTACGGTCGCAAAATGGGAGTCCGGCTTCGAGTCTTTCCTGAATTCCATGAAACAGGGTCAATAGGCTTTTTTTCTCGACTCCCCTTTCCTTTGAATATCGGACGAACCGTTCCGCTGTCCTTCCAGGACCCTCTGCAATGGTGCCACGCAGCAGGCCGGCCCATCCCTACCGCTTTAGGACAAGCTGAAGCAAACTCCCGGAACCGTGCACTCCGGCCAAAGCATAAGCCACGCGGGGGAGGTCGGCGCCTTTCGGATAAATGAGAAACCGTCCTTCCCATCGCGGAGCGAATTTCTTCTTGTACCGAAAGAGATTCTTATAGCCGTAAAATGCGTTCATCTTTTCAAACAGGAGAGCCACTCCCCGTTCCAGGGGCCGCCGGGGAGCGGACACATTCGCGAGGGGAGCATTCGCCAGGCTGGCTTCTTCGTAACCCATTCCCTTCAGCTCGACCAGAGCGTTATAGAGTAGAAAGTCCATCGTCCCGGGGACGACTGTGGTGCGTTTGCGCATCAAATCCAATACAACCGCTTTGCCGCTCCGGTACGGCAGCCAGGAGCAGAAGGCTTGAATCTTCGCCTCCAGGATGGCAATAAAAACCGGGATCCGATTCAGCCCCTCGAGCGAGAAACGTCCCAGGGAAAAACCAAGTTCGCCGATTCTTTTTTCGGTGAGCCACTCCTGGGAAATCTCCTCGAGCTGTTCATCGATCTCCGGCTCCGTCTTCACTTCGCGATCATAGGAACGAACCACCATCCCGGATTTGGCTGTTTTGTTGACCATGGCTCGAAGATTGGCTCTTTTGTTGCCGGAGAGACTGAAGTCCGGGAGCGGCAAGACCGCCTCCTCGGCCATTTTTAGGGAGCGGAGCCCCATGAGATGATAGACAGGAAGGCGTTCTTCCGCAGCTTCGTAAATACAGGGGGTCCAGTCATTCCGGTTGCAGTAATCCAGGTACTCGAGGACGCTCGCTTCAAAATCCTCGTCTGAGGCCAGGGGATCGCCGGCGGCCAAAGCGACGGTCCCCCGGACTGCGTAGGCGACGAGCGCCCTTCGGCTGGCCAGCAGAAGGTGGTGCTTATCGTTCTGGATGGCATAAGCCGACAACGAATGCCGGCTGTGGAGCTGGGATATCCGGTTGATGGCTTCCAGAGAGGCTTCCTGCCGCTTTCGCAGGATGACCGGTCTTAGAATCAGGACCATCAGATAGAGGCGGGCAAACCAGCCCGCGATCTGGAGAGACCCCAGAAACCGGTTCGCACCGCGAGTAAGCGGATCAACTTTCGGCTCACGTATCAGAATTCCAGATTGGAAGGATTGTGAAAGAGGCGTTGCCCCTTGCTGCCAGCGGTATTGGTCCCGCCGGTGGTTGAGGCCTACATATCCATAGACAAAAACGGCCGATCCCAGAACGGGCATCATGAGCAAGCAGAGCCGCAGGGATCCGGGATCGCTCCGGGCATAAAAGCGGCGGCGGTTGCTCCACAGGTAGACCAGCAAGAGCGCGGAAACAGCTGAATGGTGAAAATCGAGAGCGTGGGCGATGTGGGTGAGGAATGAGACGGAAAGCGCCATCACCGCCACAAACCACGCCAGTTCCTTGCGCCTGGCCAGGCTTCGGGTCACTTGCAGCAGGGCAATGCCCGAAAGCAGCATCAATGGTCTGCTTTGCTGTGTGACTTCGAGCGGCAGCCAGGAAGCAATGTGCTGAATCGATGCACGTGAACCGGGAAGAATTGCGGAAGCGATGTTGACCATCCCCATGAAACCGATCAGCAACGGCACGAGCGTATGCAGATCGACAGTCTTGAGGTCCTCCACCCACTCTGTGCCGTGCAGATGCCGGACCATCAGCACGACGGTTCCGATGCAAAGCAGCGCAAGCATGATCCACAGTTGATAGTGATGTACGCCCGAAAGAGCTCTTTCGGCCGCGTGCCCGGCGTAAAATCCCAGCAGGCCGACAGGGATAGCCCAGATGATCCCCGCGATGATGTTGATGATGAAAAAGCGCACGGCGCGCATCCCCAGTGCGCCGCAAGCCGCTGGAATGATGATCCGGAAGCCGAAAGCATAACGGCTGAAAAGGAGAATCCAGTCCGCGTGACGCGACATCCACCCGACCGCCTGGTGATAGTGGGGATGGTGGGCAAAGCGCTTCTCCAGCCAGGCACGTCCCCGCGTCCGGGCAACCATGTAATAGGCTTGATCGGCCACGCAGTTGGAGACAATGGCGATGGCAACCACCAAAGGAAAGTGAAGAGTGCCACGATGGGCAAGAAAGGCTCCCGCCAGCAGGAAGACCTCACCCTCGACCATGACCCCGAGGAACAGAAGTACGTACCCGTATTTGATTAGAAGTATTTCCATTCCAATCCCCGTACTCCACGGCTTGATAGGCAGCCAATCTCGACGGCGGACAAATCCCCGGGCACCCGCGATTTGCAGCTCTTCACGCTGGAAGTTAACTATACGAATAAAATATTTCTATTGGGACCGGAACCCGGGATTTCACGAGGGCAGCGATTTGATCGAGTTCGTCGCTTCCGAGAGGGGAGGCGGAAGGATCGGCGGGATCACGGGCAATTGTGTATAGCTGCAGCGTTTTCAGCTGTCCGCCAGCCGCAAGCAGCGCATTCAGCCTCCCACAATAAGATTCAAGCTCCTCCACCGGCGGCGGGGCGCCTTGAAGGCGGAACCATAGCGACTGGATCACCACCGGCCGGGTCCGCGCCGCATCGAGGATATTGTCGAGAATGTTTTTCAGAGACTTGTTGGGGCGATTGACCCGGTGAAAGTAGTCCTCCGTGCCTGCGTCGAGCTTGGCCCATATCTCCCCATTATTCTCATCCAGTCTTTCCAGAGCGGATCGAACAGAGGGCTTGCTTAAATAGGCGCCGTTCGTAATCAGGACAAGCTTCGCCGATTCCAGACCGAATTCGAGCCGGGCCCGGGCTGCAATCCCGACCGCGTCTCCGAAATGGGGGAACGTCGTCGGTTCCCCGTCTCCGGAAAAGGCGATGTCCCTAACTCCGCGTTCATCGGGATTCAACGCCTTGAACGGCTCCTCTGCATACAAAGTGCCGTCCTTTTCTGCCTCAAGGATCAGGCCGAGCTCCTCGGAAAGCCTAACAAGCTCCACTCGCCTGTATTTCGGAGGCACGCGCCGGTTCACCTGGCAATAGAGACAATTGAAATTGCATCCTTTGTCCGGGTTCAAGTTTATCCCGATTGAAATTCCGCGGCTTCGCCGGGACACGACCGCATAGACGTACCGATTGTCCCTCCAACGCCGCTCATGACGCCGCCATGCGGTTGTCAGTCTTCCGGAAAGTTCATTCGTAAACGGATCCATTCGTCACCTGACCTCTAAGTATAACATCGAGGCCATTCGGGATCGAAAAGCTCCGATTCTCCTGACCGTCGAGCTCTGAATGCTTTTTAATTGACAGAAAATGATGCGCCCTGTTAGGCTTCCGGATACTCTTCCAGAGAAGAGCCGATAATGGAGGACGGGTTGGGCATGTGCTCGCCAGGTTTGCAATTCGGAATTCACTCCCTTCGAGATGCTTTTCTGCCCGTCGTCGTAGGAATCGTAATCATAATTAACCTAGGCGTCCTTACCGGAGTTTCCCGGTTCGGATGATGGCTCCCAAAACCAGGCATTGGAGGGCCGTCACCCGAACCGGGGTTGACGGCCCTTTTTGTTTAGCCCCCTTCTCATGAGTGCAGGAGACAACATGGCAGACCTTCAGGCTTCAAGATTCAATCACCAGCAGAGCACACGAACGCTCTCCATTCTTGTTGAAAACAGGTTCGGCGTTCTGTCACGCATCGCCGGGCTGTTCAGCGCGCGTGGTTACAACATCGAGAGTCTCACGGTAGCCGGAAGCTCGGACCCTGGGCTGTCCAGGATCACCATGGTGGTGCGCTGCGAGGCGCTCCTGGCCCAACAGATGTTGAGACAGGTCGAGAAACTTCCGGATACGGTGGACGCTGTCGACCTGACGGATGCCAATTCCGTGGAACGGGAGTTGATTCTCGTAAGGGTCCGGGCGCCGGAAGGAAAGAGAACCACTCTTTTGACGGAAGCCGAGATCTTCCGGGCTCGAGTCGTCACGGCGACGCCCGAGAATTATGTCTTCGAGGTCACGGGCGACTCAGGGAAGGTTGAAGCATTCCTGGATGTCGTCCGGCCGTACGGGATTGACGAGATGGTGCGAACCGGGAAAGTCGCGCTGCATCGCAACCTTATGCCGAAAATGTCCGGCAATGAGGAATCGATCTCATCAACAGCCAGATAAATTCAGAAAGGGATAGCGAAGATGAACGCACAAGGCGAGAGCAAGCGCCACCCGCTCGCAGGCAAGCGAATGACGGGTGCGGAGATGATGATCCAGGTTCTGGCAGAGGAGGGGGTCGACACCGTTTTCGGATATACCGGAGGGGCGATCCTGCCGACCTACGACGCCATTTTCCGCTACAATGTCGAACATGAATCCTGCAGAAGCCAACAAATTCAACTGATCGTTCCCGCAAACGAACAGGGCGCGGGCTTTATGGCCGCCGGGTACGCAAGGGCCAGCGGCAAGGTGGGAGTGTTTATCGTCACTTCCGGTCCGGGCGCCACAAACAGCGTAACCCCTATTCGTGATTGCATGGCCGATTCCGTTCCGGTCGTGCTGATCAGCGGTCAGGTTGCCCGGGCGGCCATAGGCACCGATGCCTTCCAGGAGGCTCCCGTTTTCAACCTGATGAGTTCCTGCGCCAAGCACGTGTTCCTGGTCGAGGAGCCGGAGGAACTGGAAATCGCCGTCCGCACAGCTTTTGAAATCGCAAGAAGCGGCCGTCCGGGCCCCGTCGTGATCGATGTGCCGAAGGATGTTCAGAACTGGGAAGGGACCTTCAAGGGTGAAGGCATTTATCATTTCCGTGGCTACGAAAACCGGATGAGGTCGCTCGCCCAGGCACGAGTGTCGGCGCAGGATCGAGCGAATTTTTTCGATTTGCTCGAGAAATGCGAGCGCCCCCTTATTTGCGCTGGCGGCGGAGTCATAGGCGGAGACGCCGCTCCGCAGCTTCGGGAATTTGCCCACACGCTCCGGATCCCGGTCGTGACCACGCTCATGGGCATCGGCGCCATTGATACCACCGAAGACCTGTCGCTGCACATGCTCGGAATGCACGGCATGGCTTATGCCAATTACGCGGTCATGGACTGCGATTTTCTGATCACGATCGGGGCGCGCTTCGATGACCGCGTCGCCGGAAAAGTGCAGGAGTTTGCCCCGAGAGCGCGGTTCCATGCGCATATCGATATCGATGCCGCAGAAATCGGCAAGGTCAAGTCCGTGACGTGGTCCCACATCGGCTCGGCGCGCGAGGCGCTGACCGATCTTTTGTCTGGAGCGAAAGGTTTCACCAAGGATTTTTCGAAATGGCTGGCCCATATCGAGAACCTAAAAAAAGAACACGTCCGCAACTTCGACCGCGAAAGCGCCAAAATACAGCCCCAGGAAGTGCTTGAATGCCTCAACGGACTCACGCGCGGGGAGGCCATCGTGTGCACCGGCGTCGGGCAGCATCAGATGTGGGCAGCCCAATACCTGGATTTCAAGGATCCACGGTCGTTGCTGACCTCGGGCTCCATGGGGACGATGGGGTTCGGGCTCCCCGCCGCTATCGGGGCTCAGGCGGCATTTCCGGACCGGCTGGTCATTGACGTCGACGGCGACGGCAGCATGCGGATGAATTTGGGCGAACTCGAAACAGCGACAACCTATAGCCTGCCGATCAAAGTGCTGGTCCTGAATAACCTGGGGGACGGCATGGTGCGGCAATGGCAGAGACTGTATTTCGGGAACCGATTCTCCGGATCGGACAAATCTCTTCGCCAGAAGGACTTCGTCAAGACGGCCGAAGCGGATGGTTTTGGCTTCGCCATGCGCCTGGAGGATAAAAGATCATTGAAGGAAACTCTCAAGAAATTCATTGAGTTCGACGGACCGGCATTCCTTGAAGTTATGGCAGACCCGGAGGCCTGCGTCTACCCGATGGTGGGACCGGGAATGGGCTACAAGGAAATGATCACGGGAGATTTCATCGTGGGCCGCACCCCGGAGGAAAACATGATGGACGAGAGGTTGAATCCGTCCGATTCATTCTAGATTCCGGGCGAAGCACCGAGCTTCGGCAACAAACCGCGGATTGATTCTCGAGCGCCCGCGGTTTACAACTTCACGCGTCGCTGACGCCAAAACCGTCACGACATCGTTCCGGGAGGCAAAACTATGGCAGAAATCACGTTCAAGGGAAATCCAATCCACACGGCAGGTTCCCTGCCGAAAGTGGGCGCGATGGCGCCCGATTTCATGGTGGTCAAGACGGACCTCAGTTCGCTATCGCTGCGCGGATTCATTGGCAGAAAGGTCGTGATCAATATTTTCCCCAGTCTCGACACTCCGGTCTGCGCCACGTCGGTGAGGCGCTTTAATGCCGAAGCCGACAAACTGCCGAATACGGTCGTCCTCTGTATTTCGCGGGACCTGCCCTTCGCCCAGAAGCGCTTCTGCGGGGCCGAAGGACTCCATAGCGTCATCGCGGGTTCCGAGTATCGTGATTCGAGTTTCAGCGATGGCTACGGCGTTCGCATTGTGGACGGTCCGTTGGCGGGCTTATTCGCGAGGGCGATCGTGGTTGTCGACGAGACCGGCCGAGTTGCCTACACGGAGCAGGTGCCGGAAATCGCACAGGAACCTGACTATGACAAAGCCTTGGCCGCGGTGAAATAAGGGACTCGAGGAAGAGCTGGAAAAACACCGCGGTCCCCTTTCCCGCTTGGGGCTTTTCCCATGACGATTGACGTGTTGGTTGCAACTGCAGCCGTTGCGATGGTTGCGTTGCTGGTTTATTGGCGCTGGGTCACGCGGACGCATGTGGCCTCGCTGTTCCGCTCCACGGTCCGGCAGCTCATGGCCAATGGGGGCGGGATGGAACCGGCGATGCAGGAAGCCATCCGCCGGTTTGCCCGGCGAGCGCCCTTCAGTCTTATCCGGCCGGAGGAGTTTTCTTTTTTCATCGCTGTTGTGCAAGACCTGGGTTCGCCGGTCGACGTCGGTGCCGAGATTCTTCAACTCTGTGAAAACAGACACAGCATCTCCGAAATCAGAGATCGTCAAAAGATGGCGCACTTGGCTTATTCGACTGACCTAAAACTCAGTCTGCAGCGGTTGCTCCAGAATGCCAAAACGTTGCACAAGGAGGTCGGCCACCGCTATCCGAACATCACGATTGCCTTACTGGCTTCTCTTAGCGTGAGAGAGGCTTGGACCTTTGTCGAGGAGCAGAACGATGCCCTGATCTTCGATTACCGCCAGCAGAGAGTCCGGATCCCTAAACAGGGAAGCGGGAAAGACGCTTCGCGCCTCATCCTGTTCGAGGAGATGGCACAAAGACCCATCTTATCCCCGCCGGAAACAGGTTTTGAGGCCAGAAAATCGGCCCGGCAGGAGTTCGTCGACAATTTCGATGCCGTTTTTGACAAAATTTTTCTCGAAATGGCCAAGAGCGATTGACGGTTGGCTGATTTTCGCAAATCGTTTGCAAAGATGGTATAATCCAGCGCATTGATTTGCCGATACACTAAGCATGAGATCAGAAGACAGGGAGCTTTGCGCAGATCTTGTAAAAGTCACGTGGGAGTCCGAGGACGGTCCCGTTTGCACTGAATGGGCCATACTCGAGGACATCTCCCCTTCGGGGGCCTGTCTTGACAGCGAGCAACCCATACCGCTCGACGCGATGGTTTCCCTGCAATTTCCGGGCGAACATTGTCAGGCTCGTGTCAAATACTGCAAATTAGATCAAATCAATTACTTGGTCGGGGTTCGCTTCGAGCAGGGGTATCGCTGGTCGCGCCGAAAATTCAAACCTGATCACCTGCTGCAGTTCCGCTTGAGCAAGGTAGCGAAGAAATAGCCGGGACTCGAGCCGCCTGCCATTGCAGCGGACCGGAAAAAATCCAAGAGATACCGCCGACGGCAAACTGAAAACGTTTGTTTGACCTGCCATAAATTGCTATCCTAAGCGCTGAGGCCATTCTAGAGAGATTTGGGGATAAACTTATGTATCACAGACTGAACAAATTATTGCCTCTAGTCCTGATCTTCGCATGGTGGCCAGTCCCGATGAGAGGCGCGGAGGAAACCTCCGGCCAGATGCTGGGGGGATCGGCCAATTCTCCCATCCGGATCGAGGTTTTTTCGGACTTTCAGTGCCCTCATTGCCGCGTTCTCTACCTGGGAACGATACGGCCGGTGCTACAGGAGTATTCGAGCAAAGACAAAGTTTGCGTGATCTATCACGAATTCCCCCTTTCAGGCCACCAGTACTCAAGGGAGGCCGCCCGTTACTCCGAGGCTGCAGCGCGTCTTGGCCAGCAGAAACTGCTGCCGGTGATCGATTCGCTTTTTACCGACCAGGAGCAGTGGTCTAAAGACGGCAGCCTGGAGGCAACAGTCGCCAAAGCGCTGCCGAACGAGGACTTTCTCAAACTGAAAAAGATCATGCAAGACTCCAGTGTAAACGCCGACATAGAAAAAGAGATACAGCTGGGAACGCAAAACAATATCCAGTCCACCCCGACCTTGCTCATCAGCTACATCGGGAAGCAGCAACGGGTCGAGGGGGCTGTCACCTATGAAGTGCTGAAGCAATTCATAGACTCGATTGTGAAATAGTCACCCCGCCCGGACAAAGAAATGCAAAGCCGACCTTGGATTCAATTATTCAACATCACGATGTGCGCGATCCTGTTCTTTGCGGTTTTTCCCGTCCCCGTGCAGCCGGCGGACCAGGCTTCCGGACAGGTTCTGGGAGGCTCTCCCGAGGCTCCCATCAAAATAGAAGTCTTTTCGGATTTTGAGTGCCCCTCCTGCCGTGAGCTTTACCTGGACGTGATGCGCCGAGTTCTAGTGGAATATTCGAGCCAGAACAAAGTTTGCGTCGTCTACCACGAGTTTCCTCTCGCGATGCACCCGTATGCCCGGGAAGCCGCCCGTTATGCGGAAGCGGCGGCGCGACTTGGCAGGGACAAGCTTCTGATGGTCTATGACACGCTGTTCATGAACCAGGCGCAATGGGCGGAGGACGGACAGGTCGAGGCCACGGTGGCGAAAGCTCTGTCCCGCGCCGATTTTCAGATGCTGAAAAAGGTCATGCTGGATCCGGGGATCAATGCGTCCATTGAAAAGGAGATCCTGCTGGGCAACCAGTATCGGATCATGTCCACCCCCACGTTCTTCATCTACACCGGAGGCAAGCTGCAGCAAAAGGTCGAAGGACGTCTGACTTTTGTCTCCCTGAAACAATTCCTGGATTCGAGGCTGAAATGACCGCAAAGATGCGTCTGATCCACTGGTTGTGCCGAATTGTCCTGGCAGCGGTGTTCATTTATAGCGGCTACGTGAAATCCGAGCTGAACCATTCGACCCTGCAGTTTGCATCAGCGATCAGCGGCTACAAGGTCGTTCCGGAAAAATTTGTTTACCCGCTGGCCCAATATTTCCCATGGATCGAGATCGCGTTGGGAGCTTGGATTTTGATCGGGTGGAAGATCGGCTGGTCCTCGATGGCGGCTTCCGGATTGATGCTATTCTTCATTGGGCTTCTTTCGATCACTCTCTACCGCGGGATCGATACAAACTGCGGGTGCTTCGGCTTCGGCGATCGGATCACATGGAAAACGATTGTCCGCGACGGTTCGCTTTTCATCCCTGCGCTGTATCTGGTGATTGAATCGTGGATCCGGATGCGTAAAAAGCAGGCCGCTCTCACGCCTACGGCTTCCCAAACCTGAAGACTTGACCACGGTGTGGGTCGCGCTTCCATGCGCTTTTACGGCAGCGCTTTGGTGGCAAAGCCGCCGTCGTTATGGATCAGCAGGTAACGCTTGGCGTCAAGGGCTGTTTCGAGCACAACTTCTCCGTGCCAGAGCTGGCAGAGATAGGCGAGCGTTTTTTCGGCATATTCCAGCTCGAGGTCGCGGCCGTCGTGATCGTGGACCAGATAGAGAGTGTGGTTGTGCCCGAAATCGGCGTCTTCGACCTTGATCACGGGCACGGAGTTCATCCCCACATTCTTCAGCAACGCCTCCTTGACCTGCAGCCACCCGTCCTGGTCCGCCACATTTTTTACGACCTTTTGGGCTCCCTTTATTTCGTATTCGAACAGGTTGAGTTCCCGGACCAGCGGTTCGGTCAGATGGCGCCTCAAAAAAGAGCTGTCACGGTCGGATTCGCGGATTTCAAACAGCTTCTCATCCGCGGTGCGCTTCGCGGGATCTTCCGGTCCGTTATGGCGCCTGTGGATGTCCTGCCAGATGGCCAACCCGATATGATACGGGTTTAAGCTCATGGGGAAGGGGCGCACGACCTGGTTGTGGCGCACGAGGAACTCGAGATAGAGTTCTTGCGGCAACTCCAGGCCATCCAGTATCTTCGCATGCCAATAGGTTGCCCAGCCTTCGTTCATGATTTTCGTTTCGATCTGCGGGATGAAATACTGAGCTTCTTCGTTCACGATGGTCAGAACGTCTTTCTCCCACCTCGAAAGGTCCGGGTTGTGATCGCGGATGAACAAAAGCAAGTCCTCGTCCGGCACGGGAGGTATTTTGTTCAAATTGGGCGGAGGGAGCGATTCCCGGCGATGAAGGGCTTGAAAAGGATCGGCCGGAGCAAGGGAGGATTCAACCAGCACACTTCGTTCTTCTTCGATCGTGCGCTTCCGGATCGCAAGATTTCTGCGGCACTGCAGGGACACCGCGTGCGCCGCATCGAGAAGTTTTTCCACATTTTCCAGGCCGATGCTCGGATCCTCGATATAGCGGCGGATGCGATCCCCATGGGCTTTGAAGGTGTCGACGGCGTATTCCGGGCGCGTCGTTTTAAAAGTGAAATTGTTTTTGAAAAAATCGTTGTGGCCGTAAACGTGAGCGATGGTGAGGATCTGCAAAAGCAGCGAGTTGTCGCGCATCAGATAGGCCAGCGCCGGATTGGAATTGATCACCATCTCGTAGGGAAGGCCGGAGACCCCGTAGTCGTAAAGAGTCTTCTGCTTTTCGTAAGCTTTGCCGTAGGACCAGTGCGGGTAGTGAGACGGCACCCCCGAATAGGCCATGCTGGAGAGCATCTGGTTGTGGTCGCAAATCTCGAATTGCTGCGGGCAGCAATCCAGGCCGAATTCCCGGGCTTTTTCCCGGATACGCCGGTCCCATTCCTCGAGATCCTCAACGCTGTACAGGTTGCTCATCTTTGCCTATGCGCTCAATGGTTCCGCCGAAGCCCGGTCCTTGGACAAAAAGGTCCTGAAACAGGGATACACATCCTCTTTGCGCTCGATCCGAAGGGTCATGAAGTTCGGGGCCACAAGCTTTCGGAAAAAGGTCATCATCGAGCTTTCATAGGCATAATGCCCGTGCGGCTTGATTTCCCCGTATCCGAAAAGATTGCAGGCTTCACACAGTTCCTGGGCCCGGCGCAGAGCCGTGTCGTTGTCCGCCTCGAAGTTGTCGCCATCCGAGCAGTGGAAAGCGTAGATGTTCCAGAGCGAAGGGTGATAACGCGCGGCAATGATCTCGAGGGCCCGCTCATAGGCTGAGGAGATGAGGGTGCCGCCCGCTTCCCCTTTCGAGAAAAACTCCTCCTCCGTGACCTCGGTTGCCTGGGTGTGGTGAGCAATAAAGACGATTTCCACATTGCGGTACTTGGTGTAGACAAATTGGCAGAGGAGGAAAAAGAAACTCCGGGCGAGGTACTTTTTCATGGTATCCATCGAACCGGAGGTATCCATCATGCAGAGCACGACGGCATTCGACTCCTTTTTGATATCGGTCGTCACATGGCGATAAACCAGGTCGTTTTCGTGGAACGGGAACCGCTTGTCCGCATATTCCCCCAGGGAACCTTGAACTGCCAATCGGCGCCGTAATTTCTCTTTGACGGTGCGCCGCCTGTCCAGTCTGACCCTGATTCCGACCGTGCGATACCCTTTCCGTCGGGTCAGCCGTTCCGCGTCCATTTCACGCAGCTTTTTCCGCTCAAGATCTGGAAGCTCCAGATCCTCGAACATGATTCCGATCAGCTCCTCGAGCGTGACATCCGTTTCATAGTAATCCACCCCGGGTTGATTTCCGGCTTTGCCCTCTCCCTTGTGGCCCTGGTCCTGACCATCTTCAACCACGTCCCCGGGCTCGAGTCCGCCCTGACCGCCCTGGGCAACACCTCCGGCATTCTCGCCGTGGATGAAGCGATATTCCTTGATCCCGCGAATCGGAACCTTGATGATCCGATCCCGGTTTTTGCCGATGATCGATTCTTCGGCAATGATATCCGCAATGTTCTCGCGAATGGACTGCCGCACTTTTTCACGATGTCTCAGGCGGTCGCCCGCCGAGCGATCGCTGTGTTGCGCATCGGAAGAGCGGTATGGACGAAAGATCGTATCCCACATGGGCAATCACCAATCCTGCCTAGTCTTTCCACAGGTTATTCGCAGCATATTTCAGCACGACATCCACGCAGTTTTCGCAATAGCCCTTGGACAGGAGATTCTCGACCATCACGTTGTACTTTTTCGTCTGGCTTTCATCTCTCGTGCGCGCCTTCGTAACGATCCGGCTTAAATCCCGGACAGAAGTCATCAGTTTCTTCTCGATAGCCTCTTTCAGCGGCTCGTAGCTCTGGTAACTGACTTTCGTACCCCTTCGGCTGGACGCCCAGAGATAGGCGATCACCTCCTGGCGGAACCCATCGGCAGCCGACCCTATGACCGCGATCTGCTCCTCGATGGATTTCAGGAATCCTTCGTCCGGCTGGAGCTCTTCGTTTGTATTCGGATCTCTCACCTTCGTCTTGTTCACATAAGCTTCCGCGTGGTCGAGATAGTTCTGGAACAGAGACTCGGCCTGTTCCTGGTAGGAATAGACGAAGGCCTTGGTGATCTCTCCTTCCAGGAGCTCGAGGTATTCCTTGTGCAGCACGTCCTGCAGCAAATCCAGAAGATTCTTGCGGGCGTCGTCAGACAGATCGGCGTCTTTCGTCCTCGCTATCAGCGCTTCGCGCACGCTGATCGGGTTGATACAGTTCCCCCTGATGTTGTCGGACAGGGCGTTATCGAGAGCTTTCATAATGAAACGCGTGGAGATGCCGTACATGCCCTCCCCTTGGGCATCCTCTCTCAGTTCACTGATGTCGATCTTCTTGGTTTTGCCCTTTTCAACCACCTCTTCTCCGTTGTAGAGCTTAAGCTTTGTCATGAGATCGCATTTTGGCGTCGGGGCCAGGCGGCTCAGGATGGCGAACATGGAGGCGATTTCAAGGGTGTGGGGCGCGATGTGCGCTCGGAAATCGGAGTGCCGCAAAATCTTTTCGTAAATCTTCACCTCTTCCGAGAGGCGAAGGTTGTAGGGAACCTTAATCACCACGATACGGTCGAGAATAGCCTCGTTCGTGTGGTCCGACTTGAATTTATGCCACTCCGCTTCGTTCGAATGAGCGGCGATGACCGTATCCACATAAACCATGCCGTGCCGCCCGGGAGCCGGGATGACCTTTTCCTGGGTCGCCGTGATCATCGCATGCAGATACTCGGTTTCGTTCTTGAACACTTCGATGAACTCCACCATTCCCCGGTTCCCGACATTCAGGGCACCATTCAGATCAAGAACGCGCGGGTCGCCTTCCGAATACATGTCCAGCTTTGAAATGTCCTCGCTTCCGATCAGGACGGACGTATCCTGATTATTGGGATCGACCGGTGGAACCACGCCGATGCCGACCCGGTTCCGCTTCGAAAACGACCGGGCGACCACGGGGACTTCTTCGTAATGTTCGCCGTACTGATCCTTGAGCCTGAAGCGACAGACCGGACACAGGTCTCCTTCAATTTTAACGCCGAGCATCTTTTCAAATTCACGGCGAAGATGACGCGGTATGAGGTGCAGCGGCTCCTCCCACATCGGGCACTCTTCAATGGCATAGAAGAGTCCGCTTTCCTCGAGTCCCCGCTGGAGTTTCTCGACCAGCGAGCTTTTCCCCGATCCGACAGGACCCATAAAGTACAGGACTTGGCGGCTTTCCTCCCCCTTTAAGGAAGCGGAGTGGAAATAGCGCGCGATTTTGGCGATAACTTTTTCGATTCCAAAGAACTGATCCGAAAAGAACTTGTAAACTTTGACCGGATCGTTCTTGAAGAGTCTCTTGATATGCGGATCCCCTGATTCTTGAATGTCGCTGACGCCCGCCGCCAAGATGACATCGTATAGCCTGGAATGGGCAAGCTTCGCCAAACCGGGGTCCTGTTTGACAAGCTCGAGGTACTCAATAAATTTCCCCCGCCAGTTCTTGTTCTCTCGACTCGACCGATCTTCACGGATCATCTGTTGAAATTTAGATTCGCGTTCTTCCATCCAGGGCTCCTCATGGTACTGAAATGCAATATCATACACTAAGTAAAGATGCTAGCAAACAGTACTTGTTTCACTAGGGTAACAATAGAATTGAGTTTCGCGTGAACAGGAAAAGAGAGACGTGGCGGAGGAAAACGAAAAAACAGGTTGTAGGGTGGGCCTTCGCGTGATGTCAACCTCTAGCAGTTCGTTGTTATGATACCAGCGCTTGCCACAAGTTTCAATATGATATTGATAATCCTTATCATTATTACTTTGGGCACATGGCCGGGGAGAACTTCTCCCGGTGCCTTGCAAGCTCCATCGGGAGGCCTCTGGGAAAGAAAAAACCGCGGCAGGCGCGGACATTTTTCATCGTCCACGCGTTTCAGCAGCTTCTGAAGGAGAAAAAAGACAGAGGATTACTTACGCAAGGTCGGATCGGCAGTCTCGGATTGATCACTCCCAGACACAGATCGTTCGACCTCGATCGAACAGTCCTTCACTAGCGCCACCAGTGCTCCAATGGCTGCAAGAACCGGCGCCAGCAAGGTTCCTACCACACCCGCGGTCAAGGGAAACTCAGCCACGGTGTGTTCACCCTGCTTGATGACGACTTTGCGGGCGTTGCCCTCGTGGATGACCTGCTTCAGCTTTTCAAGTATTTCGCTTCCCTGAAGCCTGATGGTCTCCCAAATCCTGCGTTCCTGCATGAACCGGCTCCAACCGCAAGTGAAATGGCGCTGACTGTGAAACGACCCCGACGCTAGCTTACCGTTTCGGCCGGTATTGACCGGCGCGAATCTTTCTGGCAGACCTGTGTTTCAAAGGTTCCCAACGGCGACGAATATTTTCACGTCCCATTTCTTTCAGCCGTCGGGCTCCTTTGGACAATCCCAGACGATGCCCCTTGAATACGACGGATGAAACCTTGCGACCGAGGATTCCGGCTATTTCGGCATTGCTGTGAGTCCGGTACAGCCGTTTCAGAAGAGAAACCTCTTCCTTTGTCCATCGAGGACGCACTCGATTGTTTTTTGCTTTGTTTTTCTTATTGGTTCGAGGCAATTTCCCCACTCCTTAGTAAAACAAAAATTCACAAATTCAACGTAGGAACTTGCTTTTAATAGGTTATCCTTTTTGGATGTCTATTTCAATGATCAAATTTTGGAGATTGTACCACGTTGTGGTTGTGCGGCCCGAATTCTCAGAAACTGGTGGACTTAGAGGCTCAAAGCATGAAAAATAATCCGAGAGCCGCCCGGCCGAAGGCCCGGCTCTCCCAGTAGGCCGTCCTCGCCTTTCGCCTGCACCTGATTTAGAGTTGGGATATCGCCTCCGGGGAACGCCCTTGACCATGCCAAAGCGAATGTGGAACACAGAGACAATCGGTGGCTTTCGGACAAAACTCTCGGGGTGGTACCGGCGCCACCGGAGGGAACTCCCCTGGCGCGCCGATCCAACTCCTTACAGGATCTGGATTTCCGAGGTCATGCTGCAGCAGACCCAAACGAAGACCGTGTTGCGCTACTACGATCGTTTTCTGGAGCGATTCCCTGACGTGCAGTCACTGGCACGAGCTTCACAACCGGAACTTCTGAATGCGTGGTCGGGCCTCGGCTATTACCGGCGGGCGCGCAATCTCCAGAAAGCGGCCGTCGAGATCGCAGAAAAGCACCCCCCGTTTCCCGAGGATTTCCGTACGATTCTTGCGCTGCCCGGGATAGGGCGCTACACGGCCGGGGCAATTTGCTCGATCGCCTTCAACAAACCCTATCCCGCAGTCGATGGAAACGTCCGCCGCGTACTGACCCGATTGACCGCCACAAGAGGACAGGTTCCCGAAAGCTATTTTTGGGACCTCGTTTCCGGCTGGATTCCCCGGAGGTCGCCGTCGGAATTCAACCAGGCAATGATGGAGTTGGGTGCCCTGGTTTGCGTACCCAAGCGGCCCAAATGCCGGCGTTGCCCAGTCCGGGTATTCTGCGAAGCAAGAAGAATAGGAATCGAGAGGAGCATTCCGGGCCCTGGCTTGAAACCGGCCGGCAAACGGCTCAGGATCGTCGTCCTCGTCCTGGAACAAAAACAGAGGATTCTGCTTTCCCGGGCGAGCACAGCTTCGCTTATTCCCGGAGATTGGGGACTGCCCTGGCAGCTTGTGCCGGACCAGGAATCCGCGGAGGAAACCGCCTCCAGCCTGTGTAAGACCGTTTGGGGAGGAAAGATCCGCCTTGAACCCTGCGCCACAGTCCGTCACACCATCTCCAACCATCAAATCACGGGATTCGGTTTTTATGGTAAAGCAGAAGCGGGAGAGGCAAAAGCGCGGACTGGCGACGGTTTCCGTTGGGAAAAACGGGAGTCGGTTGGGAACGATCTGACCTCGTCCATCTTTCACAAGGTCTTAGACAAGCGGGGCTGAGCGGCACTCCGGCCCCGCAGAACAGTGATTTGCAGCCGTTACGGCGAGTGTGGAGGGGGCCGCATTCCGGGCTGTTGCATGCCACGCCCGCCAAACGGCGTCCGCATTCTCCAGTTTCCCGTCTCCTTGAGAAACGCGGAAAACTTTTTCTGCTGTTCCTCATTCAGGACGGTCATCAGCTTGCGGTTGGTTTCGGAACGAATGGCTTCAAGCTGGGGTTCCTGTTCCGTTCTCAATTGATCCAATTGCCGGAATAAAGGCTCCTGCTCTGTCCTCAGCTTGTCCAACTGTTTGCGCGACTCAGCCATGATGTCCTGGAACTTCTTTTGCTGCTCCGGCGTCAAGCGGAGCAGATTCTGCAAGTTCTGCATTGAACCGCGTCCCATCCCGGTCCTGGCCTGAAAGCCTTGCATCCCCCTTCTCTCGGGTCCCGCCATCTTCCGGAAATAGACATACGATCCTGCCGATCCGAGAATGCAGCCCAGAAGAAAAACGGCAACGAGGACAGCAAGCGCGCGCGGGCGATCGGTCATCGGGAGTCCCCCTCCTGCTCCTGCCAGATGACAAGTCGATTATCGTTGCGAACCTGAGATAGGCGGCTGCCAAGATTCACCGAATCCACTTCATCCATCAGCTTCTCGTATTCGGGGTAGATCGTCTGTCGGTTGTTCGAAATCACCCACAAGGACGAGCATAGGACAAGCAGCAAGGTAACCGCCGCCATTGCCGGTCCGGGGCGCAGCCAGGATATGATTTCCGCGTCCCAGGAATTTGCCCGCTGGAACGCCAGGCGGGCGACCCGGTCTGCCATATCCAACGGCCGCACTTCCTCGCTTCTCACGAGAGAAACCACGCGGTCCAGCAGCGCCTCTTTAGTCCGGCAATCGCGGCAGATTGCCAGATGGGCTTCAAACTCACTCCGCTCGGCAGCAACTAATTCTCCGTCACGGTATTTATCGAACAAGTCACATGTACGCATAGGCTTTACTTTCGCCCCCTTCTCTTTTGGCCTGAAAGATAGGCGCGAAACTTTTTCTGCAATTCAACCCGGGCTCTCGAGACTCGAACCCGCGCAGCCACTTCGGAAGTTCCCAACAGTCTGGCAACCTCGTCGTAAGGCCTGTCTTCCACTTCCCTCAAGACGAATGCCGCCCGGTACTTGGGATTCAGGCCGTCCAGCAAAGTCTGTGCCAGCTTGACGTACCCCTCGTTCCCATCCATGCTGGCCGGCTCCCAATTCCCATTCTGGGCAAGATCTTCCAAAAGACGGTCCTGATCGTACTCCTTGAGCTCGGACCAGAGTTGGACTTTATGGCCTCTTTTCCGGCGCAGCTGATCGATGCAGTAATTCGTGGCAATACGAAGGATCCAGGGGCCAAATGGCAGCTTGGGGTTGAACTTGTGCAGCGCCGTAAAGGCTCGAAGAAACACCTCCTGGACGGCATCCTCATTTTCGGAGGAATTACCCAGAATCCGATGCACGGTCCCCCAAACGGCCGCCTGGTACCGCCTCACAAGCTCACGAAAAGCCCATTCATCCCCGCTGAGCGTGTTTTCGATCAGAGCGGAATCTGCCGATTCTACCATGCTCATTATCAGTTACGGGAAAATGAAGAGTTGTTACAGAAATCTGACGGAACCCCGGCCTCCGGCTTCCGTTATTTTGAGACAACTTTCGCCGACTTCACGACAATCGTCTGCAGCGGGATGTTGGAGAAGGGCGTCTTGGTCCCCACTTTCACCTTGGCTATTTTATCCACAACATCCATGCCTTCAATCACTTTTCCGAACACGGCATACCCGAATCCCCCCCCGTGAGCGTCGAGGTGCGGGTTATCGCTCACATTGATAAAGAACTGCGAAGTGGCGCTATCAGGATTGTCGTAGCGTGCCATGGCCAGAGTTCCTCGAAGGTTTTTCAGCCCGTTCTTGGATTCATTTTTAATGGCCGGCTTCGGCGGCTTGGGCAAAAGGTTTTCGGTGTAGCCGCCAAGCCCGATGACGAAATCCACCCTGTGGACGATCGTGCCGTTATAAAATCCTGAGTTCACATAGTCGAGAAAATTCCGTGTCGTGATTGGGGCCTTTGCCGGATACAACTCGACCTTTATGGTTCCCATGCTCGTATCGAAGACAACCACCGGCTTCGGTTGAGTTTTGGCCGTTTGGTTCTGGGCAGATCCGGAAACAACGAAGACCGGAATCGCTAGGGCAGCAATCACGAACAGCTTCAATCGGCTCATTGCGCATCCTCCTGGTTTGTGAAAGTCTAAACCGCCATCCCGAATACACGAAGAACAAAATGGCCGAGCGGTTCCAAGGTTTTTAATATCGTTAGCCATGAAAGACACAAAAAAGGTTGAACGGGATTTCGTGCCGCTTGAGACGGAAATCAGCTGTTGAGCCATGGAGGGAGGGTCCGACGGCAGGTGGGAATGGGGGGATAGGGGCTGCGGCATACGCAGTCGCCAGCTGGTCGACGCCGGCCAAGATCTTCCGCTTCCTGCTGCCGATGCGGCCAGCAGGGTCGCTCAACCCGTTAACCGCGGCAAGCTTCAGGAACCTCATTCCCGCCGGCTTCGGCTCCGCCAGGACTCTCGCATTCAGTCTCCTGGAAGCTTGGCGCAACGCCCGCGTTACCGCTAACCGGCCCTGAGACCCGTCCCGGTGAACCCGCCATCCCCCTGAAAAAACCACAACCAAAAAACCGCTTCCGGCGCCAGGCAGCCGATGATCAGCTGATCCTTTATTATGCCCTGATCCTCCTTCAAATCGACAGTGCAGGCGCGTTTGGCGGCGCCGCGCGGCCACCGTCTCCCACTCTGCAGCGCTGAATTTCCAGTCTGGCGACGGCTTGGCGGTTGGATGCAGAGGAATCGATTCCTTCCACTGACTTTTTGAAGGGGGCGAATTTTTTAAGCGTGACCGTTTGCCCGCGCCGGCGCCGGTTCAATGCCGCGAGTTGCCAAAGGCAACCAAAGCGGATTGCGCTGTCTCCGCTGGACAAATTCCCCGCTCCTTCCGCGCCTCGCTGCCAGGGAAGGGATTCCTGCGATCAGCCGTTCCGCCCTTGACGCCGTCGGATGACTCCGAAGCGTGTGCCGAACCGAACCAGCATAGCGCGTCCATCATGGCCAACGTGTCCGTTGTCCGCTGCCGAATTTTTTGGGGGTGGATTTTTCAATGTCGGATTGGAGGCGCCGAGCGGACTCGAACCGCTGCATCGAGGTTTTGCAGACCTCTCCCTTAGCCACTTGGGTACGGCGCCGATAACAAAAAGAGCCGGCCGACAGCAGCTTCCTATTTTATTTGACAGATCCGGATCGTGCAAGACATCTTGCATCCTCCATCCTGAATCCTGCATCCTTTATCCAGTAACGAGGCACTCTATGAACAGAATGGTGGTTTGGGCTGTCTGGCTTGCACTGCTTGTTGCCGCTTCATCCCTCCCGGGCAAGGATAAGGGATTGTGGAAGGATGCGTCGGTCGAAGTCGGCGATATAAAAATGCACTATCTGGAAACGGGCACGGGGGATCGGGTCCTGGTCTTCATTCCCGGCTGGACGATGACCGCCGAAATCTGGAAAGAGCAGATCCCGTACTTCTCGTCCCGCGGATTTCGGGTCATTGCGATCGATCCCCGCAGCCAGGGACTGACGACCAGGACGGATGCGGGAAATACCTATCAACAGCAAGCGGCCGATCTGCACGCCTTCCTGCAGGCTCTCAAGATAGAGCATTCCTACCTTGTCGCCTGGGGTTCCGGCGTTTTGGCGCTGCTCGACTATATTTCCAGCCCTGAAGCGCAAACCCCGGAGAAAATGGTCTTTGTGGAGGGCAGTCCCGCCGCACTCCGAACGGATGACTACCCGGGCAGCATAACGGTGCAACAGGCCCGCCGATTCCTGCTGGCATTGGAGGAGAACCGGGCAAAGGCGACCGAACAGTACGTTCGGTCCCTGTTCAAGTCCCATCCGGCAGAGTCGCTGGTCACGGAGACCGTTGCGGCCAGCATGAAAACGCCGCTTTCAGCCGCGCTGGCGCTTTACTTTGACCTGTTCACCGGAGACAGGAAGCCTGCTCTCCTGCATGTGCCGGTTCCAAGTCTCGTCGTGACGACTTCAGACAACCGGGCACTCGGCGAGTATATGAAATCAAAAATCCCGAGAGCCAGCCTGGAGGTCATCGAAGATTCCGGTTCGGCCGTTTTCCTGGACAGACCACAGGCGTTTAACCAGGTTCTCGAGAACTTCCTGGGCGAGCACTGATTCGAGGCGGCAGGATTTCCTAACTCGATTTGCGCTTGACGGTGCCTTTGGCGGTCAGGTAGAAAGGCAAGGCGATAGCCTCCTCTACCTTTTTCCGGTAGCCTTTGACCGGCCACTCCCTCTCGAGGAAGTGGTCCAGAATCCGCCCCCGCACTCTGGGCCTGGCTTCCGCTTCGAGAAAGGTCTGAAGCAGTTTCTCCCGTATCGCCTCATCTCCGTTGCGGGCCAGGTAATCAATGGCCGCGATGCAGACATCGTCATCGTCATCCTCGAGGAAACGTGTGACGGTATCGACGACTTGCGAGTAAGACTCATCCGGCAGATTTGCGATCAGCACCGCTTTGGCTTCGGGCCAACGGGCATATCCCTTGGAAAGCTCTCCCAGCACGGAAGTCAACCGCAGGTGAAACTCGTCCGGCGAGAGGACCTGCCTTAAGGCCTTGACCGGAAAGGTCACGTCGGGCTCAACTTTCAGAAAAGCCAAAATCGGCTCAACCGCAACCTGGCCCATCTGGGCGAGCAGCCGCACGGTGTGTTGCTTCTCCTCAAGGTCCATGCTTGCCTGCGACGTCTGCACCGTGAACCTGCGGAGAAGCGCAGCGGCGGACTCCGCGGTGCGCCAGGATGCGAGGCGCTCCAGCGCCGCGACTCGCGTCGCCGCCTCGCCGTGAATCTGCGTAGCCTGCTTGAGAGCTCGCTTGATCTGCCCCTGTGACGGACCGGACCCTGTCGAGAACAATTTTTGGAAAAAACCCATAGGTTCTGTGATTCCCCTCAATAGGATCAGGCGCCGATATCATCACCCGATGCCCGCAAGACTCTAAAAATACATTTTACATCAAGTTCCTGGTGCCGCGCTGCGGATTCAAGCCTATAATATATGACTATGGAAGAACGCGATCTGTTTAATGAAAAGGATGAAACCGTACCTGCCACCATTTACTGTCCGAAATGCCGGACTTCAATGCAATACCCTATCAAGTGGCGCCGGCGGACCAGGAAGGCCAGCCTTCCTTCGGGCGCCGACGAGCGGGATCGGGCAAAATTCGAAAAGGCGCGGAACTATCGTATTCGCCTGGACGACAAACTGCGCTGCAAAAATCCCCGCTGCGGCAAAACCATCGAGATCACTTCACTTCAAACGGTGGTGTTTGATTAGGTTGTCCGCCCGTTGGGGAAACGGCCTGTTTTCAAACCACGGATCGATGGCGGATCCGCGGCTAAAGGCCTCTACTCCCGACGGTACTCATGAACAAAATCCGCCAAGGCCCGGACGGAATCCTCAGGAGTTGCGGGAAGGATGCCGTGTCCAAGATTGAATAGGTGGCCCGGCCTGCCGCCTGCCTCTTCAAGGATTTCCGCAGCCCTTTGGCTTAGCACCGGCCAGGGAGCCGTCAGCAGGACCGGATCCAGATTCCCCTGAATGCCGGCGCCGGCCAAGCATTCCCAGGCGCTACGGAGGGGAATGCGCCAGTCCACGCCGACGATATCGCCGCCGGCTTCCGCCATCAAGGGCAGCAGGCCCGCCGTCCCCGTCCCAAAATGAATGGAGGGAATGTTCGCTCTTTCGAGCTCGAGGAATATCTTTCGCATATGGGGCAAAACATAATCACGGTAGTCCGCTGGGCCGAGACATCCTGCCCATGAATCAAAAATCTGCACGACCTGGGCTCCGGCTCGGACCTGTGCTTTCAAAAATTCCAGGATTGTGCGGCCGAGCTTGTCCATCAAGAGATTCCAGGATTGCTGATCGCCGTACATGAACTGCTTAGTCAGGAGGTATTGCGACGAGGAGCCCCCCTCGATCGCGTAGCTGGCGAGCGTAAAGGGGGCGCCGGCAAATCCTATCAGAGGAACCTTGCCCTCCAATTCCGCGCGCACCCACTCGAGGCTTTTCAACACAAACCCCAAATCCGAATCCGGATCGGCGACCCGGAGCATCCGGACGTCTGCGGCGCTGCGCACCGGATTTCGGATGACGGGGCCCGGAGCGAACTCCAAGCCGATCCCCATGCCCTCGAGCGGAAGGAGAATGTCCGCGAAAATAATCGCGGCATCCACCGAAAAGGCATCGACCGGCTGGAGAGTAATTCTGGTCGCAAGCTCCGGATTCTTAAACATCTCCATGAGGCTGTACTTTTCCCGGATATCCCGGTAGGCCTTCATGTACCGGCCGGCCTGACGCATAAACCACACCGGGGTGCAATCGGCGCTTTCCAACCTGCAAGCCTTGAGCAATCTTTCGTTTCGGCTCATTCTCTCGCTCTCTTGATCGGGTGACTCCAGCTTACGCCAGATTGAAATCCGCGTAAATGGGAAGGCGATCGGCTGTGTGGCCGGGCCCGACTACCTGGCATCGGCAATCGCTGTTTGACATTCCTGATCCGCTTTTTGCAGGGTCTTGAAAGAATCAAGCAGACCGGGCCGGCGCAGTTCATCCAGGCTCACGCTGTAATGATCCGGGTCCGGATAGATAAACTGATAAACTCTCTTGGCTGCATCCTGGGCTAAATCGGAAATGTGGTCGGCGCAATCGACGGGTTTTTTCAAGGAAAGCGCCGGGCTTTCGGGCTGGGCCGGCCGCTCCTTTTTGGGCGGACGAGGAAAGGCGGCCTCGAGATTCCCATTCAGCTTCCCGATCGCACGTCCCAAATACTGGAGATGCGCCAGGCAGACGGTCTTCGCCTGCATGCGCAACGCCGGCGCCATCCCGGGATCGAGCGCTGCGCGCGTCAGGACAGGAAGATCCTTTGCAAACCGCTCCATTTTCCGGCTCCAGGCTAGGGTCTGTTCCGCATAAATGAGAAGCCGCTGTTTCAACAGGACGCTTGGAGGCAGATTGAACTGCGATCCCTCTTCAAAACCTTCACGCTCTCTGGCGCGGGCGGTGGGATCTCCGAAGAAAGACCGCAATTCATAATTCTCCCACAGGCTGGCGGGCGGGTCGCTCTTGTCATCTCTAGCCGCATCCTTATCCTCCGGCTTGCCTTCCACCGGAGGTTTGGCCAGTGTCAGTTCTATTTTGTATGACCGGCGAAGAGGGGCCAGCATCTCCCCAAATTTTTGAGCGCTCCTCTCGTCCTCAATCAGGCCCCGAACCGACATGCCGTCTTTTGCGAATACGAAGACCGCATCCACTCCCTGGCACAGGCCGGCCTCGTGAAAACGCAGCCAGGCTGCAGTCAGTTCGCCCGGGGTGTCCCGGCCAGGCACGCCGTCCAGCGGCTCGGAGTCTTCGGAGGCGGCCCACGGCATCATTGTCACGCCGATAAAGCAAAGGAAAACTGATAGACGAGAGCGGATCATCTCATTCCCAACGGCTTTAGGCTTGCACAAGAACGACCCTCATAGGGTACGCGTTGCCGAGCCGATTGTACAGCCGGCAGTGGACACGAAAAGGGCGGCTTGCAGCCGCAGCTTGTTTTTTGCCGGAGAAAACTACCGGCCGCCGACGACCGACTGCCGCCGTCGCACTTCTTCTGCAGCCTGGTTGTGAAGGTGGGAGCAATCCAGCTGCTTCGGCGACGAACCGAGAAGGCGAACCTCTCTGGGCAAGCTCGCGATCCGCTCCAGATCCTGTTGCGGAATCTTTTCGGGCGACAGGGACAGAATCTTCCGCAGGGATTCCGCGGCAGCGCAGACGGCATCAAAGAGATCGGGATATTCCGCCGCGATGACGGAGTTTTCAGAAATCAGATCCGCCAGCGCCGGCACGGAACACGAACCTCCCATTTCCCCAAGGGCACTGGCGGCAAGCCGAACGGCGGACGCGTCGTAAAACGAGAGTGTCTCTTCGAGTCCTCGGCGGGCGGCTTCGCCAATGCCTGCCAGAGCTCGAGCCGCAGACTCCTGAACCGCAGCGTCGTGATCTTTCAGACACTGAAGAAAAAGCTGGACCAGGTCGGGCGAAGGGAAATGCGCGAGGGCCGCGGCTGCCCTTGCCCGCCATTGCGGATCCTTGAATCCGAGAGCTCCGACCAGCGCAGGAACCGCGGCCGGCCCTTCGCGGGTGGCGGCCTCGAAATCGCCCCGGATCACGGCCACTTCGGCACGCTCCCCTGCGTTTGCCGGCGAAAAGCTCATGGTTTCGAGCGCGGCTTCGGCGGCACCCTGAGCCGTTTTGCGCATCCCGGAGATGGCGGACCTCAAAGAACCTGCGGCGGCCAAACCGCCGATTTTTGCCAATGCCTTCGCAGCGGCGACCTGAACGGGTTCGCTTGAATCGAGGACGGCCCTGGTGAGGGCGGGGATTCCTTCTTCTGACCGCAGGCCTCCAAGGGCTTCGGAAGCCGCGCGGCGAGTGTCCGGATCCCTGTTCGCCAGAGCATGAACCAATCGCTTGACCGCCCGCAGATCCCCGATTTCACCCAGGGCCAGGGCGGCCGCTTTTCTGACTTC
>Ga0326728_10002883_pt1 | contig 55743 bp, 51 predicted proteins | sample MB3enrmetagenome_FD_207602 | JGI IMG/M metagenome (GOLD analysis project Ga0326728, IMG submission 207602) | Lab enriched peat soil microbial communities from McLean, Ithaca, NY, United States - MB31MN | ecosystem: Environmental > Terrestrial > Soil > Wetlands > Peat | place: USA: New York... | reverse complement strand
CTGCCGTCTTGGCCTCGGTTATGGTAATCAGCGCCCTTGCCATGGCTCCGTCGGTAAGCCGGGCATTGGTGAGGATAAGTATATTTACCGTCCCTTTCGGTACATCTCCCTCAATGTTTGTCCCTTCGTCAACACTCGTCCGCTGGGCGTTTGTTTCCGCGCCCGCGGTAACCAGGGCAGTGACAATGAATGGTTTGAATACCTTGGTGACGACGGCAAGGTTATCCATATCGGCGGCAGTAGACATCTGAGCGACATCTTCCCGCTTTAAACCGAGATTTTTAGCAACCTTCTCCTGGATTTTTCTGACATAGACATTGCCGCCAAATTCATGTTTTGTCTGCATCTCCTCATATACCTTCATCCACAGTTCCGGATGTGCCGCATGGTTAATCGCTGCCTGCGCATCGGTAAAACCGTCGGTTGTGGAAAGAGTGCGCCGCTTTTCAGGAAACCGGACAATCAGGGTTTTTTCCCATAAACCGTCCCGGACATCTTTAGTAACGAAGGCTTTTGCTTTAATATCCTGTGGTAGTGAAATATCAGCCGCAAACACCAGTGTGGGGAACAGCAGGAGGGCACCCAACAACCATAAGGTATATTTCTTCATCAATCGCCTCCATGTATCGGGTTTAGTCCGCTTAGCAGCAGTTCATACTTTTCTTTAAACGCTACGTGCAATGAAAAGGCATAAAAAAAGTCCGCATGGGCCAAAGCGGCATGCGGACTTTACGTATTCAAAGTCTGTTAATGGTTTCACTCTCCCTTTACCACGGGGAACTGTTGAGTGTTGAGATCATGGCAGGTCTTCTGGCTCGCGATTCATCCTCCGGGCGCCTTCCCAGTCTTTCGACCAGTGGCATCATGCCCTTTGTCCTCGCTTACAGCGGCGGGTCCGCGGGGGATTTACACCCCTCTTCCCTATAAAGCCCTTGCGGGCACCGTGATCCGATATTCAGTTTTTATGCAAATAACACATGGGTTGGATAGCACAGCCTGACTTTGAGTGTCAAGCTGGATTGTCTATAGCAGCGAGTTCCCCACTTGCTGATTTTCCATTAGGGTCTTTTATTTTAAACAGAGGCTGAACCGTCTTCAAAAAAAATAAATTTTAGTATCATCAGCTAGATATTTTAACAAGAGGGCATAAACCAGCCGACAGGTTCAAGCACAACACAGAAATTTTATTTTTTGTTTTCCTTATGAATTGTCAAGTGCTGGGCCTCGTGGTTTGTTGCATGAGCATTTTGATGCCCCATAACCGATTGAACCTGCCCTAACACAATCAGAATCCCAAGAGCCAAATCCCCATGACCGATTGTTGCGACTGCCACAGTCAAAGCCGTAATATGAACCGCCACGTTAATAATTTTCTGGAAGACGATGCCGATCATGATTGAAGTACCTCCATGTTTGTCTTATATATAATATCTTTTGTCTTACAATAATATGAAACATGTTGCTTGTCAACATATTATATGGTATAAAATAAATTATATGTAAGACGCTGGAGGCCCTATGGAAGGCAAAGACACTAAAACACAGCAATATACCTTTCGGATTCCCACCGATCTCAAAAACGAGCTGGAACGCGTTGCAGCCGCAGAAGACCGTTCACTATCCAAACAGATTATTTATTGCCTGCGGAATTTTTTGCGGGAGAGGACGACGAAAGATTGAAAATTTTGACCAGAGCGGTTCTGTCGCCGAGCCGCCGTTATCATTTGGAAGACACGTATTGTTGACAAAGCACACAATTAGCTGATATCATTTATTTTATTGACTTAACTCAACAAGAAATGCTATGGTCAAGGTAACCTTTCACCTGTAATTTTTATTCCGGATTTTATCCGGCAGGTATCCACCCAGACTATACGTCTGTTTGGAGTCGTTCTCGGCAGCAACCGGGCCAGGGATCTCATCGAATGCACACCAACGGGATACATGCGTCCAGCAAGTATCCTTTCTTATTTCCCTCCAAGGAACCAATGCCGACTGAAAGAAGCTGGTCAAACTGGGCAGCATAAATCTCAACGGTCGGCGAATACCTTCTGCAAAAACCCCCTCGAGATCCTTACCTTATGAAACCTGGCAAGATAGTCTGAGACTTTTTGCCAGGACATCCCCTCACCGCGCAGTCTTTCGACCACTGGTCGTAAATCACCGTGCAGGCGGTCTTGCTTGGGCGACGCCTTGGCTTTAGACTCAGCCTTAACCACGGCAATTCGTGCCGATGCGACGACCTCCAGGTCGTCCGTAGTCTTTAATCTCCGGTTGCAATGCAACCTGAAGCGTTTATCGATCCCATAGAGAAAAGCCTGATATTGAAGCTTGCCGTCAAGTTCCACCTTGTTCCCCACCTTACGGGCTTCATTCTGTAGGAAGACAATCCTCTGCCGCTGCTCCTGGTGGCATTCATACCGTTCCCCCTCCGGCTGGTTGATATACCAGCGCAGGAGCTTATCGGCTGTTCTTGACGAAAATGGCCTCATATTTTTTGTCCTCCACACTGTCTCCTGACAGTGTCATCAGATGATGGAAACATCATCGGATGCAATGTGGTGGAAGTCAAGCAAAATAGCCATTCAATGGCTATCACATGCCAGGCTCCGCCGTTTTTGTCGAACGACAAAAACGGCGGAGCCGTCGCGCAAAAGCGCGTAAACACGGTTGCCAGACCGTCGCCGGTGACAGGGCCAAAACTGGACGTTTTTTTCTGTAGCAGGTGCAAAAGCAAGCACCGTAAAAAAAGCTTTTTCTTAACTGTCTGTCCCACCGGGGGGTCTATAAATTCCGGCACTCAATAAAGAGCCACAGTGAGCCCCAAATACGTCAGAGATCAATCCGCTTTCGCCCAAACGGGACACTCCACTGATGTTTAATATAGGAGGGTGAAGTTCCCCTCACTATCTAACGACAGAAAGGGATGTCCATGAGAGGTAGTATTAGAGGACAAACACTGCATTTGTTAAACTCCTCAGGCATCAAGTGTATTGGAGAGAGCAAGTTCAGTGCAAAGGATAGCGCCAGAATGGCGCTTGTAGCCGAGGGACGAGGTGGCACCTCCACTGCCATTGCTGAGAAGACCGGTATACACTCAATTGGAACTAAGGACAATTATCTCGATAAGTGGCAGGAAATCGGCCGCTTTGCCAAGGAGTCAACCGGTCTTCGGGACCTGGAAAAACTAACCACAGAAAATATACGTGAGTTTCTGGCATACAAGATTGAGATCGGAGTCTCCTATTCCCATTGGAGCGGCTATGCCGCTGCGGTGGGCAAGCTTGAAAATGCCCTGAACGGCTATGCGGACAAATATGACCGGGGCAATGAGTACAACTTGCGAGCGGCGATTATCGAGTTGAGGCCTGAGGCGCGGTTCGAACTGCCGCGGTTCACTGGGACCCGCAACTACGAAAACCCCGGGCAACTTGCAAGTTCAATCGGCAACCCGGAGTTCAGTTTGGTTGCCGAAATACAGCATCAAAGCGGTCTCAGGGTCGCAGGAGCCTCCTGCATCGGCGCCAAGCAATTGCGTGGCCTGTCGCATGATGTCCATACAGGCAAAGCAGTCGGCCTGGTTGCCTATATCGGTAAGGGAGGCAAGCCTGGCACTGCGCTGTTGCCGCCTGAGACTTATCAACAACTAGCGAAACATATCAGTGAGCACGGCCAACTGAAGGTTAGTGTTGACGGGTACCGACAGGCTTTGAAGGCTGCGGCGATGCAGACAAGTCAGCAGTACAACGGGAGCCACGGCCTGAGGTGGAACTTTGCCCAGGAAAGGTTTTCCGAGCTGCAATCAGTCGGGGCCTCATACGAAAATGCTCTTGGCATTGTCTCGAATGAGTTGGGACATAATCGTATCGAAATTACCCTGCACTATCTGGGCCTTTAGATCAATCTGACCGACCGGAGGATTTGCGCCCCTCTTGTTTTGGCTTATTAGCAACAAAAAGCCCGCACGTGACCGGATTGACCGGTTGCGCGCGGGCTTTTTCTGTTTTCGGTTGGCCCATTGCCAAAAACGGGACACCTGACTGATGTTTAATATAGGAGGGTAATTTTATGCGCTCTCCGAAACCTGACCATGATGAGAACAGGCTGGGAGACTATGTCGGGCAGACAATTGACACATGACATTGATAACCGTTACGAGGTGCTCAAACTGAAAGAGTTTGCATGCAGGATAGTGGCTTGCGACAACACAGTTCGTAATTGGATCAAAAATGGAATACTGAAGGAAGGAGAAGATTTCTTCCGAGCGGGCCGTGACTACCGATTCCCCTGGAGCCGTGAGCATTTGGAGCGGTTGATGAAGAGGCTGGCTCCTGTGCCTCCGCTGAAGCGACCAAGGATGGTCACCACGCGGCAAAATCGTACTCGATTGAAATTTCGTGCTTGATGGTTAACACCTCCGCAGGTATCCTTGCACGGCAAACGAAAATCAGCCGAAAGGGGGTAACGGAAATGAGAGGCTCATAGATGAAGAAAGCAACTACCACAGATGCAATGAAACCGTGGCACCGAAAACCTTCCTTCGGCAGTCTATACCTGACGAAAGGATCGAAGTACATTTACGTCTCGATAAATTATTTCAAGCAGCGGCTCCGCTGTCCCACTGACCTGGAAGACACTCCCAAAAACTGGGAGGAATTGTGTGATTTCCTGAAGGAGGTCGGCGAAAAGATCAGGAACCGGACATTCCGGTTCGCGAAAGCATTTTACTGGGTCGATGAGAAAACTAAAGAGCATTTCACCATGCTGGAAGGCAACGATTACAAGCCGGAAGCTGAACACATCCTAATCGGCGACTATGCGCGGGACTGGATGACTCGCAAAATCCCGACCTTCACCTCGGTGACCAAGCGGGAGTATTATTCCAAGGCGCTCAACTCGAGAGTCGTGCCTTACTTTGACAAAAAGTCATTTGCCAGCATCACTTGTGATGAGATTGAGGCGTTCATCGACAGCCTGAAGCGGAAAAACAACCCGGAACTTGATTTATCGGTCAAGAGGATCAAAAACATTGTCTGTCCGCTGGCAACGGTATGGCAAGCTGCTTGCGACGACAACAATTGGACGCTTCGTAATCCATTCTCCTGTGTTCCGGCAAAATATGGTGAACTCAAGGACAGGGCAATGCAGAAAAAGGAGCACATTGCAATGTTGAATGACGGCAGTGAGGACACTACCTCCAGACGGGACATTTTTCTGCTTGCGGAATGGGAACAGCACCGGTCAGCAATCGACCCTCATTATCATCTGGTGCTGGAACTGCTGCTGAGGGGGGTTATCGGCAGCGAACTCGAAGGGCTCCAGAAAATCGACGTAAAGGGCGACTCAATCGTTATCAGGCGCTCGGTTGTTCATGAAAAAGACGGCAAGCTCCACCTGAAATTCAAGCCCAAGAACTGGTACCGGAAAAGGGAAATCCCGCTTACCGACAAGATGAGGCCGCTTGTGGCGGATGCGATGGCCAAATCGACATCGACCAGCATGATCCACTTTGAAGATGGGATAGAATTTCCTGCTAACTCATTCCTACTGACCATGCTGGACGGCAGCCCGTTCAATTATGATTCATTCCGGGACTTGGTATGGAACAAGGCAATGAAGCGGACGGGGCTGCCCCACAGGATTCCCTATGCATCGCGGCATACCTTTGTACAATGGGCGCTCCTGGTAGGGGTCAACAAAAGCAGGCAGGTGGACCTGATGGGACACAGCACCAAAAAGATGATTGATGAGGTTTACGGCAAGTATCGCAAAGGGCTGATTGACGAGCGGGAGCGCATCCTGGATTACCTCGGCGAAGACTTCCTGTCTGTAGAGGAGTTGAAAACGGCCTTTCCGGAGCGATATCAAAGAAAGGTTTCCGTGCCGGTAATTCCGCCCCGGATAACAAAAGCCCCTGACGTTGCCATCGCTTTTGGTCAAAGCTTTGGTCAAAGCCAAGGGCTGTATGCTGATAACTATTTGTAATAGTTATCGTTTATTGGCGCGCCCGGAGAGATTCGAACTCCCGACAACCTGGTTCGAAGCCAGGGACTCTATCCAGCTGAGCTACGGGCGCATACCGAGGTCAGGATAACTGAACCGCTATGCTGACGGTTGCCGAAGGTATCAAAGTGCCGTTTGTATCATACACTTGAATGCTCGAGAGAGAAAAGTCACTCGTGGAGACGGTCGTCCCTGAGGCAATCACGCAGTTTACAACCGCAAAATTGCCGGAACCAAAGCCGGTCGTGTTTACAATACCGATCGAGATCTGGGGAGACGTCGCGGAAGGAGTGTAATTGGCAGCAGAAAGACTACCGCCAGCCCCCCCGGCCAAGGTCACCGACCCCGACGCGTCATTGGTGCCGGAGAGAGCGGCCGGCGACACTCCGGGCGGCAGATTGATGATAAATTGAACTCCTCCCGCCAGGGTGCTTGCGGGAAGGCTCGGTATGCTCAGCGTGAGCGTGGCTTTGGCGGGGCCATTTACCGTAACCAAAACCGGGCTGGAAGTCGCTGAATTGTTTGCCGCATCATATGCTTTGGCCGTCAGGCTATAGGTTCCGTTTGGCACAATCAAAGTATTCCAGCTAAAATTGTAGGGAGCGGTAGTTGTTGTGGCCTGCAAACTCCCGTTAATGTAGAATTCAACCTCAGTTACGCCTACGTTGTCACTCGCACTGGCAGTGATTGCAACTGTCCCGTTCACTGTTGAGTTATTGGTAGGAGCGCTTATAGAAATAGTTGGTGGTGTCGTGTCAGTTGTTCCTCCGCCTCCACTCCCGCCTCCCCCTCCGCCGCAGCCCAAGGCCGTGGCAACCAGAAGAGCAAGAAGTATGCGTGCAAGATGTCGTATCGTCATGGTTTTAGCCTCCATGGTTGTAAAGGTATCATGTGCCGCAATAGTAGCATAGGAATTCGTTTAATTAAACAGCGCCGGTTCCTGCCGCAGCCGCAATGGCGCGTTATTTGCCGTAACGGTCGATGAAGCCCTGCACCTGGCGGGCTGTCTCGCTGGCCCGGTCCAACTCCAGGTAGCGTCGCCACGCCTTCAGCGCCTTGTCCATGCGGTTCAGATCAAAGGCATTGACATATCCGACGTTATAGAGACTTTCCAGGTTGTTGGGCGCTATTTTGAGCGATTTCTCAAAATTTGCCAGGGCTCGCGTAAAGTCACCCTGCTGGCGATACATGGCCCCCTGGTCGTTGAGCACGTCCGCATCGTCGTGGTTGAGCGCCAGCGCCCGGTCATAGGCCTCAATGGCCTGCTGGGTCATGTCACCGTCGTAATAGGCATTTCCCAGGTCACGCCAGGCGGCCTGGCTGTCCGGTTCCTTTTGCGTTTTCCGGAGCGCCTCGGCAATGCGGGTGCGGACATCTTCGTCGTTCTGGTGCGTGCCCTCCTTCGTTGCATCGCTGCTGTCCGGCGTTTCCACCTCATCCTCCGGGACCGCCTCATTTTCAAACAACGGGCAGGCCCGTTTGGCTGCCAGATCGAGCGCCGATCCGGGGAAAATGGCTGATAGCGGCCCGCCACCCTTCATGCGCGCCAACCTTTTCCCGTCCGGTCCGATGATGTCTATGAGTTCCAGAATATCGGTCAGTTCGCTGCAATCGATTTCATAGTATTCAAGATGGAGCCGATACTGTTTTTCACCGTATTCTGCGGCGGCAAGCTTGCGCTGGGGTTCACCAAAGGGAGTAAACCTGAGCCATACGGTCACCCTGCCCAACGGAGTCAGCTTCAGCGAATCCATGTCGAGGGCGACGTCATGGTGCACAGTACGGGCCAAGGGCCGCCATTGGACAGCCGAGGCGCTTACCGGCGGAAGGGCGTTCAAGGATGCCGTCAGCACCATGAGACTCAGAAAACGGTGTACGGTCGCTCGTCCTGTTTTCACGTGAATTCCTCAACATTTTCAGGGGTAAGCTGGCTACGCCATTGTACTGGAGCATGGTTTGTTTTCAACTGTTTTTTTGCTGGTGACTCATTTTTAGCCTGGCGCTTCCGGCTTGACGCCTCTACTGTTTTAAGGTAGTTTCCAATAGATAGGGTGAATAGGGGAGGCGCCGCCGGAGATGCGCGTAATTGCGGGAAGTGTGCGGGGGATGAAACTTGCGGTGCCCCGGGGGATGCAGACGCGGCCAACGGCCGACCGGGTCAAGGAAGCACTATTCAGCATCATTACGAGCCGCCGCGAACTTGAGCAGGCCCAGATACTTGATATCTGCGCAGGAACCGGGAGCCTGGGGATCGAGGCCCTCAGCCGGGGAGCCGGTTTTTGCTGCTTCGTGGAACAGGACCGGCCCGTACTGGCGGTACTGGAAAAAAATCTTGAGGCCACCGGTTTTACCTCCCGGTCGCAGATCGTTGCCGTTGATTGCCTCAAGGCTTTGCGGCTTCTGGCAGCGAGGGAGCGGCGCTTCGATGTGGTGTTTTTTGATCCTCCCTATGCCTCGGCTCTTTACAACACCGTGCCGGAGGCGCTGGGTGGCCAGTCCCTGCTGGCGGAAGACGGGCTTCTGATCGTGGAATGCGCGGCACGGAATCCCCTGCCGGAACGTCTGGGAATATTGAACAGGGTTGACCGCCGGGTTTACGGTGACACGGCGCTGGAGTTTTTCTCGCTGGAGGGCGCATGAAGAAGATAGCTGTCTATCCCGGTTCATTCGACCCCATTACCTATGGTCATCTGGACATCATAAGCCGGGGATTGAAGATTTTCGATGAGGTGGTGGTGGCGGTGGCCGCCAATTCCCAGAAGAATCCCCTGTTTTCCATCGACGAACGGGTCGGCCTGATCCGCGACGTGTTCAAGGATGAACAACGAGTGGTGGTTGACACCTTCAGCGGCCTTCTGATAGATTATGTGTCTTCACGTCAGGCACACGTGATCATCAGGGGGCTGCGTGCCATATCGGACTTTGAGTACGAGTTCCAGATCGCCCAGATGAACAGCACGATCGGCCAGGGTGTCGAGACGTTGTTCATGATGACATCACTGCAATACGGCTACCTCTCCTCCTCCATCGTCAAGGAGGTCTGCCTGCTGAACGGCAACATCGACCGGTTTGTGCCGCCGGAGGTGAAGGCCGCCCTGAGGTCGAAACTCGGAATCGAGTGAACGGCCGCCCATGGGGAGGCGCCAAGCGGAACCAAGCGCACAACTGAGCAGAACCATCCCGGCGTTCAAAAACCCATCCTTTTTAGCCTGCAAGCGAGGTGCGTACCATGATCACACGGGACATGATTATCGCCGACATTATCAGGCAGCACCCCGAAACGCTTCCGGTATTCCAGCGCTATCGTCTTGACTGCTACGAATGCCAGATCGCCGACCTCGAAACCATTGAACATGGCGCCGGTGTTCACAAGGTTGCTATCGTCGAGCTGCTTGAAGCGTTGAACAAATCTCTGATATGAACTCCGGGCTCAAGTTCGCCTGCAGGATATTCCCCTTGCGGATTCCGCTCCATGAATGATTTTGAAAATTACGCCAATTATTTCCCTGTTGGCCTGAAGGTCGGCGTCGGCATCCCCCTGGCGAATGCCGAGGTGTTCCGTGACTGGGCAATAATTCACGAGATCGACGAGGATTTCGTTTCCCTCCAACTTTCCCGCGATCAATTACCCCTCAATGTTTCCCTTCACGTGGGCCAGATTCTCGATCTGCGCGGCGGCAAGGATGACAGCGGCTACAGTTGCCGGGCCATTATCGTTGCCGAAGGTCCTGTCCGGGAGATACTTCTCCGCCTTATCGGCGAGATCGTTTCCGACGAACTGCGGGAGTTCTACCGTATCGATGCCTTTTTGCCGATCAAATATTATATCTCCTCCGGGCAGAACGTGGACACGCTCAAGCAGGAGTGGGTGCAGCGCCGCGAGCAACGCCAGGTCATCGATGCCGACCGCAAGCACAAAGACTGGGACAGCAGGCTCTTGCTGGGCAGTGCGGAACTTCCGCCGGAACGGCGGCTTGAGCAAGCCAGGGACGCCTTGGGAGAGGATGGGGATCAGGTCGAGGATCACGGTGACACATGGGACACCATCATACCGCTGGCCGCCAACATCAGCGGCGGCGGGGTGCGCATCACCACCCACCAGCAATTTGAAAGCGGCGACTACGTGTTGCTGGAGATACTGGTTCCCATGCCGCGCCGCATCGTGGACATCGTGGCGCGGGTCATCACCGCCAACCGCAACTACGCTGCCGGCGGAGACCGCGAATACTACAACACCGGCATGCAGTTCGTCTTTATCGACGAGCGCGACCGGGACGCCATTGTCAATCACATCTCCAATGTTCAGCTCAAGCGGATACGCCAGTTGCGTGAACAGTTCATATTCCGCGACGGCCTCCCTGCCGGGAGTGAAGAGCAGGAGGCGCCGTCCCAGTTCAACTGGGCAAGCTTCGGAAGGTGGCTTGGCTATACCCTTGTCTTCCTGATGATCATAGTGCTCATCGTTAATTATTTCAGGCATTATGCCAAGGAACACCCCAAGAATGAGATCGAGGAGATATTCGAGGGGGGGATCAGGAAGTATCTGGAGCAGTTTAAGTAATTTTTTATTTGGTGATTAGCGCTCATCTTCCGCCAAAAGGTTCCCCCCTTTGGAAAAGGGGGGCAAGGGGGGATTTGGTTTTAAAGATCAAAGGTAAATCCCCCTTTGCTAAAGGGAGACTTGATCGTCAAAGGGAGATTGACGCTAATCTGATTTATTTTATATTGAACGCGACACGAGCCCGGACGGATAACGTCCGGGCTCGTGTCGTTGTGCGTCTTGCACCAGGGGGCGGAAGCTACCTCGCGACCGTCTCTCCCTCCGCCAGCAGCAGTTCGCTTGCCCGGCTGATGAACCCGGCCGATGGTTTGTGGCAATAGATGCCATACACGTCAGAAGCAGCCGAAACCCCGCGCAGGAAGACATAGATGGCACCGCCGCAATGGGTGTCGTAGTCGTATCCCGGCAGGCGCAGGCGCAGCATCCGGTCGAGCGCCAGGGTATAGAGGTGATACTGGAGGATGTAGGCGTGCCGGGCCATGGATTCCCTGAGTCCGTCCGGTCCGTATTCTTCCCGCCGATAACCCAGGTGGTTGGATTTCCAGTCGATGATGTAATAGCGGCCGTTGTGCTCGAAGACCATGTCCATGAAGCCTTGCAGCATGCCGCGCCCCTGTTTGAAGCTGAGTCCCGCCAGGACCCGGCTGAAATCCCCGTGAATACGTTGGTCGAGCAGACCGTCGAACAACGCCCCGAGTACGTCGGCGGAGAGCTGCCTGACGGGCAGGAAAAACTCCATCTCCACTCGCCACGACCCTGGTTGCAGATTGGAGAGGCAAAAGGCCGGGTCGTCAGGACAGAGCGCCGCCCGGGTCACATCCGTCACCATGGCGCTGACTGCCGGAACCCAGCTTTGGTCGTAACCGTTGGCCCGCAGGCGTTCGGCCGCAGTCCGGGTGATGGTTTCGGGCTCAAGCCGGGCATAATCCAGCCGCTCGAAGATCTCGTGCAGACAGGTGCCTGACGCTGCGCCACGGGGAAAATCGAAGATGCCGCCCTGCTCGCGTTCAGGGGCCTCGTCACCTCCCGCGTCCGAGGTGGCGCCCGCTGCAAGGGCGTCGTAATCCTGGGGTTGAATGGGGCGTTCCCCACCGCCGGCCAAGGAACTGAAACTGGCGACGCGCCAATCGACGGGGATGGTGGCGGTGAACGGAGGGCAGGTCAGCGGCAGGTCACCTCCCGTTGCCTGCCGGTACGTGGGAGTCGGCTCAGGCGACGGCATTATTTCGGAGCCGATGCCGGGCGCCGCGCTTTTCAGGTTCTGCAACGCCGCCAGGATGGCGGCATCGTTGAGCCCCTTCAACGGCGGCGCCCCAGGACCGTGAATCAGGCGGAACAGTGGGGAGGCATCGGCTTGGCTCATGCCCCCCCAGACGACGTAACAACGGAATTCGGCCCGGGTGAGGGCTACATAAAGCAGGCGCGCAGCCTCCCCATCCCGTTCCCGGCGGGTCACCTGTTCGTGTTCCTCCTGGAGGTCGGAGCCGAGATCGAGCGTCAGGTTGCCGTCCGCGTCGTGGAAGATTACCCGTTCGGGGGTGTCCGAGGGAACGTCCCAGGCATAGGGGAGAAAGACCAGGGGGTACTGGAGCCCCTTGCTGGCATGGATGGTTGCGATCCTGACGGCATCGTCGTCCGTCTCCAGACGCAGCAGGGCGGTCTCGTCTTCGGTGAAGCCGGTGATGCGCCGTTCCAGCCAAGCGATAAGGGATTCAATGGCGTCATCACCCTCCTGGGCGAACTGGTGAAGCAACTCCACGCAGTGAAGCAGATTGGTCAGGCGACGTTCTCCATCGGGCAGGCAAAGGAGCCGTTTCCGCACCCCGCAGGCATCCAGCAGGAACGAGGCCAGGGACATGACACCGCCGGCGTGGTACGCTTCCCGCAGGCCGTGGAAGCGCTCCAGCCACAGATTCCATTCCTTGTCGTCGTTCTGCGCCGCGGCAACCAGGTCCACATTCAGTCCCCCCAATCCCCCCAGGAGCGCCTCGGTTACCAGCGGCTCCCGGTACGGTTCGGCGGCGGCCCGCAGGATGCGCAGCAGGTCGAGGGCCTCGGGCGTCTCGAAGATGGTCCTGTTCCCCTGTTGTACCGACGGGATGGCGCGGGCGTTCAACGCCTCCTGGATCAGGTCGGCCTGGGTGTGGGTGCGCACCAGCACGGCGATGTCGCCGGGAAGCAGGCTGCGCTCCTCTCCGGCGCTGCGGAGAAGGTGCGGTCCCGTCAGCAGGCGGGCGATCTCGGCTGCCACAGCGTCCGCAATCGGTCCGCGCGCTTCGCCTTTGGCAGTCGTCTTTCCCGGCATGCGGGGATAGACCCAGAAGCGTAGGGGGGTGTCGTCGGGACGGCCATCCACCAGCAACGCGTCCTGTGGGTCGCGGCCCGGCTTGACCGGCCCGTGGCCGATGGCGTCGCAGAGGAATGGATTGTCGGCCGTGAAGAGTGTGTTGACCCCTTGGACCAAGGCCGCTGACGAGCGGCGGTTGGTGTCCAGGCTCCAGCGCATGGCATCGTCCACGGAACGGGCCGCCTCCAGATAGGCGAAGAGGTCGGCGCCGCGAAAGCTGTAGATAGCCTGTTTGGGGTCCCCGATCAGAAACAATGGATATGACGGCGGGCCATTCGTGGCAGTAACCCCCGCCAAACGCCCGAAAATGCGCCACTGCAACGGGTCCGTATCCTGGAACTCGTCGATCAGGGCCGCCTGGTAGCGTTCCCGCAGCCTGGCTGCCAAGTGGTCGCCGCCATCGCCTTCCAATGCCCGGTACAGGTCCAGCAGCAGGTCATCGTAACTGCGCAGGTTGCGCAACCGCTTGCGCCGGGGCAACTCTTCCCGCAGCCAGCCGTGAAACCCGGCCAGGTGGTGGCCCCATTCTTCTTTGAAGGTGCGATCCGCGTGCCGGATGGCCTCGTGCAGATGCTGACAGAGCTCGAAGAACGGGTGTCCGGGCGCTTCATTTCCCTTGGTGGTCCTCTTCTCCAGGTTTTCTCTGGTAAAGAGCAGCAGCCTGTCGCAGGTCATGGAAGGGGGACCGTCGAACCACGCGTCCACGTGAGCGGCCGCAGCCTCGACCTGGGCCGGTTTGTAGCTGGCCTGGTGGAGGCCGGGGCGTCTCAACAGGGCGAGGATGAGCTCCCGCTCTCCCTTCCAGACGGAGGCTGCCTGGTGAAAAAGCTCGTCGCGCCGGGCGGCGACGGCATTGAAATCCGTATCTTCGGTCTCAGGCACGATGCGCAGGCCGGGCGTCTGGACATGCCCCCTGAAAGGCGCCAGGAGCGATTCCGGGGTGCACCCCTCCGCCACCAGCCGCTCCAGAAAGGCGTCCTGGCGGGCCAGGAGGGTGGTGCGCCAGAAATCGTCGGCTGTTTCCTGCACCAGCGCCGACTGGTCGGCCGTCATATCGGTGTCGAACAGGGAACCGCTTTCAAAGGCATTCTCCGCAAGTGCCCGCTGGCAGAAACCATGGATGGTGTAGATGGCGGCATCGTCGAACGAATAGAGCGCCCTGGTAAGCAAGCGAACCGCATGGTCCCGTTTGCGGCAGCGTTTCAGCAACAGCGCTTCCAGTTCGTCCCCCCCTTTGGCGCCCGTTGCAAACAGCTCCAGCGTTGTTGCAATGCGCCGGCGGATGCGGTCGCGTAGTTCGGCAGTGGCGGCTTTGGTATAGGTCACCACCAGGATGTTTTCGGGACGCAGTTCCCGTTCAAGCAGCAGCCTGATGTAGAGCGCCGCAATGGTCCAGGTCTTGCCGGTGCCGGCGCTGGCCTCGATCAGGTTGAGGCCGGATAGGCCGATATCTCCGGGGGCGAGCGGCTTCATGGGGTGCACTCCTGCGTCACGGCCAAAAACGGCCTCCAGACCTGTTCGGCAAGCTGTTTGAATTCGTCGCCCAGCGGATCTTTGCGTCCGAAACAGAGCGCAAAGGCCGGGTCGGCCGACTCCGGCCTCAACCGGCTGAACGGGGCGCCATACCAGCATCGTTCCGCCTCCTGCTGCCCTTTGCCCAGAAAGCCGAAGGAGGTTTCGGGGAAGAAGGGGAGCGGGCGACGCAACCCGCTGCCGTAGATGTCCAGCAGTTCCCGCAGCAAGCGTGGGGCATCCTCTAAAGGGGGCAGGGAGAGCATGCTGTCGCGGCATACCAGCAGGCTTTCCCGCGGATAGCCCCCGGCCCCGGCGCAGCAGAGCGCCAAGTGCTCTATCCATAGGACAAGCCGGTCCCTGGCCCTGATCCGTGCGCAGCGATAGCGCAGCAGCCGTTCGCCGCGGATGTCGGCCAGAGTCCCGGAAAGCCTGAATGTGCCCAGTTCCAGGGAAAGCGGCAGCGGTTCCAGCGGGGCGGAGAGATAGGGGGTGAGCCGGTCGCTGAAGGTGCGCGCCTCACCCAGCGCCCTGTCAAAGGCAATCTGCCCGGCGGCCAGCGGCGGAAGCCGGGAAGCGGCCCGGGCTGCGGCGTAGAGATCCCGGCAATCTGCTCCCTCCAGCAAATGCGCCACCATCTCCTGCTTCAGGTTGAAGCCCTCCAGGGCATCCAGGCTGAATGCTTCCCGCTCCTCGGCCTCGCTGCCGGGCCTGACGGGGCGCACCCCCAGGCGGCGTACCAGGAAATAGGCGGCTGGATTGGCGAAGAAACGGATCAGGTCGTCCAGGCCCACCTCGCGCCAATCGTCGTCCGGTTCCGCCAGGCTCCCCTCCATGAAGGGAAGGGGCCGGAGACCGGCGGTTCGTCGTGCTTCCAGAGCCTGGCAGGTGCTGCGCGAATAGCTGAACAGCGCCCTGTCCCCAAGGGGTGTGAAATAGGCCGGGTTGAAGCCTTGCAGGCGATGGCGCGTCTCCACCGCAGGGGCGGATGGTCCATCGTCAGCTCCGTGGACAACAAACCCCTCCCTGATATAGTCCAGCAGTTCGCTGACGGTCACCGACGGGGGAAGTACGCTGTTGTCACGCTCACCCTGGCCGGTATAGCTGATGTAAAGGCATTCCGTGGCCGACATGAGCGCCTCAAGGAACAGGTAGCGGTCCTCGTCCCGGAGCGACCGGTCGCCACGACGGCGTTTGCCGGCCAGCAGGCTGAAGCCGGGGGGGCGTTTGACCCGCGGAAAGACGCCATCGTTCATGCCGGCCAGGCAGACCACCCGGAAGGGGATGCTGCGCATGGGGAGCATGGCGCAGAAGGTGACGCGCCCCCCCAAAAAGCCGTAAGAGGCCCCCGGCCGGTCGAGCAGGGTCGTGAGATGGTCGGTCAGTGCCTCCGGGTCGATGGAAGCGGAAAAGCCGCTTCGCTCCTGCATATCCCTGAGTTGCACAAAGGCTTCGTGCAGCGCTTTGAGGCCGGTGTCCGTCGTCTCAACGGGGCTGAGCAGGCTGTCGGCAACCAGCGCCAGGCAATCGGCCCACTCCGCCAGGGTGTGGGGGCGTACCAGAAGAGCGGCCGCCTCCCGGACGCGGCCCATGAACCCGGCCAGCTTGCCCAGGGCCGCGGCCCGGTTTCCCTCGATGCCGGGAAAGGGGAGCATATCCCCGAAGAGCCGGTTATTGTCCGGGGCCAGGGCATACCCCAGCAGCATCCGGTCCAGGGCGGCCTGCCAACTGTTCTCGGCAAAGGGGGGAAAGCCGAGCGAAGAACGATGGTCCCGGTCAAGCCCCCAACGGACGCCGCTGTCCAGCAGCCAGGAGCGGATATCCTGCAATTCGGCGGCTGTCAGGGAGAATCGCGCCATGACGTGGGGCGCCTCCAGCAGTTCCAGCATGCTGTTGACGCCGAAACGACCGGAGGGAAGGGCCAGGATGCGCAGGAATGCCTCGATGGCCGGATTGTCGCGCCGCTGGCTCTGGTCGGCAATGGTGTAGGGGATTCCTGGGCGGTCGCCGCCGGCCGCGCCGAACACGGCCGAGATATAAGGGGCATAGGCCTCGATATCCGGCGTCATCACCACGATCTGGCGCGGTTCCAGGCCGGGCAGTTCCTGGAACATGGCCAGCAGGCTGTCGTAGAGCACCTCCATTTCGCGCATGGGGCTGTGGCAGCTATTGACCCGGATGGAACGGTCGTTGGCCGCAACAACGCCTTTTTCTGCGTTTCCGGTGCTCCTGTCGCGCAGTTCCAGGATATCGGCCTGAATCAGGGAGAGGAGACGGGTGTCTTCCGGCCGGGGAACCGCTTCATCCAGATCCTCCGTGTCGGCGCCGCTGTCGAGCAGCATGGAGAAGAACTCCTGGCCCAGGGTGCCAAGGGAGGAGAGGAGCGGATTGCCGGTCTCGAAGTATTCGGCGGCATCCACCGGCAACTCCGGGCGGAGCAGCAGATCGGCCTGCCGTTTGCGCGAGATGATGTCGCCCCAGTATTCTCCGCAGGGGTTGAGCAGATAGAAGCGCACATCGGCGATCCGGGTAAGGAGCGAGATTGCTTCAAGGTGGAAGGGGGGCAGGTAGGAGATGCCGAACAGATTGAAGCGTTCCGGCAAGCGCCCCGCGGGGATGGGGCCGGCCGCCAGCCGCTCCCTGAAACGGCGCAGCAGCGCGGCGCGGTGCTGTCCGGGAAACTCACGGGATACTGCTTTCCAGAGCTGCGGCTGCCAGCCTTCGCCATCTCCCCGGTCCCAGGCCAGAAGCGCCTCGGGACGGAAAATGGTGTACTGGTCAAAGGTGTCGGCAATCGTACGGGAGAGCTGCAACAAAGCCCGGCCATCCCGGCGTCCGGAGCAGTAGCGGCGCAACGGCTCGAACCCGGTCCTGTCCAGCAATCCCGGCAGGGCTGCCATGATCCGCCAGGCCATGACGTCGGGGGCAAAAGGGGAGGGGGAGGCAAGGTCGGGCAGCACGGCGCGGAAGATATCCTCCAACTGCTCGTTGGGAAACGGGAAGCGCAGGTTGGCGGAAACGCCGTTCAGGCGGGCCAGTTCCATGGCTATCCAGCGGGCCATGCCGGAACTTTGCACCACTACGGTATCCGGGGCCAGGGGTGAACCGGTCTGTACGGCAAAATCGGCCGCCATGCGGCCGATGAGGCGGTGCAGGGAACTGCTGGTGATAACGTTGAGCATGCCCATGGCAGCAAACTATACCGGAAATTGGAGGACAAACAAGGGGGAAGTGCGGGATGTCATTCCGGTTCAAATCAAAGATGACATCAAGGCGGCGAGGATCGAGGCGACGAAGGCGTACAGGCAAGTACGTTGAGGAGCCGAAGACGAGCCAACGAAGATGCCGCTTTGATTTGGGATTGGAATCAGGGCGCGATCAGTGGCAGGGTGGGAAAATAGGTCCGGTATCGGGTTGCGTCACGGGTCAGGAGCGTCAGGCCTTCGACCGCCGCATGGGCGCCGATGAAGAAGTCGGGTAGCGGTGAATAACGGGTTCCTCCCAGCTTGCGATAGCGCAGGAAACATTTTCCCGCCAGAAATGCGGCCTCCCAGGGCAAGGGTCGCCGCTCGAAGATATCCGGCCGGAGCGCCTCGTCCAACTCCTCGATACGCGTAAAACCGATGGAGACCTCGGAGTATACGATTGGGTTGATGATCAAGGCTGAGCTGTCGGCTGCCCGTTGCAGTTGCCGTGAAGACCACTCGTACCAGGTGGCATCTTCCTCCAACAGGTCGAGCAGCACATTGCTGTCGACCAGTACACCGCCATTCATTCCTCGCCCCGGGTCAGAGCCATGATCTCGTCGGTCGTCATCTTTACCGTGGCCCGCCCTCGCAAGGTCTCGACCAGGCGTTTGCCCCTCGTTGGCAATTCTTGTGACTTGCGCAGAACGACGGTGTTACCCTCGACCACGAATTCAACCTCTGATTGTGAGGCTATGCCCAGCTTGTGTCGAATATCGCGGGGTATCGTTACCTGCCCCTTGCTGGTTACCCGCATGGCACTTCTCCTTAAATGTAATACTTTAAAAGGTATTACATTTGGTGCCGCTGAGTCAAGATTTTTCAGGGATGCTTAGCATAAGCAACCACTCCCCCTCATTTATTCATCCAAAACAAAAAAACAGTACGTCGGCATCCTGTCAAAACGAGCGGTTTCGTCTTCATCCAGATCGTTGTATCCCCTGCCACCACGACCCCCTTAGCAAGAAAGACATTGTCGTTGCTCTGGCCGGCGTGTTATACATAGGGTACACCTGAACCACAGGGCTCACCCCTGTGGTTTTTATTTTCCGAAATCAACCTTTACGGCTTTTTATCCACGAAAGACACGAAATTACACGAACGGTCGAGGCGATGCAGTGTATCGGCGGCTCATTCCAGTTACTATAGAGTCATCTGGTTTTGTTCGTGTTTTTAGTGGACAACTGTTGTTTTGAGGAGTTCGATCCATGTCTTTTGAATCCCTCGGCCTGCGCGCCGAACTATTGAGCGCAATCGCCTCCCAGGGCTATGCCGCGCCGACTCCCATCCAGGCCGAGGCGATCCCGGTGATTTTCGAGGGATGCGACCTGCTGGCCGGCGCCCAGACCGGTACCGGCAAGACTGCGGCATTTGCCCTGCCGATCGTTCAGATGCTGGGTGAGGATTCCCCCCGGCAAAAGCGGCGGTTTCCGCGTGCGCTGGTTCTGGTGCCGACCCGCGAACTTGCTGCCCAGGTCAGCGAACAGATGAACAATTTTGCCCGGCGCCTGTCGCTGCGCTCCACGATGATCTACGGCGGGGTGACCATCCAGGCTCAGGTCGAGCGGTTGCAACGCGGCGTCGATATCGTGGTCGCGACGCCGGGCCGGTTGCTCGATCATGCGGAACGGGGCACCGTAAACCTCTCCCGGATCGAGTTTTTGGTTCTTGACGAGGCAGACCGCATGCTCGATCTGGGGTTTATCGACGCAATTAAAATGGTGGTGGAATATCTGCCGGCCAAGCGCCAGACCTTGCTTTTTTCGGCAACCTATTCGAAGAGCATCAAACAGCTTGCCGACGAATTGCTCGATCATCCGCGGCGAATCGAGGTGGCGCGCCGCAATATCGCCGCCGACGCGGTGACCCAGGCGGTTTATGAGGTGGAACGAAGCCGCAAACGGGAAATGATCTCGTTCCTGATCCGTCAGGGGGGGTGGAATCAGGTGCTGGTCTTCGCCCGCACTCGCTACGGCGCGGACAAGCTGACCGAGGAGTTGCTCTTCGACGGGATCAAAGCCGCCGCCATCCACAGCAACAAGAGTCAGTCCATCCGGACGCGTACCCTGGCGGAGTTCAAACGGGGTGAATTGCGCGTGCTGGTTGCGACCGATGTGGCGGCGCGCGGACTTGACATCGAGCGCCTGCCGCACGTGGTGAACTATGACCTGCCCCAGGTCCCTGAGGACTATGTGCATCGCATCGGCCGCACCGGCCGGGCCGGAGAGGACGGGATCGCCCTCTCGCTGGTCTGCCCGGAAGAAAGGCCGCTGCTGGCCGCCATCGAGAAGTTGCTCACGTATGCCGTCCCTCGCCGGACGATTGCGGAATTTCCGCAGGTAGCGGCCAGGCGGAGTGTCCGGGTGAAGGAGTTCAAGCAGGCCGAAGCATTGTCAAAGGCGAAGAAGACACAGGACAAGAAGGCGAAGGCACCGGCACAGGGTGCGGCCTCCCGGCGGGGTAAGGCCGTTGCCGAGCGTCCCGCACCCAAGACCGGCCGTCGGGGAAGCAGGATGAAATAGGGACACCCTCGCAATTATGGGGATAAATAAGGAGTGTTCCTGTTTATTGGGTGGGGATGAGTGAAGTTATCAAGACAAAAAAGTACCCCATCGCTCTTTCATGACTCGCGTACCTCCAGTCGCAGCCCCTCTATCTTCTCAAAATCCCGCCGGTTGGATGTGATTACGGTATAGTCCAGAGAAATGGCTGTCGCAGCAATTATCAGATCATGGGCCCCCACCGTGAAACCACGCTGAACAAGCGATGCCCATATTCGGGCGTAGATGCGCGCGGCCGCCACGTCAAACGGGAAGATCGGAAGCAACTCGATTACCTTTTCCACAAAAGCCTGTCGTCTGAGCCTGCGGGTTTCGTTATCCGCCCGCTCAACGCCATGAAGCAGTTCGGCTACTGTCACCACGCTGATCCCGAACGGTTCTTCTTCCCGGCCGGTAATGAGGCTCTCGACCATCCCTCGGTTTCTCTCAAGGGCAATGATCTCGCTGGAGTCGAAGATTATTCCCACGATATCGCCCTCGGCATGGGCGGTTGCGAGTTTACCGCAGTCATGACATCGGCCTCGAACTCCTTATCATTGCTTTCAAGGTGGGGGAGATGTCGCATGATCTCGCGCAGGTCGGCAAGGGTTGCGACAGAGCGGAGCGGTTCCACCGGCACAAGGGAGGCCGCCGGTTTACCACCGCGGATAACGGTATAACGGTCTCCCCGGTACTTGATATTGTTTAATAGCTCTGAAAAGTTTCTGACCGCCTCGGTCGAACTGATGGACACTTGCATATCTAATCTCCGTAAAATATGATAATCATATTTTACATCAATTACAGATAACCGCAATGGGATATTGTCACTTCGACGGCTGGAGAGAATTCTTTGAATGAACGTTGAGAAGACAGTTGTCCACGAAAAGCACGAAATGACACGAACAAACCAAGAAAATGCTATTATCTAACAAATTCAACCGAAATAGATGCTTTGCTTTTGTTTGACTTGTTTGGATTTGTTCGTGTTTTTCGTGGACAAAAATGCCGTTTCCGGTTTTGATCCGTTTATTCCAATTCCAAATCAAAGCGGCATCTTGACGAGGCCTTCGGCCTCCCTCTTGCGGGGCGCCTTCGCGGTCCAATTTGCTTTGCAAATTGTCGTTGGCTCGTCCTCGGCTCCTCAACGTACTACCTGTACGCCTTCGTCGCCTCGATCCTCGCCGCCTTGATGTCATCTTTGATTTGTAACCGGAATTACGAGCTTCAGAGAACAAAAAAGGGCCCACATCATGTGAGCCCTTCATGGGTCAAGCTTTCATCAAATCATGTTCCGGATTATGCCAGGTCCTGGACCCCTTGGTAGATGATGTCGAACAACTCGGGTATATATTGCTCCGCGATGCAGGAGAAGGCGATGCGCAGGTCGGTCTTGGTGATGGAGATGGCGCCGACCCCGTACTTGTCCAGCAGATGGACCCGCAATTTTTCGGCATCCACCGTTTTCAGCTTCAGACACATGAAGTAACCCGAGTTGAACGGGTAGTAGGTCCAGGCTGAATCGTATTTGCCGCTGTTGAGGACTTCCTTGGTTTTCAGGGCACGGCCCTTCATAACCTGGAACTTTTCCTCCTTTTGTGCCAGGAAATGGGGCGAACGCAGCGCCTCGATGACGAATGTCTGGGAGGGGTGCGGGCAATTGGAGATACGGGCGCGGATGATCCCCATGGTCTTCTTCTCCAGGGCGGTCATGACCGGCGTGTTTTCGTATTCGTTGCCGTCGGCGAAGGTGATGAACCCGGTACGGAAGCCCCAGACGAACTCCTCCTTGGTGGCGCCGTCCAGTTTGACCGCAAGGATGCGCGGATGGAGGTTGGCCAGCTTGCCGAACAGGGACTCTTTGAGGCTCTCCTCGTAAAAGAGGCCGAAGTAGGCGTCGTCGGTCACGGCAACGATGTTGCAGCCCGATTCGGCCACCTCCTTGATGGCGGCCACCAGGGCATCCCCTTCGGCCACGGTCGGGGTATAGCCGCTGGGGTTATTGGGGAAGTTGAGCAGGACAACGGCCTTGCCCTTTTCTTCGGCGCTGTCCTTCAGGACCGCCTTGAAGGCGTCGATATCGTAGCCGCCGGCCACGGTGAAGGTCGGGTGTTTCTTGACGATTGCACCGCTACAGGTGCCGAAGGTCAGGTTGTAGTTGCCCCAGAGCATGTCGGGGAGGATCAGATGGTCCCCCTTGTCGATGAACAGGTCGGAGACGATGGAGAGGCCGTGGGTCAGCGCATTGGTAACGATGGGGTTGCTGAAGTGTTTGCCCTGCAGGCTGGGGTTTTCCCGCAGTTGCTTCTCCCGCCACAGGGAGCGCAATTCCGGCTTGCCGGCAGGGGGGGCGTAGGGGAAGATATCCTTGGGATCAAAGGCGGATAGCTTGTCCTGGATGCACGACAGGAACATCGGTCCGCCGTTCTCGGTGGCGATGCCGATGGTGGCGTTGAACTTGTGAGCCTTTTCCTTGGCTTCGGCCGACTGGGTCAGAATGCCCTTGGGGAAGAAGAGGTTTTTCCCGAGATCGGACAGCATTTCCAAAACATGAGGGCTGTGCTGGGCAAGCAGGTCGTTCAGTTCTTGTGCCAATGGGTTCATTGATTCCTCCTGAGCAAATTTGAAAGATTGTCTCACACAACCTGAAAACCGAAAATATAATTGAACAGCACCGGTTCCGCTTTGTCAATAGATAAAAACGGGACACGAGACGGCGCCGGGTCATCCTGTCGTTGATGAAAGGCTCGCGATGATGTATGGTTTGAGCCAATGACTATCTGCTGAAAAGGAGCTTCAATGATAAAAAGCATGACCGGATACGGCAAGGGAGAAGCGGCCGGCGACCATGGGACCTTTACCGTGGAGATCCGCTCGGTCAACCACCGCTACGGCGAGGTGTCGGTGCGTATGCCGCGCGGTTTCATGGCCTTGGAAAACGAGGTCAAGCGGACCGTCTCTGCGCTGCTCAAGCGGGGCAAGATCGATGTCTTCGTGCAGTGGGAGGAGGCAATGGTCGGCGAATCGCTGCCCCAGGTTGACTCGATCCTGGCGCGGGCCTACTTCACGACGTTCAACCACCTGGCAGGCGAGCTGGGACTCCTGGGCCAGGTGCCGCTTTCCCTGATTATCGCCCAGAAGGGAGTCCTGCGGGAGAACAGCTCTGCCCTTGCGGAGGAAGATTACCGCAAACAACTTATGTCCGCGCTCCAGGCCGCCGTGGCGGCGCTCGACGCCATGCGGACGAGGGAAGGGGAGGCGCTGGCAGCCGATTTATCGGCCCGGCGTACCCAGGTGACGGAATGGACCGCGTTGATCAGGGAAAGGACCCCGGCGGTGGTGGTCGAGTACCGTCAGAAGCTGAAGGCGCGCCTGGAACAGCTTCTGGAAGGGACGGAACTGGACGAAACCCGTCTGGCCCAGGAGGTGGCCCTGATGGCCGACCGATGCGACGTGACCGAGGAACTGGTGCGTCTTGCCAGTCATTTTACCCAATTCGACGAGGCGCTGCGCCTGCCGGAGCCGGTGGGGCGCAAGCTGGACTTCCTGATGCAGGAGATGAACCGCGAGGTCAACACCATCGGTTCCAAATCCAGCGATGCCGGAATCACCACGCTTGTCATCCGGATCAAGGCCGAGATGGAGAAGATGCGTGAGCAGGTGCAGAATATCGAATAAAGAGGTTGTTGAAAAACAGCCATCTCGCCGCCGTCCTCAAAAGCCGCCTTGTGCGGCGTAGCGTTGCTACGCCTCCGCGGGTCTTTCTGCGGGTGCGACGATCTGACTATTTTTGAACAACCTGGATTTTCCAGCGGCCCTGAATCCTATTCATACTAATCGACATAACGCATGAATTATGAGGGTAAAATGGGCGGGTCTTCGTGTGGAACCTTCCTTTTGCCGCTGTTCTGTGCTACCATCTGCAAAATCCCTGGGAAGGACGTTCCATGAAACGCGAAGGCCTGATCCTGATCATCTCTGCCCCCTCCGGGGCCGGCAAGACTTCCCTCTGCAATGAACTTTTGCAACGTTTTCCGGCCATGAAAGAGTCGGTCAGTTACACGACCCGGCTGCCGCGGGCCGGCGAGGTGGAAGGCCAGGACTACTTCTTCGTATCCCGGCCGGAATTCGAATGCATGGTGGCCGAAGACGCTTTTGCCGAATGGGCCGAGGTGCACGGCAACCTGTACGGGACGGCATTGAAGACCCTGGAAGAGGCCCGTCGCAACGGCGTCGACCTGGTGCTGGATATTGATTGCCAGGGGGCGATGATCCTGAAGGAACGCCTTGACGGCGGCGTGTTCGTGTTTATCCTGCCCCCCAGCATGGAAGAGCTTCGCAATCGCCTGGAAAGCCGTTCCTCGGATGCCAGGGAGGTGATCGAGCGCCGCATCGTGCGGGCCGCGGACGAGATCAAGGAATGCCGCTGGTACGATTACATCGTCGTCAACGACAGTTTTCGGGATGCTGCAGAGGAATTGTCCGCCATCGTACTGGCGCAACGTCGCCGCACCTCCCGGATGTTGGAGCAGGTGGCGAAATTGTTTGATATTTGACGTAAAATAAGGTAAGAATACGGTCCCATTTTATTGGCAGCAGGAAGGAGTAACATATGGCACGGGTAACAGTTGAAGATTGCCTCGAAAAGGTGGATAATCGTTTCCTACTGGTCATGCTGGCCTCAAAGCGGGTCAAGCAGCTTTATAAGGGGGCTCATCCGCTGATCGACCCGAAGAACAATCGTCTTGTGGTGACCGCGTTGCGTGAGATCGCAGCCGGCAAGGTCAGTTTCGAGATCAGCAAGAAACAGCAGGCCCGCTAGGCAACCTGAACCGGGGTGAAATCGCACATGGAGCGGTTTCACCCTTTTTGTATCCATTTCCCCACACTATCCACCCATTTTTGTCCTGCGAGTAGATGACGGCGCATGATCAGGCTTAACGATATCATCGACAAGGTAACGGCGTACAACCCGACGGCTGATCTCAATATCATCCGCAAGGCCTACGTTTACTGCGCCAAGGTGCATCAAGGCCAGACGCGCCTGTCGGGAGAGCCGTACATCATCCATCCCATGGAGGTGGCCGGCCTGCTGGCGGAGTTGCGTCTGGACGTTCCCAGTATCGTCACCGGCTTCCTTCACGATACCATCGAAGACACCTTGACGACCTACGACGAACTTGGAGAGATGTTCGGTGAAGAGGTGGCTCAGTTGGTGGACGGAGTCACCAAGATCAGCAAGATTCACTTCAAGACCAAGCAGGAAAGTCAGGCTGAAAATTTTCGCAAGATGCTCCTGGCCATGGCCAACGACATCCGCGTCATCCTGGTCAAGCTTGCCGACCGCCTGCACAATATGCGCACCCTGGAGTTTCAGCCCGAGACCAAGCAGCGCACCATAGCCCAGGAAACGATGGACATCTACGCGCCCATCGCCAATCGCCTGGGGATATCCTGGTTCAAGGTGGAACTGGAGGACCTGTCGTTCCGCTATCTCAATCCCGAGATCTACTTCGACCTGGCCCGCAAGGTCTCCCTGAAGAAGAAGGAACGGCAAGCATACGTTGAGGAAGCCAAGTCGATCATCTCGGAAAAGCTTGCTTTCCAGGGGATCCATGGCGAGGTGTCCGGTCGCAGCAAGCATCTCTACTCCATCTACCGCAAGATGGAGAAACGCAACGTGGAATTCGAGGAGATCTACGACCTGCTGGCCATTCGCATCCTGGTGGAGGACGTGCGCGAATGCTATGAGGTGTTGGGGGTGATCCATTCGGCCTGGAAGCCGATCCCGGGACGTTTCAAAGACTACATCGCCATGCCCAAGGGGAACATGTACCAGTCGCTGCACACGACGGTCATCGGCCCCCACGGCGACAGGATGGAGGTGCAGATCCGCACCCACGAGATGCATCGCGTGGCCGATGCCGGCATTGCGGCCCACTGGAAGTACAAGGAGGGCAAGGGGTACGACGAGAAGGAGGTCAAGCGCTTCGCCTGGCTGCGGCAGCTGCTGGAATGGCAGCAGGAGCTCCAGGATTCCAAGGAATTCATGGATTCGGTCAAGGTTGACCTCTTCCCCGAGGAGGTCTACGTCTTTACCCCCAAGGGGGACGTGAAGGGCTTTCCCAAGGGCTCCACGCCGATCGACTTCGCCTACAGCGTGCACAGCGACGTGGGGCATCGCTGCGTGGGCGCCAAGGTTAACGGCAAGCTGGTGCCGCTCAAGTACGAACTGAAGAACGGCGATATCGTCGAGGTCATCACCTCGCCCCACCACACACCGAGCAAGGATTGGCTCAAGATCGTCCACAGCTCACGGGCCCGCAACCGGATACGCGCCTGGATCAAGATCGAGGAGCGCAAGCGGAGCATCGTGCTGGGACGTGAGATCTGTGAAAAGGATTTTCGCAGATATTCCCTAAATCTGCAGAAGATTCAGAAAACCGGCGAGTTCAAGAAGATCGCCGCGGAGTTCGGTTTTGCCGGGGACGACGACCTGTTGGCGGCGGTAGGCTATGGCAAGGTTTCCAGCGGCCAGATCATCGCCAAGCTCGTGCCCGCTGAAAAACTTCAGGAACGGACCGAGCGCAAGGAGTCACGTCTCTCGGCGGTCATCAACAGGCTCAAGGGCAAAACGTCCAGCGCAGTGGAGATCAGCGGTGTCGATGACGTCCTGGTCCGCTTCGCCAAGTGCTGCAATCCGGTGCCGGGAGACGAGATCATCGGGTTCATCACCCGCGGCAAGGGTGTCGCGATCCACACCGCCGACTGCAAGTTCGCCCTGGAAAGCGACCCGGAGCGGCAGATCGATGTGGCCTGGAACAAGATCAAGACCGCGTCCCTGCCGGTCAAGATCAAGGTCATCTGTCATGACGTCAAGGGCATCCTGGCGAACATCACCATGGCCATTACCAACTGCGAGGCCAATATCGCCAGCGCCCAGATCCAGAGCACCATCGACCAGCGCGGGGAAAATACCTTTGAAGTGAATGTCACCGACCTGGCGCACCTGCGGAAGGTGATGAACGCCATCATGAAGGTCAAGGGAGTCATCAAAGTGGAGAGGTTGAGACAATGATATGTGAAACAGTTGCGACAGACAAGGCTCCGGCTGCGATCGGGCCGTATGCGCAGGCAATCAAGGCCAACGGAATGCTCTTCTGTTCCGGTCAGATACCCCTTGACCCGGCAACCGGCGAGTTGGTGGCCGGAGGAGTGGCGGCGCAGACCGGACAGGTGATGGAGAACATTGCCGCGGTGTTGGCAGCTGCCGGCACGGGGTTTGGCCAGGTGGTCAAGACGACCATCTTCCTGACGGATATGGGGGATTTTGGCGTGGTGAACGAAATCTACGGCCGCTGTTTCGCTGATCACAAGCCGGCCCGTTCGACCGTGGCGGTCCGGAGCCTGCCCCGCGGGGCCCTGGTTGAGATCGAGGTCGTCGCCCTGGCATGATGCCCGGAAAAGGAGGTTGCTGAAAAACAGCCATCTCGCCGCCATCCTCGAAAGCCCTTTTGTGCGGCGTAGCGCTGCTACGTCTCCTCAGGGCATTCTGCGGGTGCGACGATCTGACTGTTTTTGAACAACCTGGGTTTTTCATTAGCCTGCAGGGGCCTGAAAACGACAAAAAGCCGCGGACACCTCGTGTGCCACGGCTTCAAATCTCGGACTGATCAGGCGGCTTGCGGCGCCGCAACGATTAGAGCGCTTTGGTGATAAGGCCGGAACGGATGCAGCGGGTGCAGACCTTGATGGTTGCGACCGTGCCGTTTTTGACGGTTTTGACCTTTTGGATGTTCGGGTGCCAGACGGTACGGGTCTTGTTGTTGGCATGGCTCACGTTGTTGCCGAAGCTGGGGCCTTTTCCGCAGATTGCACATTTTCTCGACATATGGTTATGACCTCCACTATAATTGCTGAAAAAAAGTTTTTAGCAGATTAATTGGCCGGTTGCAAGGAAAAAATGGATTATACATGAATATCATCAAGGCCTTCATAACGCTCGTCATTATCCTGCTCATTGTTGTTGCGGTCCTGTTCATCGACTTTACCTACAAGACCTTTTCCTACCGGCAGCGGCCGGTCAAGGCCGATGCCATCGTGGTGCTGGCCGGGGGCAAGGGACGGATCGAGGAAGGGGTGCGGCTGTACCGGGAGCAGCAGGGCGGCCATCTTTTCCTGATCGGAGTCGATCCATCCGTCCGCAAAGGGGACCTGTACCGTCCCCGGGCCGGAGACCCCTCGTCCGAAGGGGTGGTGCTGGAAAACGCCTCCCGCAACACCCTGGAGAACGCCATCTATGGCCGTGATGTCATCATGCGTGCCGACGTCCGCTCGATCGTGCTGATCACCTCGCGCTACCACATGAAGCGGGCTGCGATCCTCTTCCGCAACGCGCTGCCCAAGGATGTGGCCATCTATCCCTACCCGGTGGACAGCAAAAACCTCAAGGAGGCGTGGTGGAGCCACGGCGGCAGCTTTCACCTGCTGTTCAGCGAATTCTACAAATACTGCATGTTTCGCTTCTTTTTCCTGCTGGTGCCCGGTGAGTTGCGCGACGGTATCCTGCCTGTCCCTTCCGGCGGCTGAGGCTCTTCCTGAGAGGCGTGAATGGTGAATGGTGAATGGTGAATGGTGAACAGTGAGCAGTGAACAGTGAGCAGTGAACTGTGAAGACCATAGATGTGAAAAGCGAGTTTTTTTAAGCTTCTTCCATTCGCCATTCACCATTCACTATTCACTATTCACAAGGTCCAAAATTTCTGCTACAACAAAATTTACCTCAGCCAAAGCCCGAAAGGATCATTACATGCGTTACCTCAGCACGCGCGGCGGCATTCAGCCGATTCCCTTCAAGGATGCCGTCATGATGGGGCTGGCCACCGATGGCGGCCTGCTCCTGCCCGAATCCTACCCCCGGGTCACCCCGGAACAGCTCAACGCCTGGCGGCGGCTTTCCTACCCGGAGTTGGCCTTCGAGATCATCTCGCGTTTTGTGGACGACATCCCGCCCGCCGGCCTGAAGGCGCTGATCGACCGTTCCTACTCGACCTTCACTCACCCCGAGGTGACGCCGGTGGTGAGGCAGAACGGCGTCTACATCCTTGAGCTTTTCCACGGTGTCACCCTGGCCTTCAAGGACGTGGCCCTGCAGTTTTTGGGGAACCTGTTCGAATACATCCTCGCCGAGCGGGGACAGCATCTGAACATCGTCGGCGCAACCTCGGGAGATACGGGTAGCGCCGCCATCCACGGCGTGCGGGGCAAGAAGGGGATCAACATCTTCATCCTGCACCCCCACGGCAAGACCTCACCGGTGCAGGCCTTGCAGATGACTACCGTCACCGATGCCAATGTTCATAACATCGCCATCCGCGGCACCTTTGACGACTGCCAGGACATGGTCAAGGCGCTCTTCAACGACCTGGAGTTCAAGGAAAAGCACGCTCTCGGCGCGGTCAACTCAATCAATTGGGCGCGGGTGCTGGCCCAGGTGGTCTACTACTTCTACGCCTGGCTGCGGGTAACGGAAGAGGGCTCCGCCCCGGTCTACTTCTCGGTCCCCACCGGCAACTTCGGCGACATCTTTGCCGGCTACGTGGCCAAGCGCATGGGGCTTCCCATCGAAAAGCTCCTGCTGGCCACCAACGAAAACAACATCCTGACCCGCTTCGTCAACCAGGGCGATTACTCCCTGGCCGGCGTGGTCGCCACCCTGTCCCCCTCCATGGATATCCAGGTAGCTTCCAACTTCGAGCGCTACCTGTTCCACCTCTTCGGTGAAGATCCGGGCCGGGTGCGGGCGGCCTTTGCCGAGTTGAAGGCAAAAGGGCGGATTACGTTCAATAGCGACGAGATGGAACAGGTTCATCGCGACTTCTGCTCAACCTCGGTGGATGAGGCGCAGACCCTGGATACCATCGGCAGTTTCCACAAGGAGACCGGCTACCTGCTCGACCCCCATACCGCGGTCGGCGTGCATGCTGCCCTGGGGCAGCTTCCCGGCGATGCCGTTCGCGTATGCCTTGCCACGGCCCACCCAGCCAAGTTCGGCGCGGCGGTGGAAAAGGCCATCGGTGTGCCGGCCCCGGTTCCGCCCTCCATTGCCGCCCTGGAAGGGATGCCGACACGCTGCGAGGTGATGGATGCCGATCTGGCCGCAGTCCGTGCCTACATTGTGGCCACCATCGGATGATGGTTTCCGTGAGAGGTCAAGCTGCACGGCCCCTCTCCCTGCTTCATCTTGCGTCCGGCTTCCCGGAATTTTATACTTGCATCGGACAGGGAAATTGTGGGATAGTTAGCGCACTGAAGGACGCGAATGCGCCCTTTTGTTGTCTGGACGAACTTCCGGCGTCGTGCCGGAAGGCATCACCCTGAAGTAGAGTCCAAAATACATGCGGGAATAACTCAGTGGTAGAGTGTCAGCTTCCCAAGCTGAAGGTCGCGGGTTCGAATCCCGTTTCCCGCTCCATAAAAAACAAGGGGTTAGGCAAATTGCCTGACCCCTTTTGATTTGTTGTGGGACACTTTTTGGGACACTTTGTATAAAAGCCATTCCGAGATGATCTGCTCTTCTTTTTTAACCTATCGTAATATCGCTTAACCCTCCCCCAAAAAAAGTGGATCATTATGGCACGCCGAATCACAAAATTTTATCTATTGCATATCTATTACATAACGGTCTGTATTTCCAATGTAAATTTAATGCTTAGAATTGACAATAATGTCAGAATATAATATAAAATAAATAATAAAATCAAGTTGTTATGAAATTTTTTTGTTGACGCAGTGGTATATCCTGATTAACCTAGAACAAACAAACGGAACTCGTTCAGCGATATTTTATACAATTTATTAATTAGAAAGGAACCCACATGATAATGATTCCAGAGAACAAAAAAAAGCTGAAACAGCTTGAAAACATAATCCTCAAATACGCACTCAATAATACTAATCCTCCGTCTACTGATGTAGCGTTGCAGCTATATCACGAAATGGACATAGATGAGCTGATGTTCGCTCTGGATCAACCCGCCATTTTTGATTTAAATCTTCTGCAAAGCATCAAAATGACAACAAAAGAGTTCAGAGAAGCTCAAAAAGAAGCTCTGTGGCTGCATGTTATGTTGATAGCTGAACCAATTCTTAAAAATCGGACTACACGTATAGGAGGTAAAAATGCCTAAAATGTTATCAATTGTGTCTTTATTGACATCGCTAGATATTAGTCGTACGACCTTTCATCGACTCAGAAAAAATGCAGGTTTTCCGGCCCCAGTAATAATGCACGGCAAAATACAACGCTGGTCGGAAGAAGATGTTGAAGCTTGGCTATCAAAAAGAAGGGAAAAAGGAACCCCCGAGGCAATCTGACTGTAATCAGACTACTTCGGGGGCCGAGCGGATGGCCACACAACAAGGTATATGACCGATCCTGAGTTGGGGAACTCTGATCTTCATAATACCACACCCTGCTAATTGATTCAAATCGATTCAGCACGGCCAACCGCTCTCCTATATCTGGGGAGCTCTTCATGCTCACGAAAAAACAAGTACGACTTCTGGACGAAATCGTCGCGATTGAGGCCCAGGAGGCCCGAGACGTCGGCGCAATCGGCTATATGGCCCGGATGTTGGTCCAGGCGACCATGCCACATAGTGACCCAGGAGATGTGCCGGCTTGGGGCCGCCGAAATGGGCATTTGTCATTGGTGATGCAGCCGGGAATGACTCTAAGTCATGACGGCAAAACTAAGAGCGTAGGGTTGCCCTACGGGAGTCTACCCAGGCTCCTCCTGGCCTGGGTGTCGACCGAGGCGGTTCGGACGCGTGAGCCGGTAGTAATCCTGGGGGATACGCTATCGGCATTCATGTCGGAGTTAAGACTTGTGCCGACCGGTGGTCGCTGGGGCACGATCACCAGGTTACGAGTCCAGATGATGCGTCTATTTTCGGCGTCGATTTCAGTTACTTTTGATGGCGACGGACGATGGAGCAATAGCGGGCTCCGTATTGCGGATGACGCCCACCTTTGGTGGCATCCGCAACAGCCACACCAGGCAATGTTATGGCGCTCGGCTGTAACTCTGGGTAGCAGATTTTATGATGAGCTGGTGGCAAATCCAGTTCCCGTTGACATGAGAGCTCTTCAAGCTCTCAGACGCTCTCCCATGGCCTTGGATATCTATACATGGTTGACCCACAGGATGAGCTATCTGCGGGCAGACACCTTGATACCGTGGCCGATGCTAGCAATGCAATTCGGGGCAGATTTCGGCAGGTTGAGTAATTTCCGGGCTGCATTTTCTGATTCATTGCGTCGCGTGCTGCTGGTCTATCAGGCAGCGGTAACGCCAACATCTGATGGGTTACAGTTGCGGCCATCGCGGACGCACGTCCGCCGTGCATAACCCTGTGGAGCACAAATATTCTCAACGCATAAACGGTAGCACAATATGGTTTTGGCTGCGCATAAACGGTAGCGGTCACTACGCATAAACGGTAGCGGATGACCCCAGCAAACCCGTGCCAACATTGGGCTGGAAGGGCGTCTCCTGTAGTTAGAATCTCCTGTAATTAAAGATGCCTGTAGTAGGGCTAGAAACCTGTGGAAAAGTGCGCCGGAATGGCCGGAAAAACCCCCGGCCCCGGCGAGATAAAAAAGTCAAAGGCAAATGTTGAGAAAAACAAACAAAAACAGGAGGAAACCATGCAAAACCTTATTACTGACGTAGGATTTGGTGACGTAAAATTTCTGTCGGACGGCATACCCCAAAAATTTCCCACAATCATCATTCCAGAGCCCATCAGCGCCGGCGGGATCGATTTCGGCGAGAATACGGCACAGGTCTACGAGCATGGAGGCTTACGCTACATCGCAGGCAACGACGCCATAGCGGCTATCAAGGCTGGCGCCGAAGGCGGAAACATCCAACGGAACACCACCTGGCTTGTCGGACGTATGCCGATCCTGACCCGGCATGCCGCTTACCTTGCCGGCGTTGAAGACATGAAAGACGCTTCGTTGACTATAGGCCTTCCCCTGGGTGACTTCCGCGCCTTGGAGGGGAGAGTCCGGGAGGTCCTCAAGCCGCTGTTCGCCGATATAACCGTCTTGAGCCAAGGCGTCGGCATCTTGGCCGACCACGTATCGCGCAATGAGCACCCAGGATCAGGAACCATCCTGGACATCGGCTTCGGGACCGCCATCGTGCTCACCTACCAGGACGGGAAGCCAACGAGGGCCGGTAGCCAACAATACGCAGGAAAAGGGCTCTCTGAAGCCGCCAAAAGGCTAAAGAAGCGGATTCACTCCCTTACGGGTATCGACATACCTCTACCTGAGGCAAATACCTACGTTGTTCAAGGAGGCGGTGTGTTTCGAGGCAACGGGAAAGAGATAGATCTGACACCACACATCCATGAAGCCTTGGGCCTGTATACAGAGGAGTTGGTGAATCTTCTCTTCTCGAACCACGACACAGCCCTTAATCGAGAAAACACCATCATCTTGGGCGGTGGCGGTGCCTACCACGTGGAGAGGTACCTGAACGAGTCGTACGACGGCGAGATCATCGTACCGCCCTGCCCCGAATACGCCAACGTCAGGGGCTACGGATACCTGATCTGCGGGAAATAACCGTCATGTCAAAAACCGTCAAAATCTCGTTTGATGAAAACGATCCATTGTACCAGTTCCTAGTCCAGTATGGGGCGCGGTTCGGTCATGGCGGTGCCTCCATTACAGCCCGCCTGCTGCTTGATGCTGCGTTCCAGTCCCAACCACCAAACCCATTTGGGGTTACTGCTACTCTTCAACTGCAACCGGCCTCAAAAATTGATAAAGACGGTCTTGATGTCAATAACGGCACATTAGAGTTGCCAGCAGAGCCTTCGGCATTAGATAGCAGACAGACACTGCTCGGAGCAATCAGTGAATTCCAAAACAGCCTCTAAATCACTTTAAGATTGGAGCCAGCATGAATGTTTACGATGCCTTTATTTGGATGGACGATAATCATGATCTCATCACAAACAAAAGTAGTAAATATAATATCAATTTTTATGATGCGCTCAATATTGGATATGAAGCTGCTTTTTGTTCATTTCAACTAATTATAGACAAAAATCTTCCACTTGTAACGTTACAACCAATTTTTAACAAATTTTATGATCAATTACTTTTGGCATCTGGTTATGTAAATCGGGAGGCTAAACATGTCTAATCTGGAAAAACTTAAGGAGATTAGAGGAATAATTGAGGCCAAGGCACAGGCCGGCGACAAGGTGGCCAAAATGTACCTGGCTGCAGATCGTCTGCGTGAAGCATTCGGTCTGCGAGCAAAGGAAAGTCTCATGACCTCGAAAGTGTATGAAAGGGACGGCCGCCAGTATCTCCAGGTAGAAGGTTCAAAAGGTGGCCGGACAAGAGATTTACTAGTGAAAAACAAACAGCAGCAAAAAGCAGTACAACTCTTAATTGAAACCGCAAAAGCACTCGGTTCCGGAACTGGTCGGATCATCCCTCCGGCAATGAGTTTGAAACAAGCTTATCACGCACAGCGCAATCTCTGGGCCAAGCTCGGCGGTACGCGTCAGGCCGGCGAGATAATGAGCCAACTTGGTGAGCCACCTTTCCGCTCTGGTTTCTTCAAAATAGCTCTGGCAGCTCTAATTAGTTTTATCGCTAGTACTGCTCAAGCTGACATGTCAACGGAAGCAAACAATCTGTTCTCATTTATGTCGGGTGTTACCGGCAATCCTAACATGATGAACATGAATCTGATCATGCCTCTGCTGAATAGCAATAAGCAAATGACCAGTTTTGACGGTAAGACCAAATTCAGCACGAGCATGTTCAACAGCTCCGGATCGCCTCTTCTTGTTGTGCAGGCGCTCCTTTCAACCGCTACCGGCGACCTCACCAGCATAACGGTCAGCCAGGATCCGGCGGGGACAGGCAACATAACATCTGCGACTGTCTTTCCCATACCTGGTGACGGAAAGGGCCAAGTGATCACGAGCTTTTGCCAGGAAGGATATGTACAGTGCGACCCCGGTACAGGGCAGAACTGTCAATTCCGACAATGGACGGTGGACCAGAACGGAGTCATGGGGGCGACTGCCGCGTCCTCGGTTCCTCCGGCCCCAGCCGTTACGTTAAACTCGACTCCATCCGGAGCGGGGTCGATAAGTGCCCTGTCCGGATGCTACTGCTTCGATTACATCTGTTCGAAAAACAACAACGCATTGATCAATATCGATGATATCGCAGCCTATGCAGGCGGGTCGATAGTGGCGGCGTATCTGACCGGGGCCAGGGGAACTGCGATAACCGGTACGAGCAATACCGGGTCGGGCCAGATTACCTATTATGGCACAAAAACGGCGAGCAACGCCCCAGGTAGCAACTTGAACTCTAATCAGGCTGAAGCCATGCCTGTCATGTCAAACCCCAATGTGACCAATCTTCAGCAGTATTATAGCGACACCAGCGTCCTTTCCTCAATGGCTTCTTCGGCGCTGGGAGCTCAACAGACCACGCCCAACTCCATGTATTCAATTGTATCCAACATGTCCTCTTCGTCGGCCGGCACGACTCCGTCGTGTCAGAACAGCGACAACATCGCGGCTGTAACGGTGCAGAGAAGCGACTCTCAAAGTGGCACGGCTGTCCTTTGCGTTGATGAGGAACTTGCAATGGTATTGACCCAGACCAACCCGACTAGCTGGGCATTCGGAGAGCAGGATTTTGGGCCGGGCGCAAACTGTAGCGGAGTCATGGGCAACAATTGCGGCGCCATACCGTTCAACTCGGCACTTAACACCTATGGCAGGCTTCTTGACACCTATACTTTCAGCCGGCCGGCGGCAACCTACAACTATCAGATCACGTCCGTGACCGTAAATACATCGCAGAGCGGCGCCGGGTGTAGCCCGGCTAACAGCACGACGATGTTGACCTGGAATTCTACGCAAAACGTGGGAACGCCGGATGTCGCATGCACTACTCTCGATTGTGGTTACGGCGGCGCTCAGCAGCCCACGGTATCCTGGACCTGGGACGTGAATTACCTGTCACAGGAGATACAGGAATCCCTGGTTAATGGATGCCAGACCTATGACAACAATCCCAATTGCACCCTGATGTCGGTAAGCAACGACGGCTGCCCTCTCATGCTTAATGGTATGACTTCCGGCACCTGCTCACAGACAAACATAACTTTGCAAGGGGAGGACGGCTTGCCGAACCTGACGGTGCAACGACCATATCATGTGCAGACCAGGACCTATAACTGCACGAACACGAATAATTATGCCAATGACATCAACACAAATATTGTGGGCGGCAGCAATACCGTTATAAACAGCGCAAAGGCACTGCCGGGGTCCCAGATGCAGATGCAGTACAGTGACGCATCTGGAAAGAGTTACACTGGTAGTATCCCTGGCCAGCTGTCCACTGCTACGTGTCCTCAAGTCTGCGAGACGAAGATCCCAACGCCTCAATCAGCCCTGGTCGGCACAGGAGCATCCAAGTCGGCCCAACTCACAACGCCTGCCACAGATGAGGAGGCGTATCAATACTTCTATCACGACTGTACGCAGGATAGTTCCGGCAACTATACCTGTCCTACGGACCCCACACAGCAGGAGCAGATAGTGGCTCCCTGCGGCTGTTCGACGGACTTCGGAGTAGCAGTTAGCTCGCTTATGTCCGCGTCACTCGCGAAAAATGCGATCTGCTCTTCGGTGACCCAGCCATGAGGCGTGTGGTGGCGGCGATCGCCGCGTGCATAGTCATGGCCATGGGTGCTGCACCTGTTTTCGCAGGTTCACTATCGTGCGATACGACGGATTTCACCGGTTTTTTCTTAGGGCCTGACGGCGCTTCTACCTATGCCATCACCTCTCAGTCTCTCACGTGGGAGGATGCGAGCACGTTAGCTTCGTCGGCAGGTGGAAGGTTGGCGGTAGTAACTTCCGCCACGCTCAATAGTGCGCTTTATACGTCGCTGAATGGCGATTTCGCCAATGGCGGCCTGCCGCCCGCTCCGATGGCGTGGATCGGGATGTTGAATGCCACCAATTTATCGGTCCCCTGCATGGAGGGTATCGGAACCTGCCCAACTCTGGGCTCTGAGTATTCCTGGTTCAACGGCACATCCACCTATTCGAATTGGGCGGCGGATGAACCTAACAACTATTGTACGAATGCGGAAGTACAGGAAAACCCTTCGCGTCAATGTTATGGCCAACCATGGATAGCGATGGGGCCGAATGGGCAATGGTCCGCCGAAGGCAATCATGGCCCAACGCCGTTGCTGCTCCCGGGAATCGTTGAATGGCCGCAGACGACGCTTGATTGTGTACAGGTCGCTACGCCGCCGGTGCAGCCAGTTAACGCGCCGTTGCCGAATACGTCACAAGGGGTTAATTACTGTGCCAATTCTTCCAAAAATTTATTGGAACAGTGCGTTGATACGACGACAGGGAAAAGTGACCTCTGTCCGTTTGATCAAACGCCATGCAATGAAGTTCAACAACCTGTTATCTGCCCCACAGGCTCAACCCTCAACACCACCCGGAATATGTGTGAGGCTGATGCCGTAACCACATGCCCCAATACCGGTGCTTATCAGTCGAACGTGGATCTCTGTTATGAGAATGCGTATCAGAATTGCCCGGCTGGCTATACCTTTGTATCTGCGGATAATCAGTGTGAGGAACCTCCTCAATGCGCGGCGGGATCAACATACAACCCGACATCCCAACAGTGTGAAAGCAATGTAAATTATGCGGCAGTATACCTCCCTATATATGGGGCGACCTATCTAAACGCGGTTAACGTGCCAATATACTACTGCCAAACAGCCACGTTAGGGGACTTCTTTCGTTCATCCCCTGCGTCAGGATGCACTTTACAGGGATATATAGAGAGTCCTTCCGGAGGTGGTACTTGCTATGGTTATATGGCCTACTCAAATGCCACGGGTGGTTATATTAACAGTTTAAATATAGGTTCTGCTGGCGGTTGTACTGGAGATTGCGGCTCAACAGATACGGTCTTATTGGGATGTGGTCTGACGTTTGACCCGAACCCCGTTTTTGACATAGGAACTTCGACTGTCTTAGCCACAAATATCAATTGGGGGTTACCCCTCTCCAGCGTAACCCGCCCTGCAGGTTACTACTGTATGGGTGAGGATGGTGGCACCCTCGGTCCAGGCAATGATTGTTATAAATACTCCTGCCCCAACGGCGGCACCCTCTCCGGGACGACTTGCAGTGGTGTGAGTCAAGTAAACCCTACCTGCCCAGGTGGGACTTTTTCGTCAAACGGAGGCTCAGGTGCCTTCTGTTTTGCCCCATACAATCCGGTCTGCAACGATCCTGCTTATGCTGTCCAGGTTCCTGGCCAGCCCGATTCATGCCAGTCTGCAGCCACTCATGTCTGCCCTGCAGGCACTACCTGGAACGGTTTGCCAGTAGCCGAATGCCAGGCAGTGCCCGTTTGCAGCATTGGTACCTACTCGAGCACCACACATGCATGCGTTAATCCAGTTTGCCCATCAGGGTCTACATGTTATCAGCCGATTGGCAACACCACACTGACGACTAGTGGATTGCCAATGACGTACTGTTCTCCTGACCCATGTCAGAACAATACAAACGGCATGATAAACACCAGCGACACAACAACAGGGCAAAATGACCTCACAAATGACGGTCAGAGAAGTGCTAATGGCACTTGCCTCGGTCAGTGGTATCTCTTCAACGGTACCGACATGCGCTGCAGGGTTTACGACGAGACAACAATGATAACGTCCGTCGCTGAGTTGATTGCAGAGATCGCGCTCTCTGTCACCGGTGTCGGTGAGGCAATGATGGCGTCGGAGTTGGCCAGTAGCATAATGACGGCTATGGATACAGCGCTCGAGTCAATGGGCATGGCGGCCGACGCCGCAGTTAACGCCGCTTACACGGCCATGCAGTCTGCGATCACGACGTTGACCTCAACGGCAGTGAACGGCACCATTTCCGGGATTGTGAACGGAAATTTGAACGGCGCGCTGAATTCTCTTTCCGCAGCGCCAATGGCGTTCGGCATGTCGGTGCTGGGCTCGGCAGTGCAAGGCCTCGCCAGCGGAGCTTGGGACTATATGAAGAACTTCGCGGGCATCTCTAGTGGGACAGTCAATCCCATCGGACAAACGTTTTCATATGTGGACGGGGCAGGCAATACCATGACGTACACTACTGCCGACGTGCAATCCGCCGCGAGCCAGACGCAGCTTATGAACAACCTCGAACAGTCGGGTGCCATGAACAGTGCGACAATATCCGGCACCATAACTTCCGGGAATACAACGTACTACATGTATCAAATGCCGGACGGTCCAATAGATTCAGGCAAATGTTATCTCGGAGTGATGGCGGTAGACAATGTCACAGGTCAGGCATCGTGGACGCTTAACCATGTAGTCGAGACGGCGAATCCAGGGGCCACTTTTTTGGGCCAGCTCCAGGGCATAGCATCGCAATATGCGACCAAAGTAGCGCCTATTGTCGAGAGTGGCCTTATGTCAAATTATTCAGTCTTGCACTGCTGCAATGACGGAACGGATTCATCCATTGGGGCCTGCAACCAGGATGAGTTCAAAGAATGGAGCCTGCAGTCGAACGTCGACAAGACATTGGGCCACGGGGCATGCCATATAGTTGGTTCTTACTGTGCACAGAGGTTGCTAGGGGAGTGCCTGGTGGAAAAACAGACATCATGTTGTTTTGGGAATCAACTGGATCGGATAATACAGGAACAAGGCCGGCCGTTGCTTTCGACTTTTCCTGCGGGCAATGTTTGGGGAACGGCACAGAGTCCGAATTGTCGGGGGTTGACTCCAACCGAGTTCCAGTCGTTTGACGTCGGTTCAATGGATCTTTCGGAGTATACCAACGACATTGCAAAGCAAACAGAGGCAGTCAACGGTTCGGCTGCCATGGGCAATTACCTCCAGGCGTTAGGGCAAGCTGTCTACAATGAAAAACCGAAATGAAAGGAAAAAAATCATGAAAAACGATGCCGCAAAACTCTCGCTCAGGCAAAAAATCGAGTCAACTATTGGTTTTGTTTTTTTTGTTGGAATGCTCGTGCTCATCGTGGTTGCGCATGTGTACGTGAAAAACCATCCGATCAATCATCATCGGCTAATACCGCCAATAAAGCAAATACCCCCAAAAAGCATTAATACCGCTGTGCATCAGGATGCCTATAACGTGACAGGCCAAAAATAACATGTCCAGTTCTGAGAATATATTTCACAAGATTGCCCTTTCTCCAGCGATAGCCGAAATCTGGCTTGGCGTCCTTTCGGATATCGCGCTGGATGTCCGCCTGCAACAGGGGGGTCGGATTGTGGTGGATATCAGTCGAGAGGAAACGGCCTATCTAGACGCGAATGGTTCCCTGATCCTGGCCGTATTTATCGATGGGCAACAGGTGACTATGTCGGTACCGGCGCAATTTTGGTGGCACAAAGGGGAAAAAATATGAATAAGCTCAAAATGGCCCTGCTGCTCCTGTTTGTTACGCCAGAGTTTGCTCTGGCGGCAAATGGCACAGAGTATGTGACCTGGGGTGGTTACGATGCGGTTACCCAGGCGTTCAACTTCGTTGCAAATGTATTCGCGAACCAGGAATACACGTTCATGTTTTCCGCTTTTGCGCTTATGGGAACCGCCATGGGGGCCTTCAAAGCCAATATGGAAGCGGTTCTGGGCAGGGGCAGCGTCTATGGCTGGGTCGCCCACATGCTTGTAGGGGCCTTCCTGTATTTTGGTTTGTTTGTGCCGACTCAGCAACTCTATGTCTACGACAATGTTCTGAATGAAACATCCCCGACATATAAATTGCCATTAGGAATGGTGCAGATCGCGGTGGTAGCGAATCTTTTGGAGGAGTTTGCCGTCAATACCTTTGATACTTCGGCGGGTCCCCCGCCATCTGGTGTGTGTGGGCAACTTCCGCCACTGAATTATGCAGATCTGGGTGGATCTGTCGGGCCGTATTTAATGCCTAATGCAACCGGTGCGTATATCACCGATGCAGGTGCCACTCAATCTATGGTCCAATACATCGAGGATTGTGTAAAATTTGCAATGCAGCAGGATAACAGCGGCATGACGCAGAATCTTATCTTAAGCCCTGGCTGCAACATGACGATATTGGATTCAATGCAGTACGCCGCCCAGCCGGCTATCCCAACCGTGACGTACATAAACTCGCCTAACAACACCGGCATTGCCACTACCTGCGATGTCGCATATCAAACCCTGTACACCTATTATACGACTCCGGGTAATGCCAGCGGCGCAATCGCAAACGCCTGCGCCAATACCGGCATCGCCGATATTGCCCAGTGTCAGACCGTTATCGCGAACACGTTGCAAAATGGATTGCAGGGGCAATCAATAGACATGCCGACCTTTATCGGGGCATATACCGTTGCGAACATAACTAATCAGACCATGCTCACGGAGCCCAATACAGCGCAGGGTGCGCAATATTACGCAATGTCCCAGCAAAACCAGCAGGGCATGCAGGGTGGTCTGTTCACCTCCATCGTGAACCCGATACAGATTGACGCCTACCTGGCCTATGTCATCTCCGTGATGCCGATAATAATTCTCTTCATCGTTACACCTCTCTGGAAAGCCGCATTAACGCTGGTGTTTAGCATGTTCTGTTTCTGCGCCCTGGTTCGCTCACTCGATGTCGTAACGTTCCACAACTGGGCAACAGCCTATCAAAAAGCACTGGCGGCCGCATCAAACACTGGAGGTTTAGGCGTGGGCGCCGCCCTGCAGCTGCCGCTCCAGAGCAATAGGTATCTTGGCCAATTTGCGAACAACCGTTCCGGAGTGTTCCTTTTTGCTACGCTAATTTCCGGGGCCTTGTGGAAGTTTGGGGATTCCGCATTGTCGCGACTTTCAGCCAACATGTCGAAGGCAAAGGATACGTTTGAAACGAATCCTGGTGGAGCCGCGATAGAAAAGACCAGGGAGGCGGCTGAAAAAACAGCCATGACCCAGGCATTGGCTCATGGTGTCCATGGCATGTACAATATGGGGCAGGGGTTGACGGCTAATACTATGGGAGATGCCGCTTCAGGTGTAGGCAAACTTAATGCGGCTCCAGGTCATGGTATGGATGGCATTCGGCAACAGGCAGAGGATATAGCAGAAAAAACCACGCTTTCTGCTGCTGGACGGGCATCACAATTAACATCGGAACAGGCAAGTCAAGCAGGTCAGGTTGCCGGCGCCCAGGATCGCGCCATGCTTGACGGACTCACAGCGGTCAGCGGAAAAGTGCCGTTTGAACAGGCTTATGATAATGCACAAACCAATACGCTTAAAAATAGCACTGAGATGCAAAGCTTCAAAGCTGAAAGCGATAAGCTGTCCAAAGAACTGGGCATTTCTCAGCCTGAGGCGATGCGTAAGCTGGCCGAGTATGGCGGTCTCAGCGCGACAGCAGCCACTGCAACGTATTGGGAAGGCCAGGGTGGTGTGGGAGCATTCAAGCAGTTTCAGGCCAATTCTGCCGCGCTTTCCCAGGGAGAACAGACTGGGATGTTACGTGCCGCAGATGCAGTGGGAATGGGTGCCCGCGAATTTTCTGAGAACCGCTCCCTTGTTGAACACCTGAAGGAGGCTGGTGTCCTCAAAGCGATTGGTGCCGGCGAGATCAATCACCAGGACCTCATGGCCATCGGCCGGGCCGGTGTGCTAACTGACGCCGGCAAAGCGGATGCCTGGAAAGAGTTGACCTCTGGCCCCAACGGCATGTCGATCAGAGATGCCACCGCTCTCGTAGAGTCTCACGGCATCATGGGCAACGTTGGCAGAGCGGAAATGACCGAAAAAATAGCCGACACATTCTTTGGCGGCCACGATCCATCGAAACTTATGCGCCAGTACCGAAGCCAGGCGGGTGTAGCAAGCGGCGTGCTTGATGGTCAGAGTGCGGCAGCGCTCAACAAACAACTCCCTGGTGCTCACTTTAAGTCAGGAGACAATGCAACATTTGCAATGGGTTCTGACGGAAAAATTCACATGGCCAACGCCGCACGGGGTGGGTTCGCCGAGGATAAATCCGGCCACACCACGGAGCGCTTTGCCAATACGGTCGTCAATTCGCTTTATGATAAGATCTCTGGGCAGCGCGTACAAAGCATGGACATCAATAACTCAACCAGAGAACGGATTAATAGCAGCCAAGCCTACGATTTGTCTAAAACGGCAACTAAGGACGGTTTGACCACTGAGTTTGCTTATAGGGATGCCCATGGAAACCGGGTAGTGGTCAGCGGCAGCACAGATGGACAGATAAATAAAAATATAGTTACGCCGGACGGCAAAGCAGCTGCAATCACTGTTGACCCGCGGTCTGGCCAAGTCGTGCTCAGCAACATCGAATCCGGAGAAAAGACGACATGGTTTAATAGTGTTACTGACGTGCAGCAGGGTACTCACGTCTCAGGTACTCTGTCCAACTCAGTCGGTAAGGCTGCTGAAGCTGTCGGATTTGACGGTAAAACCGCAGAGTTCGTGGCTGGTGCTGGTCTGGACTTGTTGAATGATGTTACAAAGGTTGCGGACACTGTAGTTCCTGCTGCTGAACAAGGTGCCGGGAAGGCACGTGATGTTGCAAGCAAGATGGAAAGTAAGTATGAAGAGGCAAGGGCAAAACACCATCCACAAGCATACGATCCCCTAATTATGGGAGGTGGGGCACGCAAAATGCCGTCTTCTAATCCAACAATAATAAAACCAACTGTCGCTAATTCCCCGTCTCCAACACCTCATGTGCGGCCTAATAGTAATGGCGGAATTTTATAATCGTTGACGGTTTGTCAAAAAGGTCATATTGTGGACTAGGGGTAATGTTATGAAAGCTAAATACTTTGCATTGGCGATATTATTAATAGCAGCCAGGATGGTCTGGGTGTCGGGGATGGACGGACTCGTATTCGCCGCTAAACTGTTCGGCCCTCTATTGATAGTAGTCGTATTAGCAAGTTTTACGCATACACGCTTGCTTGCGCCTGACGGACGGAGCTGGCATGATCCTCCTCGTTCACGTTGGTGGAGAAATCCACGACGGTTTTGGATGTCAGGTAACATCTATCATAATGATTAATTTAGAACAATGACTAACCTAAACGACCCTGATTCAACTAGGGTCGTTTTTTTATTCTATTTTATTTATTCTTCTATTTTATTCTTGACCTTGTACTTAGTTCTGCGCTATTCTTTTAGCATATTTTATAGATCCCTTGTGATTCTTATACTGGCCTGAGCACACGGCTGGTCGAATTATGAGGAAATATCCCCGCGGCATTGACCGTTGGAGGACGCATTCTGGGGATGGGCTTTTTTGTTCCTGTCGCCTCCCAGTCTCACGAACAGGAATAGATCAGGTAAGCCTTACCGGGGAGATACAGCCCCAGCTTACCGCAGAAGCAGCCGATTAATACCCGTCTGCATTTATTGGTGGTTTTGTGCCGGCGCGCACGATGAAGAGATCCTGATCTCACTTGAGATCGAGACGATCCCCACAGACCGAGACAGGTAAGCCTTACCGGCGGAGATCCAGCCCCAGCTTACCGGTGGAACGCAGCATTAATACCGTTGCGTCGATAACTTTTTTGAGAAGGCTCATACTCAGCCCCATTGTGGTGAACGCCCCCACTAGGGGCATTTTTGCGCCTACTTACTTACTTTAAACCCACGCGGAATTGGATACATCAATACCCCGCGCGGGTATTTTTGCGTCCAAACTCCGACAAAAAACCCGAAAGGAGAAAAATTATGGACACAAAACAGGAGATGGTCACATGCAGTCGTTGCGGACAAGAGGTTCAAGTCACTGAACAATCATCCATCAATCTACTGAAACATAGTATATGCGATGATTGCCTGAGTGAAGAAGAAGCTCTTGACCTGTATTATGCCGATCAGGAAGAACTGCAAAAACGCAAAGAAGAACTGGCAAAGTTTGCAGTAAAACTTCTCAAGACTGCAATCAAACGCGAACAGGATGAGTTAGCTGAATCGGAAATGCCATTGGACACAGCTAAAATCATCCTCAACGAAGGGAAATTGTTCGAGATCGATGTAAAGGCCCTTTTAGAGGATCCGCTGTTTAGCAGTTTCCTAAACTCATCAAAGTAATTCAATTTATCGCTTATTCGCGCCTCCTTTAGAGGCACCCGGAACCCATACGGGGAGCACAGCAACAACGCGCTCCCTGGGGGAGGGGTGCGTCTGCCGGCCAAATGGCCGTAACATCAAGGAGGCTTCTATGAATAAGCGGCAACGAAAAAACCTGGTGAAGTTCTTTAGTCGTACTTCAACCAACATCTTCGGTATCGTTATTATCGCAAATGCGATCAAAAGCGATATTCCGACCATACGAAGCGTCAGCTTCTTGCTGCTTTCAGCAGCATGCGCAGCGATGTCTTTGTATCTAGCCAGGAAGTTGGATGATTCGTCGACTTAAGAGCTGGCAACCGAAGGAGGGTCCATTAAGGACCCCATCTTCGGGTTGCATCGACCATTATGTCTCACGATGGTCGACACGTAGTGTTGCCTAGAGGGCCGGAGAGGGAACCGTAAGGTTCCCAAACGTCGGCCCTCCTCATTTGGCCCGGCTCATAGAGCCAGGCCAAATGATAACAACAGGAGCGACGAGCCACCGGCCTCGCTCCTTTTTCAGGCGCGCGTCTCTTGCGGTAAGCAAGAGACGCGCGAAAGCGCGCCGCCGCAAAACCGCGCGCAGCGCGGTTTTGCGGCGGATATAAAGCAGAAAAAGGCCTTGTCTGGAAGAGATAGACAAGAGACCAAATTTGCTAAGCTCTCCGCGCAGCGTTCGTCCACAAGTCCATAGGCCGAACCGGCCCGTAAGCGAAACACTAGCTTTCGCGGGCCGGCGGTCTGTGGACCCTGTGGGCGATAAACCTGATCGCCGGCAGGGTGGCTCGATGCCCCCTGCAGGCGTCGGCCGCCTGGTAGCAGTTAGCCAGGCGCGGGGCGTCAGGCCTCGACGGCCAGATAAGCCCCGTACGGCCCCTGAAGGTTCTGCCGGGACCTAATAAGGCCCTGTAAGGCCTATTCCGGAGCTAAAAAATCCTTGTAAGGACTTTAAAAGGCCCGAAGGGACTTTCAAGGCCTTTTGCGGGCCTTGTTCGGACTTTGATGGTACCAGTTCGGGGCGGTTCGATATCGCATCGAACTGTACGCGCCACATTTTTCTTGGCAGCGACTTGCTGTCTTTCCCCTCTTTTTCCCTTCTGCTGCACGGAAGGGTTGACATATACCGCGCCTCACATTCCCGCCCTATCATCTGCCTACCCCAGCCTGGTTGTTCCGATAACCCGGTAAACCACCGTATGCTTTGCTTTGACGCAACATAGATTCGAGGATCTATGAAAATGCTGCGGAGACTCAGGATATGTATCCTACGGGATACCGTGTCTGCGTCCGTTGAAACGCAATGTTTCAACGATGGTCATACACTCAACATCAAATCTGCCCCCTGGGAGGGCAAAGAAAGGAGATGATACTATGGGAATTACGTTGTTAGAAAGGCAAGCGCTGTGTATGTTCGGGAAAGGCCATGGAAAGGCTTCATTAACGCGAGAAAAATTGCTGTCAAACGTCCGGGAATTTTCCAGGTTCCTGCATACGAAATACGGCCTAGAAAAAATTGATAATATCAAGTCGAAGATGGTTGAGGCATATGTCAAGGACCTGCATGCACGGGGATTATCAGCCTCAACAATGGCCGGAAAGATGACTGCTGTCCGCGCGGTGGCGTCGGCCATACACAAACAGAACATAGTGGCCAGGGAAAACAAGGTCTACGGCATTGAGCGGATCCGGATCAATCCTCAGATAGTCAATCCCGAAAAAGTATCTGAAATTAGGGCAGAGATTCAAGCCCGTGCAGATGCCGGAGACAAGATCGCACACATGTGCCTAGCCGCTGAAAGCCTGCGTGCAGCCTTCGGACTAAGGGCCAAGGAATCCCTTATGTCATCTAAAATAATCCAAGAGAAGGATGGTACCAGGTACCTCCAAATCGAAGGGGCAAAAGGTGGCAGGCCGCGAGAACATTTGGTGAAAACTGAACCGCAATGTAGGGCCGTTCAGCTCATTATAGAAACGTCTAAAGCTGTCGGATCTGCAACCGGCCGGATTATCCCGCCTTCTCTCTCTTTGCGTCAGGCCTACGACGCCCAGAGGAATTTATGGAGAGCACTTGGCGGAACCCGAAATATAGGGGCGAACATGCACGGCGAACGTCATTCCTATGCCCGCGATCGTCACAAAAGCGGGGCGTCCAATCGACAACTCATGATCGATTTGGGGCACGGCGGGGATCGTTCACCCTCATCATATCTCCCAAAATAATTTTGGCTGTCCGTGCAGGACAGCCAGCTATCCACCAGGGGTAGGCGCCCGCTACCCCTGAAAGTCCTGTGAGCATTCCGGGGCGCTTTTTTGTTGTCTTTCGCAAAAACGACAGCGACTTACTATGATGACATTTGTCGCTGGGGCATGGTATGATCCGGTGCCATGATACCCTATGACTTCATCGCCAAATGGCGCGCAGCCGAGCTTAAGGAGCGCGCGGCCAGCCAAGAGCATTTCCTTGACCTCTGTCGACTGGTTGGCCACCCTACACCCGCCGAAGCAGACCCAACCGGAGCCAGTTTCTGTTTCGAGCGCGGCGCCGCCAAGACTGGCGGCGGCGACGGTTGGGCCGACGTCTGGAAGCGTGGCTTCTTCGGATGGGAGTATAAAGGCAAGCGCCACGACTTGAAGGCCGCCTTTGCGCAGCTCCAACGCTACGCCATAGCCCTTGAAAACCCGCCTCTGCTGGTGGTGTCTGACATGGACACCATCGTGATCCACACCAACTGGACCAACACCGTCCAGGAGATTCACACCATCGCCATAGAGGACCTGGAGCGCCCCGAGGTCTTTAAAAAACTGTGCTGGTTATTTTTCGAGCCTGAACGGTTCCGGCCCGGCGTGACACGCGAGATGGTCACGGAGCGGGCCGCCCGGACTTTCGCTGGCATGGCGCAACGCCTGCGCGACGCCGGCCATGACGGCCACCAGGTGGCCCACTTCCTTAACCGCCTCGTCTTTGCTATGTTCGCAGAAGACATTGGCATCCTGCCGGGCCAACTGTTCTCGCGGCTGGTAGAGTCGGTGCAGCAACGGCCGGAGAAGCTGGCTGACAAGCTTCGCCAACTCTTTGTCGCCATGCAAAGCGGCGGTGACTTCGGCGTGGACGAGGTTCCTTGGTTCAACGGCGGCCTTTATGATTCCGACGACGTGCTGCCCCTTGATGGTACGTCGGTCTCCCAACTCCTGGCTTGTTGCCGCCTAGACTGGAGCGATATCGAGCCGAGCATCTTTGGCACCCTGTTCGAGCGCGGCCTGGACCCCTCGAAGCGAAGTCAACTCGGCGCCCACTACACTGACCGCGACGCGATCATGCGGATCGTGGGGCCAGTGGTGGTCGAACCGCTTGCGCGTGAATGGGACACTGTAAAGGCCGAGATCGAGAAGCAGCACGGCAAGGGCACCCCGGCTGGCCACAAACGCGCCACAAAGCTTTTTGAGGGGTTCCTGGCACATCTGAGAGCAACACGAGTGCTGGACCCTGCCTGCGGGTCTGGGAACTTCCTCAACCTATCGCTTTTGGCCCTGAAGGATCTGGAGCACCGCGTGCTGCTTGAGGGTGAGATGTATGGCTTCCACCGAGACTTCCCGGCAATAGGACCGCAGAACGTCCTAGGTATTGAGTTGAACGATTACGCGGCCGAGTTGGCGCGCGTCAGCGTCTGGATTGCCGATATCCAATGGGCTGTGCGCAACGGTATGGGATACACGCGAAACCCGATCCTGCGACCTCTTGACAATATCGAATGCCGTGATGCGGTCCTGAACGATGACGGCAGCGAGGCGCACTGGCCAGCATGCTCGTGCATCGTGGGCAATCCGCCTTTTCTTGGCAGTCAGAGGATACTCAATGAATTGGGGGAAGAGTATGCTGGCCAATTGCGGCGGACTTACACAGGCCGCATACCAGGTGGTGCCGATCTAGTGACTTATTGGCATGAGAAGGCACGCACCGCCATTGCTGAAGGGGCAGCCAAACGCGCTGGGCTGGTCTCAACCAACTCGATTCGGGGTGGTGCAAATCGCAAGGTGTTGGAGCGCATCCGTGAAAGCGGGCGTATCTTCAATGCATGGGGTGACGAGCCTTGGATCAACGAGGGAGCGGCCGTGCGGGTCTCCCTGGTTTGTTTCGACGGAGGTGATAGCGAGACTAATGTACTGCTGGACGGGCAACCGGCTGTCGAGATATATGCTGACCTTACCGCACATAGAGAAGGCACCGTAGAGCTTGATTTGACGACAGCGCGGACACTAACTGAAAACAGAGGTGTTGCGTATCAAGGGCCTGTGAAAGTAGGGCCCTTTGACATCCCCGGCCAATTGGCCCGCCAATGGCTTCTACTACCACGCAACCCCAATGGGCGCCCAAATAGTGATGTCGTACGACCGTGGTCAAACGGTATGGATATCACACGCAAGCCATCTGATACATGGATTGTCGATTTTGCCAGCATGGATGAGGGCTCAGCTGCTCTTTATGAAGCACCATTCGAGTATGTGCGCCAGACTGTTAAGCCGGAACGTGATCGAAATAGAGACGCAGGCCGAAAAAGAAACTGGTGGCTCCATGGTCGTACAGGTTATGACTTTCGACAGACGGTAGAGCCTCTTATTTGCTACATCGCCACACCACGTGTAGCCAAACACCGTCTCTTCGTTTGGCTCGACAAAACTGTGTTGCCTGATAGTGCGGTTGTCGCCATCTGCCGAGATGATTATACCACCTTTGGCATCCTGCATTCGCGGTTCCACGAGTTGTGGGCGCTACGTATGTGTACGTACCTTGGTGTTGGCAATGACCCTCGCTACACACCAAGCACCACCTTTGAAACGTTCCCGTTCCCGGGCGGTTTGGCTCCTAACGTCCCGGCCGCCGACTACGCCGCCGATCCCCGCGCCCAGGCCATCACCGAGGCGGCCCGGAGGCTGGTGGAGTTGCGCGACGCCTGGCTCTACCCGCCCGAGTTGGTGCGCCGCGTGCCGGAGGTGGTAGCCGGCTACTCCGACCGCATCCTGCCAGCCAGCGACGTAGCCGCTGTCGAGCTTAAGCGCCGCACCCTTACTAACCTCTACAACGCCCGGCCCGCCTGGCTGGCAAACGCACACGCCGACCTCGACGTGGCGGTCGCAACCGCTTACGGTTGGCCTACAGACCTTGCTGACGACGACATTCTTGCTCGCCTGCTAGCCCTCAATCACGAGCGCTCTGGCCTTTGAATCTGCACTCCGCAGCAATCTGATTCGTATACGCATTTATTCAGCCAGACTGAGGCCTGGCGGAATGCTGATGGTCGTCTTCCTACATGAATAGTAACCTTACTTGGTCGATGAACGGCCTATGCTTTTCAGGCGACGCTTCGCGCCACTGTTCCAGGTAATGAGAGAAAGAGTCTTTCCCGCTAGCACATGGGGCCGAATTCAGGTAGGCCACCGCCCCCCAGTGTGACGGTTCGGTCTCTAATAACTGCAGAAGCCGATTGGCAACGGTCCCGTTAAGGCACCTGACGTATGGGGAAAGCCGCAGCACACGCTCGTACTCGCTGAACCAACGCTGCAGCCTTGGCCCGTCACAGATGCGGTCAGGAGAGTTCTGCATCTTTTCGGCATACTCCCTAAATGCTGCTGGATACCTGTTACCGACTAAACGCTTATGCGGCAAGGTCCGCTTTTCCCTACACAGGTCGGCCACCTTGCGTAGGAAGAAAATGGAAGCCGCCTCGCATAGACTCTCCTCGAACCATTGGTTGCAGTGTCCTTCGTTGGGGAGAAACTGGGCAAAGATATGGCACGCCTCGTGGTTAAACTGGTACAGGTACTGGTCCCATCGCCTCATTTTCGCTGCAAGGTGTACGTCGAAGCCATCGGTGCTATTCCCTCCGGAGAGAACACGAGGTACGTCGTGGCGAAAGGATATCCTTATCTCGGCCGCTGCATTCGGGTGGTTAGGAGACAAGTGCATAAGTTGCTCCCAGACAGTGGCAAAGAGCACCATAATGACTTCGGTGTCTGAGTTAGTGGTGCTGATCGGGTTATCTAATAAAGTTATTTTGGACATATTTCCTCCTAGCCATACAGACCTCCCTGCCTTGTCGGGATTAATTAACCCTCCGGACTACTACGCGTGAGGAGTATATGTTTGTTTTGCAGACGTTGCTTAATTGCAAAGGGGTCTCATAGCTGAGCCGTGAGCGTCCGCGAGACGGCTCTAGTGTCGTGTTATGCCACGTTTTGCTGTGTCCATGCACCATTTCGCAGTTTTTGTTGAATAAAACGCTTCACCTTATTCTCCAAAGAGTTCCAAGACTCGTTCATTTCTCCAAGCATCCGACCACAGCTATCGCAATTAAATCCTATCCTGATAACTCCGTATAAACTAGTATTATGCGGGAAGACTTGAAAATCACAGTGTGGACAAAAGGTATAAACATCATAAATGTTGCCGTTGTCGAAATACTTCCAGCGCCAGCGTAAACCAAAATATAGATCGCTTGTATATGTTCTCCAACCTAATCCTTTGCTTGTCCCTTGGCTCCGTACAGCATTCCAGATCAATGCTCCAATGAGAATCAACGTTGGTAAACAGAGTAAACAGATTAACGCCAAAAGCCAGTTTTGGACTTTGCTTGTGAGAAGAAGAAACAGGTAACATTTTTTAACTGCAGCACCAACACTGGGCCACCAATCAAGAAAGTATGTTCCCACGGTGGCGACAACTGCGAGAATTCCCGCGGCAATAACTTTGCTCCAAACTGGATCACTCCAAATTTTCTTTACCATATATTACCTCGACTGCTCTTCTCTCTACATTGCGATCAGCATCTATTTATGTTGATTGATTTCAACATCTTCGGTGCCAGAAGGGCGCGGTGAATAACCTGCAAAACCTGGGTAGCCTGGATAACCGGGATAGCCTGGATATCCAGGGTAACCTGGGTAGCCTCTATAGGGCTTGTAACGAAAATGATAAAACCTGTTACCATTACATATGCTTCCCAGATATTTCCCTTCAGTTGTCACAACATCGGTATCGCCCCAGGGAAGCCACCCGATCCATGTCCCGCGTGTGTTAAACACGTTCTTATCGATTTTGAATGCAATCCAATCGCCATTTGAATTAAACAGATAATGCACTCTCATTCGTTTCCCCTTTTTTGTTTGGCAGTGTGAGGGCTCACTAGGACCTCCCGACATCTTTTTTCTACATCACAAAAAAAACGGAGCCATTTTTTTCCGCGCTATGTCCTCCAGCATCTCTTCGAGGAAAAGTGTCATAATTATAGGATTTCCAGCAGCATGGACAAAACACGTCCTGCGAAATACTGCCGGAATGTTTTTACTTACCATCAAAACAAAAGCAAAACCTGGCATTGCAAATTTGTACTCATGATAAGAGCCTTTCCGCTCGCCAAATGGCGTTGCTGTAAACTTATCAATCTTTTTCCCTTCACGAACCGTAAACCATAAAGAGCAATCCTGAGGGAAACAATCCAGGCCACAGAGGTATCGCCGAAATCCTTCCTGGAATGGTCCAAGATTTATAGGCGTTGCACCATCGCTATTCCAAGGGAAAATGGATCCTCGCCAGAAAATGCTTGCCGCAAAATAACTCAACGCTGAAATGTTTATGTCAGGGATATTCGCCGCAAAATATACCCTGGTTTCCTGGCCTGGCTCAGATACATCTGGAGTCCGAGAAGCCAGAATGGATGCCATGGGAAACTTCCCGTCTTTCTTTAAGCAGTTCCTTAATACCCAGTTTTCTCCATTTTTATTGAAAAGGTTTTCGCAGTCCGAGCACAGTAGATATGCCTTTTTCTGATTAGAAGTCTGACACATGCCATTTGCTGTAATTTCCCACGGGTTGGGGTTTTTATCTGTGTCGTCGCGGAGGATACGATAGATGCCAGCAGACAAGTAATGGCTTTTCTGTAGTTCGGTGGTGGGGTTCAAGCAGAGTTTGCATTGTCCGATCATGACGGCCTCAAATATGAAGTGTTGAGGTATATTACGCCGGATTTAGCTGAATTTGAAGACAAATGATGCTCACCCGGATACAAGCTGATTGGGTTTGTAACGGTATCGATTTGGAAAGAGATCGGACGGTACTGTCAGACCGCAACAGTACAAATCGGGTATTATAACTAAAATAACGTTCATAAACATAATTGTTTACAGCCTAATATAATATATGTATTATAGACATTAATAGGCTATTTTATATGTTTAGTTAGGTTATTTTAGATAGGCGTCAATTTGCGAGCTATGAAGGAGGCCACTTGGCACAAAATACATTTCTTAGACAAATATCTCACAACCAGAAGAACATCATTGATAGGGTTTCAATCAATCCTCAAATCACAACGATCTTATTGGATGTCCTCGGTGACATTGCGTCCTCTGTTCGGCTTCGACAGGGAGGGCGACCGAAGATGGTTTCCATTGGTGCCGAATTTGCTCACATAACTCCTGCCGGCACGCTTAATCTTGTCAGCATTATCGAAAATGAAAGGGTTGAGATGGCGGTCCCAAACAATATGTGGAAGTGGAAAACAGGGAGTGAGTTGTGGCCAGAATAATAGGATATATCCGTGTATCAACTTCAAAACAGGACGTTGACAACCAGCGTCATGAGATCCTCGTCTGGGCATCGGCCAAGAAGGTATTCATTACTGAATGGATTGAATGTGAACTCTCTAGCCGTCGAACCGAAACAGAGCGCCAGATTGACAAGGTGCGTTCACTCGATAAAGGTGACACTATAGTGGTGGCTGAATTGTCTCGCCTAGGCCGAAGCACTGGCCAAGTGATAACTTTGGTCAATGACCTGGTCAAAAGGGGTGTCGGCATTGAAGCATTGAAACAGAATATCAGCATCAAGGCTGGCAACGGTGAGATGGATCAGCAATCGAAGATCATGGTGACGGTGTTCTCACTCATGGCTGAGTTGGAGAGAGATTTGATCAGCCAGCGGACAAAAACAGCCCTGGCGGCTCGGAAGGCGGCCGGCAAGTCCTTGGGGAAACCACGGGGTATAAGCACAAGCAAGTTGGATGTTCACAGGGAGAAAATTGAGGAAATGCTCAAATTCAAAGTTGGCAACGCTGCGATCTCCCGGATGGTTGGCATGTCAACGACAGCGGTAAGACACTATATAAAAACTCGGAAACTTGACGAAGTGGTCAAATGAAGCCTGTTGAAGCAAACGCCCAATAATAAAAGGAGCCTACTATGAGAATGCGCGGAAATTTGTTGGTAGTACTGATTCTGATATCATTAATGACAACCATTCAGGGGTGTGCTTCACTTCCTTCCCTTCCGACGAACAGTACAATTGCGGTCGTACGTCCATACGAGAAGATGGTTGGCGACAAGCCAGTGCTGGGAGTATATTCTACAGCTTGCCCAAAGACCCCGGGCGGCAGAGTGCTATGTGTAAATGATGTTCAATTTCCGACCCCTGAGGAGATGAACAAAAAATTTGGTTTTACCGGCATGAGTTACTTTTCTAAACGGTTCCAGCTTATACAGGAGGAGCGTAAGGAAAATATCCTGTTGAAAAACGGCGCTGCAGTAGCGCTTTTTGTGGAACCAAAACAAGAGACACAGACATCTTTTGCCGGCTTTAGCACCGAATTTATGGGGCACTTGATGTTGGCAGCAATGTCTGCCATAAGTAAGACCAACGCCTATGACACGAACTCCGGCGCATTTGTGTCTGGTGCTACTGGTGCGTTCAAGTACACAAATAGTGGAGAGGAAGCGATAAAAACAAAGACCGATATCGTGCAGCAGAAGGGCTATATGGTTTCAGCTCTGCGCATTGATGCGAAAAAGAATTGGCTTGTTCGGGAAATTATTTACTGTCCTGAGGCGGTTGAAAATGATAAGTGGGCATGCCTATCTGTCGTTGCGGTAGCCTTGGAGGAAGCGACAGCAAATTAGAATCTAATGAAAGCTTCGTCGGCGAACAGCCTACTCATTTTCACCAAATGCTTCGAGGTCTGTCAAAAAAATCTTTAATCCATCGCAACGCTTTGAAAAACACTTTGCAATACAGGCATTTTGTCAGACCTTGATGTCTTTGAAGAATTTTCGAAGATGCGGGAGAATGTGATCGAGGTATTCATATTTAACCTTAACTCGGCCTGAAATCTGCCCATTGATTTCTTCCTCAGGCTGTTTAATCTCAACAAGGCCTCTCTTGATGAGCTTTTTTAATGTCGCGTCCTTCGTTTGTAGCCAACCATTTTCATGTACTATGGCGTTCCT
>Ga0326728_10002882_pt1 | contig 55764 bp, 106 predicted proteins | sample MB3enrmetagenome_FD_207602 | JGI IMG/M metagenome (GOLD analysis project Ga0326728, IMG submission 207602) | Lab enriched peat soil microbial communities from McLean, Ithaca, NY, United States - MB31MN | ecosystem: Environmental > Terrestrial > Soil > Wetlands > Peat | place: USA: New York... | reverse complement strand
CCTTGCCGTCCAACCCCAGCCGCTTAACGGTCTCATCCATCTCTTCTTGGCTGACAAAAACACAGTGTTTCAGCGCCTTTTTGAGCTTGTTGCGGTTGCGTTCATTGCGAAGAAAGTTCAGAGCGGTTGCACCTTGACCACCGGGATAGCCGTCCCACTGCCCGTACTGGGCGATTTTGTATTCACCGTTGATCTTGACCGCTGTTAGATTGCGAGTACCCATTAGATTTTCTCCCACCAGCATTCAGAGCCTTCAAGCACTGTGCCGTCGTCCAAGGTAATGATCGGAACGAAAAACGGTTTCAGTTTTGTGCTCCACGCCAGAATGTCTTTCTCTCCGGTGATCGTGCCTTCCTTACCTTCATGTTCCGGGTGCGGCTGGCGCATCGGCGGCTCCACCGGACAAATCCTGACTCTCCAGCCCACATCGTAAAACTCACCCATTTAGCACCACCCCGGCCCACGGTCAGGGCACATCAAATGATGAACGGTTCGGACTTCTCCGAAGCGAAGCTCCGTATGGCACAGGTGGTTGCCGCAGAACGGAAGAGAATCGCAGCTTTCAAAACGGCGTCTGTCACCGTTGCCCTTGCGCCGCTCAACTTTGTGTTCTTCACACTTGCCGTCCCGCACCACGGGCTTACCGCAAGGGATCATGCCGAAATCAGCGGCGAGTTCTGAGCCATACTCATCCCAGATTGCTTGGTTTTCTTTCGCGTGCGCGTGGTCGAACACCATCACGTTACAGCCCGCCATACTATCTCCAGTGTGGGCGCTCGCGTACCCACTCGATCCATTTTATCACGTCTGGCTGTGCCTTCAACAGTTCAATCGTATTAAAGTTCCAGCCCAATTCTTTTTCGGTATACAGCGCGTGAATTTGACTGTGACATGGCTGACAGATCATCACCGTCTTCTTCATCAGCGCCATTCCGAACACTTCTTTGGCACGCTTATTTTTATGCAGCGTGCGCGGAATCAGATGGTGCGCGGTTAGCGGCTGTTCAATACGCTCGCAGAGCCTACACGTTCCCGTCATACACGTGCTTGATACTCATCCGGGACGTTCATGTAGGCGATCAATCGGTTGAAGAGCACGCAACAGCATCCACTACACCATTTATGGTCTGTCTGTGCGTATTTCTCGTCGTAAGTTAACGGTTCCCACAACGTGAGTCTGGTCCCGCAATGGGGACACCAGCAAGAACGATCTTCGATCAGCTTTGCTTGCGCACACAAATCCGTGAAGCGCGTCTTCCGGTCTTCCTCGTCACGATCTAGCTCTCTGACCCAGCCACTCATCTTAAAATATCCATTCTATGTTCAGTTCCGACCACCACGCCGTGGCTACTCCCGCGAGACAATCAGCACAGACCCACAGGTAAGAATCTTCGTCATCTTCCGGCTTTGCTTTATCCCGCAGAAATATGAGGCGCGTCGGCAGATTATTGCACCGCTCTTCGCCGGGATAAAACTGGCACGGGTGCATGAATTAGCCCTGCGGCGGTGCCACGTCCAATGTGAAGTACACCACGGTGACCCAATGCCAATTCCCACGGTTGTACTGATTGCCGTTTGCGGCTGCGGCGGTGTAGATTTTGTCTACGTGAATGTCTTTGCCGTCTCTCGCCACGAGAGCTTGGAGAGCTTGGTATTGGCTCGATTCAGTTGTGTCGAACACTTCGATGTGCATTTAGTCCTCAGCGTCTTCTTCAGAGTACGTGTACGTGATCTTGGCGCGTTTCGCCTTGACCACGTTGTCTTTCACGATGATCTTGCCGATGTCGGTGTTTTCTTCGCCTTCCCACTCAACCTCACCGTTAAGTGTCAAGCCCCAAGGCTGGAGGAAATTTTTGATGATGTATTTGAGCCAAGGAATGTATTCGTAGAACTTCTCGCCGCCGTCCCACTCGATACCTTCACCATCATCAGTCGGCACCCACTGGCACCAAAGTCCGGGTTGGGTTTTTGGTTCTTGATTGGCGTCGATCACAGCGTATTCATCATCCCCAACGTAGAACTCCCCTTCAAAACCGATAGGCAGCCCCACCTTTGTTCGCGCCGGATCGGGGCGGTCTATCAGCAGGGCCACATTGCGACGCATGTGCCGAGCTTCGGAGAACTTTTTTAGATAGTTGAACTGAGCGATTGTCAGCGGTTTGTCCAGCGTGAACGTGCCTGTGAAATCTGTCGTGTAACCCATTACCTTCTCCAGCCCCAATGCTCGATCTGCGCATCAGTGATGACCTTACTTATTCTCGCACGATCAAGTTCTGCGGGCAAGGGACTCCCCGCTTGTGCCGCTTGCAGTTCTGCAAGGCGCTGCTCGTACATCTGCTCTATTTCTGGCAGCGTATACGCACCGTTGCGAATCGTCTTCAGAAATTCCGCGTTCGGACGCGGGAGCGTGATTCTACCGTCGTCCATAAGCTCGCGGCCTTCGTCAAGCACGCGGATCAAGTGCATTGCCGCCTTCACGTCATAACCGAATTCTGCTTCAAGTTCCGGTCGCTGCCCGTGCTTTCCCTGCCCTTCACCCTTGAGCCGCTTGAGCATGGACTTGCTGAACTCCGCGAAGTGGAATCCGGCGCGGCGGCTCACGAAATCGAACTTGTTGCTTGCGATGTGCCGATTCCAGATGTACGGATTTTCAGCCTGATTGTCGTTGGCGAACAAGAACTCTAAGGCGGTCGTGTTCCCGGTTGCGGCCATGGTTGCCCACTTCCGCAGCGAGTACAGGTTCAAGTCCACGTCCCCTGCCTTGTTCTTAGCGTGGTCGCCGGACGATGACCACACATGCACGTCAGGATCAAACACCTTGCGGGTGCCATCTTCATTCACAATCATTTGGGAAATGCCAAGAATACGGTCTGCTGGCTGGATGTAAATGCCGTTGAGATCGAGATCAGTCGGCTTGTTCCCGGTCGCACCATGAAGCCCCGACCCACCAATAAACAGGTGAATGAGTTCATCGGGCCACTGAAAAGGTGGGATGGACTGAGAGATTACTTCACGGAACTTTTCTGCGAGTTGAGACATCGGATCACATTCCAGATAGACAAGGCGGTAAACACAACAGGCACCACCATTAGACTTAGTTTATGCAAAGTAGAGACAGGATACAAGTACAAAGAATTCCCGGTGAAGCTGGCAATCCAGCCGAAGTAGGGACGGCGCGGGATCAAAATGTAAGACAGGATCAAAATCATTGATCCCAGCCAGACCATCCATTCGGCTTGCATTGTGCTCCTAAACGAAAGGGGCTGCCGTATAGCAGCCCCTCAAGGTTGGTGTTGCGTTCGGCTTATCTGCTTGACGCAGCCTTGCCTTGCAAGTTGTTCAAGATGCCTTCTAAGGCAGTTCCCTTGAACACACGCTCTAACGTGGTGCCGAGTCCGGTCTGCTCGTGCAGAGCGAGCGGAGCAACAGCGGTTGCCAGCTTGGTTGCGAACTCCGTCTGACCCAGCGTGTTCATTGCTGCAATCAGGTCCGGCGTGATCGCCTCGAACTTCGTCTTGAAGATGTCGGCGCGTTCCTGCTCCAACTCCAGCGTGTAGCCTTCATCTGCCTTGCGGCGAGTGAGTGTGGCTTCCGCGATGGTGTTGAGCGCGTTCTGCTCTTCAACCTTGGCGGTCATGCGAGCAACGGTCTGCTCGATGTCGTCCTGCAAGCGCTCCATCGTGATTTCCGCTTCGCGCTCTGTTACCTTGGCGTCGAGGTTCAGCTTCGTGATCTCCAAGCCGTGTTCCAGCTTGGCAACTTCAGTCTGAATCTCCGTGCGCTGACGGGTGGTGACCAAGTTCGCTTCTTCCGAAGCCAAGTTGATCGCGTTCTGAACCGCCTGCTGCTGAGCGTTCTTGAGCAGGTCAGCGATGCGTGCATCTGCAATCGTGGTGCCCAGAACTTCAACGTCGTACACGTCCATGCCGTTCTCCGGGAAGAAGTGAGAACGAGTCTCGCCTTCGACCTTTTCGCCCAGCACTGTGTCGCGCACAACAGCGGTGGAATTCTCGATGAATTCCTTCACACCCAACTGCTTCACAGCGCCCTTCAGGATCGAGCGCAGGTGATCGCACAGGTACTTCACGTAGTTCTCAACGCTGAACCACTTGTCGCTGTGCTCACGCAGGAAGTTCACGCGATAGCTCAGCTTGATGTCCACGTTGACCAAATCCTTCGTCTCAACGCGAACGATGTCAGAGACGAGGTTGTTGTCCACGCGCAGGTACACGGCGCGAAGCAGGTTGTCCGTGGTCTTCGGCTTTCCGGTGGAGAGTTCGAGAACCGCAAGGCTCTCATCGTACTCCAACAGGATCGTCGCAGGACCAACCACCACGCGGCGGTTGCCGGACTTGTCAACGACCTGCACGGCGTAGCCCACGTATGGGCTGATCGTCGGCACGCCGTCGTACTTCGTGTTAAGCGTAAGCGTTGGCGGCGGCGTGAACGTGGTGCCACGAGCCAGCTTGTCACCTTCGAACGACTCAGGAGCGGCGGAAGCGCCCAAAAGCGCCTTGCTGCCCTTCGTCTGGCGGTTCATGCTGCGTTCCAGACCAACCGAAGCGCTACGGACGAGTGAATCCGCCACATAGTTGTCGCCGCTGTCGTCCAGCAGTTCACGCAGGTTCTCGTTGTACTCCAGTGCTTCCGTGTTGCCGGGATACCAGAGTTGCACGGTCTTGTCGTCCAGCACGCGGCGGACGATGACTTCGTTGCGCGGGTCCGGCAAGAAAATCTGCGGGCCCTTTTCGGTCATCACGTCGCCCTTGTCTTTCACGAGGACGTAGCGTCCCTCGCCCTTCGGGATGGCGATGCCGTAGTAGCGCTCACGCTCGAAGCCGCCCTTGGGGTCTTTGTATGAGATTAGGGCGTGCTCCGCACGCGGGTAATAAATCTTCGCCTGTGCGCCAGTGATGAATAACTCGTCACCGGGCTTGTAGGTGACATTGTTCTCGCTGTATTCGGCGATGACCTTGATGTACAGACCCATCTGGTCGTTCAGTTCGATTGCCTTGAACTTGCGGTTGTTGTTCTTGGTCATGAACTGCTCAGTCGCTTCAGGAAACACAACCTTCGGGCCGCGCTCGAAGCGCTTCTCGCCGGACTCAGCCAGCAGGATGCAGTATTCGAGACGTTCCAGAGTCAGAGCTTCACGAACGAAATTGCCGTTCTCAGCCATGACTTCAAAACCCGTTGGCGGGATGAAGAACGGAACTTCGGTGCCCTTGATGACGAACAACTGACCGTTGGCGAGCGGACTGTCCGCCTTCAGAGAGATTCCGGCAGCGGCAACGTTCTTGGTCGCCTGTTCCGCGTTGTACACGCGAATGACGAGATACTGGTTGCTGCGCAGGTGATGTCCACCGATGACCTTGGCAAACTGTCCGGGCCACAGCGGGAAGGTTGCGGGGCCGGGGATGTTGATCTTGCGACCTACTTGCAGGGATGCGGTGTCGGACTTACCGACCTTCGGATTGACCAAAGCACCCGTGTTGTCAAACGCCGGGTTTTCGAGGACGATGTAGTTGCCTTCGGAAACCAGCGGGTTCTGCTGAATGGCTTGCTGCAAGGACGCTTCGATGAACTTGTCCTTGGTGTTGTCGTAGATGACAGGCTTGTCGTTGCTGGATAGCGCGAGAGCGTGGGGACCAGCGTAAACTTGCACGGTGCCCTTCGTCGCGTCTTGAATGAATGCGTATTGATTCTGGGCAAGAACTAACTGCCCTGTGGTGTCCGCCATGTTGTTCTCCAATTCCTTCTCGGTCTCTATTACTGTGATACCACGGCGCTACGAAAACATCAACAACTATTTTTCGAGTCCGTCGCTGCGGTATTCTTCGGCGTCCATGGTGTTGTTGCGGACGATGGCGAAGAAGCCTTCCGTTTCCACTTCAGTCTGCTTGTGGAAAGCATCGCGGCTACCAAGAACGGTGTAAACTTCGATCTGGTCGCCAGTTGGTGTCACTTTGGTTACGGTGTACTCGTGTGTCGAGTAGGCCATTTTTCTGCTTCGCTTTGCTTTGGTTGTCATAAGGTTGTCCGTTGAAGAGTAATCCATTTGTTATTGGTGTCTCGCAGGCATCCTTGGTCACGCGCCAGAATCATCGCTTCGGAATACACGTAGGTGGGAATGTAAAAGACATTGAATTTAAGCGCATCTGCGGTGTCTTCGATGTCTTCCCAAGTGACCATAACCGAAGCCCGGTCGGGCCTATTCTTGGGGCCGAAACTGCGACATAAACGGTTGTGAACCAATTCCTTCGTGATCGTAAGCAACAGTTGTGGCGTTAACGTAGGATTGTCTGCCATGGCCTCATCCTACCGCCGCAGCTAAATTTTGGCAATTACTTTTTGAAGATAGATTGCCACTTCCACTTCCTGAGTGGTTCAACATCGGGAAAATCAGGAAGTTCCGGCAGTGGGGGCAAGGGCGGTAACGGTGGAAGCGGCGGTAGGGTGTCAAAGATGCTCTCCGGGCGCGGGTTTATCACCGGATACTTTTCCCGGTCGGCCGGATCAATCATGTCTTCTTCCATCAGTGCGCCGGGATCGCGGGGGTCATGCGGTTCTAGCGCCGTGTGGGGCCCAGCAAAGACACCGTATCGCAGACGAGCCGTATGGGAATTGCCAATGTCGCATCCCCCACAAGTACGAGAGAAAGCCCATTGCCGGAAACAGACCTCAACGCCGCATCTCATGCACACGAACGGCGGCGTGAAGCGCCAGCCACGAAAATCTATGTAGATGTCCCTTGGCATTGGCGAATGCAGATGATCCATGCCTTCAGGGAATGGACAGATAGGATGCTCTGCGGTTGGCGCGTGAGACTTCTTGCACTCTACGCACCAGTATTCCCTGTTCTTACGCGGATCGGCTGGATGCAGGTCATTCATCGGGGTTCTCGCCGATTTTGGTGTTGATGTCCTTGATTTCGTCAAGGTTCTCTGGCAGGCGGGAGTCTTCCATGTCAACCCAAACACTCTTGTTTGGGATGCCAATTGCATCCAGCACATCTTCTTCTTGGATACTGTGGCCTTCTCGGACTAGCTTACCGTCAACGTAGATTCCAACCCAATCCCCGGAGTTGTCGTGGACAATGACAATGTTACTCGTCGGCTTCTTCGCCGTACTCTTCTTGGACATACTTCTCTCTCGCGACTAGGCGTTTCTCCGCTAATGCGTGCGCTTCGCGGATGGCCTCGCCTTCAGAACCATCATACTGATGATAACATCCAAAACCGGAAAGTGGGTGCTTGCAGGCGGTTACCAGTCCCATGAGCACTCGCGCCAGCGCGATCTGATCCGCTTCTCGCTTTTGTTCTTTCGTGGAAAACTCCGGTGGTGTCCGTCCCGCCGCCTTGGACATTTTCCGCATCAACCTATGGGACGTGACGTGGTTCGGGACGAACGTAGAATACCTCTTCTGGCAGTATTGCCACGCATCATCACTCAAAAAGAAGCTGTAGCGGAAGCTCTCTTCCTCGAAAGCATCTTGAAAAGTGTCCAGCAGTTCACTTTCGGCCTTCGTCAACTTGCGCTTCGACTCCACCCTGCCGTAGTCATCGTAGGTGCCGTGGAACACTTGCGCGTCGTTCCCCCACCAAGTTTCACTGGAGCAGAGCCACATCATCGTCCACGGCTTGATGTCTTTTGGGAGAATGACCAAGTGGCACTTTTCTCCGGCGTAGATCGGCGTGTTGGTGAAGGCGCATACGACGTCGTAACAACCCATTTTATTCCCTCGGTTTGCTGTTCGGACACCAGTGATTAAGGCACTGATCCTGATCGTTCTTTCCCTTGCGGGACTCCTCGTTCCGCAGCTTGCAGCCGCACTTTTTGCAGAAGCGGGGAACGGGGACCGGATCGTAGTCCGGGTGCGTTTGTTTCCACTCCCACACGCGCAACTTGTGCGCTTCGCATCGCTCGTTATTCTGGTGATACACGAAAGGGAAGTCCGGGTACTTCTTGCGCGTCTTGGTGTAGAAGTCCCCTTCGTTCGGGCCGAACGCGATATTCGCTTTGCAGTGCTTGCAGGTTTTGGCTATACGTTCCGCGATTGGCTCCCGGTCTCTTTGCAGATCATACCACTCACGCCGCCGCGACTCAAAATGGCGGTCAACTTCTTCGGCGGCCGCACGGACATTGTGCCCCAGCCATAGTTCCGTTTCATGATCGAGTTCAAGCTGTTTCTCTGGGGAAACTTCCAGATAGCCATGCGTGATGTAGCTATAGATTTCATTGCGCGGCACAGGCTCCGCGCTCAAAGTATGGGTCATTTTGTTGACGATGACTACTTTGATCGGGCTGTCGCCGTCACAGTCGCGGGGGATCATTTCGTCGCGCAGCTTTTCAACAGCTTCCGCGAACTTTTCGAAGGTATCGAGGGGGATGTCGCCCCAGCTTCCAACTCGTTTTGCTTTACTCATTGAGATCACCCCTGAGAGTCGGGAAGAACAACGGCTGCGATTCTTGAACTTCAACGCCTTCCCGGTAACGCTTCCAACTCCATTCATGCTCAGCAAGCCACAAACGGCCCCAGCAGTCAATGAAGCTGGACGCACGGTCGGTGACACGCTGCACGCGCAGCATCGGTCTACCGCCCAGCAGTTTTTGGATCAGAAGGTGCATTCAATTGGTCTTCATAGAAAGCGAAAAATTTTGACTCAGCAGCGCTCAGTGGCGGCACGCCAGCGATCACCGCACGTAACTGCTCGATGGACGGTGCGACCGGATACGTCCGTGCGCCGACGAATACTTCATCGTCCCAAGAAAGAACCGTCACGTAGCCCCAGCCTAGTTGCTTTGCTGCGCGTTCGGCCTCGCCGCTGGTATCAAAAGGACCATACTGAGCGCCTGTTCCCCACGTTTCATCCGTCTGCGCCACGTAAATCTTCTGCATCACTCACTCCCAACCGGGTGCCAGTCGCTCTTGCGCAAGAGCACGTGTTCTCCGGTGATTGAATCCCCATACAGCAAATCCAACTGTTCAGTCGGCTTCAGCTTGTCATGCGTAAGCTGATCCATGACGGCACGCTCCGCGATGAAGTGAAGCACGTGGCTGGCTTCCGCAAAAACCTTGCGCATCTCCACCGGAGTGCTCTCGTCCCATACCAGCCGGACATCCGTAACCATGAGCACGCCGTACTTCTCAAGGTCTTCACGCGTAAAGCCCCAGCCGTTCCGCTCACGCTTCTCTACCGCCAGCGCGTCAAAATCGTTGACTGTGAATCCTTCCGGCATTACTGACCCTGCTTATTCCATCGGATTTGTGCGCGGTCTTCCGGTGCGAGCTTGGCGTGTTCAGCGCGATATTTTTTGGCGAAATCCCCAAGTGAAACTTCCGGCGTTCCACCAAACTCCCAAAGCGGGCGCTCGCCATGACCTTCGCTGATGGAGTTGTTTCCGAGCAGGTTTTGCATTGGTGCCAGATCATGCTGGTCCGCGTGACGCGGGTTGCTGGGCGGCTGATAAGAAGGCCCGTTGAGTGGGCTGATGGAACTGTACTGCGCGTGGGCAAATGTGCAGCCTAAGAACAGCAGGACTACGAGCAAAATTATGAACGGCATTACGTGGCGTTCTTTCATGGCGTCCCCTTTCCAAGTTCTCCCTTGGCGTGACCTACATCGTGAAACCCAAAAGACCTCAGCTTCTTTATGATGCTGTCGCATTCAGCTTCGATTCGATTTAATTCTTGCTCTAAAAGAATAGTATCTTGCCTAGCTCTGGCGAGCAAAGCAGCGGTGTTGCGGCGGGCTTCATAGCACGCCACACCATCCTGTACTAATCGCTCGACTTGTTCGCGGTTCTCCATCAATAGAACTTTGGCGGGTTCCCGGCTGCGATATAACCGAGTAGCGCCGCGCCGCCGAAGAAAACCGCGTAACCGTTGTGATGCAGGAGCGCCGCCAGTCCTGCGAAGGCGATCAGCACCAGCATGAGCTTCCGGCTTTCACCGAGAGCCGCGAACACCAGCCAAGCTATGAAAATCACATCACCGATCTTTTTCATCCAGAGCACCCAAGTCCGGCTCCGCGTTCGGGTCCAGTCCAGCTTGACGCAGGATGCCGCCTAAAAGCAACGTCACCGCGATCTCACGGTGGAAATCGTTCAAGTGGTCAACGAGTAATTGCTGCTCACGCTTACCCAACGTGCCAACCGCAGCCTTGAGAACCATTTCGAGTGACGCCAGAACTACACTGGTTTCTTCCGTGTCCACGACGTCGATGATCTTCCGGCTGAGCGTGTCAACCTTCATTGCGAACTCAACAAACTTCGGGTCGGCGTCTTCGGGAATGCCGTCCAGTTCCGGCTTCTTAAACTCAACAACCTTCGGGGAGAGAATGCCTTTCTTAGCTTTTGCCATATCAGTAGCCCTCGCTAAGAGTATACTACGGGCGCGTTGCTGACGTATAGCAGCGTCCGATGAAACCTTCCGTGAAGTGGCACTATTCCTCCTTGGTTACCACCACATCTTGACCAGCACTGGCTCGTGCAGAGCGTCTACACCACGGGCTTCAAGCCAAAGCCTGTACTCTTCGATTGCTTCTTCAAAAGTCGGCGGGGTCTTAGCTTTGAAGGCTTCCAGTTGTTCTTTGCCGCCTGAGTAGCAGTACGAGTCAGGATGCGAGATGCGCTCGTTATACTGCTTTCTCTGGTTGTCGCCGAACTCGATAGCGTCTACGAAGCGCTCCCACCATACTTCGTGGATCAGATCATTCGGCGTCTCGTAGATCACCGCCCACAGCAAGTGGTAGACGGCGGGAGTCACTTCTGGATCGTGAATATCGAAGTACCAGTGCTTCTTCATCGGCGTCGCCATTAGTCTCCTACCTTTTCAGCTTTCCCGTCGATGGCGTTATCAATACACTCGCGCCAGTCTTTACCACGCACGATGTACCAGTCCGAATCACTGAACCACCGGATGTAGAAAAACGCAATATGACCGTCCACGACCCTGTAGTCCAAGTCCGCGCCGCCGTGGTCGAAAAGCCATTCGAGTCTCGCGGAATCGTTCATTTTCGAAAGACTCCCTTTTCAACCACTTTACGTGCGCGATCTGTTGCGGCATAGGTGTTGCCGCGCCAGTCTAATTCTATCGCAGCCAGCCAGCCCCAAGAAATGTATTTTTCTACGGTGCCCACGTTGCAGTTCACGTGAGTCGGCGATTGCCCTTCGCCGTTGGAATAGCGGAGATACGCGCCTTCGGAGTCAGGTCTGGTGCCATGCCAGCGGTGAACGGTCACCCCCGGCTTCACCATCTCTGTGAGCAGGTCAAGTTGCTTTTTCGTCGGCTTCGGGCCAAGCGAATCTGGCGGTAGGGGGATCATCAGTTGTCATTCTCCGTCAGGCGCTTGCCGCAGGACGTGCAGTTGTAGTCGCATTCTTCATACGGCGGATGCACCGAGTTGTAATCGAAGCAATTGCCGCGACCGTCCGGCCCTTCGCCAGTGATCGCTACGTTGCCGTACTTCTTTTCGGCAGCGGCTTCCGACTTCGGAAAGCATCGCTTACAAAAATCTTCGGGATCGGAACATGATGTGTAAATGCGTGGCATTATCGTGGCTCCGTGAGTGTGATACATTTTGGGCAGGTTGTGCAGGGGCCGTTATAGCCGCAGGTTTTGCAGTGGCGCGGCAGGTCAAGAGTGTACGAGATGCCGTCAGGGATGCTCTGCTGTTCTTCGTACTGACCTTCTACGTGGCTCTCGATGTTGCCGGAGTCCGGGTAGACTGACACACCGCGAGCACGAAGTTCCAACTCAACAATCTTCAGCACTTCAGAGAATGGGACGGTGATCTTCATCACCCCAAGTATACTCGAAAACGGGGAAAATAGGCCAGAAATAAAGCTTTTACAATGAGTGGTTTAGCCGCGAAGAGCTTTCACGACTTTGCCGTCCTTGACATGCAGGCTGATGCGGAGCGGATCGTAATCCGCCTTCTCGGTGTGAAGGGAGCGACCATCGGCCCAGACAACGCGGGAATCGTAGCCGTGGTCTTTGATCTCAGCCTGCGCCTTGATGAGTGCGAGACCGACGAAAACATCGGGGTCTTCAATTCTGATGATTGGCATACACAAAGGGTTCAGGTATTACAAACCTGCGATCTCACGAAGAATTTTTCGAGCTTCTTCATCTGCAATGGTTGGAGTGTGCTCGCGGAAAAATTTCGTCATAGGGTTTTCGTTAAGCACGATCACGTAACGTTCGATCCCACCCCACTGCACCACAACATGCACAGTGATGTCTTTGAACATGTATGCACGCAGATGAGGCCACTTCGCCAGTGTTTTATCGACAAACAGTTCTGGAGGCCCTAACGACCATTCCTGCATTTCGGCGAATTCTTGGGGAGTGACATGCAACTCAGGCTCGTTCAAAGTCATAATTCAGCCGAAAAATGAGAATGTAACTGTTGCGAACTGCTGGCACGGTTCTCCAGCGGTAGAACCCACGCGGGTCGCGTTCCACGCCAACAAGGTCGCCGATGAATTCAAGGTCGCTTCCGGCTGCGCTAGGAAGTTCGAACCTTTGTTTCCACCGGGTAGCCGTTTCGTTTGCAGAATCGGTCAAGCGGTTCCTTATGGCGGTACACTTTGTCCGCCGGGTCAAACTCTACTGGTGCGCCGCACTGGTCACACACCAGAATTGCCATGAGTTGTTCTTTGAGAGTAGCCATTTATCAGTGATCGCCCCACTGTGAACCAGCATCCTTTGGATAAAACCACATTTCCGTACCGCACTGTCCACATTCAGACCGAGCCATTGCCCCTTCGCGCTGGTCATAGGTCGGATGAAGCTCGTTTTCTTTCGCTTCCCATACCGCGCCGCATTCGTTGCACTCGCCGCGCCAGATTTTCTCTTTTAGCTTACCTTGCTTGACCTGTCTCATGACTACCTCGAACTCGAACGCCGTAAATATTCACGATACGAGTAATCGTCTTTTTTAGACATGAACTCTTGAACCATTTCAGTCACGCGGTCGTTGAGTTTTTTGATTTCCTCGTTCATGTTCTTCTTGTACCACTCGGCTTCTTTACCTGTGTCGTTGCGATGCGCCAGCCAACTGTCGTCCAGATCGCCCACGTATCCCAAACAGTGCTCGTACTCATCGGGTGGAATAACAAATAAAGACTTCACCCAGTGTGCTTCTGTTGCGGGATACCCTTCGGTGGGTGTGCCTTCGTCCGCTGGCACAAAATCATCGTGAATTTGGAACTCGAACTTACCCACCCAAAAGCGTAACCGCCAGTGTCCAGCGGCAAAGTAAATGTCCCACTTACCATCTGTGATGGACGGCCAAACAATTTTTGCACGCTCTTCAGGCGTCTTGGGGAGCTTCGCTTGGTAAGCTTTCTCTTCCGCCGCCGCTTGACGTTCAGCCCGTAGCTGCTTTGCCTTGGCGCTCCTAACGTTCTTGGTAACGGTCTTTTCCAGCGTGCTCTGTGCTTTCTTTGCTTTCATAGCTTGTTCACTAACTCCGCGATTACATCGCAATGGCAGTCTTTCGGTTTGCACCAGCAGCCAAGAACTTTGTCCTTTAACTCCGGCAGCCGCGCCATCAATTCCGGGCTGTTCAGCAGATATTGCCTGAACTTCTCGATCACGCACTTTCTGCCGCAGTACGGCTCAACCTTAAACGGGTTGTGCCAAATACTTTCATCGAATTCAAGGAACGCTCGTCCGCAGTAAACATCGAACGGTGCCTTGCGCACATGCACCACATAACAGGGCATCGTTATTCCTGCACGGAAAAATCATCTTCACCTTCGGACGTGTAGCCGTTGAAGGTGCCCTTCTTGAAAACGTATGTGCGGTCGTCCCATTTCTCAAGAACGATTTGGTTGCCGGGGTGCTGCACCGTGCATCCGTAACTGTTGTCAGTCCATTGGTTCTTCGTGGGATCAACAAAGATGTTGCGTTCGCAATGAAGCTTTATGTGCTCGCTGCCATGCCGCACGACGATATACTGTCCGCCGTCTCGCATGTCTTCCACAAGGTAAACATCTTTTTCAATGGGGGATTGTGCTTTCCAGTTCGTGATAGCTCTAATGCCACGAATCCCGCCGAAAATGATGGCGCTTCCGGCGACCAAGGTCAAAATCGTCTTGCGTAAGAGGGTACTTCTCAACGCCAAAAAGAAAGTTTTCTTTCCCAGCACCAGCCCATGCCCGATGAACCCACCGATACGAACAGGCCCGATGTTGACGCTATCGAGATCGAAGGTGTTCATTTCGCCCCCGGCACTGACGAAGGCATTACCGTGCCAAGCTGCACTTCTGCCTGTGGCTTACCACCAAAGGTAAGCCCCACACCCTTTAGCGTGTAACAACTGTTGTAGTCTGACACGTTGGTGTCTTCTAAAATCATTCTGATCCGCTTGCCGGGAGTGAAGCGTGCGAGCGCGTCGCCGCAGAAGTAGGTATACTCTGGCTTGTCATCCGTTCCCGGTTCGTAGGTTTCAACTTCCGTGTTGTCCGGCTGATAGTGCGTCTTTTCCTTGTCAACACCAATCGCAGGATCGTTGCCGTTCCATTTCACCGTCCACACCACGCCTTCAACAATCTTCTTGGCGTGTGGGATTTCGGGGACAGGTGGGGCGTAAGTATAGACCTTCTCCGGCTCAGGCTTGGCGACAGGGGGCGGCTGAGTTTGTAGACCAAACTGCTGCGCTGGTTTCGCTGCTTTGGTGTCATTGCTCGAAGACATAAAGTGGATAACGCCAGCAATCACAGCGACAACAAGAAGCAGAGCGAACACTGAACCAATCTTGTTCTCAGCCGACATGTCAGCCCAAATTCCCACTTAGAACCCCAATCGCGCCATTTCCGCCTTGTTCTTTTCGGTCAGCTTGCCAGCGGCGGCACGCGCCTTCAAGCAGTCGCGGCGATACATCTTCTGAAACTGGTGGTGTTGCGTATCAGCCGCATTGATCTCGCGCTTGCGGCGCTTCCAAGCTTCAAATGCTTGGGGATTTGTAACGTTCTTGGTTCTCTTTCCGGGCATTTTGCTCCTACTTGGTCTGGTATCCGTCGATCTGATAGCAGCCGCGCTTCATGTTCAGGTTCGATTCCCACTGACGCCAGTGATATTGAAGGACGACCGCCTTGCCAGCCGGGACCACCTGCTGGGTGCAAACTGGGTAGAAACGCTTGGTGAACCCGCCGTTTTCTGTGAAAGTAAACGCCAGATAAACGTCATCGTTTTGGCCCGTGCCTTCAAGTGGAGTGGCACTGACATCTGAGATGCTGCCGGGGCCGATCTTTTCTGGGCAATCTGGCGATCCGGTGCAAGGTGCCGTAGACGGCTTAGCCTTCGCTTGCTCCTGCTTCAACTGGTCAAGCTGCGCTTGTACAGCTTGCTGGGACGCTTGGGCTTGCTGTGCGGCCGTTTGTGCATCCTTGGACGCCTGCACCGCTTCCTGCACGCTTTGCTGAAGCACAGGCACGCGGTTCTTCGCACCTTGCTCTTCGTTGGCTTTCTTGCCGATGGCGCACGTCATGGCAAAACCCATGACAACTACTAGAGCCGCTATGGACACCAACACTTTGCTTGTGGTCATACTCTCATCCTACCAATTTCAGGCATTTGCGCCAAGTCTTTTTACAAGCTGCTCTTCTTCTTCCGTCAAGGCACGCACCATGATACTACGCACCGCCTTGCCAAGGTTGTAATAGTCCGCTCTCTCATCTTCAACGAACTGCACAAGGTTTCTGATGCCGTCCACGCCGGGATTAACGCGCAGCAGCGCCAGCAGTTCCATCACCGGATCAGGACTCTTCTTTACTCCCAAAACAGGCTTACGATGGCTCGCCCCAGTATTCTTAGGACGCTTGGTTGTCTTTCGTCTTCTGTTTTTGGACTTACGGGTAGGTAACCCTTTTGTTCTCCCCATTCACGCCACACTTTCACGAGCGGGTCGTGCCGACCCCGCATCCATTCTTCAATTTTTGGGCTGTCGTCTCCCGCAGCCATGCGCAACAATGTCATGCACGCCCACGAGTTAATGCCGCCCTTGCCGTTGCACACAGTACACGGAACCCCGGTGTCTGTGGGCCAGTTTCTTTTTTCGTTGTCCCACACCCAATCAGCCGGAAACTCAAAGCCTTCGCCGTAGCAGTGTGAGCAATGCCAGTTTGGATCAATCAAGTCTTCCAGCAGGTATTGGATGATCTCTTTCCCCGCCGCCTGCATCCACTCGAAATCAGGATGCTTGGTCACCACGAACGACATAACCATCGTGTCGCGGGCGTATCGCCGCATGTGGGGACGATATTCTTCTCGCGTCACTGAACTAGGAATCATGCTGTGCTCTTTCGATCATCTCCATCACGATCTCTTCGTGCAACTTGCACGCCGCTACTATCTTATCATCCCAGCCACGATAAATGACAGTGATCGGAACCGCCTGACAGAAGTGGCAGTAGTCTTTCTTGCCCACTATCTCATCAATCGTCTCCTGAATCTTGCTGTGGTCCGCCACGAAAAACGTGAAGTCCCCTACCACCATCACAATCATAATCGGGCCTTAAAAGGTGTCACCGATCATTATGAAACTTTGATGAGCGCCGTTCGGGTTGCCGGGATTGGCGATCATGTAACCGGGACAGATGAAGAAGTTTTTCTTCTGGAACATCAGACCGGGGCTGGTGTAGCCGTTCGTCCCAGCACCAGAAGCGTAGTCAATCCCCGGCGCAACCATCCAGCCGTTCTTGAACATCTTCGCCATCCATTCAACGCCGCCGATAGCCCCGGCGCGGTTCCCCGGCGCATAGGCGTTATAGGACTGGTACGTGCCGCCAGTGAAGCGGAAGTTTCCGTACTTGTACGCCGCCGCTTCGTAGCTGACGTTGCCCGTATGGTAATAGGTGAAGTTGGAGACAGGCTTCCAGAGTTGGTCGCCAACGTAAATTTCAAAGTTCTTCGTCTTGATCGGGGCCCACTTGATGCCGGGAACAATCTGCCAGACATCGGAGCCGTGTGCAAGATCGCTGCCGTTGACGCTGACTTCAAGGTTATGCCCGAGGCCATAGGCAAACGCCACGTTCTCGAAGAAATAGGCAGGCTTCTGAGTGTAGAAGGAATCAGACCGAACGAAGAGATGCCCTTTGTCTACGACGTCGGCGGACGGCTGGTTCATGATGACTTCTTGCCCGTGTGCCGGGAGAAGCATCAGCAGGATCAAAACTATGACGATCAACGCGCCGAGAATCCATCCCACGGCAGTTTCAAGTTTGGAGTTATTTTCGCTCATTCTGTGATCCCTTCAGGTAAGAGATTTTTGGCTTTCAAAGCCATGATTACCAGCTTGCGAGTTTCGGCGGGGGCGCAAGGAAGCAAGCTTGCAATGATAGCTTGCAGGTCGCGGATGTCCTGTTGCAGTTCTTGAATGTCGTCAACCAGTCCGTACATGGCAGCCTCCGTTACTTAGATGCTACCACAAGCGAAAACGATTTACTATCGCCAGAAATAATGCACCGCAATTGCCATCAGGAGCAGCAAAATCACCATGATCTCAATGCGATGCTCATAAGCTCGATTTAGTAGGGCCATACAACCTCACGTATTCCGGGTCAGACCACATGCACTCGTCACAAAGCACCGTCTCATACGGGCGTGCAAATCGCGCCCAGTCCCCGTAAGAAACATCGTAAAAGCCGCACGTGGTGCCGTCTTCGTGTTCCCAGCCGTCAAATAGCTGCTTGCATCGGTCACAGCGATACAGCATCTCGCGCTCGCCATCCGTCCCAAGCCCCTTGGGTTTTCGGGTCGGTGTAATAATTCCATTCAGTGATTTCCCCGAACAACTCTTCGTAAGAATACGGAGCGCCGTGGTACGGCACATAGAAGTTCCGACTCAAATCGTACTGCCTGCCGCCGTTAGCTTGACGGTGCGCCCACGCCTCAAACGCACGCTGTTGTTCAGATAAGTTAGGGTTGGGGCAGTTGTCTACCCTATTGTCATGCCTGTCAAAAAACAAAGTTCGTGGACCGTCTTTCATACATCTTCCTCCCACCACGCCATGACAGTCTCGCTCCCGGCCTCCACCTGCGTGTATCCGGCGTCCGTAACAACGTAGGCTTCCGGGTGTGCCAGCTTCGCCTGATTAAACTTGTTGTCCGAGGCGTCCAGCACGACACACTTCCAGTGCTCCTGCGGGTCTTTCTTGTACAGACCGAGCGCGGCGTGGGCGCACTGCGCACCAATCTTGTTCTCGGTCATCTTCAGGTTCTTACGAACCAGCATCATCAGCTTCTTCATTTTCGCTCTTGTCCCGCATCACTTCGTCGTAATGTTCGGCGCACAGGTATTCAGCATAATTATACTCGTACTTCCACCAGTGGTCAAAGACATCATCGTCTGAATCAACCCCGAAGTTGGGGTTCAGGAACCGCGCTGGCTTAAAACAGCCGATCCTGCATTTTTCACCAGTGTCACCTGTCGGGCTATGCGGCCTACAGCCGGGGCCGCATTTGTAAATCCTGACGCCGCACGTGCGTTCAGTCCGCATCACAAGTCGGACACATGTTGCCGTCTAAGTCGCCGCCGCACTCGTCGCAAGTGTACTTGGCGGCTTCATGCTCTTCTTCCATCTCTTCGGCGCAGAAGCAGCCATCGGAGAGCGGCGCGTCACAGTATTCGCACAACTCAGGCTCTAGCTCTTCTTCAAGACGGCAATAATCCGAAAGCTCTTGCGCCGCCTTAACGTATGCTTTGCGCAGGCTTTGGAATTTTTTGTCTTTGATTTCTGGGAAATGGCTGTAGTAGCGGAAAGCGTAGTCGAAGCCCTCTGACTCAACTGTGGCTTGTAGGTTGATAGCGTCCTCATCGTTCAGTTGCGGCTTTACTTTTCTCTTCATGGTCTCTCCGGCGGGCGACCTCAATCTGAATTTCGCCCAGCAGTGATTGTAGCTCGCTGCGTAAGGAGTTATCTGGCAGCTTTACGTGCAACCTGCTCTGCAACGCTTTCTGCCTTCCGTACTCAACAAGCTTCGTGTTGTATTGGCGAGTTTTTGATTGGAGTTCCTCGTCAGTCACTATGAGTAAAATACCACAATAAAAAGCAAAGAGCCGAAGTCTTGGAACCTTCGGCTCGATGGCGTCACCGGGACATTTTCGAGGTCCGTCTAGGACGCTTGATCCAGACCTGAAATTTAATACTGCGGATGGTAGGGGATCGGGGAATCAAACCCACGCCGTCTACTCTAATCAGGAGCTACTCCGGGTTTATAAGGCCCAGCCGCACAGTCAGTGCTATCCCCCATACTTGGCAGAGCTAAAAACTTAGTATTAGATAGTATGCCATCTCTGCGCTTTCGTCGTTACTCTCCAATTCCTCTTGAGCTAGACCACCGGGACGGCGACCGCAAAAATAACAAGCTCGACAACCTGCGGTTGCTTTGCCCGAATTGTCACGCGCTTACACCAACATATCGTAGCAAGAACCGGAAATTTGGTGCGGTTGGCGGGACTCGAACCCGCAAATGACAGGGCTTTTAAGGCCCCCGCTCTGCCTATTTCGCCACAACCGCAAATTTAACAGCCGCAAATTTGGCGGAGAAGGGGAGAATCGAACTCCCAATACCTTGCGGTATCACGGTTTTCAAGACCGCTTGGCGTGCCAATGCCGACCTCTCCAAACTTGGCGGTGAGTGTGAGATTCGAACTCACGGCACCCTTTCGGGTGCGCTTCGCTTCCAACGAAGTGGGTTAAACCACTCCCCCAACTCACCAATCGCAGGGAACAAACGGTACAGTTGACACCAGCCTTACGGCTGGTCGCTTGGGATCGAACCAAGTCTATTCCTCATTCAGGTTTCCCTGAGAGAGTCAACCGAAGTAACTGTATCCAACACCGCTGCGAACTTACACTTTGCCGGGGAACATCGCGGTCACGGGTTTTTACTTTTTCGAGAAGTATCCGTGCCATACACCGCCCAGCTTAAAATTTGGCGGTAGGTAGGAGAGTCGAACTCCTACGACCTTTCGGTCGCCTGTTTTCGAGACAGGTGGGCCTTCCAATGCCCAAACCTACCATGGCGGTGAGTACAGGATTCGAACCTGTGGCACCCTTTCGGGTGCTCTGGTTTAGCAAACCAGCGGAATCAACCACTCTCCCAACTCACCGTATATCGCTGATTGCAAATAAAAAAGCCGCCAATCTTGGCGGCTGTCGTTTCGTGTTTCCTTGCGCTTATTTACGCATACACGCCGACCCCCGCCCCGGTGGAGCTACTAGATGACGATAATGAGGATATGCGGTTCATGCTGTTCTCTATTAGTATACTGCGAATTTCGAAAATTTGTCCAGATTATTTTTCAGAAAGTGTGCAGAGCGTAGGCGAAGAGGGCCCAGAACAGCGCCAGCAACGCGCAAACGCACGGAACGGAGCGGTTCACACTGACATCATAGGACTCTCGAAGCTCGAAATCAGGATACCAGAACCGGGGAACAAGCCAGAAAAAACCAGCCAGCAATAAAGCCATGGACGCCAGAGACACAGCCATCCAGAAAGCGATCCGCGCAACGATGTGCATTACTTGCTCCCTAACTTCGCTTCAAGTGCCGCGATCTTCCGCTTCATCTCTTCCATCTCGTCGGCGCGTTTCATTTCTGCTTTCAACGCCGCCTTCGCTGCGCTCCGCGCATCTGCCGTCACCGTAAAGTTCGCTGGGGCGTTGTTCACGGTGATGGACGCGATGCCAAGGCTTGCCGCAACCGTGTTAGGATTGAACGGCAGTTCGTTCTTATGACGATACACCAACTGGTACGCCATCGTAAAGCGTCCATGGTTGTGTTCCCTACAGCAACGAGCGCAAGAGACAGGCTTTGTCTTGCGCGGCTGGCGAAATTTGTAGTACGTGCGCTTGCAGCAGGGACAGGTAGCAGACCAATCGCCTTGCGGCTGGCTAACGTCAGCGCTGTCATAACAGCGTTTCGGGTTCGCGCCAGTGATGATGCACTGCAATTTCCAGAGCCGTCCATGTCCCGCTTTCGGCGGTGCCAGCGCGTGAGCAATTTCATGACGGATGGTATCTTCCACTTCCGCCTGAGTATTCATCAGCGTGAGCGTCCGGCTCAAGGTGATGCGGCGGCGAGACTGGCTGCAAGAGCCGAAACGCCGGACAGCATCGTCCCAATAGAACATCCAGCCGTTGACCGTCAAGCCAAACTCACGCATTAACTGCCAAGCGAGTTGTTCCGCGTGTTCGAGTTCCATTAGCGTGCCACTCCAAGAGAAGTGCGCAGACCAGTTTCCTGCTCAAAGATTTCGCGCAACTGATCGCACTGGATGTCGCGGTGCATGGAAATGACCTTCACGTCACCGCCACGGATACGCGAGAACGTCATAACGTACTCGTCCATCGGCGTCAGTTCGATGCTCACATAGTTGATGGAGTTCTTGCAGAAGCCGCCAGCGCCGGGGAGACGGAAGGACAGACCGCCGAAGGTGCCTTGACCAATCGGCAGCGCCATGAAGTGCTTCGCACCAGTCATGACCTTGAACTTGCCATTGCCAAGCTGCTCCAGAATCGTCTGTGCGATCTCCGCGCTCCGGCTGGTTACCATTGGGTGTTCCCTCCACACCTAGTATACAACAGCGCGATAGAAAACGTCCAGTTAGTGGGGGTTTATTTTCAACGATTTAGGGCTGATTTTTGATCGCGGTGCGTAAATCCGGGATGGTTTCCCCGCAAGTGAAGCAATCGCAGTTCGCCGGATGGTCTTTCACCCATTGCTGCAAGTCCCACAGCGCTTCCTCAGCCGCTTCGTAGAGCGTTAGGGTGACCTGAGTCTCGAAGTTGGGGTCTTCGTGGGGATTCCATGTCCCCATCAATTCATGACAGCCCCGGCAGTATTGTCCCGGTTCGTGGTGATGCTCGTCCAGAGGAACGTTCGGTGCCACAGGCTGAATCTGGCAGCCGATAACATGGTTTGGAGAATCCAAGGGAAACTTGCAATGCTTGCAGATGTACTCTTGCGGAACTTCCATCTCGATCATCGCGGCCCACCAACCCACTGACGGTAGTTCGGACAGCAGCGGCAGTGCTGATGCACCTGTGCCCCCGGCCCGAAGCTATTGGTCGGAGTGTTCATCCATTTCCAAAGTCTTGTTAAGAGCGTTTTCATTCGTCTTCCTCGCGGTGGATGCGCACGGTATGCGGATACATCGTGTAGCGATGATCGCAACAGGTAGCGTGGTAGTTAGTGCCGTCCGCGTCGAAGTCCGCTTCCCAATACAGCTTTTCACCACAGTCAGCGCATGTGGCTTTATAGAGTCCATCCACAAAACCGACAATCGTGTCAGCCATTCAACCCCGCAAGATTCATGTGGCGCAAGATCGAACTGGCGGTCTTCGCTTTCTTAATGCCGTCACGGGTTGACTTCAAAGCGTCCAGCTTCTCCTGCGCTCGGTCAATGTTCGCCTGAAGGATTTCAAGCTCCCGCTTGCGATACGCTTCCAAGGTCTTCGCCGTCTGGTCGCCGCACGGCGACGTATAATTATCGTAATCGTAGCCGTTGCTTTCCTTGTGTGAATGCCAGTACACCCCGCCATCAAGGAACCGTTTATTGCCGTGTTCGCATAGCCAGCACGTTGCTTCAGCCACGTTACCTTCCAAAATACTTGGCGTTGATCTCGGTGAATTTCTTCCACTGTTCGGGCAAATCGTCCACCGGGAAAATTGCGGCCGTTGGGCAAACCGGGACGCAAGCGCCGCAGTCGATGCACTCTACGGGATCAATGTAAAGCTGCGGCTCTTTCTCGAACTCAGGTGTGCCTTTTTTGGGGTGAATGCAATCCACTGGACACGCATCGACACATGCTGTGTCTTTGACGCCGATACACGGCTCTGCAATGACGTATGCCATAGTTCCTCAATAGGGCATCAACTTCGTCTGAGACGAAAGGATGCCGACATGAATGCTAATACCGCACCCGCCTGTCAACAGGAGAAGGCAGATCACCACGGTTATCACCGGGTGATCCCCCGTCCAGTCTAAGGCGCGATCCAGCATGGTTTACTTCTCGTTCTTGCCCTGTCTCTCGAAGTGCAGACCTTCGTGAGGCCCGACGCTGAAACTCACTTCAATCAAGGTGCCGCAGGTCATGCACTTGATGTGCTCGTTCTCCGTGTAGTTGCCCGCGCTGCTACGAGTCAGCAGAATTTCCCAATGGGTGCATTCGCCGCACTTGCAGACCAGCTTCAAAACTTTCGCTTCTTTCTTCGCCATAAAAACTCCTCTCTGGATTTTACCACAAATGTTAGAACTTGTAGAAATCTTCCTTGACTTGGCGGATGAACTCAACCATGTTTGGTTGAACCATCGCGTGTTCACCCAACTGTGTCCAGCACAGACCTTCGTTTATCAGGTCGTAGGTCTTCACAATACTCGCGCCGGGGAGCGGGTTGCCTTCAGCATCATGCTCACGCCCCAATGCCCAGATGTGATCGGCGATGGCTGCGGCGGCTGAAATGTCATGCGTGACTACGATCACGGTGTTCAAGCCGTCCATGTTGGCAACCTTCAAGATCAACTCAGTGCATTTGCCTTCTACGATGATGTCCAAGCCGGAGAAAGGCTCATCCATGAGCAGGAAATGCTCTGAGCACAGGATTTGCTGAATGATGGCGATGCGCTGCTTCTGCCCACCTGATAACTGCGCCGGATACAATGGGGCCTTGTCCGCCAGCTTGAATTCGTTCAAGAACGTCATGATTTTGTCATGCGCTACTTTGGGGTCTTTCTCTTTCTGTTTGGCGGCGAGCATGAGGTTACTCATGACCGTGCGATGCGCAAAGAGCGGGTAATTCTGCGCCACGACGCCTACTTCACCTGCCTGCACCACTTTGCCGCCATTGATCGTGACGGAACCTGATGTTGGCTTGTTGAGTCCGGCAATGATGCGGAAAAGCTGTGTTTTGCCGATACCAGACGGGCCGATGAATCCTACGATCTGACCGTTAACGTATCCAACACGGTCGATCTTCTTGATTTCGGCGCTCACGTTCTTCAGAATGGGGCGGCTCCCCGGTTCTTCGTGTTCGAGCAACCGCAGACCGTCAGACGACGCCGATAGGCAAACGTTGTCGATTTTAAGAAGCGTAGGCCCGTAGGTGTATGGATAAAGTGCCGCCATTAGAATGTCTCCCCAATCCAGCATCGGACAAGCTCTTCCGCCGCCCGATAGCTGATTTCAAGTTCGTTGGCTACTTCCCTGACGCCATCCGTCATGAACATAACGCAGCCTTTGCGGTTAGGCCCATACGCCCAGACGTGCTTCTCGATAACTTCTTTGATCGCGGCATTCATATCATTCGCCTTTCTTGCCGATTTGTTCGAGACGTGCCAGTGCTTCTTCATCAGAAGCCTGAACATAGTTCACGCCGGGAACCTTGATGTAGCTGCCTGTGAAGTCCGGCCCGAATCCCATGAAGTCATCAATCTCAGCGCCAGTCCGTTTGTCGAACTCGTAGTCGCCGCAGATGATTCGGTCTTCAGTTACCGCTGTCACTTTTAGCTGCATCGGGATTGTCCCCGCCAGCCAGCGCGTCACTTCCTGTCCCACTTCGATCATCGGTTTGCTCCGGCTCCGGCTTTTTCGCCGTTCGCCAAAAAATATCGGTTTGCTCCGGCTCCGGCTTTTTCGCCGTTCGCCAAAAAGTTGTGTTTTCCCCGGACGCATCCGGCTCACCGGATAGCTGCTCGTAAGTCCAGTGACCTGAGAGTTCTTCGGTGACCGTTTCCCCGCAGACGGTGCAGCGAGAAAGCACTTCGGTGACTGGTTGCCCATCATCCGGCTCCCCAATGGTAACGCCGTGGATGGTGTGTACGAGCATCATCTGATGCGCAGCGGTGACTTTCCATGTGTGGTCACAGCCGTCTTCCTGCCAGCAATGCCCTATAAGCGCCGCAAGGCAAATCCCAACCACTATCCCAAATATGAAGCCCATTGTCTTCCCCTATTCTATCTGCTGATCTTGTCCCTGTCCGAACTTTCCGTGGTTCCAGTGTCCGGGCTGGATTTCTTTGATGCTGTGAACGTGGACTGTGATTTTGGTAGTCACCAAGTCGCCCATCTCACTCTCTTGCTCAACACTCACCCATGGATGTGCGCGGGAATCAACGATGTCGTCTTTGATAATCAGTGCATCGGTACTGACATAAAACTTTTTCACCGAAAGACTGTTATCTTCGTTACGCATCAGAATTGACACGGAGCCGGGTTCGTTCAGGTACACAGCTTCCGCAGTATAGGCTGTCCATACAGGAGGCGTGCTTCCGCAGCCAATGGTGAACAATGTGAACAATGTGAACAGCACGAGCGCTATCAGCGCGTATCCTTCAAGGTTCTTCACTTGCGCTCCGATCCCAGCGCGGCATACGGACAGAAGAGCTTCTTCGATGCGCCGATCAAGTAGTCCTGCCCCAACCCCATCAACAGAATGGTGATCTGGATGGCAAAGACTGCGTTAAGGTAAAAGTGTTTGTTCGCGGTGGTGAGCATAGCGCCAATGCCGCCTTCGGAACGAACCATGCTTTCAATCATCGTAAGCATCATCCATCCGATGGCGGCGTTCTGGCGCAGCACATCAAACGCCTTGTCAATTTGACCCAGCACTACTACTTCCCAGACGGTGCGCCACGGCCCCATGCGCAGCGTGCGTGCAAGATCATACTGTTCTTTCGGAATTGACTCGATCACGTCAGCCATCCCGGTCACGAAGAACACACTGATGCTGAACACCAACAAGCTGATCTTGAGTTGGTGCTGTGTCTTCGTGGCAACCGTGAAGAAAAAGCTCAAGCCGACCATTGAAAGGAAGCGTAGCTTGGACAGGAACGTGACGATTGGACGGAATCCGGCGAGCACTGTCAAATAGGCAAGTCCCAGCGAGATGAGAGAAGAAAGAGCGATAGCTTGCAAGTTGGCTTCGAAGCTAGTAATGAGTTCCCCGCCTAAGCCTTGCCCCCACTGCTCAACCCACGCTGCCCATGTTTCACCGATTGAAGGCAGGAACGGGAACGGCGAGAAGAACCAGAACACGAAGAAGAACGCGGCATAGCTAGCGATCAGCATCTTGACCGTGGATACCTTGGTGGGTTTGTTCGGTGTGTAAGCGGAAATGAACTCACTCATTACAGGCTCTCCAAAAATTCCTTGGCTTCTTTCGTCACAATCTTGGTCAGCAGCAGAACCCACAATTTCAGTTCCGCGTCCGTAGCTGCGCCGGGGCCGACCCATTGATTCACGCCGCCGTCACGCACCAGCCACTTCTCTTCGTTAGTTACGTCAATGTACCAGCCGACACTCTCAGCGATCTTCAATTCAACGTCTGCTGGTTTCGGTCTCATGTCTCTTAGATGCAGAAAAAATAAAAAAGGGCAGGGAATATTTCATCCCTGCCCAGCCGAATGAACGGGGTACGACTCTTAGTTGCCTTTCAACGTGATCGTCACGCGGCGGTTCTGAGCTTTACCGTCCGCCGTGGCGTTCGACGCGATTGGGTTCTGCGAACCATGTCCGGCGACCGCGAACCGTTTGTTCGGGAAGTTGCCGGGATAGTTGCGTTGCAGGAAGTTGCGCACGGACTCCGCACGAGCCTGAGACAGCGGGATGTTAACGCTATCAGAGCCAGTGTTGTCGGTGTATCCGTCCACCTGAATGAACAGTCCGGTGATTGCCAGACCATCTTTCAGATCGCGAAGCTGCTGTTCGCCTTGCGGCGTAAGCTGCCCACTTCCCGTTTGGAAGTTGATGTTGTACGAGCGGCTGGAAACGGTCTCGCCGCTGGCTTCCTGCTCGTAAGCCGGAGCGCTGGCTTCAGAACCAGTGTCACCTTCGCCGGACAGAACAGCCTGTGCTCCGGTGATGTAAGACTTGTCTTCGACCAACTTCACGTCTGGAATCGGCGTCTCTTTGAACAACTGCGGATACTGTTGAACGTCGATGTTGGCAAACACCGTGTAGGTGCTGCGGAAGTTGTCGTTGGTTCCGGGCTTCAAGCCGAACAGGATGAGGTTGTCATCAAGGTTGTTCACTGCGGAGCCGCCAAGCTCAACAGTCGCGCCCGTGGTCTGATCCTTGTACGGGACGCCCTTGAAGTAGCGATACCAGAAATCGCCGTTGTGCGAAGTCTGATCGCCTTCGTCATTGTAGACCTTGGTCGAAATGACCGCAGCCTTGCGCAGAGACGTGTCAAACGCCTTAACCTGATCTCCACCTTCAAAGATGGCAGCGATCATGTTGGTTACTTCGTCACGATTGTCGGCGAAGAACTTGCCGGGGCCAAGGACCACAGCGGGCATCTGCGAACGGTACTGCTTGGACGAAACCACCTTGACCAAGCCGCCCTTTTGAGTAGCAGCCGTCACGTCGCCGGGAGTCCAAGTCACGACCGCATTGACGCAGACGTGCTTCGTTTCGCCAGTCGGGTGACCGTCTTTTACGACCTTGCGGTCTTCGCACTTGCCAGCAACGTAATCAGACGCGGCGGTATTGTAGTCCGGCGCGTTAATCCAGTTGAGAGCGTTGGCGTCGTAGGTCTTCTCGTCCGGGTTGTTGGGGATGTTGTTGTCAGCAGCCCACTTCATGGCAATATTCCAGTCGCCATCGCGGAGCACGCCTTCAACCAGAAGTCCCTTCGCAGCGGCGGGACTCTTCTTCACGTCCGGGGGAGCCATGAAAGCATCTTCACCACGGCTGTAACCAGTGGCGGCGATGACCTTCACGAGATATTGCGGGCCCAGCTTAGCAAGCTGCGGGTTGACTGCGGCGGCAAACTGACCAGCGCCGTCTCCCATGATGACCACGAAGTTTGCACCGTTCGAGCAAGACGGATTGCCGTCATGCAGTTCCTTGGCGCAAGCGATCAGGTCTTCTTGCATCTTGCTGGTGTCGTCCTGACGATACAGAATCAGGTTGACGTTGCGCTTCGCCATCAACGAACCAGCGGTCGTGGTTGCGCCGCCGTTGGCGAAGATCATGCCCATCTGAGCGTTCCATTCCCAGATCGCGCCACGAATCGGCGTGGCTTGAACGTTAGCCGGGGAGTCTTGCGGGAGGGCTACAGGGGCGACGTTCTGAACTTGAGCATCCTTTACATCAGGCAGGACAGCCTTCTGAGGCACCAACGCCTTCATGATGCCGGGGGTTGGGATCAATCCATGCTCTGCGGCGGTGCGGAGTCCGAAGACTACGCCCAGAACCAGAACAACTACCAGAGCGATCTTTGCTTGCGGTTTGATGTGCATTGTGAATCTCCTCGTTTCTTCGATGTCAAGCGGGGCCGAAAAGCTTCAAATCTTTTCAGCCCCGGCAAACTTATTTGTTGAACAGGCTGCTGTAGTCCGTGTTGTCTGACTGACCACCGCTCGCCGCTGTCCCGCGTCCCACAACCGGAGACGATGGGATGCTGATCGGCCCAGCGCCGTTCATCGCCGCCTGCAACTGATCTACGGCGGACGGACGGTTAGCGCTGGCTTCGAGCTTCGTTCCCATTTCGGCGAACTTGGCGCGTGCCATTTCAGCGTTGGCGCTGTTGCTGATGTCGATGTCGGTCAACATCTTGTCAGAGAAGCGGTTGAACTCTTGGATTTCACCAAGCGTGCGGGCTGCGTCTTCCGTGAGGAATTCGATAGCGCCGTCCACCAGCTTCAACTGTTCGTCATCGCCCTTGAGCAAGCGGAGGCCGACGCTGAGCGTCTTCTTGGCGTCCAAAATCATCTTGCGCTGTTCGGCGAAGATTTCAACGCGCATCGCGGTGCGGTCAATCTTGGCGTCGGATACCTGACTCCAGTGACGGAACTTGCCAAGCATGTCGGCGGTCTGATCTTCAAGAGCCTGAAGCTGCGCAACTGCTTGCATCAGCAATCCAGCTTTCTCCAGATACGTTTCGCCTTGCAGCTTGATGCGTTCCCGCTCCAATGGATCGGACTTGCTCGCCAACATACGGTCAGCCGCCTGTGACTGCGCCTTCAACTGCGCGATCTCCTGCTGCTTCTTGGCGATGTTGGTGCGAAGGCTGTTGTCAGAGCCAGCGAAACGCTGAATGGTGTCATCCAGTTCACGCTTTGCCTTCTTCATGTCGTCAAGCTGGTTCTTCAGGATGCCGATGGGATCAATCGTGGTATAGCAAGTGGCGATGCCCCGGCAGATGGACTGGAAAATGTTCTTGGCGAGCGTTTGAACGGTCCCGTTCATGACGATGTACGCCAGAGCAGCGATGACGCCGACGAGCGCGGCGGTGTAGATGACGTTGGTCAGCAGGGTGATAATAAAGGGGAGTGCGATGTACAGTCCCCAGCCCCCTAGTCCGAGTAACAGACCCATCAGGATCATTCCGGGAACGCCTTCCGGCTTTTTCCAGAACGACTTCGGATTGAAGTTGGCGAGTGGTGAAGGTGTGGTGCTCATAGAGTCGTTTTCCTTTTCTTCGCGAGTATACCGCGAAAGTATACCGCGAAACCTACCTGCTTGACTACTGAAATCAATGCCGCCCGGTTGGATTTGAACCTATCCGTGCCCGGATACTCGGTGCCCCTTGCGAAGTCCGAGAACATCTTTCCCACTTAAAGAGGGACTCTTTTCCGTGTGGCAAACCGTGCGCACGGTTTGCCACGCATTAAGCTACGAGCGGCAAGCTCGTTATTTCAACAGGGCCGCGAACTGCGCCTTCTGAGCGGTGATTTCCTGCTCCCGGCGCTGCTTTGCCATGTTGTATTGGGCGGTCGCGTTGGCGTGCGTGGTCTGCGCGTCAACAAGCTCACCCTGAACCTGTGTCTGTTGCTGTTGAAGCTGCGCGATTTGCTGTGCGATGTCCTGCAACTTCTGCTGGCGTGCAGTGATTTCCTTGGCTTCCACGCTCGAAGCAACTCCGGCGAATCCCTGCGCGTCTTTCTCCAGCGCGGCGGTCAACTGATCGAATGTCGCAAGAACTTGGTCAGGTGCAATGTGATCCAGCGCGGCGGCTTGTTTCAATGCTGCTTTGAACCGTGCGTTCGGGTCCATCCCGGTGCCTTCGAGGGCATCGTAATACTTGTGGATCGTCTGACCGACCGACGTCGCGTCAAAGTTGGTCTTTTTCAGAATGCTCTGGTACACGCCTTCGTCAATCACCACGGTGCTTGGAACCGCGAACGGCGAGCCGGATGCTGGGACCGCTGGTGCGGCGCTGAAAGCTCCGGGGGTCAAGTTGAACGCCGGGTGCTCTGAAACGGGCTTGGTTGGGACTGGCGCTGGCTTCGTATCTTCGTCAAAATCAACAATGGCGCTTGCGCCGGGAATGTGTTTGAGTGCATCGCTCAGTTTGGACATAATATTGCTCCTACGCTCTAAGATTCCATCTTACCGTAAAGCGATTCAAAAAATCTACCCAATTCGGACTTTCGCCGGAATCGGCCGCTGGCTAACGACATCGTAAAAGTCATGAATCGTGCCGCCGTAGAACTCCGTCATGTTGGGGATGATCGTGTCTTCAGCCACAAAACCTTCAATCTGTCTCTTGGTGAAGTTCCGCAAATAGTTAAGCAGTTCACCGAACTGCGTCAGGTTCGTAATCCAGCGCTGGTGATATTCGTCGCCGTCTCGCCCACTGCTGTTGACCACCATAACCGGAACGCCGTCGAACCAAACTGTCTGCAACGTCCACGTGCGCCGCCCGTCATGGCAAATGTCAGCGATGGTGCGAATCTCGATCCGCTTGCCTTCTTCGGCAGAATCCAAATCCAGATCGTAGATACCAAGTTCCTCCTGAAGGTGAACAGACACAAAATGCCACAGGAAATAGCTTGTGTCCGCTGGCTTCAACTGATACAAGTCGCGGGGGCTGAACACCTTTTGGTGGTAGTTGGTGATGACTTCTTCATACTGGTTCTGGCAATCTTCCGCTGTGACGCCAGCAACGATCTTGCGCCCACGGAACGGATCGGTGAAAGCTCGATAGTGAAGCTCCGTCAGATCGGCGTCCAATCCGGTGCCATGAACGGCGACGATCTTACCGAAATCTTTCTCGTTGAGATGGTCACGAAGCTGGTGCTGGATGTGGTCGAAATTGTCCGGCCCATCCCACACAAGCTCAATGGGCGTCTCGCCTTCGTTCCAAACGTAGGCTTTGATCTCGATTTTGAGCGCTTCAGAAAACATAGATCACCAAGACAACGTTATGCCGAAGTGGGACGCGACGAGCCATAGAATCCAGATCACAAAGCTAATCCCGTTGATGGTCACGAACAGCGGCAGGAACTCGAAGAAACGAACTTCACTGCCGAAAACTATGCCCCACGCGGAACTAAATGGGTGCCCTGCTCGCGTCCACTTAATGAGCAGGATGACGGAAGTCAGAACGAAAGCCGCGATTTCAAACGCGACCAAGTAGAAGAGAATGTGCCCTACATGCAGATCGTGCATTACGCCCTCTCAGCGGCGAAGGTATCAGGCTTAAGTCCGCCAAGCGCCTGTTCCAGCCACTCTTTGCCTACCTGTTTGATGCCAAGTTCCTTGGCTTTGGTCAATTTTGTTTTTCCGGCGCTCTCCCCGACGATTAAGAGGTTGATTTTCTTAGTGACACCGGACTTCGCTTCCGCGCCAAGCGCAACCAGCTTCTTCGTCAGGGCATCGCGGTCTTCGCTGAACTCCCCGGTGATGCAGAAGACGACACCTTTCAGTGGTGCGCCTTCGGCGACCACCACCTTTTCCATCGGAGTAGGACGAATACCAAGTCCGTAGAGCTTCCGGCAGAGTTCACCGTTTCGTTCCGCCCAGCTTCGGATCGCGCTCATCTTGGCTTCACCGAACCCGTCTACTTCTTTCCCGGCAAAAAGGATCAGGTCAACATCCAGCGTAGCCATGCTCTTTTCCTGAAGATCGAGAGTAGACGCGACCACCTTGCCCAGCGTCTCGCCAATCATCGGAATGCCAAGCGCTTTGATCCAGCGTTCCCACGGCGCGGTTTTCGCCTTCTCCAATGACCGAACCATCTTCGGAAGAGTGGCGTCAAAGCCTTTTTTGCGTCCGCCGCGAATCAGTGTTTCCTCGTCAAATTTCGTGAGGATGTTCATCATGTCCTGCTGAAATTCATAAAGCTCAGCAAGATCGCGAGTGAACTCACCTTCGACCAGCTTACGCGCCATTTCCGGCCCCAGACCGTCGATCTCCAGAACGTCACGACTGCCGACGAACGAAAGGTAGCCTATGATCTGTGCGGGGCAGAACGGGCTGGTGCAGAAGCACTGGATAATGCCTTGCCCGCCTTCGTCCCGCAACTCCGTCAGACTGTTGCATTCAGGACAGTGAGTTGGAGGGTTGATCTCTTCGTCACCGTCATCAATGACGCGCACGATCTGCGGGATGACATCGCCGGAGCGCAGCATTTCAACTTTCGCGCCCAGCTTCAGGCCCATCTTGCGGATGAACGTGATGTTGTTCAAGCTGGCACTGGTGACGTTAGCACTAGCCAAGACAACCACGTCACATTTCGCAACCGGACTGATGACGCCCGTGCGCCCCACTTGCCATTGAATCTCACGCAAGTATGTAGTGCCGGACGCAGACTGTGGTTTGAAGCAGGTCTGCCAGTTCGTGTATTTGGAGCCGTTGCCAAGCTCTTTGCACGCGGTCACACTATCTACCTTCATGACAACGCCGTCACAATTAACTGCACGCTCTTTGTTGTGCTTCAGGAGAATGTGAAGCGCCGGGATGATCGCATCCCGAAGGAAGCAACGAATACCCTTTGGCTCTTCAAAGCCGTGTTCGCTCAGTAGAAGCAAGCGCTCGTAACGGCTGTCCGGCAATAACTGCTTGCCATCTTTCCAAGCGCTGACACTAAGCACATCCCACGGCATGAGCAAAATGTCTCGACTGGCAACGATGTCCATGTCACGCTGCTTCATCGTTCCGGCAGTCAAGTTGCGCGTGCTGGAATACTGCTTACCGCCTATCGCCGCCGCTTCCCGGTTGATGCGTTCGAGTGTGGCGTTTGCCATCACAAGCTCACCGCGAATCTCGCATTGGCTGGTGAACACATCTATCGGAAGAGTCTGGGGGATGGATTTGACCGCTTTAACCGCTGCGGTGATGTTCTCGCCGGACGTGCCGTCGCCGCGAGTCAGCGCCCGTTCAAGCACGCCGTTGAGATACAGGATGGAGACGCTGATGCCGTCAAACTTCGGCTCCAGCACAACAGGCATGTTCGCGCCCCACTTGTCATACTGACCAGTGAAATCCTCTTCAGTGTACTGGTTTTCGATGCTGAGCATCGGGACAGCGTGTTTGATGCGCCCACTGGACGTAAGGTCAGAGCCGACCGTCTTCAGGACAGGTGCGAACTCGGCGAGTCCCGGAAACACGGTAATGAGATTGCGGAGACTCTTTTCCATAGCGTCATATTCCGCGTCGGTCATGATCGGTTCCGCCTTCTTGTAGTAGGCGTCCCGCGCTGCTTCCAGATCGGCGTTGAACATCTGCACCAGTTCTTTGTTAGTCATACTCCTCCGGCTATCCCATCATCGGCTTATACGCCGACCAGATCAATCTTGCAGTTATTGAAGACAGCGCGACCACAATCATGATACTCACGAAGTAGTCAAGCGGTGCCCAGACGTTTACCACCAGTGGATGGTAGACGAGAACGAAGAACAGGGAAACCCAATGGCTGGTACACCAAGGACAGGATAACATGTCTTCGAGAAAGAGAGAACGCTTCTCAAGCCAAGCGTGAAAGGCATTGAAAATCTGGCTCTTCGTGATGACCAAGCTGATCGCACCAACCGCAATGCTGAGGTAAACCAGTTTGAGAAATTCGTTCACATTTTCCCCCCGCGATATTGGTTGCACGCATCAACAATGGCTGGATCACCGAACTGACGCGTTTTCTTCAATCGGTCAACAACACAGTTCGAGCAATCGCCGGAAATACACGGCGGACACTCACAATTGATGTCACAGTGAGATTCTTTCGTTTTTTCGGCTACGTCTGTCTTACGGAGCAAGTCCGCAAGGTTCTTCCTGTAGCTGTCGAGAACATGCAGCACGCTGTCCGCCGACGCCACTTCAACCTGCATCGGCGAGATTTGACCACGTTTGCTGACGGGCAGCAACGGTCTTTGCTCTCGTTTCTGCATTATCTGAATCCACCGCCCCTTGACGGGCGGAAACACTGGCAATCGCGCTGTTCTTGCGAGTATTTTTCCGGGTGCTCGATCACATCCAGATCGCGCAAGATGTCATCAACTTCTTCGCCGCCAATGTCAATGTTGACATCCAGTGTTGGCCCTTGATTGCCAGCCGGACGTGGCTTTTTCTCTTGCGGTCTCTCGATCTGTCTCTGGCTCATGACTTCCCCTTATGCGTCGAACTTCTTCCCTGTCGGCATTGGAATAACACCGATGATCTCTGGTTCCTTGCGCGGCTGCGGCTTCGGGCGTTCGATCTTTTGCCCATCGTGGCATTGCTCAATGGACGTGACTTCGAGCTTCTGCATGTCGATAAACTCACGCAGTTCATCGAAATGGTTCATGCCGTACTGCTCTTTGTGCATGGCGGCAAGCGCGGCGGTGAAGTCCCCTTGCGAGAGACCGTCAAATTTCTTTGGGTCAACCTTTGCAAGCTGATCCTGCGTCGGCTGAGTTGTGCCGCACAGGGCCATGAGATTACGGTCAATGCCAATGGCTGATGCCCGTTCCACGGCTCCCGCGATCATAGCGCCTGACACAAGATTCCCAAGGCTGAACGTCTTGCGTCCGTTGGGCGTGTCAATCAAATAGAGCGGAAATTGCTCGCTGAACAGCGTGTCATTCACGCTCTGGATCAACTGTTCTTTGCTCACGCCGTTAGTTACAGGCACTTTGCGCATGTGAATGTCCCAAATCTCCGGGGCGTTGAGCTTGTTGGGTGGTGCCACATGGACGCGGCGGTCGCAGCGACCGGGACGAATGATTGCCGGATCGAGCGTATCCGCACGGTTGGTAGCCAGCAGCACGAACACGCCGCTGTCTTCGATGCCGTCCATCTCAGAAAGGAACTGCGGGACGATGGTCATTTCCATGCCGGATGCGGTGCGCGAACCACGGCGCATCATTACGGCGTCCGCTTCGTCCACGAACATGACAGCCGGATAGCCGTGTTTCTTGAAGTGCGCTTTGGCATAGGCGAAAGCTTCGCGAATCTGAGATTCAGTTTCGCCAACGTACTTGTCAAGGATTTCTGGCCCCTTGATGTAGATAAAGCCTGAGTCCCTAGCTTCCACGCCGTGCATACGCGCCAGTGCGCCAGCGGCGGCTCGTCCAAGCAAAGTCTTGCCGTTGCCGGGGCGTCCCCAAAGTAGTGCGCCTTTGATCTGATCCTTGTTGAAGAATTTGAACAGCGGCGATGCGGTGTAAGGCGTTTCGAGCGCGGCGATAAGTTCTTTTTTCGCGTCTTCGCAAGCGCCGATGTCTTTCCAGTCCAGCACGGCGCTCGTCTTGAAGGCATACTTCGACGCGGTCGGCAGCTTCTTCATGATGACGTGGTTCGTGCTGTTCATCACGATCTTGTCGCCGATGCTTACCGGGATGAGCGAATATTCGGTGGTGATGAGGCCGGACGGAACACTGATCTGGATGATGTTGCCGTCGATCTGCGATACCGTCCCGGTGCTTCCGTAGGAAACGAAGTCTGAAACTTTGGCGATCTGCCCGGTCTGCGGATGAATGTCAACGCCCTGACCAACCTTGATGTCTGGTCCGCCTTCGATGCGGTCAAGCTCAAAGAGTTGGGAACCTGTGTCCACAACCACGGTCTTCGGATACACACCGCAGACGATCCCAAGGTGGTAGGCTGGGGCGGTCAGGCGTCTGAGCAATTCCTGCTGCTCTTCGATCTTTTGGCGTGCCGCGTTGAGAATTCGTTCTTCCTGCGGTGTCATCATAAGGCGTTCCCTCTAAAACTTAGATGCCAGTCTAACATCTTTCGATTTCGGCTCAATTACTTTTTTGCAAAAATCTGATTGAATTCTTCTTCGGGGATTTCGATCTTCTTGCCGTTAGGGTCAGCAATGTAATAGTGAGCATGGGGGCCGTCGTGTTGGACACTCCAAGATGCTTGCTCCCATGAGATGTTGTCGGTGATGACGCCGATGGATATTCCGTACTTGAACTCCAGTTTCTCGCGCCACTTCTTCTTACTGGCGGCGATTTTGTTCAGGCGTCCGAAGTTGTGGTGAAGGTCGCTCAGCTTGATGATCGCACCGCCTTCGTTGAGTCTGGCGCGATAGATGAAGTCCCGGTAAAACTCTTTCGTCTCGCCTTCGCCTAAACCGCGCCGCGTCACGCTGTCTACGATCTCAGCCACGTTCTCACCGAACACGGACTTGATGTAGTCCAGAGTGATCGCACCCTTGGAATCTTCCACGGTGTCGTGCAAGACGGCGGCGATGAGTAGTTCTTCTTCGGTGTATTTCTTCAGGATCGGCGCGAGGCAACGGTCACCGCTGAATCGGCGTTTCACAGCGAACATGACTTCAAGGCTGTGGATGATGTGCGGCAAGCCGTCTTCGTCCATCTGCCCAGCATGGGCGTGGACGGCGATCTCAATTGCTCGTTCGAGTAATGTCATTCCACTCTAGTATACGATGGAATCGGCGTATTTGGTGAACTTTCTACACCTTTGTTTTTAACGACTTGCGGCGCAGAAGCGGGTTCTTTGCATGGGAAACGGTGATTCCGTGCCGCTTTGCGGACTCTTCCGTCTTTGGTTCCGGGAACAAACGGCGCTGCCGCTTATCAACTTCCGGGCGCTTCGGCGGACGACTGAAATATTCCTTCGCGGATTCCCTTGCGCGTTCTTCATCGAACTCATCCCAATCATACGGAATGCTCACGTTAATTTCCGGGGCCTCATAGTAGCCTCCGGTGCCGTGACGATTCTGCGCGGCTTCGGCGTCGGCAACTGCCTGTTCTTCGCTCAAAAGTTGCAGCCACTTGCCGTCCTTGGTACGACGAATCTCAGTCCCGCTCTCGTCCACGCCACGTTCGAGCGCTTCACGCAGTAGTTTATCCACTGTGTTTTGATCGGGCCCGCCTGACAAATAAGCAGAATACAATTCAAGCAGTGCTGGAACTTTCTCCCAGACTTTATCGAGACGCAAATTCTTCAGCTTCTCTTTCAGCGGAGTAACTTCGTTCGCTGCCGCCGGGTCTTCAGACACATTGGCTTCCAGTTCTTTGATCTTCTTTTCCAAGCCTTTGCGCTGGTTTGAATGCTGTGCTTTGGCTCCCTTGATGTACGCGTTGTACAGGTCCGTAAGCGCCATCTTAAGCGCGTCACGATCATTTGGATTGAAGTTCGCGTACCACTCACGCATCTCGCGTGGATAATCGTACTGCAACTGCAACCCTAGGTTATGCAGTTCCACTTCATCAAAGCCGTCCAGTAGGTCGGTCAACTCGTCAATGTCTGGGTCATCGTAGTCATGCTCCCCGGTCTGGACGAACGTGGCGGCCTTCGATGCTTCGGAATCACCCACATCATCGAGGAAATCTTCACGCGTATCCCACGAACGCAGGGCAAAACCCCACTGTGGATCATAAGTTGCCGAGTCCATGCCAAGGATCGCCTTGATTCTGGCGGCTAATGTATCGTCCATGCCGTAGGCTTTATAGTAACCGCTTAGGCTCATACCCATTGATGGCTTCGCCTTGGAGATTTCTGCGCGTTGTTCCGGCGTCAAATCGTTCATTGAAAAGTTGTGCTCTGCGAGATAACCGCCGCCGCCAACCCCAGTGATACGTTTATCCAGCAGCAAAGGGATGATGTACTTGTGGTACTGTGGCGCTGGCTTGTCGTTTCCCTTACCTTTCATCTCGCCCAGCACAGTGCCGTGCAGGATGAAAGTTAGATGCGGCTCCCAGCGAGTCTCATTGCCGCGTTTGATCGGTCTACGCAAACTGAGAATTGAAACACCCTTGGCTTTGGCATTAGGTGAGTTTCCGCAGTGACCCATCGCCGCAGCTTCGTCTTCGCATGATGCGCGTGGCAAATGCCACCACGCCCAGCCGTCCGGGAACTGAATCCAAATCTCATCACCCTCTTTGGGTTTGAGTGCTTTCCCGGCTTCTTCCTTCCAAGCCTGCTCGAACACGGAGAATTTTCCGTAGAGATCATTCCAGCTTTCGTACTTGGGGCTATAGTTGTCAATCTCTGGCGAGTGCAGTGAGTAGAAGTGTTCAAGGCTCTGCTTCATGTGAACCAAGTCAGTCAGCGTGACAAGTTCACCGCCGCCGCTCTTATTCGTCATCTCGCGGTCGTACTGCTGGTACAACGCTTTGATCTGCTCTGTGCGTGTCTGCGGCTTCTTTTGTTGCTGCGCGGGCTGCTGGGGCTGATTTGGGGCCGGGGCGGGAGCAGCCGCAGCCGCCGTAACGCCAGCCGGGTTCTCGTCCAGATGCGCCCTGCCAAGCATGTCATGCACGCAAGCCAAACGAACCCAACGGAGATACCATACGATGCGATCCTGCTTCTTGAGGACGCGCTTAGCCCACTCAATTTCACGGTTGATTACTTTATCGTACTTGGGATCGAGCGCAAGGGTAGCCTTAAACATCTCGCGATAGTCGGCGGCGAGCACGACACGAGCAACCGTGGCGAACTTACCGAAAATCTGTTGACTGAGATTCTGCGCGGTAAGCTTTGGGAAAATCTTTGCCTTGTGACGGTCAGGGCTGAAGGTAAACTTGGTGAGCGTCAAGCCTTGATACTCCGCTCCTGTGACGTAGAGCGAGGTTTCCGCTGTCGTGGAACCCATCTTTACGCTGCCGTTCAGAACCAGAATGGACGCTTCCTTGCTCCATTCATCATCTTCAGCATTCAACTCGTTCATGATTCCGGTGTACCCGGAACCGTAGTCCGGTCGGCCCATCATGCCGTACTTGGTATCTGGTTCAAGCTGGTCGTCCGGCATGGAGCCGTGACCATTTCCGGCGTTATTGACGGCCGTTGTGGTGGGGCTGGCGGTCATTCCCTTGGCTTTTGCTCCCGGCAGCTTACCGCTCTCGATTGCCTGTTGAAGGCTGTCGAGACCCCTACCCTCCGCCGCTACGTCAAACAGGTCGGAATCTGGGAGATCATAATACCAGCGTTTCTCCCCACGAATTACGAACAACTCCCCCGGCGTCCGTGGGCGTCTAAAGATCAACCACACGTCATTGCCGTTTCGGAGTTGCCAGCCGTATTGAGCCAGCAGCTTTGTAACCTTGGAGTCTTCAGGTGATTTTTTGGCTTCTTTCCAGTAAAAACCGTCGCTCGCTACGACGAAGTAGCGTCCGACCTCGGGGTCAAAGAAGCTCAGCTTGTGAAGAAGGGAGGGCATTCGTGAGTCCTACAAAAGAGCTACGAATACGCTAAATTCCAGATCAGCGTTCCGATCCGGGCAATACCACCTTAAGAACGGCTGGTTCAGGCCCGCAATCATGCAACTCTGGCTCTTTTGGGATCACACCCTTGAACTGTAACCACTCAATCTCTTGTGGTGACAACGGGCATGGCGGCTCATCCCCCGGCTTCCAAGCATGGCGATGGTCTGGCAGCTTGTTGAGTTCCTTGGGGCGGAACCCTAGGATAACCCAGATCGAAGTCTGAAGGTAGTTCAATAGGTTCCAGATTGCCTGTGAGATGTGCGGCTCGCTGCGGTCGCCTGAGATGTGGGCTGAGATGTGATTGATCGCGCTCTGCAACAGGTCAATGAGCGGCATCCCGTTTTCCCAATTACGGTCGTTGCCGTCTCCGGTTTTGCTCCGGCCTTTGTTGCCAAGCTCATAGATGCGGGAGACACAAAACAGGGCGTCCCACGGCATCCAGTGAAACGCCCCTTTACCTACTCGATTGTCCCGCTGTGCGCCTGTGTTGTACTGCGTCTCTGTTGCTGCGGTTTTCTTGAAATTAACGTCCTGCGCCATGCAACTTAATACTTGAGATCGTGACCATCCACGGAAAGTATTTTGACCTCTCCCTTTTCCATGTCCACTTCGACGTCGAACTCGATCTCATAGTCCCATCCGCTGAAAGTTTCAAGGGCTACGCCTTCCAGACCAAGCTCTCTACCCTTCTCAAGGTTTGTTTCGTCGTTGCCGTAAAGGTACATTTTCACGGTCTTTTTACCGTGCGCTTTCTTCCATAGCTGGCACACTTTATCAGGACAACGCGCCCCCTGATAGAACCAGCCGCAAGGACACTCTTTCCAGCTTTTCGCGTCCCCACTGCGCCCGATCATCTTGCGCATCACTTCGCGCTCTTGTTCAGTTGTTGCTTTCATTGCTGGTACTGTCGGCATTTTGCTCCCTTCTGTGCGCCTTATCAACGACGCGCTGTTGCACCATCAGTGCGAACGCGATTGCTATGGCGATTCGCTCCTGAGTCCAGCCTTGCTTCTGCCCCCACATCTGGATACCGATAGCAGCATCATTCTTCGCGGCTTCTTCTTTGAAGTAGTTGACCAAGAGTTCGGTCTTGCTCTCCATGATAATTCTTGCGGTTACTAGCGCCGCGTCCGCAACTGACTTCTCGATCTGTTCTTTGGTCATAAGTCCTCGTAACCCGTGCTTTTGTCTGTGCAAGTGCAGGTTGAACAGTGCTGTTTGATGAGCAAGGGGCGTGCGCTTTGAGCTTGGACCTCAACCAATCGGTTGAAATGTTCCTGCTCGTCTACAAGCAGGACGTATGCCATTACACCTATCGTCCGGCGAATATCCCAACCGTCAAACCGCGCTCGCCGGAGAACGGCGTTAGCCAAAGGACTGTATTGGGATAGCTCCATCACCAATCGTTCGATTTCTTCAGTCATCTCCCCCGCCGCCATCTCCACCACCGTCACCACCGTCACCACTATCTGCACCGCCGCTGTCACCACCCACGTCCCCGGCCCCGTCCGGTGTCCCGGCGTCTGTCTCGTCTACCGTGGTGTCTTCCGTCTGCACGGTTTCTTCTGTGACTTCTTCCTCTTCTTGCTGTGTAGCGGGACGCCAGCTTCCGCCGCTTGGTAGCTTCATTTCACCAGATGTGGACGTTGGGATGTCAAAATCAACATCAGCGTTCTTCAAGACGTACTCCCACCACTTGCCTTGGTCATCAACCATAGCGATGTGGTGATTTTTGAGCTTGAACACCTTCGCCTTGTGGCGCGTGTCACAACCGTCGCACGAGCACAAACCGATCAACATTGCCAAAAGAAGAATAAGCCTAATGTGTTTCATGATGCTCCTGCTGCCAAGCTGGGTGAGTGACGCGCCAGATGCCCGCGAAAATCATTGCTACAACGACGGTAGTCAGGATCGCAACCAAGCGGTGCTTAACGATCTCCCAATCAACATGTTCCATGTTCACGTAATCTTCCAACAGGCGTACCAGCATAATCCCGCCTACAGACTGCGCGATCTTCACTTTCAGCAGACCGGAATCAATATGGTCGAGGTACGACGGGCGGTTCACCGGATCGGGGAAATTGAATTTCTGGATGAAAATCTGGAAGCTGCCTTGCGCGATCATGAGCAGAAGGTTTGCGACCATGTAAGCATCGGCGAAACTCAGCGCCACAACCATGAGCGATTCAGTATCGAACTTGATGTGGCGGATGAACTCGTAGTCGCTGACAAGGAACGCGACGATGTACGCCGCGAGCACGACAAGCATAGCCGCGCTCAGCGGTAGCAGCAACCAGCGGGACGCGTAAATCGCGTCACCAGATCGTTTGGCCCAGTTCATTTCTTGCTTTTCGCCTTCTCTGTTCTTTCCGCCTTGCGTTGAATCTGGCGGCAAACCTTGTCGATCTTGTTGAAAAATTCAACCCGTTGGTCAATCGTCAGGTCAGGAAGACTGAAGGTCTTGCTGTCCAGAACAGTGTCATCCAGCTTGAAGCTGAGCGGCTTCCGGCGTTCAATGATTTGAAAGTGCAGTGCGAACATCAGTGCCCTCCAACAAGCAGACCCAGCACCGCCAAAAGAGCCACGGTAAGTAGGTAGCTGAGCAGGCAAAGTGCTAATGCGGCTAGAACCGACGCAGCCGTGCAACCCAGCACCGGGCGGTTGCTCATGAAGTTGCGCACCCATTCGTTCTCTTTGTAGACGAGAACTTCCACACCGAGAACCAACCCCAGCAACCCCGCCAAAACCATGTAAAGTATGAACTGCATTGTTCCCTCGATTCTGAGTTGTTGGGCGGGAGCCGACTCTGAACTCCCGCCCTATGCTCCACCGCTTACCCGCTGCGGTTGAAGGTCTATTCGTCCCCATCGAGGGGAACGTTGCTCGCGGCTTCCAGCAGAAGGTCTTCAAAGAACTCCGCTTTATCCGAGATGAACTTGCGAATGTCTGACATCTTTACACCATACGCCACGATTTCCTGCTCGCCAACTGCGGAACGCAGGTATTCCTCAACCGGAACGTTGATGTACTCTTCCATGTAGTGGCGCTCGCGTACACCCTTCACGTCCCAATTGGTGAACGTCTTTACGGAGCCATCCGCAAACATGAAATCAGTTTCAAGCTGGCGAACGCGGAAGCGGTATGCAGCGTCGTTTACAGAAATGACGCGATAATCGAGCTTGGGGCTATTCTCCATTCGCTGCCGCCTTTCTGACCAGAAGGTCGTTGTCCCAAACAACAGGAACCAGACCACGGATGTAAGCGCGGTCTTTGGTGAAGGCTGGGGTGTCTTCGTCCACAACCCAGTTGAAATGATGGGTGCCGACTTCCGTCCAGACTTCGTTTTCAGCGGCACGGCGGATCACAGCGCCATGCTTGAAACGCACAGGATGCTTCGCCCAATTGTCCCCGGCTTTGTGGATGATCTCATGCTGCGCGGCGCGATTTTTCCCCATGAGTTGCTTGTGGGAAGCGTAGCTCTGCGCCAGCATTGTGACGGAGTTGCGTTCCGCATCCTGCTGCCGCCACACGAAATAATTTTCCACTTCCACCAAGTCTGGGATGGTGAACACGCGGGCGTCGAACGTGGCGTTCGGGAGCTTCTTGGTGATCTTAAGCTCAGACTCGTCGAGGTTTGCCCCCTTCAGCCGAAGCAAGCAATTGTTGAACGCCATCGTTGCGATGGATGCGCCGACGCTGGCCCATTTCTGCACGCCGCCTTCAAACCACGGCTCGGTTTTGATGTCAAGGAAGTCCACAGCCAACAGGCTGATTTCGTCGGACTGCACGTAAGCGAACTGCGCTCCCGCGATCTGCTGGCAAAGTTCGAGCGCGGCTTCGTTCATGCACGCCATGAAGTTGCGGTCATAGGGACGGTCAAGCCCGCGAGTCCACGTGTGGAACGCACGACCATCAACGCGAAGAATTGTGTAAGTGCGGCGCGGCAACAGGAAGCGCGTGGTTGCTTCGTAGCGCTTCATTCTGTCACCCAGCGAGTCGGTTCTGGGTTTGTTCGCCATGTCGGTTAGATGCCAGTTCTAAACCGAATGATACTCTTAATTTTCGGGGATGTCTAGCCGGAGTATTGCTCAAACCAGAATACCACAGGTTTGTGGATTTGCTGCACTAAACCGAAACGTTCGGCGTGGCGGAATGCAGAATAGTTTCTACGACATACATCAACGCGACCTTCAAGCTGCTGCCGCCATACTTCCAAGGGACTCGCGTGCTTGTCCAGATTGCAGGGAACACAGGACGGGAACAGGTTCTCCAGTGTGTCATTTTCCGGGCGCTCGAACCCCGGTTTCTCCAGCGGGACAGCGTGTTGCTCAAGGTTACCAGCTTCGTTGACCGACCACTTGGTGCCGTGCGCTTCTTTCCACCATTTGGTGCTTTTCCACCACTCACGGTAGACAGGCTCAACATGATCGGCGTGCCAGCCTTTTTCAGGAAGATCGCAGCCGCAGTAGGCACACTTCCCGCCAAACTTCATGCGGAGTTGCTCACGCTGTTGCCGCGTTAGTTTCATGCAAGAAATTCGTCAATCAAGGACGCCAGACGGGGCCCACCCATAACGGATGTACGTTTCGGAATTTCTGGTGCCGGGGGAGCGCCGGGAACTGTGGCTTCTTCGGTGCGGTGAACAGCGGGAGTGACCTTCGCTTGCTGCCCGGAGCCTTCCTTACGCAAGAAATCATCCAGCCACGAATCAGACGAAGCAATTGCGAGCTTGGAAAATGAATTCAGGGTCACTGTCGATTTGAAGTGAGCGAAAGCGAAAGTCATGGTGCGGACACCTTCACCACCGGAACCCATGTATGCAAAATCCTCGCGGCTGAGGCGAATGCCGGAACCGTTCAGCGCGTAGATAGTGTCAGACGAGATCGGAATGGCTACAGCAATCTCAGTAAGGGCTACGTCCTGCTCCGCTACTTCTTCAGAATCAGCGATGGCTTCTTTAGCGGAATCAAGAATGGACGCGTTGTTGGTGATCCCGTAAACGCACAAGTCCAGTCCCGCGATTGCTTCACGGTCAACCATCTCCAGAAGCTCTAAACCCTCATGAAGGTGGGACAAACGCTCTTGGTCAATGTCGATGTAACGAGGCATGGGCAATCCTACTTAAGGATTGCGGATTCAATCTTCTCCACCGTCTTGTTGACGATCTTGGAAATCTTCTCGAAAATCGCATCAAACTTGGAAAAAACGTCATCTGCCATGACGATCTCAATTTCCGTGTTGCCCACGGCGTAATTGAGCGGCTCGCCAGCCATCAGGCGTTCCAAGCGTGCGGGTGTGATTTTAACCCTGATCTTCATGGTTACCAGAACTTCTTGACGAAATGGATAATGACAGCGCCAGCAGTCGCATAAACCACCAGTGTGCCAACGATTATCGTAACGATGACCCCTAGAATAACTTTGAACGCGAGTTGGTCGTCTTTGTAGCTCATCTGTATTCGTACTCCGGGCAATCAGGATTATGAATCGTTAAGCCGCTCGTGCGATGACACAGCGGATTGCCGCAGTATGGCATCTCTGCCATCTTTGGCGGGCCAGCTAACGGGTCTACTGTCTCCCCGCCATCAGGTGATTCAAACCTGATCTTATAGCCTTGGGAGATGAATAGATCGCACATCTGACCGAGACGGAAAATATGCCGGACAACAGCCTTCGCCGACATCTCTTTCGCATCCATCATCTCGCGGAGCACTCTCAGTTCGCGCTCGTCAAACCAGTAGATTTCTTTTTCAGGGTTGCACTTCAGACAAACACGGTTGTAGTCTCCCGCCACTGGCAGGACAGACCCGCATTCTCCGCAAACGGGGCCGCTGAAGCCGCGCTCAATTACTGTGCTCATCCTTCGAGTATAGCACGTTCCTTGTTGAGGTCACGGTGCATGGCCGCGTGCTCGGAGAACTTGTCCCCGTAACGGGCCTTCAGCTTGGCGATGTTGACTTCCAAGATGTCCTGCTCGAATGCCATACCAAGCTCATTGCAAGCGAGCGCCAGATACCAGCAAATATCGCCGATCTCTTCGGCAACGTTTACTACGTCCAGTTCCTTGCCGTAGAAGATATGCTTCTTGAGTGCGTCAGCGACTTCACCGCATTCGCTGGAAATGCCAAGTTGTCGCGTGGAGAAGACGGATGCTACGGATGGTTGACATGCGTTTACCGATTGCTTCAAAATCTTTGCTCTCGGTAACTTCAGCGAGCGTCTGGTATTCGTTAGCGTTCATTGAGTCCTTGACGGTCCACGGGTTGCATCTTCTCCCGGTCTTCTGGCGAGCGAACATAAGATCGGGGGGTGCTAACCAACGAAGCTTTAGGCCCGTGAACCGCTCAAGCTTTATTACTGAGCTTTTTCTTGAACTCTGCTTTGATGCCGGGGACATCCATGTCAAGGTCAATTACGCTTTTGAGTAATGGCTTAAACTCATCAGGAACGTGCATCATCCCTTGCTTGGCGCTTGGCGTTTGAAAGGCGGCCACATGCAGGTTGTATCGAGTGGCATACTTTTCGAGGAACTTTAGGTAGCGGATATTGTGAAACCCCACCAGAACAACATCAGAGCCTTCAGGGATGTCCGTCCCCATCATTTTGTGCATGTACCAAGCTGGCTTGAAAAACCATTTGCCTGCGCTGTCCGACTCAATCGGGCGCATACGCACAACCTTCACGCCGTGGCGTTCGAGCGCGGCGGCATAGCGGTCGCCCTGTTCCTGCTTAACAGAGCCGTGAAGAACAATCACATGTGGCACCATTTCCGGGCAAGGCTCTGGGCAGCCGGAGCAGAAACCCCTGAACTTGCGATGGATGAAATTCACAACATCCATCACGAAAAACTGGGTCTGATACTTTGTCCCGGCGCGGAAAAGATGCGATGCTTCGATGATGAAATAAACCATTTGCCCTCTACAAGAGGGCTAGAATCTTAGAAATTTAGAATTTGTCGAAGATCATGGCAAAATCATAGCACTCCGCACACAACCACCAAACTTTGTCCGGCTCAAAGACATCGTATGGGTCCTCTGGTCTGTATTTGAAGTGCGCGATCTTACCACAGGCGTCCGGGTCGCCTTCTATGGAGGTCAGAGAAAGCGTGTTTGGCCCCGGCTTTGGGATTCGTTGGCAGTAGTGCTGTTCCATCAGTGATGACCGAAAAGATACGCAATAACCACGGGCAAAACCAACAACGCAATTACCAACTCGAACAAGTGGTCATTGACCCACTTGTTTAATGTCCACACTTCAGGACTGCGAGTGCTATCACCACTGCGAAGAATGCCGCACCCCCGAATAGGAGCACCTTCGCCCACGTAGGGAGCGGGTCGTCCGGGGTTTGCCATGGAGCCGAAGTACCCATAGATGTGAGCACCTGACCCGTTGTGTCAATCGGCGGCGCTGTAATGCCGTGTTCCACACAGCTTGGATCAGTCTCGCCGTGCGGCTCACATGAACAGCCCGCGTCCGGCGCGGGATGAATCACTGGTGCGCACTCGTCCAGATCAATGTGGTGCTCGTCACCGTCAAACACGGCTGGCTGTGTAGGCACCACTGGCTTGTCGGGGAACGAAAGGCTCGGAGTAAGCACACCAAGTTGCCCGTCCGCTGTCCGAACGATTGGAGTCTTGTTTCCCGTTGCGGCTTGGTACTGTGAAGTTCTTAGTCCCGGCGTGATGTCCGGCACGAAGTTGTCCATTCTCTGTTCGTGCTCGTCATGAGACATCATGCCATTGAAATCCGCCATGACATCCTTGGTTGCCTGACTGTCCGGCCCCGACGTAGGCACAGACGGAGCGCACACCGCAGACATGAAGGATGGGTCAAGACGCGTGCAACGACCTGAAGCATCAAGGTACTGATCGCCATGCCAGCGGCACGTGTTGCTTGATGCAACTGGAGTGGCTGGCGCTACGGGAGCGGCTGTACGGGATTTAGCGGCGGCGCGGATAACCTCGATGTTCGCCATGACATCGAGTGCCTTCTTTTCAGGGAACAGGTCTTCAACGGGGACGTACTTGTTTTCCTGCGCTTGTTTCAACTCCCCATAAAAGCGAGACGCACGAACAATAAATCGGTTACGCGATTCCCACCCATCTTCGAGCATCACAAGATTGGACGCCTGCGCAGACGTAACGGCGCGGACGACACGGCTACGGACCAACGCCTTGTCGTTGTCGATCATTTCGTTCTCTTCGAAATAATCGACCTTGTACGGTCTCGGCTTATCTTCCTTACGCGTTGTTCGAACCTGTTTTTTAGCCATATCGTTTATTCTAGCACAACCTTGGGAATCTGTTCATACGGTATCTCAACCACTTCCCGCCCAGCTTCCCGCATGTAGCCTTGCGCTATCGCCATGTTTTCAGCCCAACGGGACGCCTTCTCTGGCGGCATGGTTGGAAACACAAAACGTGCAATTCCCGCCTGAATCATCGTCACCGCGCAACGGTCGCAAGATGAGAAAGGCCACGTGTAAAGCGTAAACCCCTTCAGGTCTTCTCTGGTGAAGATTTCGGCATTGACTTCGCAATGCACTGTGCGAGAATACTTTACATCACGGTTGGCGTAAAGCTCCGGGGCGTCATTCATGCCTTTGGGGAAGCCGTTGAAGCCAATGGAACACAAAGAGTTGTCCGGGCGCACGATGCACGCTCCGGTTTGCGTGCTTGGGTCCTTCGACTTCGTGGAGACGTAACGGGCCATGTTCAGGTAGTAGATGTCCCACTCGCGCTGCTTCGCAAGGCGTTTCTCCATCGCTTGAATCGCCCCAAATGATCTGCCCCAGCCTTCAATTCCCACGGTCCCCTCCAGACTCTTGCGGATACTCTTTACGATACTGCTTCCAGCCCTTAAAATTGCCAATGTAATCCGCTTCTTTTGTCGGCGTGGCTACGTGCTCGAACGGACTCCAATGACCGGAGCCGGACAGTTTATTGCAAAGCTCTACGTCACGCTTAGGGTCAGACCTTTTGCCGCTCTCCGGTAGAAAGTAGCTGACACGTGCGCAGCGTGCTGTGCTGATTTTCTTCAGGGATTCGTCAGTGCTGTCATGCAGCATGGAGTTCAGGATTGTGTCTGTGATGTCCTTCTCATCAACAAACGGCATGTGCCACTCCCCCGGCTTTAGCACCTGAAGAGTACCAACACCAAGTTGGTTGTTGATTTCTAATCTACGGTCAAGCGCGTTCTCCGAGTTCCACGAAAGGGTGTTAAACCATTTCTCGGCCCACTCTGCTTGCATCTGCATCTGTTTCGCGATGATTTGAAAGTGTGGCTCTGCATCTTTGTGGTTGCGCAGTTTGAAGACATTCTTCAGGTCGGTGCAAGTCACAACTTGCTGCGTGAACGTCCACGGCTCCACAATGCGGTTCACAACTTGCTTGTGCGCACCAACCTTGTCGAGTACCCACGACGCCGCTACCATTGGGTAGCGTGCAAGTTTCCACGTGTTGATCGCAACAAACCGACGCCAGCCGTCAAGCTCTTCACCAGCCTGCATCCCTTTCTGATTCGCCCCAATTGTGACAGGCACGAACGGATCAGTAAGCACGCGTTCCCGCTGTTTCTTGGCTGGAATAGCGCGAGATGACGCGGTGTTGCGGCTGAGCATTCGATGCGTGTTTACTTCAGCTAGGATGACACGTGGGTACGTGAGCACAAACGTGTAAAGGGTGATGCCTGTTGCTTCGCTCTTGCTGGCAAGTATCAGTTTCGATTCAATGTTCATAGGTCTTCTTTTTCAAGCGCTGCATCCGGGATGAAATGAAAATTCGCTGGTAAGTCTGTCTCCAAAATCTCAGCCACTTCAAAGTAATCCGCGTGCTCACCGAACTCAATAGAGCGTGCCATCTGAATGCACCAGCGAACATTGGGCATCGTATCGCAGCGATCCATCACATCGGAAATGTCATACACCGCTACTTCTTCGTCGGTCTGTGTTCGGACACAGTGAACATTGCCGATGGCGTAGAAAAATGTCAGGTCTGACCGGGGTGTCATCATGTGCAAGAACCGCCGCCAGTTGAGATCAACCCCACCCGTCTCTTCTTGGAACTCACGGGCCATCGCCTCTTCCGTGGTTTCGTCTAGGATCGTGTCTCCGACTTTCCCGCCCACGCCGTTGAGCAGACCGCGTTGATAGTCAGGTCGGTTCTTACGCACGAGCACCACCTTAGACAACGTGGGATCAATCAAGAAGCCAACGACATACTTCTTCCGCTCTTTGGGCAGGTCTTTGAGTTCAGCGAGGTTTGACATTAGGTCTCAATATCACAGATGCAATTGCCTACTTCGCAACCGCAGGATTTGTACTTCTTGTCAATACTGTCCGCCACGCCGTAAGAGGTCTTCCAGATGTCATTCAGGCTGAGAACAACCGGGCCCTTTACACCGTCCGTCACTACACGTGCGATTCCCGCAGCCCAGATGAGCCTAGCACACACCGAACAGTAGAAACCGTGCATCGGGTGCCCCAGCGGGAGTTCAGCGTTCTTCAGGCGTTTCTCGCCTTTGTCATCGTAGGAAGCGACATAGATCGTGGCCCCTTTCGCGAGCGATCCGGCCTGAAGTAGTGCGTATTGCTCCGCGTGGACGGCGTAACAGAGTTCAGCGCGAGTACCGGACTTAATGCCGCAGCGGATGCCCCCGGCGCACAGCTTGCCGCAGTCAGCAAACTCAGGATTGGGGGATTGGTTAAAACCTTGACCTAGCAGGTGGTCAGACATGTCGCCGTAGGGTCCGCGCACTTGAGCGCCAACTTTGGCCTTCACACATGTGCTGTTCTTGGCGAGTGCGTAGCATTGGTCTAGGTAGACACGATCATATTGACTCATGCCCACCTAATACCAAATTTTCCTAGATTACCGCCAATTCGAGCCTGTCGTGGTTCCGAAGGGTTTGGTGGAATCGAACGTCAAATCCTTGCTGGAATCGTGATCGTAGGTGCAGCCGCCTGAATACTTCGTGCGGTCGTACTCGCACCACGGCGCGTTTAACGGGTCAGGTAAGTTGTTCTCACGAACACGGATAGGAGAATCCATGTAGATGACCGGGCTGCCGAAGACATGATGTCCCTCGGGGTGAACCGGGCATTCGAGATGGACGCCGCCGGGTGGGATCACCATCCAGAGCGGCTTGTTGAGCACGCATTGTGATTCGCGCCACGGATCAATTGGTTTGAAATCTTTGTCGCAGAACGGGCACTTTTCTGTGTTCGGTTTATGCTTTCTTTCGGGTCTTTTGTACATAGTCGTTCCTTTCGAAGGCGGAATACCGCCTACTAAAGGCTTTAATACTGGAGAAATTAGGATTTGGTGGGCTTGTCTTCTTGCAGAAGTTTGAACAGCGTTTCTTCCTCTTCTTCCACAATGTGGCGCATGTAGTTGCGGTCGAAGTTATCGCGCTTCGTGATGGGCTTTTTCTTCTTTGGCTTTTTCGGCATCTTGCTTCTTTTTCCAGTCAGCAATCGCGGCGCGAATCGCGTCTTCGGCGAGCACTGAACAGTGAATCTTTACAGGTGGGAGGGCGAGTTCTTTGACGATCTCGGTGTTTTTAATGGCGAGGGCTTCATCAGTTGTCTTGCCTTTAACCCATTCAGTCGCGAGCGAGCTAGAAGCAATAGCACTGCCGCAGCCAAAAGTTTTGAACTTAGCGTCAACAATGACATTGTTTTCCACCTTGATCTGAAGCTTCATTACGTCGCCGCACTCCGGCGCACCAACCAGACCTGTCCCCACGTCTGGCGATGCTTTGTCCAGCGAGCCAACATTACGCGGGTTGTTGTAGTGGTCGATTACTTTTTCAGAGTACATGTTTTTTGAAATCTCTTCAGCCGCAATGTCGCTGGCAACGTTTGTAGCCTGTGAAGCTTACGTCGCAGCCAAGAATGCGTCTTGTAGTGGTCTTGTATCCTGACCAACGTTTCGCTCAAACGGAGGTCTTCAACACTAGATACGACCATTTCTTTACAAATTGAGCAACAAATCATGATAATCCGCTCGGCCCCGGCGCGGGAGGCGCATCATAAATCACACCGATCTGGTTACCATCACGGTCATAGATCGGCTTGTCGTAGTTCGGTGGATCGTCGCGGAACGTGCCGCGAAGACGGTTCCGACTTACCACCGTCTCTCTTCGGCTTGGGTTTACAATCCATCATTGGTTTCATCTTTCTTGGGCCGCAGGCAAAGCAGGGTGACGCCCCCGAACTGCCTAATGTGATCTTCGATATACTGTCGTTGCAAATCACGGGCAATTCTTTCGCCTTCTTCAGGCGTGATAGTCCATGAGTCCAATGCGAAATCAAAATTCTCTTCGCTCATGCGTTGAAGCTCTGACCGCACCCACAGGTGCTTTTCACGTTCGGGTTGTTGAACTTGAAGCCGCTGGCTTCGAGCGTCTCAAGGTAATCAACTTCGCAGCCGTCGAGATACATGTACGATGTAGCGTCAACGATCAACGTAAGACCGTCGAACTCGAAGGACTTGTCCATCATGCCCTTCTCATTCTCGAACTGCATAGAATACTGAAAGCCGGAGCATCCGCCGCCAATAACGCCAAGACGCAGTGCGGCTGGCTTCGGGTCTTGCTGCTCCATGATTTCCTTGACTTTCTTTACCGCTCCGGGTGTCAATGTGACCATACCCTATTATCTCCGTTTCTTGTTCAAAAGGGAAGCCTTTGGCTTTTTCTTTTCGAGTCGCTTCTGAAGCGTCTGAATCACGCCTTGCAATTGCTGGTTGGCCTTTTCCAGCTTCTCTTCGTTCGGCGTAGGCGGCGCGGGCTTAAACACTGAAGGGTTGTCGCTTAATCCGGTCAAACTGGTATCGTCAATCTCAAACGGAATCCAATCGTTGTTCCCGCCGTGCGCGACCCATTGCTCAGCGATGTCGAGGCTTGTTACCACGCCAACAGGACGCCACTCTTTCGGCAGCTTCGGGTTTTCCCCCATCAAGGTCGTTAGCACGTAAACTGTCTGGCTCATGCTTTCTCCCCAAGCACCGTCTTCAAGTCACCGATCATCTCATCCAAATTGTCATACATTGGAATGTGGTAGCGCTCAGCTACGATGTCAAGATTTCCCTTGCGGTAGAAGCCTTCTTCAGCGCAGACCACGGCGTCTTTGGTTGGGGCGAACAGACCGAATTCCAAGAACGTGATCGGTGCCTTGCTGTCCTTGGTGAACACGAAAATCACCATATCAGCGGCCGCCTGTGCGTCAAGTTCCCAATTTACCTGCTGCCTGAATTCAGGATTGTCTGCGGATTGATCCCAGCTTGGGTCCCAATTCTCTCTGCGCGGATTCAGGATCAGAATGTCCAGTTCGTCCAGAGCGCGGGCGACTTTCTGCTGCCAGTCCACCGCTTTACCTTGGTCGATGGCTCCGGCGAGAAAGATGGTGTACCGCTTACCAGCTTCGTATTTTCCCGGTGCTTTTACCTCTGTCGCTGCAATCTTCTTCGGCACGCCCAATCCCCTACTAAGGCGGCGGAAAAACCGTTTCCAGAAAGCGTGTAGCTTTAAGTCTTTGATTTTCATGAGTCTACTAGAATTTTAGCACACCCACGGACTCAAGAAGCTCGATCAGGTCTTTCTGATCGGCGTTGTCCCGCATGTAGATTTCCCGCTTCTCTTTGCCGGATAGCGGCTTCGCACCGTTTTTGTCGTTGTTCCGGTGCATGAGAGCATCGTAGTAGTCCGCGAGCGCCAATAGGCGTGCGGCATTGTCCACCACTTCAGCGCGAGCCTGTAGGTGCTCCGGCAGCGCTGGCAGTTCTTTAGGGTAGGGCTTGGAGCCATACTGGTGATGCCGGACGAGGATGTGTGCGGTGTAATCGTGAACTTCGGTGAGCATGTCCCAGCCGTACTTGACGTGCGGCTCCATCGCGGCGTAATCGTCAGCGGTAAAGTGAGATTTCTTAGTAAGAACTCCGGGCGGCACCAGCACCTTGCCGATGTCATGCAGGAAGCCAGCCCACAGCATCATGCGTGCGCTAACCCCCGGCTTGGCGGCATAGATGGCAATCTTACTGGCGAGTATCCCTACTCGAATGGAATGCTCGTAGGTTGACTGATCCCGGTTGCGCAGGATTTTGAGGTAGGCACGGATGTCGTCTTGGTGCCCTTGGGCAATCCCTTCAAGCTCCAAGGCATCGTTTAAGACCCGCTCCATACTCACCCCTCGTCATCTGTTAGTATGATGCCGGGATCAGCAACAACGATGATATTTTTTTCTTTCTGCTGCGCGTACTCTATTGGATTCAGCAGCTTCTCGCAGGTGCATGGGATTTCGTAGCGCGGTCTGTTGTCTTCTTGATCGCCTAGTAAAAACTGGCGCATCGGGCAGTTCTCATCCGGGTGCGCATGTGCGGCGCGTTGATTCTGCACGCGTTCGATAAGTTCGTGCATGGTGCGTTCATGCTCCGGCACCATTGAGCCATCGTAAGGATATACGCCAAGCATCTGCTTTGCGGAGTTCGATACGGCTGCGGCAGGAGATGCGACCGGACGGGCCATGCGGATTCGGTCAAGTGCTGTTTCAAAATCGCAAATGCCTTCGTAGTGCATGAACGACGCCATGATCGTGACTGATCGCGAGATGCCAGCGGCGCAATGGACAAGAATTGTGTGCCCGTTCTCCCACATGAACTTCAACCAACCAAGGCACTTTACAAACTGACGCGGCGGGATGGGTGATCCGTCGTCAAATGGCACGTGCATGTAGATGATGTTGGGGTTCTGGTCGTAGTCCATGACTTGATGGACACAGAGAACGGCAGTGATTTTATGAGGATTTTCCTTTGCCAACTCAGCGGCAGGAGCGTAACCACTGACAAACAGTCTGTGGCTAATTTGCGACATCGAGATTTGGTCAAACCAAGCCATATATTAAGCAAACAGAAGTCGATTATACCGTCTCACTTTGCGGCTCTTTTTCAAGCGCGAGACTAAAACGCGGTTCGGCTAATCCGGTGCCGTAAACCCAGCGTCCGACTCTCGGATGCTCACGAATGCCATAGCTCCCTAGCTCGATCCCTGTGTGCGTGGTCACCAAATCATAGGCAACAACACCGATAGGATCAGGCTCCGTATTGTAGACACAATCAATCCAAAGATGCTCTTCGAAAAATAACCGCGCCCCAGCGATCATTTTGTCCATGTCTTCGCGGGTTGTCTTATCCCAACTGATAAGCTCCACCTTCATGAAATACGGCTGGTGAAGATCGTCAATGACAGGCTCATTGCGAAAGCATGGTGTTAGTGTGCAAAAGCTGCCAGAAATTCGGTTGTCAAGACTTCCATCAAGCGCGTCCAACTGCATTTGAAGAAATGATTGCTCGGCTGAAGCAACGGGGCAATGCTGCTTGCCGCCAGCGGTGTAGATAAGCGTATTCGTACCAGCCCACGCCGGACGCGTAATGTTCATGGCTTCTTCACTGACAGTCCATGGCACATCAATGTATTTGAAACCGCACTGCTCGTAATACTTGATCGCTGAAAGCAATCGGTTATACTGCGTTGGCCCGCAAAGTCGCATCTTCTGGTGCCTCGTACTTCTTTCGAAGATTTCTCACTTGCTGCGGATACCGTGCCGTCACATACACGAGGTCTTGGAACTGCGCCTCAGTCAGCGGCGGGTCAGGCTCCGAACCGTGGCGTTTCATGATCGCGATCTGATCCTTGACGTATTGCTGGGTGTGATCCCAGATGTCTTGGTCAATCGGGATCGCGTGCTTAACGCCTTCCCACGAGTATTTCTTTTTCTTGAAAAACTTTCTCATCAGTACCAGCCGATACCGTCGATCCTCACTTCGTAATTTACAACGACAATGCGATCTTCTTGCTTCTTCGCACGTTTCGCCTGACGAAACTGTTTCTTCAGCGCCGTGACCTCGCTTGTCGGAACGCCGGGAGCCACGATCACAAACTTGGTGTCCTTGGGTGTCTCGATCAGCGAAACGACACATTCATAGTTTACCACAACGGAGTAGTTGGGGTCGCGCTCGGCTTCTTGCCAGTGTGCTTTCAGCGCCTTGAGTTCAGATGTTGGGATTCCGGGTGCGCAGATCAGGGTGATGTACGGTGTTCGCTTCAGTTGTGCCTTTGCCATGGTGGGGCCTCCACCACTCTATTACTCCCTTGGCGGGAAACCTTGAATTAACTGGTTGCAAAAGATCGCCCCAACCAAACACACGATCAAAGCAAGTTTGCTGGGGTGCCCAAGTGCCCTGTGCGCAAAGCCGTAAATGATTCCGAAGGGGATGGCGATCAAACCCAAGCGTATGTAGTAAAGCATGACCCGCTTAAAAAGAGTCCATTCGGTTTTCCAGTCCATCGTTTCTCCAAAGCAGCCATTGAATGTGC
>Ga0326728_10002881_pt1 | contig 55785 bp, 49 predicted proteins | sample MB3enrmetagenome_FD_207602 | JGI IMG/M metagenome (GOLD analysis project Ga0326728, IMG submission 207602) | Lab enriched peat soil microbial communities from McLean, Ithaca, NY, United States - MB31MN | ecosystem: Environmental > Terrestrial > Soil > Wetlands > Peat | place: USA: New York... | reverse complement strand
GTTCTGGACCGTCCGTGGCGCCAACGCCATCGTCGCTCTGCGATGCTGCCAGCTTAACGCTCGATTCGAAGACTACTGGGAGGCGCGCCGGGCGGCGTAATCTGCACTTCTATGTCGCGCACCCCGCACACGGCACGCTGTGCCAGCCGCGTTTCTGCGGTGCCAGGCGAGTACGCGTATACAGCCGCGCGTCCGCGTGCGCCCCAACCGGTTGGCTATCCTGAATGCAGATGTCCTTCGCCACAATCCCGGATGCCATCGAGGATTTCCGCGCCGGCCGCATGGTGGTGGTGGTGGACGATGAGGACCGAGAAAACGAAGGCGATCTCACCGTCGCGGCGGAGAAGATCACGCCGGAAATTGTCAATTTCATGGTGACGCACGCCCGCGGGCTCATCTGCCTGGCGCTGGCCCCGGAGCTGTGCGACAAGCTGGCGCTCCCGCAGATGACGCCGCACAACACCTCGCAGTTCGGCACCGCGTTCTGCGAGTCCGTCGACGCCGCCGCAGGAGTGACCACGGGCATCTCCGCGGCCGACCGCGCCCACACCATCCGCGTGGCCATGCTTCCCGAAACGCGGCCGTCCGATCTGGCCCGGCCCGGTCACGTGTTTCCTCTGCGCGCCCGCGAAGGCGGCGTGCTGGTGCGCAGCGGACAAACCGAGGCGGCGGTGGACCTGGCCCGGCTGGCCGGATTCAGTCCGGGCGGCGCCATCTGCGAAATCATGAACCCCGACGGGAGCATGGCGCGCGCGCCCGAGCTCGACGCGTTTTGCGCGGGTCACGGGCTGACCATGATCTCCGTGGCCGACCTCATCCGCCACCGTCTGCGGCACGAGCGCTCCATTGTGCGCGAGTCCGAGGCCTGCCTGACCTCCGCGGCGGGGGAGTTCCGCGTGGTCACCTACCGCAGCACCATCGACGACGGGCATCACCTCGCCCTGGTGCACGGCGAGGTGGCCGGCCGCGAGCACGTTCTGGTGCGCATGCAGTCGCATTGCCTGGCCGGGAACGTCCTCGGCGGGCGGGACTGCGACTGCCGCGATCTGATGCAGCGCGCGGCCGAGCGCATGGTGCGGGAAGGCGGCGGTGTCATCGTCTATCTGCACCAGACCCGGCCCGGCTTTCGCGACCACCGGCCGCTGACTTCGCCGGAGGGCCAGCTCGCCCTGCAGCACGAAAACGGACTGGGGGCGCAGATTCTCTCGGATCTCGGGCTGCACCGCATCAGCCTGCTGACCAACCACCCGCGCAAAGTCGTCGGCCTGGAGGCGTTCGGAATCGAGATCGACGACCAGATTCCGTTCTAGCAGCGTGGGGCGGTGACGGGCACAGCGAAACTCGGTGCCCGTCAGCGAGCCGGTATGGGGAACTAATCGGCCCCGCCGAACGTTATCTGGAGAGAGGAAACTCACGATGAAGACACGAATGATCGCCCTCGCTGCCATGGCGGCGCTTGCCGCGGGATCGGCGCCGGCTGCCGATGCCACCCTGCTCGGCCTGGTTCCGCCGGACGCTAAAGTGATTGCCGGTGTTCGGGTGACCGAGGCGAAGGCGTCGCCTTTCGGCCAGTACGCCCTTTCCCGGATGCACCCGGACGGCGAACAGGGATTCGAGAAGCTGATCGCGGCCACCGGCTTCGATCCGCGCCGCGACGTGTCGGAAATCCTGGTGGCCACCGCGGCGCCGGATACGCGCACGCAGGGGATCATCGCGGTGCGCGGCGTCTTTGACCCGGCGCGCATCCAGAGCGCGGCCACCGCGCGCGGCTGCAGCACCAGCAGCGTCCTGGGCGTGACCATGTTCACCGCCGGCGATGCCGGAAAGAGCGGCGCGCTGGCTTTGCCGGACGCGACCACCGCCATGCTCGGGGACGTGGACTCGGTAAAGGCCGCCATCGGCCGGTATCGCAGCATGACGAAACCCGGCGACGATCTGCGGAAGAAGGCGCAGGCCGCCAGCCAGGATGCCTCGGGCGCGGCCAACGACTTCTGGTTCGTGACCCTGGTCCCGCTCTCCGAGTTCGCTCCCCCGGCGACCGCCGAGAGCCCCGGCGGGGCCCCGCAGAACCTGGCCGCGTTCCAGACCGTGCAGCAGGCCAGCGGAGGCGTGCGCTTCACTGCCAACAGCGTGCGCCTGGCCGCTCAACTCGTGATGCGCTCGGACAAGGACGCGCAGGCCATAGCCGACGTGATCCGTTTCCTGGTGACCATGGTCCAGTCGCACCGCGAGAGAGACCCTGCAACGGGCAATCTGACATCGCTTCTGGACACCGTGACGCTTGACACCAGCGCCAACGTGACTCAGGTGGCGCTGGTGCTTCCCGAGGCCCAGGTGGAGCAGTTGCTCAACACCCTGCAGCAGCACAAACACGCCGAGAACGCGCCGCCGCGGGCGAACTGACCCGCCTGGCTGTCCGCCAGCCGTCAGAAATCGCGAGAACAATCTGCCGCACTCGACACCGTTACGCAGTACAGCCTGAAACGATGGTGGCCCTGCTGCAACCGGTGACCACAAAACCGCACACTGTGGGCTAATACTTTTTCGCGTGAAGGTCGATATGGAGTTGAAACTCAGCCGTTCCGGTGACATGATGATGAGTCGCACAGGCACTCGGGAAGGTCCGGGTATTCATGGCACTTGAATTGCTAGCGGGATGTGGTATGATTTTTGGAGCCAGTCTGAACCCTCGGCTTTCCGCTTCCGGGCTAAACCCCTTGTCAGGGACATCATGGAGATCCGGCAAGATCGGATTGAACTTTTTCGGGGGTGCGCACGTCTAACCGTAAAGGCTGGATAAGTAGTAGATAGAAGGAGACTTACAATGACGAAGACCGAACTTAATAAATACAGGGAGATTCTGGAGGCCAAGCAGGCCGAGCTTGCTCAGTTCATCCGGAACCGCGAAGGCATCACTATCGAAAAGAGCCCGGACGCGCTCGATGAAGTGCAGAACGCGGCCGAGCGTGAGCTGGCGATCCGCAATCTTGACCGCGAATCGAACCTCCTGCGCAACGTACGCGCTGCCCTCCGTCGCATGGACGACGGCGCCTTCGGTGTTTGTGTGCACTGCGAAGAGGAGATTAACCCCAAGCGTTTGAACGCTGTACCGTGGACGCCCTATTGCATCCGCTGCCAGGAAATGGCCGATCGCAACCAGGAAACCAACGGGAGCGAAGATTTCGACGATCTGCTCGTGCACGCAGCCTAATCATCTTTCGGTCTTCGCAAAGGGCGCGGGTCATTCCGCGCCCTTGCTGTGTCCGGACCCCTACACATCGGGTGAAATCGCCCTACTCGATCCAGCCGATTGCCGTCAACATCCTGCCCGACTGCTCCTTGTCCCTTCTGTATGAGTGAAATAACGTAGGCTCACAGCGCGTGCAACGCCCGGAAATCGTGATCCGGCTTACGGGAACCCCGCCGCTCAGGGCCTGCCGCAGGTTGGCCTCGACCAGGTCAACATGCTTATTTTCAGCAGGGTGGCCGAATTGCACCGCCACTTCCGGTCCCACTTCGAAGCAACACGGGCCGATGGCCGGTCCAATCGCCACGAAGACCTTCTCCGGGGTCGTGCCGAAGCGGTTTGCCATTGCCGCCAGAGCTTTCGTCAGAATTTCGTCGGCAGTGCCTCGCCAGCCGGCGTGGACCGCCGCCACGGCGTGGTGTGCCGGGTCTGCAATCAGGATGGGGACGCAGTCGGCGGTGCGAATGGCGAGGGCGAAGCCGGCCTGGCCGGTGATCAGGGCGTCCGCCTGGCCTTGGACGCCAGGTCCGGCGGCGAGAACCACGCGGCTGGAATGGACCTGGCGAACCGTGGCCGTGGGCAGAGCCGGCCAGTCCCGCGCGTTGCGCGTGCCGAATCCGTGCAGGAGATTGGGAATACCGGACAGAGCTTCAGCGTGGAACACGCCGTGGGGATCGAGCGGGGACATGCCCATGCCGGACGCGCGACGTTAGTCGCGTTCGCTCCTGGCGACGAAGAAACGCGACTGTCGTCGCGTGCCCACACGTAGCATCAGCTAGTGGCCTTTCAACACTTCGGCAATGTCCTTTTCCGAGACCGCCCCCTCTTTGATGATGCGCCACCAGGGCTCAGTAATGTCCACGGTGGTCGCGCCCGGGCCGTTGCAGAGGCCGCCGTCCACCACCAGGTTCACCCGGCCGTCCATCATGCCGAAAACGTCGATGCCGCTGCGGCAGGTGGGCTTGCCGGAGATGTTCGCGCTGGTGGCGATGAGCGGCTGGTCCAGAAACTCGAGCAGAGCGTTGGCCACCTTCCCCTGGGAATGGCGCATGGCCAGCCGTCCGGTGTTGCCGGTGACCTTCAGGGGCACCCCGGCTGAAGCGGGCACGATCACGGTCAGGGGGCCGGGCCAGAAATGGCGAGCCAGCAGATGAAAGCGCCCGGTCAGATCGCGGGACAGCTCTTCCGCCATCAGGGTACCGGTGATCAGAAGCGGCAGCGAACGGGTGGCCTCGCGGCCCTTGGCTTCGAACACCCGACCGACGGCGCGCAGGTTGAACGGATCGGCAACCAGCGTGTACAGGGCATCGCTGGGGATGGCGATTACTTCGCCCCGCCGGATGGCCTGGGCGGCGCGCTCGATCACTTCCGGCTGGGGTTGTTGCGGGTTGATTTCGAGAAGGTCCGTCGCCAAGTCAGTTCTCCGCCCTTCCTTCTATCGCTTCGGCAACCTCGATGGCCATGGCGTAGCGGCCGAACGGCGCGCTGAGCTGCACGCCCTGGACCAGCGGGCGAACGCGCCGGACCATCTCGCGGGCGATGGCGATGCCCTCCTGCCGGGCGGCCTCGGCGCCGTCGGCGCGGCGCATTCTCTCCATGTACTCGTCGGGCACCGGCACCCGCAGCTCATTCACCATGAACTCGGCGTTGCGCAGGCTGGTGAGCGGCCAGATGCCGGCGATCACCGGAATGCGCACGTGTTGGATGCGCCCGAGGAAACTCTCCAGCAGGTCCAGGTCGAACACCGGCTGGGTGACCGCGTACTCAGCGCCGGCCTGCACCTTCCACTCGAAGCGGCGAATCTCCTGGTCGAGGTTGACGGCGCCCGGGTTCGCGCCCACGCCCAGGGCCAGCGCGGTTTGCGATCCCATGGGGTTCCCGCCGATGTCCAGCCCGTGATTCAGGTTGTTCACGATGTTGGTGAGGCCGATGGCGTCCACGTCGAACACGGCCGTGGCATCGGGGTAGGTGCCCATGCGCGGCGGGTCGCCGGTGATGCAGATGAGGTTGCGAACGCCCGCGGCATGCGCGCCGAGCAGCTCCGACTGAATGCCGAGGATGTTGCGGTCGCGGCAACAGAAGTGCAGGACCGCCTCGATGCCGGCCTGTTGCTGGAAGAGCTGGCAGGTTACCTGGGCGCTCATGCGCGCGCTGGCCCGCGGTCCGTCGGGAACGTTGATGCAATCGATGCCATGGGCGGCGCACAGTCGGGCGCCGGCAATCTCCTTGGCGGCATCCACACCCCGCGGCGGCAGGATCTCGACGAAGGCGACAAACTGCCCGGCCGCCAGCTTCGCTCCAAGCTTGCTTTTCCCGGCCAGGGGCGGCGCCGGAAGCGCCTGTCCCACCGCCTCCGGAGTTTCCACGGTGACCGCCAGGCTCCGCTGTCCGGGATGCAGCGAGCGGACCTCGGAACGGATGGCCTTGATGTGCTCCGCGGTGGTGCCACAGCAGCCGCCGATGATGCGCACGCCCGCCCACAGGAAACGCCGTGCGTACTGGGACATGTACTCGGGCGAGCAGAGGTACATGTTGCGGCCGTCCACCCGCACCGGCAGGCCCGCGTTGGGCATGGCGCTGAGCGGCTTGTTGGTGAGGCGGCTCATGCGCTCGATGGTCTCGAAGGTCACCTTCGGACCGGTGGAACAGTTGAGGCCGATGACGTCGGCCGGCCATTCGTCGAGTTTGGGAGTAAACGTTTCGGGAGCGGCGCCGTCGCGCAGGTTGCCGGTATCGTCGATGGTCACGTGGGCGACGATGACCATCTCCGGGCCGGCCGCCTCGCGCGCGGCATAGATGGCCTCGCGCACCTCGTGCAGGTCGTAGAACGTTTCCAGAATGAGCAGGTCCACGCCCGCTTCCACCAGCGCTGCGGCCTGCTCGCGGAAGATGGCGCGAGCCTCGGCGAAGGAGGTGGGGCCGAGCGGCTCGATGCGCACCCCCAGCGGGCCCATGGCGCCGGCGACAAATGGCCCGCCCTGCGCGGCTTCGCGCGCCAGATGCACCCCCGCCTGGTTGATGGCGGTCAGCTTGTCGGCAAGCCCGAAGGCGGCCAGGCGCACGCGATTCGCGCCAAACGTGTTGGTCTCGATGATCTCGGCGCCGGCGCGAACGTATTCCTCGTGGACTTCCTTCACCACGGCGGGCGCCGACAGGTTCAGCTCGTCGTAACTGCGGTTGATGAAAATGCCCTTCGAGTAGAGGACCGAGCCCATGGCGCCGTCGGCGACGAAGACGTGGTCGCCGAGTTTTTCCCGGAACTCGCCGGCCCTCGACGGAGCACTGGAACGTTCAGCAATGGGCATGGTTGGTTAGGCGGAGATCGCCTGGCGCGGGCCACGCAAGGCCATCCGAAGCCGGCAGGGAATCCCCGCGGCTGCCGATACCGGCGATTGTACCGCACTGTGCGGTTGTTATGGCCGGATATGGCAGGACGGTGCGGCACCGCGATACGGCTCCGGGACGCTCTCTGAGTATCCGGGATTGCGCCGGATGTACTCCGCGATGAAGCTGCATTGGGGCACGATCTTCAGGCCGGCTTCCAACGCATAGTCCAGACCCGCGCGGGCGAGTTGGCCCCCGTAGCCGCGGCCTTCGAATTCGGGCGGAACGCCGGTGTGCGTGAAGACCATGGAGTCGGAAGTGCGGCGATACTCGAGGACCGCGATCCCGGCGCCCAGCTTCAGTTCAAACCGGTTCCCAGCTTCGTTGTGAACCACCATGCCTCTATCTTGACAGCGGTTGCGAATTGGTGCACGCACGCGTGTATTCTGCGCCCCTAGTCGCCCTGCGCGCGCGACCAGCCGAAGCGTGCATCGAGGCCGGCAACCACAAGCACGCCAACGAATCCCGCGGACAGTATCGCGGTGATTACTTTGTCGATGGGTTTTTCAAGACGCATGCGGTTGTTGAGGATTTGCCAACCGTAGTGGCTTCAGCAGCTTGCCGAAGAGGAGTCAGCAGCCGACCGGCCGCGCCGGCATATCGCCGACTTGATCCGCAAAAACATGCAGGATGTGCCGTCTGAGATCATGGCGCGCATGCCCAACGATGGCGCGAGCCAGCACGACCATTACATCTACGGTTGGCCCAAAAGAGAGGCATGACTGCGCTTTTCGCCGATACCTTCCATTGGATTGCCATGGCCGATTTCAATGACAGCGCCCACCAGCGCGCTTTGGCCGTTACATCCGAGCGCGCAGACTCGCCCATTGTCACCACGGACGAAGTGTTGGCCGAGTATCTTACCTTCTTTGCGACGGCTCCAGATCAGATGCGTCGCAAAGCGCTCACGAATGCTCAGCGTATCCTCGAAGATCCGGGCGTTCGTGTCGTTCCGCAGAGCCGGGACTCGTTCCTTTCCGGCATGTCTCTCTACGGGGGGCACTCTCGGGGCGGCCGATCATGAGCCCGCCCTAACGTGGTCTGACACTGTCGGCGCGGTCGTGGCGACCCCCCGCTATCGCCTGTTCCCCGGCATCTGGTAATTTGGTGACGTTCACCTCATTTCCCTCATGCGAACTTCGTTTGCCGCACTCTTTCTGATTGCCTCAGCGCTCGCCCGGGTCGCGGTTTTCGAGCAGCCAGGCTTTCCGACGGTTGCCAGCCAGCCGGTCAGCCACGAGACGCTGGCCAAAGCGCTCGACGGCCCCAATACGGTCTTCCTGGACATCGGCGGTCTGAAAGACTCCGCCGCGCTCAAGGGTGTCGACCTGCTGGTGCTGCCCTACGGTTCCGCGTTTCCCGCCGAGGCCTGGGGCGCCATCCACGGCTATCTGGCAGCCGGCGGCAACCTGCTCGTGCTGGGCGGCCAGCCGTTTCGGGTCCCGGTGACTTCGCTCACCGCGGGGCCACCGCAGGACACGTATTCCCGCGAGCTCGGCTTCCCGCACACCTACGAGATTCCGCGCCCGGACGCTGCCGCGAAGTTCGCCTGGAGGGATGGCTACTCGTTTCTCCATACGCCCGAAGTCCGCGCGCGCCGCTGGTTCGCGGTGGAAGGGCGCGTCGATGGACTCGGTTACATGGCCGATTCCAGCGGCGATCAAGTAGCCGCTCCGGTGATCGTGTCGGATCACGACGGCTCCCGGCTGGTGATGCTCGACTTCGAGCCCGAACCGGGCTATTGGGAGTCGCCCGACGGCACGCTGCTGATTCACGAAGCCGCCAGGTATGCCCGGCACGGCGCGGCCACGTTCTGGATTGAGACGCTGTTCTCCACGCTGAAGCCCGGCGAGTTTCCCGAGCTGGTGGTGCACCTCAGCAGCCGCGGCCAGCCACAGGCCTGCGAAGTCCGCGTCGAGCTGCTGTCCGGGGACGCGGTGCTCGACACCGCCCGCGTCGCCTGCACGCTCTCGCGCGTGGACGCCGCGGTCGATTTTCACAAGCCGCTGACCCCTAGTTTCTACACCATTCGCGCTGTCTACTCGGATGCGGGAGAGACTCGCGAGTTCGCTCAGAACGGTTTCTGGGTGGAGGACGAGATGCTGCTCAGCACCGGTCCGGCCCTTGGCGTTCAGGGCGATTTCCTCACCCGCGACGGCAAGCCGTACTTCCCGGTGGGTACGAACTATTTCACCATCGGCGATTTCGACTGGGACTTCACCGGTCCGCGCAATGCGTGGATCTGGGAACGGGATTTCGCGGACATGGCCCGCCACGGCGTGACCCTCGTGCGCACCGGCGTGTGGATGGGGTACAAGCGATTCGTCGAGCCTTCCACCGGCCAGGTGAACGAGCGATTCCTGCGCAACGTGGAGGCGTTCCTTCTCTGCGCACGGCGGCACAACGTGTCGGTGAGTTTCACGTTCTTCGCCTTCGCGCCGCAGATCGCCGAGCGCCCCGAAAACGAAACCGGGCCGAATCCGTATCTCGATCCCGGGGCCGTTCGCGCCGAGCAGGACTATGTGGTGTCGGTGGTGAACCGGTTCAAGGACGCGCCCTGGATCTGCTGGGATCTGATCAACGAGCCCAGTTTCTCGAACCCGCGCCGTCTCTGGCGAGGGAACACTCCCAATGGCGACCCGGTGGAACTCGCGAAGTGGCGCATGTGGCTGCGGGCAAAGTACACGGACATCCGCGATCTCGGCGCGGCCTGGTCGGTTCCTCCGGAGGAGCTGGGAAGCTTCGACGGCATTCCGCTCCCCGACGAAGCGGACCTTTCGCTGAACCGCTACGGCAACACCAAAGAAGTGCGCGCGCTTGACTACAACCTGTTCGCGCAGGACATGTTCAGCCAGTGGGTGCGCTCCATGGTGGCGGCCATCCGGTCCACCGGCAGCCGGCAGCTCGTCGATGTGGGCCAGGACGAGGGCGGCGTGGCGGATCGCGTGTTAAACCAGTTCTACGGCGGAGCGGGTATCTCCTTCACCACCAACCACACCTATTGGCGCGATGACGCCCTGCTCTGGGATTCCGTGACGGCCAAGCGGCCGGGCGTGCCCAACATCGTCGGCGAGACCGGCTATCAACCGGTGTGGGGGCCAGACGGCGCCTGGCGTTACGACGAGATCGCCGGGTATTCGCTGCTGGAGCGCAAGTGGGCTCTCGGATTCGCCGCGGCGAACAGCGGAATTCTGACGTGGGCCTGGGATCGCGAACCCGACTTCGGCATCAAGCGCAGCGACGGGTCGGCCAAAACCTGGCAGAGCCTGCTGCACGACATCAGCCGCTTCGCCGAGCAGGCCGAGCCGTGGGCCAGCGGGCTGATCCAGCCGCAGGTGGCCGTCGTGCTGCCGCAATCGCTGCAGCTTTCCGTGTACAACGGGTACGCGCTGGAGGCCCAGCAAAAGTCGATCCGCGCGCTGTATCAGTACGCGCGCCTCGAGGCGTATGCCGTGGGCGAGTACCAGACGGAGCTGCTGGGTGATCCGAAGCTGATCGTTCTTCCGTCGCCTTTCGCGCTGACCGCGAGCGCCTGGCAGGCGGTGCTGTCGAAGGTGGAAGCCGGCGCCACCCTGCTGGTCTCCGGACGCTTCGATGAGGATGCGCACTTCCACGCTACGGGCCGGCAGAGTCGGGTGGGGTTGAATTACCGGCCGGGACCGCTGACCATCCGGGAGAATGTGGTGAAGTGGCCGGGTGGCGAGGCGCGGCTGACTTACTCGGGCGACAAGACGACGAACATCGACCGGGCGTTTTTGCCGGAAGGCGCCGCGTGGGCCGAGAAGCCGGTCGGCACGGGACGAATTCTCTTCGCGCCGCTGCCGCTGGAGTTGAACGACAATCTGCAGGCCATCGGCGACGTTTACCGGTATGCGGCGAAGATCGCGGGCGTCACGCCGGTTTACTCCACGGATTCACAGGACCCCGGCATCCTGATCTGTCCCACGCGTTTCCCGCACGCGACGCTCTACACGCTCACGTCGGAATCGGATCGAACCGAGGTATCGTTTCGCGACCAGACCAGCGGGAAGCGATTCACCGGCAAGCTGGAACCCGGCCGCGCGGCGCTGCTGCTCGTCGGCGAGGCCGGCGACATCCTGGCCTCCTGGAACTGGAACAAGTAAGGACGCGCGGCGAGAGCCGCCTTCCACCGGGTATACTCTTCCCATGACCGAAACAGACCTTCACTCGTTCATGGCCCAACACAAGCTCGGCGCTCTCGGCACCATCGGCGACGCGGGCAGGCCGCAGTCCGCGCTGGTGGGCATCGCCGTCACGCCGGACCTTGAGATCGTCTTTGACACGGTCAAGAGTTCCCGCAAATACCCGAATCTCATCGCCCGGCCCGGCTGCTCCTTCGTAGTCGGCTGGGCGGGCGAACAGACGGTCCAATACGAGGGCGCAGCGGAACAACTCGAACCGCCGGAGCTGGAGCGCTATCAAGAGATCTACTTCAAAGCGTGGCCGGACTGTCTCGCGCACACGAGCTGGCCGGGGATTGTCTACTTCGTGGTGCGGCCGGCGTGGATTCGCTACAGCGATTTCGATCAAAACCCGCCGCTGATTCGCGAGTTCAGCTTTGGAGGCGCGCGCGCGACCTCCTGACCTGGCACGCGCAATCTGTGTTCATAAGTTTATCGGCGGCCAATTCTTAATGCCGCCCTTTGGGCGGACGATGGCCGGGAAGGCGCAGGCGATACCAAGCGGGATGCGGCTGGCGCGGACCGGCGCCTCCTTGGATGATGGGGCACTGCTGCACCACCCGCGGTGCCGAATTCCCGCGCCGTGGAAAGCGCCGGACCATCCTCGGTATTGCGACTGTATCCCTGTGGGGTTGAAAAGCAGCACCAAAGTGCTTGACAGATGACTTTAGGTAATGTAATATTTACTTACAGTATACTTCGGAGCACTTATGGCCGAATTTGAAAAACGTGCATGGTGGAATCTTTGTGTCGCGGTGGGCGCCGTTGTGCTGTTCGCTGCGTTTTGGATCGTGACTCGAAAGCCGAACGCGTCGATGGGGGCTTTTGCCATCCTCGGGTTGTCAGGGATGCCGTTCTTCCGGTTGCGCCAGCCGGCCACTGATGAGCGGGACCGCGAGATCGACCACAAGTCGATGATTGCGGCGATGAGTCTCTTTTGGATCTTGATCGTGATCGGTGTGGTGGGAATGGGCGTTGCACTGGGGTGGGACACGCTGGTGCAAGTGCCGGTGTGGGCCTTCAGAAAAGTAATCTGGGGCGGATGGATCGTCATTCTGACGGCGAAGTCGGCGGCCTCCATCCGGATGTATCGTGCCGGGTAAAGGCGAGGTGGTCCGCAACAACGTCCGCCGGCTGCGCTTCGATGCCAGCGAAATGACTCAGGAACAATTGGGAAAACTCGCCGGGGTGACACGCCATACTATCATGGCGATTGAAGCCGGCAAGTACGACCCATCGCTGTTGCTGGCCTTCCGGATCGCGCGAGCTTTCGGCAAAAATGTCGAAGATGTCTTCATCTTTGACACCGAGCAGCTTGCTTAACTTAGTAACCGATAATCGATGTCCGCCCCGACCCTGCGCAGGCTTCCCGAAAGGACACGATGTAACCGAGGACGTCCGTTGCGCGATCCAGCGGCGCATCCTGGTCGCCCGGACACTCTATGCGATCGGCGCCGCCCTATGCCTGGTGAACACGTACGCGAGCATCGGCTTCATCGTGCTCGTGCAGCTCAACTTCGCCATCGCGCCGCGAATCCTTCGGCTGAATCGCTTCTGAGCTGAAGGGCCAAGCTACTGCCGCGTGTACACCACCTGCCCGTCGAAAACGGTCATGTCCACGCGCGTCTTCCAGATCTGCGACGGCGGAATCTCGAACAAATCCTGCGACAGCACCACAATATCCGCCTCCATGCCGAAACGCAGTTTGCCGCGGGTGCGGTTGTCGAAGTTGGCGTACGCGCCGTTCACCGTCCACGCGCGCAGGGCTTCCTCCACCCCGATGCGCTGCGCGGGGACCCAGCCGTCCCGGGGCGATCCATCCACGGTCTGGCGGTTCACGGCGGCATGGATGCCGCGGATGGGATCGGCGCTGATGGCCGCGGGCCAGTCGCTTCCAAACACCAACCGGGCCCCGGCCTGCTCCAGAGCGTGCCAGGCGAAGGCGAGCTTCAGGCGCTCCGCACCCACCGCCCTGCTCCACGCGTCCACCACGCCGGGGTCCGCATGCACGGGAATCATGGACGCCACCACACCGAGGCGCGCGAAGCGGACGATGTCGGGCGGCGCAATGGTCTCGGCATGCTCGATACGAAACCGCGAATCGTGCGATTCATTGGCGCGCCGCGTGTACTCGAAGCCATCCAGGGCCATACGCACGGCGCGGTCGCCCACCGCGTGCGCCGCAATCTGCAGCCCGCCCGAATCGCACAGCGTGGCCATTTCGTCGAACGCCTCCTGCGACCACATCGGCTTACCGGTGACGCCGGCCGCGTCCGAGTACGGTTCCAGCAGGGCCGCCGAATGCGCCTCCATCTGCCCGTCCAGCGCCACATCCACTCCGGCCACGCGCACGTGCGGCTCGCGCGATGCCTGGCGCAGCTCGAGAACGCGGTCGATCACATCCGGCGTGCTCTGCGGGCTCACGCTCATATAGACCGCCACGCGTACGGTCAGCTTGTGTTGCCGCTCGAGTTCCTCCAGCAGGGCGAGGGTCTCGTCGTCGCCCCCGGCGTTGTCGACGCTGGTCACGCCCAGTGACGACAGCATGCGAACGGCCTGCTCCAATGCCGCCAGTTTCCTTTCGCGCGTGACGTCCGGGACCAGCTTGTGCACCAGCGCGGCGGCCCCGCCACTCAGCGCGCCGGAGGGCTCGCCTGCAGCGTCGGTAACGATGCGGCCCGGCCCAGTGTACTTCGTGGCCCTGGTGATCCCCGCCAGTTGCAGCGCCCTGGTGTTCACCCAGGCGGTGTGGCCATCCTCGGCGGTCAGGTACGCGGGCCGGTCCTTCACCGCGGCATCGAGGTCGCCGCGCGTGGGCAGCGCACGATTCGGGAACGCGGAGTAGGCCCAGCCCGAGCCCACAATCCACGGGTCCTTCGGATGAGCCGCGGCGAAGTCGCGAATCCGCTTCTGTATTTCCCCGACGCTGCCGGCGCCGGCCAGGTCCAGGTGCAGCAAACGCAAAGCGCCGCGGACCAGGTGCGCGTGCGAATCGTCGAAGCCGGGAACGGTGAGCCGCCCATTGAGGTCGATGACGCGAGTGTGCGGTCCCGCCGTGGCGACCACCTGCAGATTGTCGCCCACCGCCACGATGCGGTTCCGCCGGATGGCCACCGCGTCGGCCCACGGCTGGCTGGCGTCGCCGGTCCAGATCCGCCCGTCCTTCAGGATCAGGTCGGGCTCGCTCGCCGCCAGGGGCAGGCACGCGACCCCTGAGAGCGCCAGGGCCGCGAGCCGCGCCACCACAGAGGTCAACAGCCGGATGTCCCGCGGGGCGTTCCTATAATGGGACATGTCCACCAGTATTGCAGCCGGCCCCGAGTCCGCGCTCCACCGCTACGAGCCGGTTATCGGTCTGGAGGTGCACGTTCAACTGGCCACCCGGACCAAGATCTTCTGCGGCTGCCCGGTGGAGTTTGGCGCTCCGCCGAACACCAATGTCTGCCCGGTATGTCTGGGCCTTCCGGGCGCGCTCCCCGTTCTGAACCGGCCCGCCGTGGAAATGGCCATCAAGGCTGCGCTCGCGCTGCATTGCCGTATCAACCCGTTTTCGCGATTTGCGCGAAAGAACTATTTTTATCCCGATCTTCCCAAAGGCTACCAAATCTCTCAGTACGATCAACCGGTGGCCGAACACGGCTGGGTGGAAGTGAACGCCGGCGGCGTCAAGCGCATCGGCATCACCCGCGTACACATGGAGGACGACGCGGGCAAGAGCATGCACGAGGGCTTTCGCGATTCCGCCTCCTACACCTACGTCGACCTGAACCGCAGCGGCACGCCGCTCATCGAGATTGTCACCGAGCCCGACCTGCGCTCGTCCGACCAAGCCCACGCCTTCCTCACCGAGCTGAAGCAGGTGTTGCAATACGTGGGCGTGTCCGAGTGCGACATGGAGAAAGGCCAGTTGCGCTGCGACGCGAATGTCTCCGTGCGGCTGCGCGGCGCGGAGGAATTCGGCACCAAGGCGGAGGTGAAGAACCTCAATTCGTTCCGCTTCGCGAAGATGGCCCTCGACTACGAGATCACGCGCCAGATGAGGCTGATCGAACGCGGCGGGACGGTGGAGCAGGAAACGCGCCTCTACAACCCGGCAACGGGCGAGACCGCGGGCATGCGTTCCAAGGAGCACGCGCACGACTACCGCTACTTCCCCGAGCCCGACCTGCTGCCCCTGCGCGTGAGCGAGGAATGGCTGAGCGGCATTCGCGCCGGTATGCCGGAGCTTCCCGCCGAGCGGCGCCAGCGCTTCATCGCGGAGTACGGCCTGCGTGAGTACGATGCGCAGGTGCTGACGTCGGCGCGCGCGCTGGGCGATTATTTCGAACGCGTGGCGTCCGCGTCCGGCGATGCGAAGGCGGCGGCGAACTGGGTGATTACCGATCTGCTGGGCCTGCTGGGGGGGCGCGACGTGGCCGAATCGCCGGTGAGCGCCGAGCGCCTGGGTGAGCTGGTGAGCCTGGTGGCGAAGGGCGAGCTCTCCGGCAAGATGGCCCGCGAGATCTTCCCGAAGATGGCCGAAAGCGGCGAATCCGCGCCTGCCATCATGGAGCGCGAAGGCCTGAAGCAGATCAGCGACAGCGGCGCGCTGGCCAGGATCGTGGACGAGGTGATCGCGGCCAACCCAAAGCAGGTGGCCGAGTACAAAGCCGGCAAGACGGTGGTGCTGAAGTTTTTGGTGGGCCAGGTGATGAAGGCGAGCCGCGGCCAGGCCAACCCGGCCGCCGTCAACGAGCTGTTCGCGGAGAAGCTGAAGTAGGAACGAGTCAGGCTTTCGCGGTGAACCAGCGTGGGGCCGGACCCGGTTCCTTCCCGGCTCGCCGAGTCTCCACGGCTTTCCTTACGCGCGCCAGAGCCGATTCGGACTCCACCTTGCATTCTCGGATGCGCAGAACACTCCATCCCTGATGCCGAAGCTTGCTGGCCACGCGAATATCGCGCTTGCGATTGGCGTCGATCTTCCCGCGCCAGAACTCGATATTACTCTTGGCGGGCCGATTGCAGCGCGGGCACCCGTGCCAGAAGCAGCCGTCCACGAACACCGCCACCTTCAAGCCGGGCCAGGCGAAATCGGGCTTACCGGCAATCGGCCACTGCTTGCGATAACCGGTGAGACCGGCCTCGCACAAGCGGCGGGCCATCGCCCTTTCCGTACTTCTATTCCCGGCGCTTCGGACCGAGGCCATGATCCGGGAGCGGACCTCTTTCGAAACGTGGTCCATGACACACCGTCGTTCTACCGCTCGGCGTAGCTCTTCAACTCTTCCGTGGCGATCTGGTCGGACGGTACCAGCTTGTAGTGCTTCTCGTCGACGATCTTGATCTGCCCGTCTCGCATCGCAAGCTCGAACATCGCAATCACGTCGTCGCGCATGAACTGCGCCGAAACGGGCCGGCACTTCAGAACCGGGAACTTCTCCTCACAACAGGCGATATCCTGCTGCGTCTGGGTCGGCGCCAATTGGTCGCCGCCACCCTTCGCCTGAACCGGGATGACGAACTGCTGCCCGCTGCGGCTCATGCCTACGTAGACCTCATCGATCTCAATCTGCCCCATGCCCTTGACCGTAGTGCGAAGGTGGTTCTGCAGCGAATACGTCGTGATCCCCAGAAAAACATCGATCAGACGGTTGTATCTCACCTTCGCCAACAGCGCCTGCTCGTCGCCTTGAGCGTATGCGGCGATGATTTCCGGCGTCGCGTCCGGGATCTTGATGACCATCAGGTCGTCGTTCGGGACGATGCGGCTGGCTCGCACCAGACGGAACCGGTACCTCGCGCGACCGGCTGCCTCGATGACCCACTCGAGGTCGTCCGTCGCGGTCGACTTGATAGCGTCCGGTAGCCTCTTCCGATAGCGAAACGAGTAAATCAGATCGCCGAGGTTCTTCGGATTGCGCAGCCCCTTCTCCGCGGCGACGGCGGCAAGCTCCTCGCGGTCGAACTCGAACTCAGTAGCGCCCTTCCGATAGTGTTTCTTGAAGATGCGAACGATTATGGAGTCGTACAGCGGCTCTTCAGGCATAGACCTTCTCGCGCGTCTTCCGCAATCGTTGCGGGATTACCGATGAGGGGACGCCATACTTCTCGGCCGCCTCTGACATGTTCAAAGACAGCAGCGCGGGGTCTCCCAACCGGCCGGTCTTCGTCTTTCGCGGTCTGGCGGTCAATTGCTCCGCAAGCCTCGAAGCGACGGCCTGAGCCAACAGCGGAGGAACGGAATTGCCAATCTGCCGGAAGCCGTGCCACTTTGTGACGTGGAACCGGAACCAGTCCGGGTACGAGTGCAGCCTCGCCGCCTCGCGGACGGTTATACAGCGGGGCGACCTTGGATGGATGGGCCTGGGAGAAGTGAAGGCGCCGCGGTCGCTGGCAGTCCCGGCCCTGAGCGTGTTGCAGAGGCCGTCGGGGTCGAGTTTGTAAAACCTGCTGATGGGCTCGATTGCACCAAACGGCGTCCTGTCGAATCGATCGATGGAAGCTTGCGTGTGCACGGTGCGCAGGCTGGAACTCAGGAGTTCCCGCCTGCCGTCCTTTGGCTCCTGGCGCAGGGACACCGCATAGTCGCTTGGCCGGCCGAACTCGGCGAGGACCCAATCGCGGTCGAGCAGCTCGTCGAAGTCGTTCGCCTCCGGAAGGTCGCCGATGGCCTCCCAGACCGTGGGCGTTCTCGAACCCTCCCCGAACATTTCCTTTTGGCCGCTCTTCGGCGAGTGCGTCTTCTCGGGGTAGCTGGGCAACGGCATCCCACGCCGGGCACCGAGCAGGAAGAGTCTGCGCCGGTCCTGGGGGACGCCAAAGGTGGCCGCATTAAGCACCTGATATCGTTTCTCGATCTTGTAACCCTTCTCCTCGAAGGCCTCGATGATCTCCAGCAGGAACTTCTCGTGCTTGCCCACCGTGAGGCCCTTTACGTTCTCGAAGACGAAGAACCTGGGCTTCAACTCCGTGACCAGCCGGACGAAATGGTAAACCAGATGGTTGCGGGGATCGTCCAGGATGCGCTTGCCGATCATGCTGAACCCCTGGCAGGGCGCCCCGCCGAACACGACGTCGATATCCGCGGCATCGATCCCGGAGTGCTCCCGGATGTAGCGGCCGTCAATGTCCGCCACGCTTCGGCAAATCGCCGCGCACTCGGGGAAGTTGAACTCGTGTACGGCGCAGTGGATCGGGTCGTGTTCGACGGCCGCCATCACGTCGAAACCGGCCTGTTGGAACCCGAGGCTCATGCCTCCCGCTCCCGCGAACAGATCGACAGCGATCGGTTTGGTTACGGACATCGTCTATTTGTCGTACCGGCGGGGGCCGCGCAACGGCGAACACGAACGAGCGCCGGTCTCGCCGAACACCTCAATGATAGCTCGCGCGAGATCTTCCCGAAGATGGCCGAAAGCGGCGAATCCGCGCCCGCCATCATGGAGCGCGAGGGCCTGAAGCAGATCAGCGACAGCGGCGCGCTGGCCAGGATCGTGGACGAGGTGATCGCGGCCAACCCAAAGCAGGTGGCCGAGTACAAAGCCGGCAAGACGGTGGTGCTGAAGTTTTTGGTGGGCCAGGTGATGAAGGCGAGCCGCGGCCAGGCCAACCCGGCCGCCGTCAACGAGCTGTTCGCGGAGAAGCTGAAGTAGCTGACGGGCAGGAACGGCCGGGCTTCACGTCTCCGGCGTCCGCGCTTGCGCGATCGCGTTTTCAGCAAACTGAATAGTCTCCATGCGAATCTGCATCCGCCAGGCAGCGTGACAGACCAGGAGTTTCAGGATCCGGCTATAATCATCGAAAGATGCAGTCAAATGATCTGGCAACCGTTATCGTGATCGGGGCCGTGCTTATCGTAGTTGGACTGGTTCCAGGACTGTTCGATCGAGTCGAGGACGGAGTGCAGAGCGTCTCCGGCCTGTTCTATTCCCGATTCCCGATCAGGGTTCCGCATCAAACGGATTACCAGAGACTTCCAAGACCGCTCTGGTTGAGTGCGCTGGGGCTGGCATTGATCCTGTTCAGCCTTGTCGCATACGTCGCGAGCTGACGCGCCCTTGTCCCGCGCACTCGCCGGCTGCTACAGTAGCCTCATCGGGAGCGAAATGCACGCCGGCGCTTCCGGTATTCCTCGCGTAACTGGCGATTCAGGTGGGCCACCACCGGGGAGCGCGGGGTAGTCACACGCCGATCGCCTGGGCACCCATTCGGATGTCCGGCGAATTGCGTTGAAAGGACTATCCATGAACCGTTACCGCGAATCGCTCGCAGAACTCGATCCCGACGTTTTCGAGGCCATTGCCGGCGAGGAAGTGCGCCAGCAACAGGGCATCGAGATGATCCCCTCCGAGAATTACACGTATCCCGAGGTGCTGGCGGCGCTGGCCTCCGTACTTACCAACAAGTACTCGGAAGGCTATCCCGGACGCCGCTACTACGGCGGCCAAACCTACACCGACCGCATCGAGAACCTGGCGCGCGAGCGGGCCTGCCGACTGTTTCGCGCCGAGCACGCCAACGTGCAGCCGCTCTCCGGCTCGCCCATGAATCAGGCCGCGTACCTCGCATATCTGAAGCCGGGCGACACCATCCTGGGCATGGACCTGTCGCACGGCGGCCACCTGACCCACGGCGCGCCGGTCTCGCACATGGGGCAGATCTTCCACTTCGTCCGCTACAAGACGCAGCCGGATCGGCAGGGCGCTATCGACTTCGACGCGGTCATGCGCGTGGCCAAAGAGACCCGGCCGAAGATCGTGCTCTGCGGTTACACGTCGTACCCGCGCGAGTACGATTACCGGGCCTTCCGAGCGGTGGCCGATGAGGTGGGCGCGCTGGCCATGGCCGATGTGTCGCACGTGGCCGGTCTGATCGCGGCCGACGTGCTGCCCAATCCGCTCGACGCCGGCTTCGACATCGTCACCACCACCACGCACAAGAGCCTGCGCGGTCCGCGCGGCGGGATGATTCTGTGTCGCAAGGATCAGGCGAAGACGATGGACCAGTCGGTGTTCCCGGGGCTGCAGGGCGGCCCGCACATGAACGTCATCGCGGCCAAGGCCATCACCTTCCGCAAGGCTGCCGAGCCGGCGTTTCGCGCGTACGCGGAGCAGATTCTTCGCAACGCCCGGACGCTTGCCGCCACGCTTCTGGAGCAGGGCGTGGCGCTGGTGACCGGCGGCACCGATAACCACATGCTGGTGATCGACACCGTGGCCAGCTTCGGCATGGACGGCCGGCAGGCCGAGGAAGCGCTGGATGCGATCTGCATCACCACGAACAAGCAGGTGATCCCCGACGATCCGCGCCCGCCGCTGCGGCCGAGCGGCATCCGGGTGGGCACTCCCGCCTGCACCACGCGCGGCATGGTGGAAGAAGACATGCGCCGCATCGCCGGGTGGATGGTGGAGGCGCTGCGCAACCGGCAGGACACCACGCGGCTGGCGCGCCTCGCGAGCGAAGTGCGCGAGTTCTGCGCCACGTTCCCGGTGCCGGGGTTATGACTTACGTTCCCTTACCGAACTTTACCCGGCGTGACCAACTTCCGGCGCGGCGGAGGGTTCCTAAAAGCAGGAGATCGACACACCATGAGAAACAGAATCCTCGCAGTTGCCGGCGCCACGATTCTGGCCGCCGGACTGATGTTCGCACAATCGGGGAGCGCTCCGGCGCCGAATCCGCCGGCCGGCCACGGCCAGCGCTTTCATCGGCGGCCCATGCTCGCCCGCCTGGTCTGGCGCCTGAACCTGAGCGACGCCCAGCGGCAGCAGGCGAAGGGCATTTTCCAGGGCCTGCGGACACAAGCCCAGCCGATCCGCGCACAGTTGCAGCAGGGGCGTCTGGCGCTGGTGAACGCGGCGGTGGCGGGCAAGTCCGCCGACGAGCTGAACCAGTTGGCCCAGGCTCAGGCGACGCCGGCCGCGCAGCTTGCCGTGTTGCGCGCGCAGGCACTGGGGAAGTTCTATGCCATCCTGACGCCGGCGCAGCAGCAGCAGTTCCAGACCATGCAGGCCAAATGGGCTGCGCATGTGAGCGGCCAGGCGGCGAACTGATTTCGCCCACCTCGGATTCCGCAAGAGTCTCTCAGCCCTTCAGCGGAGACGCGGCAGCGGGCGGGTTCGGGATGTGGGGCAGGTTGGCGTGAGTGGTGTTGGGCGAGGGTGCCCGAACAGCAGGCGTCGTGCAACATAAAAAATGCTGCAACGCGCCCCAACATTTCGGGCGGTTCCAGCGTCTAAGTTGGTTTAAGAGCAGAATATGCCGGAATCGCGCCGCCAACGGGCGGGCCGCCTGCTGATGCCCTCGCGGCGCGCCGCTGTCCTGCTGTCCGCAGCCCTGCTGCTGGCAGCGTGCGGAAAACGGCCCACGCGTGCGCTCGCGGCAACGGACAGCCACCACGAAGCGAGTTCCGCGGTTCGCCACCTTCCCCACCTCATCCGCCTGACCGGCACCGTCCAGGCCGTCCACTCCTTCGAAGTCCAAACGCCGGCCATTCTCGGGCAGTACGGCAACCTCACCCTGACAAAGCTGGTTCCGGGCGGCGCCACGGTGCGCCAGGGAGACGTCCTCGCCGAGTTCGACCCCACTTCGCAACTCCAGACGGAACGGGACACGGAGGCGAAGTTCGACGACCTGAAGCATCAGATAGAACAGAAGATCGCCGAGCAGCACAGCAATGCCGAAGGCCGCGCTTCGCAACTCCAGCAGGCCGAGGGCGATCTGGAAAAGGCCCGGCTGGAGATCAAGAAGGGCCCCATCCTGAGCACCATCGACGACCAGAAGAACGCGGCGAAGCTGGAGGACGCGCAGCAGCAAGTGGCCAGTCTGCGCCGGTCGAATCATTTTCACGACGTTGCCGAGGCCGCCGAGCTGCGCGTGCTGGAGCTGCAGCGCGACCGCCAGCAGGTGGCGCTGGAACGCGCGCGCGGCAACATGGAGAAGCTCACCGTTCGCGCCCCGCTGGGCGGCATGGTGGCGCTGGAGAACGTGTGGAAGAACAATTCCATGGGCCATGCCCAGGAGGGCGATCAGCTCTGGCCAGGCAGCCCGCTGCTGCGCATCTTCGACCCGTCGCAGATGGAAGTCCGGCTCACCGTGAGCGAGCCCGACGGCGCCGTGCTGAAGCCGGGGATGGAGGGCGCGGTGCACCTGGACGCGTATCCGGACCTGGCGTTCCGCGCGGTCTTCGATTCGGCGGCGCCGGTGGCCTCGTCGGTGCTGGGCAGCCCGGTGAAGACGTTCGACGCGCGCTTCCGCTTTGAGAGCCACGACGCGCATCTTCTGCCGGATCTCTCCGCGGCGGTGGAGCTGGAAGCGCCCGGGGGGACCCGCTGATGCCGCAGGAGCGCACCGGCCGCGAGCCCGCGGAGCCATACAGCAACCCTGGCGATCAGGCGGAGCGGGTGGTGGTCCGCCGTGCGCGGGTTCCGTGGAAACACCGCCGGCTCTGGCTGCGCATCGGCATATTGCTGCTGGTGGTGGCTGCGGCCGCGGCGGGCATCGAGCGCATGCGGCGTACGCGCGCCGCGCCGGAGCTGCCCAGCATCGCCGTGCGCAAAGGCGACTTCCTGGTTCTGGTGCACACGCGCGGAGAGCTGACCTCGCGGCGGTCGGCGGCGTTGACCGCTCCGGAACGCGTGCCCGATCTGCAGATTGTCTGGCTGGCGCCCGCGGGCAGCACGGTGGAGGCGGGCGATGTGGTCATTCGGTTCGACGTCAGCCACGCCCAGCAGCAGTTACAGGAGCGGGCCGCGTCGCTGAAACAGGCGCAGGCCACGCTCGATCAGGCCGTGGCGCAGGCGCGCATCACCGCCGAGCAGGACAAGCTGGACCTCGAACAGGCCGGCTACGCAGTGGAGCGCGCCCGGCTCGAAGCATCGAAGCAGGCCATTGTCAGCCAGATTCAGGGGGACGAGAGCCGCATCGACCTGGGCATGGCCGAAGAGAAGCTGCGCGTGGAGCAGGCAACCATCGGGCTTCACGTGAAATCGGACGAAGCGAAGATCGCCTCGGCCACCCGTCTGAGGGATCAGCAGCAGCGGGAAATCGACCTGACGCGCGATCAGCTCGGGAAGATGGAGGTCCGCAGCCCGTTGAAGGGCTTCGTCACGTATGCGATGAATCCGTCGCAGGGCTGGACGAATCGGCAGCCGTTCAAGGTAGGCGACCACGTGTGGCCCGGCGCACTGATTGGCGAGATTCCGGATCTCTCTTCCATCGAGATGGAGAGCCGCGTGGACGAAGTGGATCGCGGCAAGATCGCGCCGGACATGGCGGTGCTGGTACACGTGGACGCGTACCCGGAGAAAACACTCGAGGCGCGCCTGGCGAGGGTGTCGCCGCTCACTGAACAGACGTTTGGGGAATGGCCGCCCATCCGCAGCTTCAAGGGGTACGCCACCATTGTTCCGCCGGACGCGCGGCTCCGGCCGGGGATGAATGCCGCGGCCGACTTCGTCATCACGCGCATTCCCGATACGCTCAGCATTCCCGCGAAGGCGCTGTTCACGCGCAACGGCAAGCCCGTGGTGTACGTTCGCGCGGGCTCCGTGTATGCGCCACGGGAAGTAGCGGTGCTGGCGCGCAATCCGGATGAAGTGGCCATCCGCGGCGTTTCGCCGGGCACGCGGGTGACGCTGGAAGAGCCGGGGGGACGCCAATGAGCGCCAGTCTGCTGACGGCTCCGCCGCCCACAACCGTGCGTGCGCCAAAAGGGCGCGGCGGCGTGCTGGCCCGGCGATTCGTCGCGTGGGTGACGGTGCTGGCCGCGGTGGGCGGCGTCGTCTGGCTGGTGGCGCGCGCATATCAGAAAGTGGCGGCCACGGGCGCGGCGCCGATACCAACCGCGCGAGTCCGGCGCGGCGACGTGACGTTCACGGTTCATGCCAGGGGCGAATTGCGCGGCGGCAACTCGGAGACGCTGGCCGCGCCCATGACCGGCGGCGGCGAGATCCACATCACCTTCCTGCGCAAGTCCGGCGAGCTGGTGGCGCCCGGCGACACCGTGGTGGAGTTCGACAAAACGGAGCAGGAATTCAACCTGCGGGAGGCCGAGGCCGACGTGGCCGAGGCGGAACAGCACGTGGCCCAAGCGCGCGCGCAAATGGAGGCGCAGAAGGAAGAGGACAGCTACGCGCTGGAGAAGGCGAAATCGGACGTGCGCCTGGCCGAGCTGGAGGCGAAGAAGGACCCCATCAGCGCGGCCATCACCGCGCGCGAAAACGACCTGGTGCTGGCGGAAGCGCGGGAGCGGCTGGCGGAGATGGAGAAGAACCTGGCCAACCGAAAATCCACCAACGAGGCGGCCATCGCCATGCAGGAGGCGGCGCGAGGCAAGGCCCAGGTGCAGGCCGCATCGGCGCGCCGCAACATCGAGGCGATGACCCTGACCACGCATCGCGCCGGCTATGCCGCGGTCCGGCTGAACACGAATCTCAGGGTTGCGTACGGCGGCATGGCGCTCTCTCCGTTTCAGGTCGGCGATCAGGTGTGGCCGGGCATGGCCGTGGCGGAGATCCCCGACCTGACCAACTGGGAGGTGACTGCGACCATCGCCGAGGTGGACCGCGGCCACATCGCCGTGGGCCAGCAGGTGGAAGTGCAAGTGGTAGCCGCGCCCGGCCAGCGCTTCGGCGGCCGGGTGAAGGATCTGGGCGGCACCACCGGGTCGCCCTGGGAGCGCCATTTCGATTGCCGGATCACGCTGGATCATTCGGCGCCGGAGTTGCGGCCGGGTATGAGCGCGCGCGTGGCCATCACTACCGACACGGTACGCGGAGCGCTCTGGCTGCCCGCGCAGGCGTTGTTCGAAGAGAGCGGGAGAACGTTCGTGTACGTGCCTTCGGGAAGCGGATTCGCGCCGCGCGACGTGAAACTGGTGCGGCGCAGCGAGAGCCAGGTGGTGATCGCGGGTCTGGGCGAGCGGCAGCTGGTGGCGCTGGCCGACCCGAACCAGCAGGCGAAGAAGAGCGAGACCGGCACATCGGCCTCGCAGGCGATTCACAAATGAGCGCGGCCATGTCCTCCTGGAGCCCGGCGCGCTACTGGTCCGACCTGGCGCTGGCGTTCCAGAGCCTGTTTCTGCAAAAGACGCGGACGTTTCTCACCGCGCTGGGGATCATCTTCGGCGTGGGCGCGGTGATTGGCATGCTGGCCATCGGCGCGGGGGCACGGGAGGAATCGCTGCGGTTCATCGAACAGCTCGGCGTCCGCAACATTCTGGTGCAGTCGCGGCCGGCGGCGGGCCAGGAAGAGTTCCAACAGCGCCGCCGCTCGTCGCCCGGGCTCACCGAGCGCGACGTGCGCATCCTGACCGCCAACGTGGACGGCGTGGCGCTCATCTCCGCGCGGCGCAGCCTGCATCCGGCGCGCGTGCTCCCGCGGCCCGCGCACGAGCTGCCGGAGTTGTACGGAGTGCGGCCATCGTACGCGGGCATCCACAACTGGGCGCTCGAGGAGGGGACCTTGTTCGACGACTCCGATGACGAGGCCAGCGCCGCGGTGTGCGTGCTGGGCGAGACGGCGAAGACCGGCGTGCTCGGATACGGGCCGGCGGTGGGAAGGTTCGTCAAGGTGAACGATACGTGGCTGCAGGTGGTGGGCGTGCTGCGGCCGCAGGTGGAAAGCCCGGCGGACCAGGCAGGCGGCGCCGCAGCGGACCCCAACAACGTCGTTTATGTGCCCCTCAACACGTATCAGTACCGTTTCTGGGACCAGGGCGGCTATTTCAAAGACGAGCTGGACGGCGTGGATCTGCAACTCGCGCCCGGCGCCGACAGCATCGAGACGGCACGCGTGGTGAGCGCGATTCTGAACTCCACGCACCACGGCGCACAGGACTTCAGCGTCACCATTCCCGCCGCGCTGCTGGCCGAACAGCAGCGGTCGCAGACCATCTTCACCTACGTGATGGTGGCCATCGCGGCCATTTCGTTGCTGGTGGGCGGCATCGGGATCATGAACATCGTGCTGGCCACGGTGCTGGAACGGACGCGGGAGATCGGCGTGCGGCGCGCGGTGGGGGCGCGGCGTTCGGACATTGTGCGGCAGTTCCTGGTGGAATCGGTGCTGATCTCGGTGGGCGGCGGCCTGCTCGGCATCGCCTTCGGCTACCTGCTGTCGTGGATGATCGCCCACGCCGCGCAATGGAAGACCATCGTGACCAGCTCATCCATTTTGATGGCCTTCGGGGTGTCCGCCGCCGTGGGCGTGGTGTTCGGGATCTACCCGGCGCTGAAGGCATCGCGAATCGATCCGATCGAGGCGCTTCGATATGAATAACTCGATGGACACGCGGCGTCAGCCGCGTACTTTCCTGGCCCCGCAGGAACGCGGCTCGTCGCCGCGTGTCCCTGCTGGCAACATCACCTTTCGTGTCGGCATGGTTCTCCTGTTGCTGGCCGCGCCGTCGTGTCTGGCGGCGTCATTTCCGTGGGTGGACGGCCTGTACCGGCGGTTGTATCCGCCACCGGCGGAAGTGCGCGTCCGCGCCGTGGAAGGGCTGGGCGATCGGATTCACGATGGCAAGCTCTATCTGCATCTGAAGGAATTCACCGAGCTGGTGCTGCGCAACTCCACCGACATTCAACTGACGCGGCTGGACGTGCTGACCGCCGCCACCGCCGTGACCGCCGCGAAGTCTCCCTTCGATCCGCAGGTCAATCTGGGCTTCATGGCCAATCGAACGGATACGCCGCAGTACAGCCAGATCGGCGGGGCGCCAACGCTGAGCAGTCTGTCGGACACCGCGCAAGTCGGCTTCCAGCAATTGCTGCCCGGCGGGCAGACCGTGGGCGCCAGTTTCGACGGCTCCCGCTACTCCAGCAACAACCAGTTCAATTACTTCAACCCGAGCATCACCGGATCGCTGAACTTCAATATTACCCAGCCGCTGCTGCAGAACCGCACGAACCTGCAGAATCGCGCGCCGCTCATGATCGCGCGCACGCGCCTGCTGATCGTCACCGAGCAGGACGAGGGGCGCATTGCCGACAGCATCGCCAGCGCCGCCCGGCAGTACTGGGCCGCCATCCAGGCGCGCGACAGCATTCGCGTCCAGGAGCGCACGCTGGAGCTGGCGCAGCGCTCCTACGAGCGCGACAAGCAGGCGCTCGATCTGGGTGCGCTCCCGAAGCTGGACATCTACCAGTCCGAATCGCAGGTGGCGCAACGGAAGCTCGAGCTGGTGCAGGCGCAGTACGCGTATCGCGCGCAGCTCGACGTGCTGCGCCGTCTGATTGGCGCCGATCTGCAGCCGGAAACGCGCAGCATCGAGATGGTGCTGGAGGACGATCCCTCCACGCTGCCTCTGCGCAGTATCGACCCCCTCGACGTGGCTCTGGCAAGGGCCATGCGCACCCGGCCGGAACTGAGCGCGCTGCGGCGCAGCGTATCGCTGGACGACCTCAACGCGCGCGTGGCCCGGGATTCGCTGAAGCCCCAACTGAACCTGAATGTGCAGGGCGGATCGAACGGGCTGGGCGGAGATCAGATTCCCATCAGCGGTTTCCTGGGCGGACCAACTGTCTTCATCCCCGGCGGGCTGGGAGATGCGCTCAACCAGATGTTTCGCTTCAACTCTCCCTGGTATCAGGCCGGGCTTCAGTTCAACCTGGCGTTTCGAAACAGCGCGGCGCAGGCCAGCCTCTCCAGCGCGCTGGTGAACAAGGTGCGCGACCGCTATTCGGAGCGCCAGGAACAGCAGCAGATTATCCAGGACGTGAAGCAGTCCCTGGACAGCCTGGACCTGGCGAAGGCGGCCATTGAGGCGGCGTCGAACGCGCGCGAGCTGTCGGCGAAGAACGTGGAGGCCGAGCAGCAGAAGTACGAGCTGGGCGGCACCACCGTGTTCGAGCTGCTGACGGCGCAGAACCAGCTCGCCACCGTGGAGAACTCGCTGCTGAACGCCTACGTCGGATATCAGACGGCTTTCGTCAACTACGAGAGGGCCACCTGGATTCTGTTCGACGAGCTCGGCGTGCAGTGTTGCCAGTGAGTTCCTGCGCGCGCTTTCGCTCCGCCCGTGTTGACCGCTCGGTTACCCTCGCGGCTCGGTAACATCCTGCAAAAGTCGTTGAACTGAATGGTGCGGATGAGAGGACTTGAACCTCCACGCCCTTGCGAGCACATGGACCTGAACCATGCGCGTCTGCCAATTCCGCCACATCCGCACGATGAGGTGGGTCCCTTCTATTATCGGAACGGGCCGCGCCGAGTGTCAAATCGCTCGCGCGGACTCGCCCCGCCCGCCGCGGGCCCGGCTTCGTCGCGCTGCTCGGCGCGCAGCCGCAGAATCAGCTCCATCACGCGCCGCTCGATGTCGTCGCGCACTTCGCGAAACACCTTTTCGTCCCGGCCGATCGGGTCGCGCACGTCCCAATCCAGCATGGGAACGCCACGCACCGGCAGCTTCTGGCCGGAGATGTTGACAATCAGGCTGAGGCCGTTGCGGTCCACGCCGTCCACGCCCCTGGGGACGGCCTCCGACATGTCGATGTTCTTCTCCTTCATCGTGCCGATGGTCATGGGCGAGACGAACATAGCCGGGCCGAGGCCGGCGCTCTGCGCCTCCATCACGTCGGCGCCGTAAGCGCGCGCAAAACCTTCCGCCATCTGGCTGCGGCAGGAGTTTCCGATGCACAGGAACAAGACCTTGCGTGTGGCCACGTGGCAGACCTTTAGTTCCGCGAGCCGACGTGCTCGGTGCGGCCGGCCAGCGGTTTGACGATGGAGCCGCCGCACACGCCGACGCCGGTGTTGAGCAGCGCGTTCAGAAAGTTGAACACCACCGCGTACACCATCTGCTCGGTGACGGGCTGCTTCCCGGGGAGACGGAAGGAAGCCGGCAGCTCCTTGCGAATCTGCAGCCGCAGGGCGTTGGGAACGGTGCGTCCGGAACGGTCCCGCTGGTTGGCCACGCTGAGCGGCGTCTGCAGAACCGCGCCGGTGTTGCCGTCCACGTAGAACTGGCAGCGCGAGAACCAGCCCAGGTTGCCGGGGTCGGCGGCGTCGAACAAAAGCAGGGGCGCCTCGCGGTCATTGGCCCAGAGGTCCAGGCCCACCGTGCGGGCGCCGTCGTCCAGCTTCAGGTCGAAGCCGGCCTGGCGGGCGATATTGGCGATGAATTCCGAATCGAGTTCGAGCAAAAGGAACTTATGCTCGCCCGCGTGCAATACCTGCATGACAAGCCTATTCTAGCGGTTTCGCGCGCAACGCCGCCAGGACCGAGGAATGCACGTCATACGCCTCCGTGGTGGCCAGTACGAACAGCACCTCGCGAATGCCGGTGTCGTTGCGCGCCAGATGAGCCCCGGTGGCCTCCAGCGCGATGCGGGCGGCCTCCCGCATGGGATAGCCATAAGCGCCCGCGCTGATGGCCGGGAAGCTGATGGTGCGCACGCCGCGTTCCTCGCCCAGAGCGAGGGAGGTCTCATAGCAGGAGCGCAGCAGCTCCGCTTCGCGGTGGTTCCCATCCCGATAGATGGGGCCAACCGCGTGGAACACGTACTGGGCCGGCAGCGAACCCGCCCCCGTGGCCACCGCGCTTCCCGTCGGACAGCCGCCCTCGCGTGCCCGGATTTCATCGAGGTCCTTCATGATGGCGGGGCCGCCGGCGCGATGGATGGCCCCGTCCACACCGCCCCCGCCTTGCAGGCCGGAGTTCGCCGCGTTGACCATGGCATCGACGCGGATGATGGTGATATCGCCGCGGATCAGGCGCAGCATCTTCCCGTTCGGGAACTGCACGTCCATGTCGCTATGATACAGGGCCGCCATAGTTAATGATGGTGAACACGCCGCGGCAGCCGCGTTCTTACGGTACGTGGCGAGCTCGCGGCTGTCGCCACGCGTCCGCGGATGCACTCATTGTCTGATAGTCCCTGAGCCAGGATAGACGGATATGACTCATTACGGAGCAAAAGAAACTGCCGATTCCTTTCGGACGTTGCGCAATAACACGGTGAAGATTGCAGAAGAGATCCCCGAGGACAAGTACGGCTTTCGTCCCGCTGAGGGCACCATGACAGTGGGCGAACTGTCGACTCACAGAGCCTTTGGCTCGCGGTTCCACGAGCAGGTGAACCTCATCGAGAAGCGCACCACCATGGCAGGGTTCGACTTCATGGCGTTTATCGAACCGTTGAAGGCCGAACAATCCAAGCCGCGGACTAAGGCGGAAATTGTAGCGCTGCTAAGAGGGAAAACGGAGCGAAGTTCGCCGAGCAGGTAGAGGGGCTTGCGGATCACTTTCTGGCTGAGACTGTGAGCATGCCGCCGGGCGGCCACCCGCCGTCGCGCTCACGCTTCGACATGCTGATCGGCGTGAAGGAACACGAGATGCATCATCGCGGCCAGTTGATGCTGATCGAGCGCATGCTGGGGATTACTCCGCACCTGACGCGTGATGCACAAGCGCGCATGGCGGCGACGCAGGCGGCGAGGAGGTAGCAACGCGCGGGTCGGGGACCCCGGCGGAGGGCACCCGGGCGAGGGCGCCTGCGCTGGCCTTGAAACGCGGCCTCCAATGGCCAGCGCGAGATCTTGTCCGGCAAATGCCGCCTCAGCATGGCGACTTTCCATTCCGGTGTGTAATGCTTCCGTTGCCTCTTCATGCGTTCGCCCCGTTATCTTAACGCCAGAACGCTTTCTGAATTTCCCGGGCTAGCCCGTGTAAACCGTTCCCTCTTCGACAAAGCACAGCGGGTTCTTCCAGGGGTCCTCCGCGTAGAAGGACCGCTCGCCCCAGGGACGTACTGCGATGCCGCCGCCTGGTGCGCCATGGACCTCCTCACGCGAGAGACACTGTAGAGCTCTGGCTCGCTCGTATACCGCCTTCAGGTCGTTTACCGTGAAGTAAAGTGCCTTTGCCGCGGGGTGCGGCTGACTCGAAGACGACACGTCGAGCACTTGCAAGGTCACGGGGCCACAATTGAAGTAGCATCGCGAACCGGCCTGTTTACCTCCTTCGATGCCGAGCAGCCTCGTATAGAACGAGATCGCCGATTTCAGGTCACCGACTTCAATGTTGAGCCTGAAGAACTGAGGAACGTCGCTCGGCGCCGTGCGCTTCGGCGCCTTCGGATTATTCACTTCATCCTGTTGTTTCGCTGACATGGTTGTTTCTCCTTAGTGCTTGCTGTTTTTTGAAAAGTGAGCGAGCCAGTCCCTGACCAGTTCGAGCCGTTTTTGCTGGATTCGGTAAATACGCGTTCGGCCCTGCTTCTCGTGCGTGAGCAGGCCCGCCGCCTCGAGGACCTGGAGGTGCCGCGTTGTCGTGGGCCAGGCCTGCTCGAAGATGGCCGCGATTTCCCCGGCCGTCATGGAGCCGCCATTGAAACAAACCGTGAGCAGCACGCGCCGCCTGGCAGGGTGCGCCAGAGCGGCAAACACCGCTTCATAGGTATCAGCTCGCGGCATCGAATCTCGGGAACCCCATACAGTTATATTAAGCCACAAGGCTAAATGTCTGTCAAGGCATATTTTGCACAACGGCTAAATATGGCGCGATGCGGCTCTCGCCGCCGCCACGCCATGGCCCGAAGTCAGCCCGGCCATCCGTGTACGCGGAGACGAGTCGTTGTCCTGGTAGCTGGCCTTCCGGCTCGGAAGCGCCGCGCCCGCCCGAGAACCAATACCCTCCCGGCACGACACGAGCCCGGTGTCTCAAGGCCGCCGACGGCCAAACCGGGCTTCCCGCCTTTTCCCGGTGGTGCGAAGGGCAAAACCGCGCGCGGCTGGCGCGGCGTAGCGCGGCTGGCGCCGCGTGTCCATGCTACCGTTTGCCCAGCAGGCGATCCAGAACGGGCAGCGGAACGGCGCTCTCCTCGAGCGCGCGCTCGTGGAAGGCGGACAGATTGAACGTGCCGACGTGGGCCTTCTCGTAATCCGCCCGGACCTGATGCCAGCCCTTCCAGCCCACGAAATAGCAGGGCAACTGCGCCGAGGAAAGCGCCGCCCGCTGCAGTTTCGCGGTGGCCTCTTCCTTCTCCTGGAAGGTCTGGTTGAGCATCAGGTCCATGGCCTGCTGGTCGGTCATGCCCATGGTGTGCAGACGAATGTCGAGGATGGCGTTGCCGACGGCGCGCAGAATCTGCTTGTACAGCGTCATGCGATAGCCGGGCGCGTTGTTCAGGTAGCCCTCGTCGGCCATAAGCTGCTGCGTGTAGAAGGCCCAGCCCTCGACGTAGGGGGTGTTGCCGTAGATGTTGCGCAACAACCGGCGGGACTGCGGTTCCACGCGGTTGGCGTACTCGAACTGCACGTAGTGGCCGGGCATGGCCTCATGCACGGTGAGATGCTGCAGGCCGAAGGTGTTGTACTCGCGCAGCTTCGATTCCACGCGCTCTTTCGGCCAGCTGTTCGGGATGGGCGTGACCCAGTAGAACGCGCCTAGTTGCGGCTCCAGCGCCGGAGCCGGCGCGAACCCGCCCACGCCGTAGATTCCGCGCATGAATTCGGGCGTCTCGATCACCCGCAGGTTCTTCGTGTCCGGCAGCGGGACGAGGTTCTTCGCGCGCACGAATTCAGTGGCCTCGGTGAGATCCTTGCGCGCGGCGGCCAGGTAGTTCTCCGGGGTGGTGTGGTCGCGGGCGATTTTGTCGAGGGCTTCGCGGATGGAGAGGGGCGCGGCCAGCTTCGCCATCTTCTCCTGAGTGGCTTTCAGCTCCGCTTCCGCCTCCGCGAGTACCTGCGCCGGGGTCTTGTCCACCTCCAGCGTGTACTTGAATTTGAGATCGTAGTTGGTCCTGCCCAGGCGCCAGTCGCTGAGGCGGTTGGCCAGATCGGTTTTCAGCCAATTGTTGAAGGCGCGCAGAGAATCCACGGCCGGCTTGGCGGCCTTGTCGTACTGGGCGCGCAACGCCGCCGGGGCGTCGGTCTTCAACGGTCCCTCGATCAGACCGATGTTACCCTCGTTCTCCTGCTGGGCCACGCGGGTCCACACCTCCGGCGAGGCGATCAGGTTAGCCTTCGCCTGCTCCATCAGGTTGGGGATCCTGGCGAGGCGCGCGATGATCTGTTTGTAGCGCGTTTCCTTCGGAGCGTATTCGAGTACGTACGGCTCAAACAGCGCGTTCCCGGCCAATTCCACATATTGGGTGGGGTTGTGCCGCCAGTTCTGGATGGTGTCCAGCTCCAGCAGCGCGAGAGCGATCTGATCGCGGATCATCTCGTAGTCGGCGCGGTCCTCGGGCGCAAGCGAGTTCGGGTCGATCTTCGCCAGGCGATCGCGAAACCTCTCCCAGAACAGGTGCTGGCCGCGGATGCCGGGCTGGCTGTAATCGTCGATCATCTCGTCCAGCGGAAGCCGCTTGTGAAAGTGGTAGCCCTGCTGCGTCGCCGAAACGGGCGCTAACGCGAGACTGCCGAAGACGAAATCGCCGCGCACCTGTTCGAAATCGACGCGCTCGCTTTTCTTGCAGGAAACCAGTCCCAGCGCGCACGCCAGCATCATCACTCCGCTCCGCTTCAACATGCCACCACCGCCTTTTCGCAATCTTCCGCTTCGCCGAACTTCACCGTTTGCAGGCTGGGATCGATACCCCGCAGCAGGCCGCACAGAACGCTGCCCGCGCCCACTTCGTAGCATTTGGTCACGCCCTGGCCGGCCAGGTAGCGGACGGTTTCGGTCCAGCGCACCGGGTTGGGGATCTGCTCGAAGAGGCCCCGCCGCGCTTCCGCCCCGCTGGTGACCGGTTGCGCCCGCCAGTTGTTGATCAAGGGGACGGCGAGATCCCGGAATTCCGTTTCCTCGAGGTGCGCGGCCATGCGCTGCTGCGCCGGTTTCATCAGCGCGCAATGGAACGGCGCGCTCACCGGCAGCAGCACCGCGCGCTTCGCTCCCGCGGCTTTGGCCAGCTCCATGGCCCGGTTCACGGCCCCGGCATGGCCGGCAATACCCACCTGATCGGGCGAGTTGAAGTTCGCCGCGCTCACCACTTCGCCCTCGGCCGCCTGGGTGAGGATCGCATCGAGCTTGTCCAAGGGTAGCTTAAGCAGGGCCGCCATGGCGCCGACGCCCCGGGGCACCGCCTCCTGCATGTACTGGCCGCGCTTGCGGACCAGACGCACCGCGTCGGCAAACCGCAGCGAACCGGCCGCCACCAGCGCCGAGTATTCACCCAGGCTGTGGCCGGCCACAAAGTCCGGGGCGATGCCCACGGATTCGAGCACGCGGTACGCCGCCGTGGAGACGGCCACCAGCGCCGGTTGCGTGTTCTCGGTGAGCTTGAGGTCCTCGTCGGGGCCCTCGAAGCACAGTGTCGATAGCGCGAAGCCCAGGGCGTCGTCGGCTTCCTCGAATACGGCGCGCGCGACAGGGTATCGCTGCGCGAGACTCCTCCCCATACCGGCGTACTGCGAACCCTGGCCGGGAAACAAAAAAGCGATCTTCATGGATGGGCCGGAAACACCAGTGTAACTTCACCTGACCGGCGCCTGCTGGCGGCGAAGCGACGGCGTCGGCTTCCATTCCCAGGATGCCGTGGCGGCGAAGGCGTCGTGCAGAAACCGGCATGAATCTGTGGGCGTCGTAAGGATGGCATCCGGACATATACTGGAGCTGGGAAATGGACATTCCGGCCGGAATTGGCACGATGAAGGCCGCGGCGCGCGCGCTGCCGTTCGCGGTCCTGCTTACAATCCTCCCGGGCGCTGCCGCCGGAACGGTGGTTATCGATGGCGGCGGCGCGGGGCGCACCTTCGACGGGCTCGGCGCGATCAGCGGCGGAGGCGGGAATTCCCGCCTGTTATTCGACTACCCGGAACCCTACCGAAGCGAGATCCTGGACTATCTGTTCAAACCGAACTACGGTGCGTCGCTAGAGCTTCTCAAAGTCGAAATCGGCGGCGACGGAAACTCCACCAGCGGCGCGGAGCCCAGCCACATGCACTCGGCCAGCGACGAAGATTACAACCGCGGCTACGAATGGTGGCTGATGGAACAGGCCAAGGCGCGAAACCCGGACATCAAGCTGCTGGCGCTGGAATGGACCGCTCCCGGCTGGATCGGAGGCGGCTCGAACTTCTGGTCCCAGGACAACGTGGACTACATAGTGAAGTGGATCGCGGGTGCCGGGACGTACCACAACCTGACCATCGATTACGTCGGCGGGTGGAACGAGTGCTACAGCGGATGGGATCTCGGGTGGTTCCAGAGCCTGAAGAACGCGCTCGGCACCAACGGGTTTTCGACGAAGATCATCGGCGTCGACGAATACTACACCCACCTGACACCGTCGGCGCAGGCCACCATATCGGATCCGGGTTTCTACGAGGACATCGACGTCGTGGCCGCGCACTACCCTTGCGATTTCGGCACCATCCTGCAGTGCTCCGCATTTCCGAAGATCCCCGGTCTCAGCAAGCCCATGTGGGCTTCGGAAAGCAACGGAGACGCAGTCAGCATCGCCAGGGTGACCAATCTGATGTACATCGATGGAAAGATCACGGCCTCGATTGTCTGGCCGCTGGTTGGCGCCGTATATCCGAATTTTCCGTGGCCGGACATGGGGCTGATCATCGCCAGCGAACCGTGGTCGGGAACCTACAGCGTCCAGCCGGGTGTATGGGCGATGGCGCACACCACTCAGTTCGTGCAACCCGGCTGGCGGTACGTCGACAGCGCCACCGGGCGCACCGCCGCTTCGGACGGAGATACCGGCTCCTATGTCACGCTGGTGGCCCCCAACGGGAGCGATTACAGCATCGTCATCGAAACGGTGTACGCCACCAGGAGCCAGGTCTTCAGCTTCGCCGTGACGGGGGGCCTTGCGACCGGGCCCGTGCATGTCTGGTCCACCAACCTGAATTCGGCAAACCCGGATGACTGGTTTGTGCAAGCGCAGGATGCGGCGCCAGTAAACGGTTCCTACTCGGTGACCTTGCAGCCCGGCTTCCTCTATAGCATCACGACGACTACGGGACAGAGCAAAGGGAGCCCCCCCGCGGCCGCTTTCTCGCGCGACATGGGGCACTCACTACTGTTGCCGTATTCGGATGATTTCGAGAGGTACAACATCGGCCAGGAAGCCAGGCTGTTCGCGGATGTGAACGGGGCATTCGAGGTTGCGCCGTGCGGCGGCGGTCGAAGCGGCCAATGTCTGCGGCAGATGGCGCCGGTGCAGCCATATTTCTGGTGGGTAACCCCGGATCAGCGTAAGGCCAGCGACCCATATACGCTGATGGGAAACGGGAATTGGGCCGACTATCGGGTGAGTGCCGACATCCTGCTGGAGCAATCGGGGGCTGTGCAACTCCTGGGCCGCGCAGGCTATCAATCGCTCACCGACCCTTCGTGCCTCCAGGCCTACTATCTGGAGGTCGCGGATCAGGGGAACTGGACCATCGTGCGCAAGGATATCGACGGCGCGGTGACGACCCTGGCGTCCGGATCGGTGGCACCGCTGGGCACGAACACCTGGCACGAACTGGCGCTCGTCTTCCGGGGCACTACGATCAGCGCCGAGCTTGACGGACAGGCGCTCGGGGCCACAAGCGACTCCAGCTACGTCTCCGGGCAGATAGGATTCGGCGTCCACGGCTGGATCAACGCCCAGTTCGACAACCTGAGCATCACGTCTCCCTTGGCGCGGATGGGGCGGTTTCCCCGTCGCTGACGCAGCCTCCACCACATCCATCGACTGGTTCTTCCGAGCGGTCAAAGAAGATAGCTACCCGACTTGTGGCGGCGGAGGCAGGGATGGGCCGGAAACACCAGTGTAACTTTACCTGACCGGCGCCTGCTTGCGCTGCCAGATCACCACTCGAATTGCCCGCGAGGACGTGCGGCGACAGAGTGTACTCGCCTGGTGCGGCACAGACGCGGCCGGCGCCGCGTGTCCTCGCAGGGAATTCAAGTCGCCCGGCGGAACAACGACAGCAGCTTCCACCCCAGCAACACCGCGGCGGCAAAGGCGACCGTCGCCCACGTCAGCTCTCCCAGCACAGAGTCCAACGACATGACGCTATCGCTGAAAACCCACCCCAGGGTCACGTAGATGACCACGCTCAGACACTCGCCCAGCACGTCCCAGAGCAGAAACCGTCCCCACGGATAGAGGGAGACGCCGCTGGCAAGGTTGACCCACGGTCCCAGCGGCGTGATCAGCCAGCGTGTAAAGAAGACGCCCGCCCAGCCCCACCTCCGGACCCTTGCCTGGGTCCGGTTCAGACGCTCCTCGCCGCCGAGCAGACTGCTGAAGCGGTGGAGCAGCCTGCCGCCGCCCCAGCGGCCAATGGCGTAGCCGATCAGGTCCCCGGCTACTGACCCGGCGCAGGCCAGACCGATGGCCCACCCGGCATCCATCACCCCCTGCGCGATCAGCGATCCGGTGACAATCAGCAGCAGGGCGACCGGCAGGGGCAGGCCCACCGAGGCCACCGCGGCAACCACGAACAGCGCCGGCGAGCCGTACTGCGAAAGAGCCCCGAGAAGTTCGTCGCGCATCAGGGGGCTTTCCCGTGCTCCCTGACGATAGCGTTTTCGAGGTCGCGAATGACCGCGGCCACGGGGCGGTTCTGCTGTCGGGCGATGGTGCGCAGCGGCCGGCGGTCGCCTTCGCGCGGCTCCACGCCAATGGCCGCGAACAGAATCTCCTTCGGGACGTGGTGGGTATGGGCGACAAACGGCACGCTCATCCAGGCGTGAATCGGCTGATCTTCCGAGCGGAGGTAGCGGGCGTGCCGTACCGCCCTGTAACCGAATACGAAAAGAACCGAAATGGCCACCACGAGAGCCAGCCCGAGAGCCAGACTCTCCTGCCACGTTTTGGGCACGAATCCACTATAGCCCCGGCGGACAGGTCGCTGACTTGTGTCGCGCACACCTTTACAAAACTTTCCCGATCCGTTGGTCCGTCTTTTGCGTCTGTACGGATGGAGGAGACATGGAAATGAAAACGCCCGTACGAATCGAGAAGGGCGCTGTTTACTGTCCCATCTGCACGCATACGGTGGAAGTGGAAATCGTGACCACGGGCCGTACGGCGCGCGTACGGGACGGACAGAAGTGCCCGCGCTGCGGGTCGGCGCTCGGCTCGGCATACGTTTCTTACCGTCTGGATCGCGCCGCGTGAGCCGTCGTGGTATGGTAGCTGATAGGTGAAACGCAAGCCGATCACACCCGAACACGTCGTGGACAAACGCATCCTGGAACGCGCCACCAGCGGTCTGGAGACGGACAAGCTGAAGCGCTCGAGCAAGTGCGTGGTGTGCGGATCGGCCTGCCCACCCAACTCGGCCGACGGGCTGTGCTGGGTGTGCCGGCGGCTCAAGATCAGCGCGTGGCGCGATTCGGACCAGCAGGCGGCGGCTCAGGAATAGAGCGGTCTTCCGGCCCCGCGCACCAGCGCCTGTTCGTATACGAAGCTTCCCACGGCGACATCCTCCATCCCCAGTCCAACCGATTTGAAGATGCTAATACGGTGCGGAGACCAGCCGGCCGTGACGGACTGAAGCTCCACGACATTGGACCAGCAGTCGGCGAGGATCAGATCGCCGGCTTCGTTCTTCGCGGCGTCGAGCGCGTCCACGGCGATGACGTCCGCGCGCCGCACCAGGGCGTCGGGCAGCTCGCGGCGGTTCGGCATGTTCGATCCGATGGCATTGATGTGAGCGCCGTGGGTGCCGGCTGTGATCCAGGCGTCCTCCAGAACCGGGTCCTTCGACCAGGTGGCGGTGACAACAATCTGCGCGCCGCGGACCGCTTCCTCGGCGCTCGGGGCCACGACGGCGTTCATGTCGGCGGCGAACTTCTCGCGCTTCTCCTGGTGGCGGCTCCACACCCGGACCGTGCGGATTGGGCGCACCGCGCGCGCCGCCTCCACCTGGGATCGCGCCTGAAAGCCGGCGCCGATGACGGCCAGCGTATCGGCGTCGGGATTCGCGAGCAGATGGGTGGCATAGCCGCTGGCGGCGCCGGTGCGAATCTGCCCCAGCCAGTTCGCCTGCATGAGCGCCAGCGGCCGGGCCGTTTCGGCGTCGTACAGGGCGAACAGAAAATCGGCGCCGAACTTCGGATTGGTGGCGTAGAATTTCAGGCCGAAGTACCGGCCGTATGCGCCGGGCAGCTGATGCAGGATGGAGCCGGTGTTCAGCATCAGCCGGCGGCGCGGCTGGCTTTGCGCTTCCCCTCGGGCGAGGGCTTCGAAGGCGAGCCGCACCAGGCGAATCGCCTCGGTCATCGGGAGGAGTTCCCGGACGTCGGATTCGGTTAGAAAGAGCATCTCAATTCGGTGACGTACACCTCATTTCCTAATTTCGCACGAGTAATTCGGAAATGAGGTGTACGTCACCGAATTACCGGGTCGGGGGTGTCGGGCTTCAGGCCCAGTTCGATCACCGCGTCAGCCGCCCGGGCCTTGTCGAACTTCCCTTCCCTCGCCAGTGCCGCCAGCGCCGCCGCCGCGATCGCCTGGGAGGAAATCTCGAAGTGCTGGCGCAGGTATTCGCGGTTGTCGCTGCGGCCAAAGCCGTCAGTGCCGAGCGCGGTGAGCCGTCCGGGCAGCCAGGGCGCGATCTGGTCCGGGACCACTTTCATGTAGTCGGTGGCGGCCACAATCGGCCCTTCGTGACCGGCCAGCGTCTCCACGATGTACGGGCGGCGCGCCGCCTCGGCCGGATGCAGGCGATTCCAGCGCTCCACCTCCAGCGCGTCCCGCCGCAGTTCGTTATAGCTGGTGACGCTCCAAACGTCCGCACGCACGCCGTACTTCTCCGCGAGCTCCTGCTGCGCCCGCAGCGCCTCGTTCAGGATGGGGCCGCTGCCGAAAAGGTGCACCTGCGCCGCGCCGCCCTCGGCGCCTTTGAAGCGGTAGATGCCCCGCAGAATGCCGTCCGCGGCCCCTGCGGGCATGGGCGGCTGGGCGTAGTTCTCGTTGTAGACGGTGATGTAATAGAAGCGATCCTCGTTGTTCTGGTACATGCGGCGGATGCCGTCGCGCACGATCACCGCGATCTCGTACGCGTAGGCGGGGTCGTAGCTGTGGCAGGTGGGCACCGTGCTGGCCGCCACCTGGCTGTGCCCGTCCTGGTGCTGCAAGCCCTCGCCGGAGAGCGTCGTCCTGCCGCCCGTGCCGCCCACCAGAAAGCCCTTTCCGCGGGCGTCGGCGAAAGCCCAGATCAGGTCGCCGATGCGCTGGAACCCGAACATCGAATAGTAGATGAAGAACGGGATCATGGGCACGCCGTAATTGCTGTAGGCGGTGCCGGCGGCGGTGAACGAGCACATGGAGCCCGCCTCGGTGATGCCCTCCTCCAGAATCTGCCCGTTGCGCGCTTCCTTGTAATAGAGGAAGATGTCGCTGTCCACGGGTTTATAGAGCTGGCCCTTGCTGGCGTAAATGCCGAACTGCCGGAACAGCGACTCCATGCCGAATGTGCGCGCCTCGTCGGGGATGATGGGCACGACGTACTTGCCCAGCGCGGCGTCCTTGAGCAGCATGGTAAGCACGCGCACCATGGCCATGGTGCTGGAGACCTCGCGGCCCTGCGAGCCGCCATATTGCTCTTCGAAGAATTCCGGCGGCGGAGCCTTGAGCGCGATCGGCTTGGGATGCCGCGCCGGCAGGCTGCCACCCATGGCCTCCCGCCGCTCGCGCATGTAGCGAATCTCCGGGCTGTCCTCGGGCGGACGGTAGAATGAAACGGTGAGGATGTCCTCTTCGGACACGGGAATGTCGAAGCGCTGGCGCACGTGGCGCAGCTCATTCTCGTTCATCTTCTTCTGCTGGTGGGTGACGTTGCGGCCCTCGCCGGCCTCGCCCATTCCGTAGCCCTTGATGGTCTTGGCCAGGATCACCGTGGGCGAGCCCTTGTGGGCCACCGCGCGCCGGTAGGCGTTGTAGACCTTCACCGGATCGTGACCGCCGCGGCGCAGCGCGCCAATCTCTTCGTCGCTGAGATCTTCCGCCAGCCGCTGGAGCTCGGGGTATTTCCCAAAAAACTCCCGGCGCGTATAGGCGCCGCCTTTGGCCGCGTAGTTCTGATACTCGCCGTCGACGGCCTCCTGCATGCGCTTGGTGAGGATGCCGGAGTAGTCGGCCGCCAGCAGCGGATCCCAGTCCGAGCCCCAGATCACCTTGATCACGTACCAACCGGCCCCGCGGAACGCCGCCTCCAGCTCCTGGATGATCTTGCCGTTGCCGCGCACCGGCCCGTCCAGCCGCTGCAGATTGCAGTTGACCACGAAAATCAGATTGTTCAGTTGCTCGCGGGAGGCCAGCGTCAGCGCGCCCAGCGTTTCGGGCTCGTCCGATTCGCCGTCGCCGACGAACGCCCAGACGTGCCGGGGCGTGGGCTCGATCAGCCCACGGTTCTCGAGGTAGCGCATGAAGCGCGCCTGGTAGATGGCGTTGATGGGCCCGAGTCCCATGGACACCGTGGGGAACTGCCAGAAGCCGGGCATCAGCCAGGGATGAGGATACGAGGACAGGCCGGGATGCTCGCGCAGCTCGTGCCGGAAGTTTTCGAGGTGCTTCTCGGTGAGGCGCCCTTCGAGGAACGCCCGCGCGTAGGGACCGGGCGAGGCGTGGCCCTGGAAATAGACGAGATCCCCCGGCTGATCGCCATAGCTGCCGTGGAAGAAGTGGTTGTGGCCCACCTCGGTGAGCGTGGCCAGCGAGGCATAGGTAGATATGTGGCCGCCGATGCCCGGGTCGTACTTGTTGGCGCGGACCACCATGGCCATGGCGTTCCAGCGGATGATGCTCTTGATGCGCCGCTCGATTTCGCGGTCGCCGGGGTAGGGCTCTTCGGCATCGGCGGGGATGGTGTTGAGGTACGGCGTGTTGACGCTCAGAGGCGCGGTGACGCCCCAGTTGGCGCCGCGTTCCAGCAGGCGCTTGAGCAGAAAGGAAGCGCGCTCGGGGCCTTCCTCGTCAACGATTTGCTCCAGAGCTTCCAGCCATTCGCCGGTCTCCTGGGGATTGGCGTCGTGCAGTGGTTCTACGGACGATTTGGTCTCCAGCATCGGTTCTCTGAGTTCCAGGATAGCATTGCCGGGGAGGAGGAGCATCGGCCTGTTCTCCCCTCGGATTCGAACCTCGGAGGACCTGGAGGGTGCCAGCATGGAACGGGTGGAGCAGGCTCTCCGCACTACCTCCGGGGTTACTCCTACGATCTGGTGCGATTGCGCACCGCTGGTTCCGTCTTGTATGATACGGCAGTTCAGAAAGTCGCTCCCGAATCCCGAGTTTAAGTAATGTACCCGGATCCTGGCCACGTATCCGCCGAAGCGCAACGCGCAGAGTTCGAGGCCGTTGTACAAGCGCTGGGATCGTCCTCGCGACTGGCGCGTCTGCTTCAATACATGGGAGAGAAGTACTTCGAGGGCAAGATCGACGACCTCCAGGAATACAACATCGCTACGGAAGTTCTTGGCCGTTCGCAGGCGACCTTCGACCCGTCGCAGGACGCGCTCGCGAGAGTCGAGACTCACAGATTGCGGAAGCGCCTGAAGGAATTCTACTCGTCGGAGGGCAAGGACCATCCGATTCAGTTAAGTATTGCTGCCGGGTCGTATATCCCGCGATTTGTGCGGCCCGGAACCTCCTCGCCGGACTCGCCGTCGGGATCGGAGATGCCTGAGTCGGCTGCTCCGAGCGGAGGCACGGGATTCCTTGTTGCACGCGCCGTTAGGAGCTGGAAGTTCGGACTCCTGGCAGTAATGCTGGTTCTGATGGGCTTCGGCGCTTATCGGCTTTTTCGTCCTGGAGCGTCCTTGAAGGAGGGACAGTCGGACGCCAAACCAGTGTCAGGAAACGTCTCCCCAGCCCTCCCTTCGGATCTGCCGACCCCACCTATCCGAATCCTCGCCGGATATGCCGACAATCCACGCATGGACAGCGCCGGGGCTATGTGGAGCGCCGACAATTACTTCTCCGGCGGAGGCATTTGGCCGCGCGACCCGCAACCGACCGCGCGGACAAGTGATCCGTTCATCTTCGGACGTTGGCGGACCGGCGACTTCTACTACAAGATTCCGCTTAGCCCGGGCGCGTACGAGCTGCACCTGTTCTTTTTGACGACGTATAGCCCCGATGTCGTCTCTACGTTCAGTGTGAGGATAAACGGAAAACTGACGCTGAGTGCATTCGATGTGAACTCGGACGCGTTCGGAGAGAACATCGCCGACGAACGCGTCTTCCGGGATGTGTCGCCCGGTGAAGACGGCTTTCTCCGAATCGACTTCAATGCCGAGAAGGGACCTCCAGTGCTCAATGCCATTGAAGTACTGCCTGGGCTGCCCCACAAGCAACTTCCGATTCGGTTGATCGCCCAGACTTCCCCTCTGACTGACAGTCGTGGCCAGCTGTGGCGGCCGGACAACTACTTCATGAATGGTCGCCTTTCCGCTCAGCCGTTGCATGTAAGTGCGGTGCGTGACCCAGAGCTGTTCTCTGGGGAGCGATACGGGCATTTCTCCTACGCCATACCAGTGGATACCCGTGGCCGATATACTGTCGTGCTTCATTTCGCCGAGTTCTACTTCGGCCCTGGAGCCTCGGGCCGCGGAGGTGCGGGTAGCCGTGTCTTTAGGGTTATGTGTAACGGCGAAATGCTATTAAACGATTTTGACGTCTTCAAGGAAGCGGGAAGCAGTCTTCACGTAGTGACTAAGACTTTCCGCCATTTGAAGCCAACCGCGCAAGGTAAACTCAATCTGACCTTCGAGCCGGTCGCAAATAACGCCACGGTCTCCGCAATGGAGGTTACAGACGAATCCCAGTGAATCTGCTTTCAGCAAGGGCGCAGACATGCAGGTCTGGCGGGCCGAGTGCGGCACAGCATCCGCCACTCACTTCAATTCCTGGCCCGGCGGTTCCTCCACAAGCTTGAATGACTTGTTCTTGAGATCGTGCTCACGCCCGGCCTGTTGCGCTTGAGCGAGCCGCTTTACGCACTTCTGTACCTCCTCACGATCGGCGGCGGAGCTGGAATGCCGCAAAGCGACGATCAAGTGGTAAATAGCTGCTTGATCCAGAGGATCGTCCTTCAGCGCCAGTTCCGATTGTTGCCTTGCGGCCTGGTACTGTTCAGAGCTCAGATACAGACTCGCAAGGAGGTTCCGCGCCGCTACGAAAGTTGGTCTCAGCTCGACGACCTTTAACGCAGCCGCAATCGCCTCTTGCGAGCTCTGGGCATTACCAGCCGCCGCGTCTTGCTCAAGCAGCTCTGCAAGCAGGAAGTTGAGCTGAGCGCTGTTCGGATGAGAGCGCAACTGCGCACGCACCTTCTCCAGCGCCAAATCGGGACGATCCTGCTCCACTTCCGCCAGGTCCATGGCGTACGAACTGATACTCTGCCTGGGATCGAGGCGCTCGGCCATCTTGAAATCGGCTTCAGCCTTATCGTACTGGGCGAGTTGAGCGTACAGTAGTCCGCGAGACACGTAGAGAGAAGGATCTGCGGGGATCAGCTGTACTCCCAATGTGAGCATCTTGATGCCTACTTCGAAGGACTCATGGTCAAGGCAGAGAAGGGCGAAGGCAGTGTAGTAGGCTGCGTTCTTAGGATTCAGAAGAATGGCCTGCCGCAGATGAGACACGGCATTGGGAGTGTCCCCCGTCGCTTCGTAGGCGTCCGCTGCGAGGCTGAAGATGTCAGGGTCTGTCTGATCGGGACGCAGCAATGGCCGGAGCGTTGTGAGCGCCTCGGAATATCGCTTCGCGTCCACCAGCAGGACAGCAAGATCGTACTTCGCAGAGGCTCGTTCAGGAACAAGCGAAGCCAGTTGCTGGAATGCCCCTACTGCTTTCTGCATTTGCCCCGTCTGCTGCAAACAGGAGCCGTAAAGTTCAAGTGAGTCGGCATGGCCGGCAACGCTTCTTGCGCTGGATTCAAAATGGCCGATCGCGGTTTTGCAGTTTCCTTTCCTGGCCTCCAGCACGGCCAGCATTTCATGCGCAACCTCATCTGCCGGGTCGAGCTCTACCAGAGTCCGAAGTGTTGGCAGCGCGTGTTCGGCCTCTGTGCGATACAGGAGCTGGGCCTTGCCTTTCAGTGCGGGAATCGAGTTCGGCGACAAGCGAAGAGCTTCGTCGAATGCAGCCAAAGCGTCTCGATCGTTCTTCTGGAGTGAAAAAGCTATGCCCTGCAGCGTCCAGACGCGGGCGTCGCCCGGGCTCTCACGCAAAGTGGAGCGGGTGAGCCGCAGCGCTTGATCTAGTTGGCCGCTGCGGATGAGGGACTCGATGCACGCCACGGGTGCCGGGGGTTGCGGTCCACTTGCGATGACGCGCAGGACGCCAAACAGCGCCAGGCACAAAATATGAAATGGTCTCCTCATGGCTGCCGGCGCGCACTCCTAGGACCGTGCCCATCCGAAGTTGGGAACAATACCTTTGCCTTCCCGAATCGTAATAAGCTGATCGCACCTTACAGCCGGATAGCTTTCGGTTGCACCGCTTAGCCAATGGATTGTTACGTCCGCGGCCGTAGCTTGTCCCAAGCCAAAATGAAGGCGGGAATCGCTACAGGAATAGTAACTCGACTGGCTCAGAACTTCCTGCGCCTGAGTGCGCCCGCTGTAGCGAACCAGCACCCGCGCGCCGATGCCGCTGCGGTTTGACTTGGTCCCAACCAGCTTGACCTTCAACCAATGGGGATTGCCCTTTACGTCGTTCCGCAAGAGCGACGGCGGCTCGTTCATGTTGAAAATCAGGATGTCCGTGTCGCCGTCGTTGTCAAAATCCCCGAAAGCGCAGCCGCGACTCGAATGCGGAGTCGAGACGCCCGGACCCGCGGTTTCGATCTCCTCAAACGTTCCGTTTCCCAGATTCCGGAAGAGAATCCGAGGAGACTTGTCGGGGTTTTGCGGGAGAAGCTTTCCCACCTCGGGATATACGCTGCCGGTTACAAAGAAGATGTCCGGCCAGCCATCGTTATCCAGATCGCAGATGCCTGTTCCCCAACTGGCAAAGCGGGTCTCCACGCCGAGCTTAGCGGCGAAGGTGGCATCGTCGAAGTTACCCTTACCGTCATTGCGATAGAGGACGTCGTTGTCATTGACAAAGTGGGTTTTGAAAATGTCGAGATGCCCGTCTGTGTTGTAATCCCCAACCCCAATGCCCATGCCGGCCTGTTCGGCTCCGTCGTTGCTCAACGCAACACCGCGCGCAATGGCTTCTTCAACGAAAGTCCCGTCATGCTGGTTCATGAAGAGGAGGCTGGGAGTGGAGTCGCACGCGACGTAAATGTCCGGCCAGCCATCTTCGTCGAAGTCGGCGGCTACGACTGTCATCCCATAGCTCGGCCACGGCTTGGCAATTCCAGCCTCAACACTCACATCCGTGAAGGTGCCGTCGCCGTTGTTCCGGTACAACGAATGCATCCCGAAAGGAAGACCCCGCGGACCACAGTTGACCGGAATGCCTTTCCAGTTGCAATTCACCGAAGCACCAGGCCTTGGCACGTGCTGGAGATCGAACTTCAGGTAGTTTGAAACGAACAGATCGAGGTGGCCATCGCGGTTATAGTCGACGAAAGTACAGCCTGCCCCCCATCTGATCTCGGGACTCTCCAGCCCGGCTTCTTTGGTCACGTCCTTGAACGTTCCGTTGCCGAGATTGCGATATAGGCGATTCTGTCCCCAGTAGGTGCAAAAGATGTCTTCGTATCCGTCGTTGTTGTAGTCGCCGATACAGACGCCGTTCGCCCAGCCGGCTGCTTCGAGACCCGCTTGCGCAGTCACATCGGTGAAGGTTCCGTCACGATTGTTCTTGTAAAGACGATTCGAAGCCCCAGGAGGAGCGCCTTCCAGGCGAGTTCCGCTGAGGAGAAAGATGTCAAGCCAGCCGTCGTTGTCGTAATCGAGAAAGGCGCATCCGCAGCCATTTGCCTCGATGATGTATTCCTTGTGATCTATGCCACCGTAGACCATCGTCTTCGTAAGACCCGCCGAAGCGGCCACATCGGTGAAATACGCGTTGAAGGGCCGGCCGGATACCTGAGGTTTCTTTTGGGCGGCGGCGACGTGGCCGCCCATGCCCTGCGCAAAGCAGCGGGGTGTCAGGTATTCAGCTACCGCTGCGAGTGAGAACGAAAGAAAGTGACGTCGGCCAAAGAGCATATGATCTGGTGAGAATCCCCTAAATAGATGTCTAAGTACCTGCTCCGCACAAAGCGACACCCCGCGCGCCACTACATGGATGCTGGCCAAACAGCATCGCCCTTACCAGACGTACACGGCGGCTACACTAGGAGGACCAGGAACGGAATCAGTCACGCGTGTTTGCAGAACGACCTCGACGTTCTTCTTCTGCCAACCCGCGGGAAGCACCCGCACTGCCTGCTCCAGCAACTGTGGACGGGTAACAAATTCGCTTGCCGCCTGGGTGCCTTCGGTGCCGATGCCGGCTACGATCATCGTAAACTGTCCTGTAGCAGAGTCCAGTAGCCGGGCCACCAGGGCAGTGTCGTCGAGACGTTCCAAGTTCTTTCCGTAGTGTTTTTCCCAGTAGCGGCCATTGACACCCTGTTCGCGAATCCCGTAACGGCCGCCTTCGGTGACAAATGCAAAGTGCAGATTCGAGGTGATTTGCAGTGTCCAGCGGTTGTTGAAGGCGCCTAGAACAACTGCCGGCGAGTTCTTCAGGTCGCCGAATGAATAGTCCGCGCCAATCCGGACCTGGTCTGGCTTGCCAATCCTGCCCATGAGAGTTGCGAGAGTGACAGCAGCGTATGTGTCGCCTCGCGCGACTCCGTAATCCGGCGTTTTCCGCATCTCGCCCCAGGAGATCTTCTGGCTCGGATCCATGGGCAGGACGCCGAGTCTTTCAATTTGAGTCTGGAAAGTTCCGGGATGCATTCGCGCGTACCTGTCGTATAGCGCTTCGGTCGGCTGGTATACCACGGGCATGGATAGACAGACGAGCATTGGTTGCGGGGTCGCAAACACCGGCTCCCAGAACTCATCAATCGCCGTCTTTTGCGCCGCGCGCGATCCTCGAACCCCGAGCGCCACGGCGCCAGCGACCAGCAGGATCACACAGATCAAAGCGGCAGCCCGGTATCTCGGCAGTCTGCCTGGGCGATCAGCCGGGCCGGCATCCGGAGGCTGGGATGACCCCAACGGAACCGGACTTTGTGGCGACTCAACCGACACCTCGGTGAAGACTGGGGAATAGGAGCCAACGGGGAGCTGAACGCGGATCGCCGGCGCGGTGGCGAGTGCTTGATAGTACTGGTCAAGCCTGCGACGGACTTCTGCCGCCTGGACGCGAACCACCGGGTCATCGCCCGTGGCGTAGTCGCGGCGACGCTCGAACAATTCGACACCAATTGTGCGTTCCTTGATTGGCTCGGCCTTGTCCAAGGCGTATTCAACGACATAGCGAAGGAACTGCGTAGATCGTGCAGCCTTGCGAAAGAAACGGCTATCCAGGATCTGATTCAGCTCCCGGAGTACCAGCTCACGCTTGCCGAGCTCAATCGGAACTGCATTGCCAAACGCCATTCCAGCTTGTCTCATTGGTGCCCTCGGAGACGAATTGCGCATCCGAAGCGGTCTTGGCCGTAGGCAGTTGTTTGCTCGCCGCTCAATAGGCTCCGTCGGCCATTACAAAGAGATTCTGAACGGGACAGCGGGCTTCCGTGAAGTTACAATCTGTTGCGAACAGTTCCCTTTCTTCCCCGTGACGCGAAGTGCCTTATGATCAGCGACGTACATGCTGTTTCGTCCTCTGTTTCATCCGCAGGTAACATCTGCCGAACTGACAAGCGGCACGGACCACGACGCCGTGCGCCTTGCCTGTACGTATCGTGAAGGCCGTGGCCTCGAAATGCCGCCCTCCCCGAAGGGGCAGCCGTGCCGCCCGAAAGGTAACCCGGAAAGACTACGCAACGCACCAGATCTTCCATCCCTTGGAGATAACACCGCCACCAAACAGCCTCGCTCTCGAATTCCACAGAACTTCAGCACTGATCCCGGCTCTTCGTATGGAGGTAGGCGGGCGAGCGGACTTTCTTACTGTAAGAAGACTGTTCATTACTTTACCGCGCCCCACTTCAACGCTTAGAATCGACCGTTGCTCGTCCGGGCGGCATTCGGGTCGTGTCGCACCCAGGCGAGCAGTTCCAAAGAATCCATTGGGCGACAGCGCCGTTAAGAGGAGGCTCCATGGGAGTCAAGATGAGACGTTCACTCGTAGTCATATCAATGCTCTGTTTCGCATCGTTTACCGCTCTCGGCCAGTTCTTAAGCGGTGTCGACGGCGAAGTGCGCGACCAAAGCGGCGCTTCCGTGCCTGGCGCGAAGGTAACCATAACGGACAGCCGCCTCCAGGTGTCGAAGAGCACCACAACTAACGACGGTGGCTATTTCCGAATCGATAGTATTGCGGCCTCGACGTACGCCATCCGAATTGAGAAGCCCGGCTTTAAGATTTGGGAACTGAAGGATCTCGAGATTCCTGTAGGCCAGATTCGAACGGTTGCGCCTACGCTGGATGTGGCTTCGCAGGAAGAAAAAGTCGCCGTGACCGCCGAGGCGGCAGAGGTCGCCGTGAATCTGGTCAAGGCCGACACCGGGTCGGTGATCCAGCAATCAACGGTCCAGGAAACGCCCCTGTTGGGACAAAACGTTTACAGTCTGACGACTTTGACGCCCGGCCTCACCGGCAGTGCCGTTACGGCTCGAGGTACCGACAATTTCACGAACGAATACGCCATCAACATCAACGCTGCCGGACTAAGGCAGGAGGAGAACGGGTACGCTATCGACGGCGCCCAAACCAACACTCCGTCCCGCGGGGGCGGTACCTCTATTTCTCCCAACCCGGCAATCGTCGAATCCGTCGAGGTGCGAACCAATGACTTCGATGCATCAAAGGGACGAAATGGCGGTGCGATCGTAGACGTCTTTACGCGCTCCGGCAGCAACGAACTGCACGGAAGCGTCGACTACTACTTTACCAACAACGACCTGTCCGCCAGAGAGAAGTTCGATCCGGGGGTACTGCCTTCGTCCCACCGGGACGAAGTAAGCGCAACCCTGGGCGGTCCGGCCATAAAGAACAAGCTGTTCTGGTTCGGAGCCATTGATGTTCTTCGGTCGACCGTGAACAGCCCAGGCAGCGCCACGGTCGAAACGCAGGATTTTGTTAACTGGGCAAAGGCGAATCTCCCGAATACGGTCGCCCTTCAAGCCCTTACCGCGGCCCCACCAATCGCATACGCCACCGCCAGCAGCCCCGGTGTCGTAACCGTGGGCCAGATCACTGGGAGTTACTTCCCCCTACCCGCAGGAATCCCCGCGAATCTTGACGCGTACGGCAATATTAACTACTCCGTCGTGGCGCCAAAAGACGGCTATCAGTGGAGTGCTCGCGGCGACTACTACATGAGCGACAAGGACCGCTTCTATTTCGACGCCATCCGGACCTCCGACACCGCTACGAGCACAAGTGTCAGACCGGCATTCGCCGCGCCCAACGCAAACCATTCTACGTTTGCGAACGCGGATTGGACCCATACTTTCGGTCCGCTCGTGTTGAACGAGGCTGGCGCGAACATCATCCGCCCATACGGACAAGATGGCTCCAGTGCCGCATTCGCGGTACCCAATATTAACGTGAGCGGAATTTCGGGCTTCGGCAACTGGGGCCCCGGCAACTTCACCCAGCAGACGGTTGGCTGGCGCGATGTCCTGGCTGCGATGGTTAAGAGCCACACGCTCAAGGTCGGTTTTGAGCAGAACAACGTCCGCGAATACGATGACCAGGCCGGAGCCTTTGACCGGCCGACCTATAACTTCAATAGTCTGCTCGACTTTATCCAGGACGACGCGGTAAGCGAGAGCGGAACTCCGGTCAATCTCTTGACCCACCAGGAAGCTCCCTATTACCGCAAGTACCGTGCGCTCATCACCGGGGCCTTCATTCAGGACGACTGGAAGGTGACCCCTCGTTTCACGCTGAATCTTGGCGTTCGCTACGACATGATGAGCAACTTCTTCTCTATCTACAGTCCTCAGTTGAGCAACTTCGACCTGGGACAAGGGTCGTCGTTGCTTGGCCAGGTCGCGGACGGCACGGTCGAGCTCAACCCGAACGCCCACGTGCTCGATCACAATATCTGGGGACTCACTCCACGGGTGGGCTTCGCCTGGGATGTTTTCGGCACAGGCAAGACCGCGCTCAGAGGCGGTTTCGGCATGTTCTCGGACCAGCCGCCATATCTGCACATCACGGATATGACCGCGACCAACCTGCCGAACTACTACTTCCCGTCTCTCGCGGTAAGTCAGGGACAGAGTATTAACTTTCAGATGTGCCAGCCACCCAGTGGCTTCACCATATCGTGTCCGGTGCTGCCGACCAACAACGTCACCATCAATCCGGCGACTGGTGCGCTCTACATCAACGGCGTCTTGTCGCCCTCGGGAATCGGTGGCATCGCCCCAAACTACAAACTGACGCAGGTGGAGGCATGGAGCCTGAGCCTGCAGCAGGAACTGATGAAGGGTCTCGTCCTCGAGGTTAACTATTCAGCGACCGAGGCGCACCACTTGCCCGTCTTCAACCAGGACGTGAATCGCTACACCGACAGTCTGATCATCAACAATGGCACGTTGGGGCGTCTGAACCCCAACTTCTCTACGGTACAGTACGCCACCTCCGACGGCAATTCGATCGGTAACTACGGTTCGGTCAAGTTGCGCCGCCGATTCTCGCGCGGACTGACGTTTGGCGCCATCTACACGTATGGAAAGGCGCTGGACGACTTCACCGGTTCCGCTTCGTTGGATAGCGGCGCGGCAGCTACCGGCCCAGGAGCCAATGGTGCAGACGAGGTAATCTCAAACTACAACCTGGCTGCTCAGCGCGGCCGTGCCGATTTTGATATTCGCCAGCAGTTTGCACTCGACTTCAGTTGGACCACGCCGAAGAAGTACGACGCGCAGTGGGAAAGAGCCTTGCTGGGAGACTGGCAATTCAGCGGGATCTGGTTGCTGCAAAGCGGGCTGCCTTTCACGGTATTCACGAGCCAGGGCTTTGTGCCCGTGTACAACGCTGCCGGTCAGGTGATCGGCAACAAAGGCGGCGATTACAACGCCGATGGAAGCAATTTCGACGTGCCGAATGCGCCCTCGTTTGGAACCAACTTCAGCACAGGGGAAAACAACTACCTGCGCGGCCTGTTCGCGGCTTCCGCATTTCCGGTTCCCGCGCTCGGGCAGGAAGGTACTCTCGGCCGGAACATCTATAACAACGAAGGCTACGACAACTTCAACCTGACGTTTGGCAGAGTGTTCGCGATTCGCGAGAGGCTCAAGATCGAGGCGAGAGGCGAGATATTCAACCTCTTCAATCGGACTAACCTCACCGGGGTTAATGGGGACCTGAGCTCCGGCACCTTTGGACAGGCCACGGGCCAGCAGCCGGCGCGCAGCTTCCAAATGCATCTACGAGCTACATTCTGAGTTGGAGACTAACTTGCAGGGACACACCGCGTGTCAGCGGCGCTGTCCCTGCCCTTTTGGTCGCGTTGCCATCAACTGTAACGCACAAGGTCGTGCAACGCAGGCCGCAGTTCGGCATCGAGTATTCGTTGTAGTTGTATGCGCAATACCTGCTTTGCGGCACCTCCCTGTCGGTCGCCAGAATGGAAGCACGAGGGATTCGCCTCGTACTTCCCGATGTTACTCGCGTCGTTACTTTCCGCGATTGCGCGGAGCGGCATGTGGGAGTAACCTGAGACGAACGAGTTGACCTCGCTAAGACTCCTCTGCGTGTTCGCTCTGGCCATCGCGCAGGCGCAAGCCCCGCCCGGCAAGGCCATTGTCATCCCCGCCGCCGTCTACGGATTCCGCAACGGCGACGAGGTGCGAACGGTCCACGTCGCGCGCTTCCTCATCGACGAATACGAGGTGACTTGGGGCGACTTCCACAAGTTCATGGAAGCCACGGCGTACCGGCCCTCCGCCATCCGCCACAACGAATCGGACCTGTTCTGGAAAGTAAACTCGAAGGGCGCGCGATTCCCGGTGGGCTTTGTCAGCCAGGAGGACGCCGTCGCCTTCTGCGGCTGGAAGCACCAGCGCCTGCCCACTTCCGAGGAATGGCAACTCGCCGCCCTCGGCACGGACTCGCGGCCATGGCCCTGGGGCGCGTGGGACCCAAAGGCCGCCAATGTCAACACCCACGCAATGGCCGAAGTGGGCCGCTTCCCGCGCGACAAGAGCCCTTATGGCGTATTCGACATGGGCGGAAACATGTTGGAGTGGACCACGGAGGGGTCCATGGGGGGCTCCTACGTGACCGATTGGCAGAATCCAACGACCCTGGACAAGAACCTCGACGACTGGGTCGAGAACACCGGCTTCCGCTGCGCCGCCGACGCGGCCCGTTGAGACACACGCCCGGCGGGGGCGATCACGCCCGATGACATCATGAGCGACAACGCGGGCGGACCCAAAAGGAGACTCATTCCCCCACACACCGCAGCCCGGAATCCAGCTCGCGCATGCGCCCCTCCTGGGAGTAACGGAACGACGCGCGCACGGCCATTGGATAGCAGCGCCAACAACCACCGCGCAGCGTTCGCGTTTGGATGGTGCCCGCCGGCGGACCGGCCGGGTCCTGCTTTTCGCTGGTCCGATAGTACGCCTCGTCGTACCAGTCGGCCGTCCACTGCCAGACGTCCCCCAGCATGTCGTACAGCCCGAACGCATTCGGCTGCTTCCGCCCCACCTCGTGTATCCGGCCTCTGCTGTTCTTCACGTACCAGGCGATCTCAGCCAGGCTGCCGTAGCGCGCGCCCGTGCTGCCCGCCCGCGCCGCGTACTCCCACTCCGCCTCCGTTGGCAACCTTCCTCCGACGGCGGTGCAGTAGGCCCGCGCCTTGTCCCAGGTGACCCGGTCCACGGGAAGGTTGTCCCCTTTGGAGTCGCTCGGATTCGAACCCGTCACCCGCTGGTAAGCCGCCTGCGTCACCGGCGTCTGCCCCATCCAGAAACCCTTTGTGATGGTGACTTCATGGGCCGGTTTCTCATCGGGCCGACATTCCGTGTCGCCGGGCGAGCAGCCCATGGTGAACGTCCCCGGCGGAATCCACACGTACATCAGCCCGTCTTTCGGGTTCAGCTTCGCCGCTCCGGCAACGAGGCTGGCAGGGCGTGTAACCTGCGCCGTGGAAGGTACTGGTGCCTTCTTCGTCGCGGGTGTTGGCGCCGGGGCTTGTTGGGGGGGCTGCGCCACAAGCGTGGCGACGGCCGCAAGGAGACACGTGAGACTTCGCGAGAAGGCCTTCATGATTCCTCCGTTTCGCAGCGCCCATCTCATCGCGCCGCCGGCGAACGCCACAAGACCCGCGCACGAGCGGGAGTTCACCCGGAATTCCGGCGTCAGACTCGCAGGCCGGCTTCATTGTATAAGAACGGCACCCGTTGTGTAAGCGGGCGCACAGGACGGGCGCGCGCGCGCGGCTCCCTTGAGAACAGCGGCCTGAATCACCTGGCATCCCTGCAGGTGGATGCCCTGGGTGATAATGCGCATCTCAAGAAACAATCGCAATTTGCCGATGAATGTGCAGAATAGCGGATGATTAGCCTAAGGAAATACCTGTACGGCGAATTCGCCACCGGATCCGGGGATGCAGAAGTAGCGCGTGCATTCTGCGACGCCCTGGCGCAACTGGCAAAGGCGTTGCTGAGCGGCCTCGAAGAGCACGTCTTCAGTGAACCGCACAGCGCTTTCCAGGCGTTTGGCGTCGAAGCCCGCAAACTGGCGGAACGTCTGGAGGGCGATGCCGAGCCGGACGACATTCGGGCGACCGCAACCGACGCGCTCGCTTTGCTGAAGGAATTCCGGCAGGTACGAGATCAGGTGCAGCAGACCGAGGCTTCCGAAGTTCAGAAGATGGTCGCGATGCTGAACAAGACGATCACCGTGCTGTCAAGCGGCAACGAACGGTCGCTGTCGCGCTTGCAGCAGGTGGAAACCGATCTGATGAACGCGTCCGCTATGAGCGACATCGTGGCGCTGAATGCTCGCCTCACCACCTGCATGCTGTACGTCCGCGCGGAACGAAAGAAAGAGCAGCGGGAAACCACCCGCAACATCACCGAGATAGAGCGCGACGTTAAGCAGGTGCAGGAGGGGTTCGCCCTGGCCCGCACCGGCATTTCCACCAGGCCCGAAGCCGAGAAGAGCCTTGAGGAGGCGGTGGCAAACAAGGATTCAGCCATGGCCATTATCGTTCTGACCCGCCATGCAGCCATCAAGGCGCGATTCAACCCGATTGTCGCCGAGCGGTTTCTTTCGTCGTTCGCGCAGGACCTCTCCGAGCGTCTGCCCTCGCCGAACCGGCTTTTCCGGTGGAACGATCACAGCCTTCTGGCGGAACTGGCGGGCGCCAAATCGCTGGCCACGCAGATGACCGACGTGCGCGACCGGCTGGCGCAGATGCCGCGCGAGCGGCAACTGGATTCGGGACAGCTTCACGCCGTTTTCAGCAACGCGCACCGCTGGACGCTCATGCGACCCGCGGAGTCGCAAACTCTGCCCGCGGCCATTCTCCGCATCGAGCAGTTCGTACAAGAATGAGGGTGCTCGAATGCAGGCTGGCGTGATCCCGTCCTGCCGATCCGCCCGGCCCATGCCGGAGCCCTGCGGGATCGGCGTCTTCCGTTGCCGATGACCCGCTGAGTCAATTCGGCGGCGCGCCTGGCGGAGCCATCGTGCATGGGTTTGCGCATCGGGCGGTGCCGAGTCCGGCCTTTCAGGCCTTCGACGAAGATATCGTCTTATAGGGGCACGGTCTGGTACGTGGGGGACAACGGCATCGACGGGCTGACCACCGCAACCCGACGGCCTTACGCGCCTGGCGGCGCGGCTCGCGGCCTTTGCGCTCTTAGGCGGCGTAAATCAATAAGCTTTACAACTGACATTAGTGGGGATGGATCGTGTAGTTCCATTCGCCGTGAAATGTGTTGGGCTTGAGATTGATATGGGCGAACTCTTCATCGGTGATCCTTCG